>Ga0209431_10002249_pt1 | contig 15752 bp, 17 predicted proteins | sample RifCSP13_3_FD_184021 | JGI IMG/M metagenome (GOLD analysis project Ga0209431, IMG submission 184021) | Soil microbial communities from Rifle, Colorado - Rifle CSP2_sed 13_3 (SPAdes) (version 2) | ecosystem: Environmental > Terrestrial > Deep subsurface > Rock core/Sediment | place: Rifle...
CGAGGGCCCCCCTGTCGTGGCCGTCCAACCCGAGTTTGCTTACGAGGACGCGTACTGGCTTTGTTTGCTGTTGCTGCGCCGACATTATGTTGGGAGATTGGCTTTTCCGCTTAAAATATTTATTCAATTTGGACGTGACTTGTCAAGCTCGGCGTGTAGCCTGTAAAGTCATGAACATAGAGTCGCCAGTACTATCCATGACCTCGCTTGAAGTCGAGGAGATCATGGCAATAAACTCGAAGGAGCAGGTGGACCTTTACCGGCAACTGAGGGGACAGCTGGTCCGCGACGTTGAGAAGTACCGCAGAGAGGGCAAGTATAGGCCTGCCAGCATTATTTCTGATTCGCTCAAAGAGCAGCCAAGAATTCGTTAATATTGTACGCAATACAACCCCGGAATGTGCTCCCCATAGTAAAGCGCCTGCTTGCGGGCGAGAGGCGCGCACTTGCAAGGGCGATTTCAATTGTTGACAATGACGAGCCTGAATCACGCGAAATAATAAAGCAGATTTTCAGTAAGACCGGCGGCGCAAGGACTGTCGGGTTCACCGGGCCGGGCGGGGCGGGCAAGAGCTCGCTTGTGGGCAAGCTGATACCCGAGTGCCAAGCACTTGGATACAAAGTGGCAGTGCTTGCAGTAGACCCGACAAGCCCGATAACGGGCGGTGCGATGCTTGGTGACAGGGTCAGGATGCAAGGAAATCTTGCCGACGAAAAGGTGTTCATGAGGAGCATGGCCTCGAGGGGCGCGGTAGGAGGCGTGTCAAAATCATTGCGAAACGCGATCAGGATTCTGGACGCGGCAGGCTATAACCTTGTGTTGGTTGAAAGCGTCGGCGCGGGGCAGCTTGAAGTCGAAATATCCCGGGTGGTAGACCTGACGGCAGTGGTGTTTACGCCCCACACGGGAGACAACGTGCAGGCTGTGAAAGCAGGCCTTACAGAAATAGGCGACATGTACGTCGTCAACAAATCTGACCTTGAAGGCGCTGGCACGCTTTACAACACCGTAGTCGACCTAATAGGGGATACCGAGCGCAAGCCGTCCGTGCTCAAGGCGTCTGCCAAGACGGGCAAGGGTATCCGCGAACTAGCTAGGAGTATTGACAAATTACTAAAGGAAAAAAGCATTAATTATAAAGAACGCCAGAAAAACATGTTAGAGGACGAGTTGAGAAGCATGGTTTTAAGTATGGTCGAGAAAAAGGCTTCTGCAATGCTTGCAGGCAACAAGAAATATCCAGAGTTTGTTGACAAATTGGCCAAGAAGGAGATTGACCCGTATGCGGCAGCAGAGGAGCTGGCCGCCGGTCTCTTTAGGTGATCATGATGGCAGGCGAGAATTTTAAAACAGATTCCAATATTCCAGTAAAGCGTGCTTATTCAAAGAAGGATTTGGCAAAGTATGACGGCCGCGACGAAGAACCAGGCAAGTACCCGTTTACGAGGGGCTTGTATCCCAACATGTACCGCGAGCGCGTGTGGACCATGCGCCAGTACAGCGGCTTTGGCAGCGCGGAAGAAACCAATAAGCGCTTCAAGTTTCTCCTTGACCACGGCCAGACAGGGTTATCGCTTGCATTTGACTTGCCAACGCAGACAGGCAGGGATTCGGACGACCCGCAATCAGAAGGCGAAGTCGGCAGGACAGGCGTCGCGATCAGTTCAATCAAGGATATGATGACCTGCTTTGTCGGCATCCCGCTTGACAAAGTCAGCACGTCAATGACCATAAATTCTACTGCTTCGACGCTCCTGTCGCTTTACATCACTGTCGCAGAATCGCAGGGCTTGTCGCCGGATCAGCTGCGCGGCACAACGCAGAACGACATTTTGAAGGAATACATTGCCCGCAATACCTACATCTACCCGCCCAAGCCGTCGATGCGGCTTATCGGCGACATGATTGAGTACTGCTCAAAGAAGGTGCCGCAGTGGTACCCCGTCAGCATTTCCGGCTACCACATGAGAGAAGCAGGTTGTAACGCCGTGCAGGAGCTGGCATTCACGTTTGCAAACGCGATTGAATACATCAAGGCCTGCACCACAAGAGGCATGAAGGTAGACGACTTTGCGCCCCGACTTTCATTCTTTTTCTGCTGCACGATGGAGTTCTTTGAAGAAGTAGCCAAGTTCAGGGCAGCAAGGCGCATTTACGCAAAAATAATGAAGGAACGCTTTCATGCAAAGGACCCCAAGTCTATGCACCTGCGCTTCCACGTCCAGACATCCGGCGAGTCACTCACTGCACAGCAGGTCGACAACAACATTGTCAGGGTCGCAACGGAAGCGCTGGCCGCGGTGCTTGGCGGGTGCCAGTCGTTGCATACCAATTCAAGGGATGAAGCTCTTGCCCTTCCGACCGAAGAATCGGTCAAGGTGGCGCTCCGGACCCAGCAGATATTATCAAGCGAGACCGGCGTTATCAAGACGGTCGACCCGATGGCCGGCTCGTACTATGTCGAATACCTGACGAGCAGGATAGAGAACGAAGTGAACAAGTACCTCAAAAAGATAGACAGGATGGGCGGCGCACTGGTCGCGGTGGAAAAAGGGTTCTTCCAGGAAGAGATCAGGAACAATGCTTATCAATTAAAGAATGAGATCGACGAGAACAAGCGGGTAATAGTTGGCGTCAACAAGTACCAGGACGCGCATAATGTGGAACCCAAGCTCAACAGGATAGATCAAGAGATAGAAAATAAGCAGATCGCCAGACTAAAAGAATTGAAGAGCAGCCGCGACAGAGCGAAGGTTGACCAGGCATTATCACAATTGCAAAAGGCGGCCGAAAAAGAGGAGAACCTGATGCCTTACATCATCAACGCGGTAAAGAGCTACAGCACACTTGGCGAAATAAGCGGCACCCTTCGCACGGTCTTTGGCAAGTACGAGCCCAAGATTGCATTCTAAGATATCTTAAATAAACCAAAACAGGCAAAATATGATGTAATATGAGAGTTGACCATATCGCTATAGCCGTGAAAAACTTGGAAGAGGCGCTCACGAATTACCTGAAGATATTGAACGTTGACCATATTGAGATAGAAGAAGTGCCAAACGAAAAGGTCAAAGTCGCGATGCTGATGCTGCAGGACACCCGGATCGAGCTCATGGAGCCGACGTCCCCGGACAGCCCGATATCAAAGTTCCTGGAAGAGCGCGGAGAGGGCATTCACCACATTGCAATCACCGCAGACGACATCGAAAAGGATGTTGCAAGGGCATCGGCCAACGGTATGAAGATGCTTGGAGGTCTGCGCAGTGGCTCGTACGGCCGCAGGATCACTTTCATCCACCCAAAGTCGCTCCACGGCGTGCTGACAGAATTTTGCGAAGCGCCATCAGATAATGGCAAAGAAGAATAAGCACCGGCTTATTTTGTCCTGTATTGCAGGATTGCGAAAAGCTCTTCCAGCTTTTGACAGAAAGCGTGCAGCGAAACCGCGTGGACGCACTGCTGCTCTCAGGCGGGCTTGACAGCAGCATTCTGGCAAGCATGCTGCACCCTAAATATTCTGTGGCTGCCGGCTTTGGCGCGGAGGCGCCTGACCTTGCCTATGCAAGGCTGGCTGCAAAAAAATATAGCAAGCGCCATGTTGAGGTCGTATTCGATCAGAACAGGATGGCAGAGCTGGTCGAGCAGGTGATCCAGGTCTTCAGGACTTTTGATCCGATAGAGATCAGGAACTCCGCAGTCGCGCTTGCCGGCATCGAGCAGGTTAAAAACGACGGCTACTCTGCAATAATGACCGGCGACGGGGGCGACGAGCTATTCGCCGGCTACAACTACCTTTCCAGATATTATTCTGACCCGCAGAGGCTCGACTCAGAGTTGCGCCGGCTTTGGCAGGTCATGCATTTTTCTTCAATAAAGCTGGGCGAGCGCGCCGGTGTTGAGGTCAAAACGCCTTTCCTAGACGAAAGGTTTGCATCGTTTGCAAAGTCGATAGGCGTGAGCGATAAGGTGGGCGAGCATGATGGCAAGAAATGGGGCAAGTTTGTACTGAGAAAATGCTTCGAGGCAGCGCTGGGAGACCTAGCGTGGAGACCCAAGCTAGCGCAAGAGCAGGGGGCAGCCACTGACAACTACCAGAATTACATTGAAAAAATGATCGATGGCCTGACTTTTTCCAATAAAATAGGGATAGCGAAAGAGCAGGATGGCGTGATGATAATGAGCAAGGAGCACCTGCACTATTACACCATTTTCAGGAGCTATTTTCCCCCGCCAAAGGAGGAGGACTGCGAATTGCGCTGTCCGGTATGCCACGGCTGTATCGCGCCTGACGGCAGGTTCTGCAGGACATGCGGCGCCTTTCCGGTCACGCCAGAATCACTTTGAATACTTGCCCGGCTTTTTCACAAAGATCCTTTTGCAGCCATCGCAGCAAAAGTAGTAGATTTTGCCGCGATGATCGTGGCTTACGGCGAGTTCTTGGTCCATTTCAATGCCGCAGACAGGATCGACAGGCACACCTTCCAACATAGTCAATGTATATTTAATTTTTGCCAGTGGCTGATTCTATATAGATTCATAGGCGGTAAGGGAAAACTGACTGACCAGTCAGTTATCCTTATTAAGCGGGCTCCAATTTCTATAGAATGCTTGGTAGGCAAGAACACAAACAGCAGCGATTCGATCGTTCTTAAGGTTGATAATATTGTTAAAGTGTTCGAGTCTGCAGCCGGCAGGGTAGCGGCTCTCCGCGGCGTGAACCTTTCGATAAGGAAGGGCGAGTTTGTTGCAATAGTTGGCCCCTCTGGCAGCGGCAAGTCGACCCTTCTCAACATGATCGGTGCGCTTGATCGGCCCACGTCGGGTAGAGTGTTCATAAACGACGTCGACGTGTTCGCGCTTTCTGATGCCGAGCTTGCCACAATGAGAAATCATCTGATTGGCTTTATTTTTCAATCGTACAACCTGATAAACAGGACGACTGTCCTCAAGAATGTCGAGCTGCCGGCCATTCTGTCCGGCATGGAAGGCGGCAAAAAGGAGCAGCGCGCAATGAAAATCCTTGACGTCCTTGGCATCAGCGACAAGGCGCGCTTCAAGCCGACCACCCTGAGTGGTGGACAGCAGCAGCGGGTCGCAATAGCGCGGGCGCTCATGAACGACCCTGCCATCATCCTTGCAGACGAGCCCACCGGCAACCTCGACACAAAGACTGGGCAGGAAGTGTTTGACCTGCTCAAGATGCTCTCGAGCAAGTTCAGGCGAACGGTGGTGATGGTGACGCACAATGCCGAGCTTGCCGAAGCCACCGACAGGGCGATTTTCATCAGGGATGGAATAGTGGAAAAGGAGGTTGTGTACCACTAATGATAAGTGCAGTAGTAATTTTTGCGCTGCTTGCGAGCCTGTTTTTGATCCCTGCTGTTGTGTATGCGCAAGAGCGCGGCCCGACCAGAGAGGAGATCATTGAAGCCAACTATAGCGGACCGGTGTATCTCGATTCATTCTGGACATCAGGTTCTAGTGGCAACCAGAGCGGTGCAGAAGTAGACGTTGGCCCTGGCGATGGCGCTTCCACTCTTGCAGTTGTCCTGATAAACAGGGGTCCGTCGGACATTGCAGGGATAACTGGCCGCCTGTCGCTCCCAGAGGACTTTAAGGCGACCGGAAAGGCAGCTGGTGCCCCCGCGGTCGCCACTTTCAACCAGATTGCCAAAGTGGGGAACCCGTTTGTCCTTTTTTTTGACGTGGACGTACTGGACGACGCAGCTGTCGGCGAATATTCCGCACAAATGCAGGTGGATTACTCAAGATTTTTCGAGACAGGAACGCCAAGGACCGTAGAGATGAACGTCCCGTTCAAGGTGACAGGCGAGGCCATAGTTGCCGTGAGCAATGGTGTGAACAACCGCCAGATCGCTGCCGGCAAAATTGAGAATTACACATTCAGCGTGGCAAACAGCGGAACGGCCCCAATAACAAACGTCGTGATAAGCATGCAGTCCCCTTCAGACTCGATAAAGATCCTCGGGGACTCGAAATGGACCATCCAGAGAATTGACGAGGATTCGCAGGTAGAGCTGGCTACCAGAGTCTTTGCGGCAAGCTCGCTCATCGGAAACCCGGCTTCGTTTGACGTAACGGTAGAGTACTCGTCCAACGGCCAGTCAAGCATCGAATCGTTTACCCTTGGGACCTATGTTGCAGGAGAAATCAGCATTAGGGCCTATGACATCGAGGTCAACTACATCGGCGGTGCCCCCAACATCGTGGGCAGCCTGCTCAACGAAGGTAACACGGTTGCTCTCTTTAGCACCATTGAGATCACAGGTGCGGAAAACCTTGTGTCGGACCTGCCGCCTCCGCAGTACATCGGCGACCTAGAGGAAAATTCACCCCTTCCATTCAGCATACCGGTGGAAGTCGACAGCAACAGTGGCGCAGGCACGTACCCTGTGTCGCTGCAAATAACCTACAAGGACGACCTTAGAGAGCTTCAAACGATTGACATCGATTCTGAGGTGCAGTTCACTCCAGAGCAGCCGGCCGACGAGTCCACACAGAACAGCAGCATGGCCATGGCCCTGCCAGTTGGCATCGGAGCGGCAATTGCCGCGGCTATAGGTATAGCAGTGGCCCTCAGGAGTAGGAAAAAGACCGCGCTCAGGCGCACCATCCAGGCGGGCAAGCATGACGAAGACATCGAGTCTGTACTTGACAGCCACAACAAGAAAGACGATCGCAAATGAATGTTCTCCAGATCTTCTCGCTATCATTTGACGCGCTAAGGGAAAGGAAGATGAGATCGGCGTTGACGGTGCTTATGGTAGTCGTGGGGAGCGCCCTGATGACTGCGCTCAACGGCCTTGGTGCAGGCTTTGGGGCATTCATCGATGACCAGTTCAGCCAGCTGGCGCCAAACATCCTGTTCGTGACGAGCGCACAGGAGAGCAACCAAGGACCACTTGGAGGGGGGCCGGCGCCCGCGCCCAAGATTACGCTCAACGAAGCGGTTGTAAGCAGAATAAAATCGCTGCCCTTCGTGGACGAGGTTATACAGTCCTACCAGGGACAGATCACGCTCCAGTCAAGGGGCAAGTCTGTCGACACTACGGTATTTTCAATAGATCCGCAAAAGCTATACGTCATTGCTCCCACACTTGAATTCGTCGAAGGCTCGAGCATCAGGCAGAACGACCCTTCTGCAATACTTCTTTCAGACAGGGTGGCAAACCCGCCCGGCGACGAAGCACCGTTTGCGACGGTAGGCCAGTCGCTCCGCGTGACATACTCTTTTGTAGACCCCGACAACGGCAAGCAGGAAGAAGAATCGAAGAGCTTTGTCGTTAGCGGCGTAATGCTGCCCACGGGCAACCCCACCATTGACAATGCAGTCGTATTCAACAGGATATCGGGCGACGCGCTGCTTAACAAGGCCGGCAAGTACGATGCGCTCTTGGTCGCGGCGGAAGACGGCGAGCACGTGTCAATCGTAGAGGAGGAGATAAGGAAACTTTACGGCAACAACATCGGAATTACCACGCCGGAGGCAATCCTGGAGACCATCCAGCAGTTTACGTCCGGCTTTACCTCCTTTATCCTGAGCATTGCGCTTGTCGCCCTGCTGGTGGGAGGTGTCGGCATCATCACCACGCTTTACACGTCTGTCATGGAGAGGATAAGGGAGATCGGTACGATGAAGGCCATTGGGGCGCAGAACGGCTTTATCCTTTCGCTTTTCCTTGCAGAGGCCATGACGATAGGGGTCTTTGGCGCAACCCTCGGCATGGCGCTTGGCATAGCCGGAGGGTACGTGCTTGTCGCCGGCTTTGCCTCTCAGGGCCCCGACTCTTCAGGACTCACCCCCGTGTTCCTGCCGACTGACCTGGCGTACGTGTGGGGGCTTTCGGTAGGGCTTTCAATCCTTGCAGGTAGCTATCCTGCGTGGAAGGCGTCTAGGCTGCAGCCTATAGTGGCGCTCAGAAGGGAATAAAAAAGAAAAGGGCCGCCCCTTTATACGTACCTGCTCAGAAATGCCAGAGTCTTTTCCCACGCGTCGGCTGTTTCTTTCGGCGCATAGTTGTCGCCCGATGGGTTTGCAAACGCGTGTCCTACACCTTCGTAGATATAGATCTCGTTTGTGACGCCGCTAGCATCAAGCGCGGCACCAAACTGGTTGACCGTGTCTACCGGGATTGATTGATCTGAAGAGCCGAATACGCCCAGTACCGGCCAAGTGATTTCTGCCAGGTCTGTCTGATTTGTCACCAGAGTGCCATAGTAAATGACTGTTGCAGCCAGCGGCTTTTCAGTGTTGAGGGCAAGCTGCAGCGACTGGCCGCCGCCAAAGCACCAGCCCAATGAAGCTATTCTCAAGCTGTTTACGTTTTGCAACGACGAAACATGTTCCACTGCCGCATTCAAGTTGTTAACTGCTTCGTCAGGGTAGTCCCTTACAGAGCCGGCTAGTTGGCCGGCGCGGCTGGATTCCGTCGCCACTTCGCCATCATAGAGATCGACAGCGAGAACGGCATATCCTTCGTAGGCAAGCTGCTCTGCCATGTTCTTGATGTTCTGGTTGAGCCCCCACCATTCGTGGATCATGATAACGGCAGGAAGGCCGGTTCCGTTCTGTGGATATACCAGATAGCCTGTCGCGTCCCCGTAATAGTTAACAGAGCTGCTTTCCAGCACGATGCTGCTTGCGTTGGCCGGCCTTTCATTCATAGCCATGCCTTCGCGCATCACTGCAATTACGGCACTTGAAGACTCGGTGAGCGTGCCGTAGACAGGATTTGTGCCAAAGTGCGAGTCTATTCTGTTAGGCCCGATCCACATTGCAATCGCCGCGCCGTTGAATATCTTGATCTTCATAGGAACGCCAGATACCGGGCCGTCCCTGATTGCGACAGTCGCCGTCCCATCGAACACATGGGTTGTGTTGCCTTCCATTGCGGCATTGGTCAGCGTGAAATTATGAATTGTGTGGCCGTGCGCCGCAGTCCCGTCTACCCGGACCATCGAGATCCTAGCTACCAGGTTAGCCAACGGCAGGTCCGAATCAGTCGCGCCCTGCCTTAGACGCAGGACCCAGAACCCTGATTCAATCCATTCGGGGTTTCCTTCGCTGTCGAGCTGAACATTGGCTATAGAGCCCTTCAATATAGTTGGACTTGCAACGTGCATCACGCTTTCTGCCGAAGATTGCGCAAAGGCTGTGGTATTATTTCCAGCCATTCCCAGTGGAAGTGCAAGAACAAGGGCCGGCAGCACGAATGCCATAACTAGTAATCTTTGCACTCTAGCTTCCATTGCCGGTTATTTGGCAGATGACCATTAAAAATGTTGTAGTTCACAAGCATAGTGGAATGTACTATAATTGTGTTAGAAAATAGAAAGGAAAAAGCGGGCGTCTGGTTTCCCAGACTCGAGTCGAAACCCCGTTTACGGGATGGACCTGCTGTACAGCTTGCCTTCGAGTGCGAGCTTGTACATCTCGGCCACGTATGGGTTCTTCGCAGGTGATTCTGCACCCAGCTCCACCAGCCTGGCGTACACTCTGACTACGTAGGCCAGAGCGCCCATGAATGCCACGACGACACCCATGTTGAACATCCAGTGGTTAGGAACTGCAAAGATTTCTTCGACGAACCAGAAGTGCCACATCTCGTTAACACCGATTGTGAACATCGTGGCTAGGTAGCCAAGGATGGTCAGCTTTAGACCGGTGTTCATCGAGTTGCCAGGACCCCTGAGGATTGGTACCCTTCTGTCGTACATTGCGACAAAGCCCCAACCCAGTGGGAGAGCTACGAAGTGGCTGTATAGCCACCAGTGAGCCGGCGTAAAGGCACTATCCCTGATTGACGTCTGGTGCAGTGAGCCGTCAACAAAGTTGTCGACTTCTACTGACGCTGCGATTGAACCCAGCATGATGACCATGATGTAGATTTTCTTTAGTCTCTGAATTTCGACTTCCTTTGGTATCAGCGCTGGCATCTGTGCCATGAATTACATAGGCTAGCAACCTGTATATTAACCTGCAGTTCAGTCATTGGCGATAAATTATGTAAAATATTCATTCTCAAGACATTATATAGTAACTTTTCTAAATTATGGAGACCAACATTATGAAACAAATCCTGTTACTCAGATAAGCAACAATGATAATCATATATGCTTATCATAGATACTTGAAATAAGGTTGGCAGCTCAGTCAAATGCCTTCTCTTCACAATGTCAGGATTAACTCTGAATCTTCACCGCTGCCGGTTCAAAGGTACAGCCTGCCGATTAATTAATGAAATGGTGAACGGTACTGTCGAGCATAGAGTTGTGCCGCTCCGCAAATTCTAGCCACCCACCAAGTTAACAGAACCTATAGAACCGCTCTTGGTACATTAACCCCTGAAAATAAGCAGATCTACGAAGTTTTTCAGAGGCTCTTGTACTACGAAAGCGCTGCTAGAGAAACTGGAGTGACGGACGACAGTCAGAGGATAGTTTTTGCAAGAAGAGGGGGTCAAGCAGAAGATAACAATACTCATCGAAGTAAAGTCATGGGTTCAACAACTCCCAGATCAGAACTTTCAACCAATCAGATCAAACTTCTCCTTAGGGAATTCGACAAAGGCGCTAATCCCGTTGACATTGCCAAACAGCTTGGCTTTTCTTAATAGCAGCAACAAGTTTCTTCCAAACGATTTTCTAGGGGATATTATTCTCTCAACAAGCTTTGTAATAGCTGTCCTGGAATGGAGGGTAGCTATGTCTGCTCGAGGAATGGCTTGTAGCGTTGGACAAGCTCTGCTAAAGCGAAGCGCTTCTTGCCAACTATCTTGATGTCTACGCGCGGTTTCTTGCCTTTCTCGGTTTCAATAATGTTATAGCAGTTTTCAAAGAAGCCGCGGAACCTTAACGACGATGCCGTGCCGGCGTACGCTATTTCAAGTCGTCCGAGGTTCCACACCCACGGTCTGTGCTTGTGGCCACACAGTACCAAGTCAACGCCGGAATGCAAGCTCGTTCGCAGCGTATCGCCTGCATCAAGGATAATAATCTTGTCGGTTCCGGTATCGGGTATACCTATCAAATGGTGGTGCATCGCCACTATCTTCGGTTTGGTCTCCGGATACTTGATCAGCGTCTTTTCCATCCAAAGGTTCTGCCGGTAGCCGACTTCGCCTTCGTCCCTATCTGGCCTTGCAGTACCCAGTGTGAGGACGGTCGCGTCGTCAAACTCGTAAATCTGCTTTGACGGAAAGAACTTCTTGAACAGCAAATATCCGGTATGCCTGTAGTCGTGGTTGCCGGCAACGACAATGATGTTTGGGCAGGCAAAGCGCTTTAGTTCGTTCCTTGCCTTTTCAAACTGGAAGAGCAGCCCTTCGTCTGTCAAGTCTCCGGTGACAATAATCGCGTCGGGCTTGAGTTTGTTGACTTCGTCGACCACGGTGTCAAAGACATTCTGAACAAAAAGGCTGCCAATGTGTATGTCTGATAGCTGGACTATTTGCAAAGCTGTCATGTATTCGTATTTGGCATTATTTAACGATGTGCGCGCAAATCAATATTAACGCCCTAGGCTGCACTTACAGCAAGCGGTTTGCCAAAGCGCAAGATAAAGGAGGAAAAACCAAAGAGGAGGCTGGGCAAGAAGGAAATGCTGATAGTTCCAATCGCGATGGGCGCCGCAACCCTCCTTGCGCTTGTAGTAATACCAATCTTTGCGCCGCCGCCCGACCCTACTCAGGTCTGCCTCAAGGCGCACAATGTGGAATCTTTCCAGCTCTTCCCGACGATGGAAGTGTCTGTAGACGGAATGTCCATGATGTTGCCAGACGGAGTAGGCAAGGAACCCAAAGGTGACCAGGAATGCCTGCGGCCAATCCACACCGACGAAGTGGGCAACCAGATCCATATCGAATACATCAGACCGATCAGGTTTACGATGGCTGACATGATGAAGATCTATTCCTTTGATAACAAAACGATATCCGTTGCAGACAACTCTACAGGGACTCTTCAAGAACGGAAACTGGAGCTCGACAACTACAACGTGCAATATTCATATTTTTCATCTGAAAGCAAGGATTGTGACAACACCCGCGAAGATTTGGACTGCTACACCTATCAGAACGATCTATCCCTTTTTCCCCCGTTCACAAAGGAAATGCTGGCAAGGATAGAACTGACAAGCAAATAGGAATAAATATCGAAAAAAGGACCGCCTCTGTGATTTGGCCACCAAGACTGCAGCGGTAATCAGGGGCGATGGCACGGGCCCCGAGCTCGTCAACGCAATGATAAAAGTTTTGAAAGCCTGCAATTCCAAGGTTGATCTTGTTCCATGCGACGCGGGATCAGAATGGTGGGAAAAAAGAGGGGGCAACTCGTACATCTCGCCTGAGGTGTGGAAGCTGCTCGAAGAGTCTGACGCCTGCTTCAAGGGCCCGACCACAACGGTGCCTGTGCCAAACGCGCCGCGGAGCGTCGCAGTAAGCATCCGCCAGAAATTCGAGCTGTACGCAAATATCAGGCCGATCAAGACGTATAAGAACGCGGAAAAACAGCTCGACTTCGTTTGCGTGCGCGAAGCCACGGAAGGGCTGTACGCGGGCATTGAGTTCAAGACAAGCGACGACTCGGCGATCGCGATACGAAAGACCACGAGGAAGGGCTGCGACCGCATTGCCAGAGCAGGCTTTGAAGTCGCAAAGAAAAGGGGCTTTGGCAAGGTGTACGCGATAACAAAGCGCAACATACTCAAAGAGACAGATGGCATTTTCTGGGGTGCGGTAGAAAATGCACAAAAGCAGTTCAAGGGCATACAGGTGGAGGAATACTACATCGATAACATGACTCAGCAGCTGGTAAAGAACCCTCAAAGGTTCAATGGGAGCGTCCTGCTCAGCACCAACCTTTTCATGGACATTGTTTCTGAATGCGCTTCGGGCCACGTTGGCTCTATCGGCAACGTGTATTCCGGCAATTATGGAAACAATTACGCGATGTTCGAGCCGGCTCACGGCAGCGCGCCAAAGTACGCCGGCCAGAACAAGGTCAACCCAGTCGCCACGGTGCTGTCAGGCGCGTGGATGGTCGAGTACCTTGGAGAAAAGCCGATCTCGGACGCGATATTCAAGGCTACAGAGGATGTCATCAATCAAAACAAGTACGTGACCTATGACCTAGGCGGCAGCGCCACCCTATCGCAAATGGCAGACCAGATAGCATCGCGAGCCGGCAAGCTCTTGAAAAAGTGATCAGCGGTTCAGCTCTACAACTGAGAGCGTCTCGTAAAACAGCCTTTTTTCCCTTCTCACTTTGGCGCGCATATTTTTTTCCGTCACCAATCGATCAAGCGCGGAAGAATCTGCAAGCGATGAAATAACAAACAGCATTCTGCCGTCGTGGGCAAGGAGCGGCAGCGCCGACTGGATAAAGTGTATTGTCGTCTCTATTCCCGCGGGGCCGCCGTGCACGGTTGTCTCCCTGACTTTGTCGTCGGGCAGGTAGGGCGGGTTGCTCACAATCAAGTCGAACATGCCGGCAAAAGCCGATGCGGCGTCGCAGCAGGCAAGCATCGCTCTCGACCTGCCCCTGCAGTGCTCCAGCGCCCGCAGGTCAATGTCAGAGCCGGCCACACTTGCAAAGTTCTTTTCAAGCAGGTTGAGCAAAAGGCCCGAGCCTACGCCGATTTCAAGGGCTTGCCTGCCGCGATACTGCTTTATGCAGTCAGCCAATAGAAATGTGTCGTCAGATGGCACATACACTTCACATCGACTCCGCTATCTTGACAAGGTCGCTTGGTATAAGCTGGCCTATTCTCTTGCTGCCAAAGTCAGTTTTTATCCCAGCTTTGGCGGCCACGGTCGTGGCTTTTTTGTTCCTCTTTGAGAAGAGGAGGTTGAGGTTCGTTACGGTCTGTTTTGGAACGGTATAGACGGGAATTATCCTGATTACCGCGGATTCTACTTTTGGCTGCGGCTCAAACGATTCCCTTCTAACGCTGAATAATTTTTCAATCGCAAAACAGTGAGTAGCCAGCGCGGATATCGCGCGATAGTTCTTGTCACCAGGTTTTGCGACGAGCTTGTCTGCAAACTCTTCCTGCACCATCACTATCGCCCTGCTGAATTTCTGCACAGCCAGCCATTCAATGGCGTCCCTGCTGCGCGAATAGGGTAGGTTTGAAGCAAAGACATCAAAGTGCAAGTTCTTGGTCCTGAAGAGGTCGGCGTTTACAAGCTCTAGGTTCTGAAACTGCAATTGCGCTCGTGCCCGCTGATTTAGATTCTTGTCGACTTCGTATGAAACCACGCTCTTGGCGACCCTGCACAGCTCTGCGGTGAGGATTCCATGTCCGGTGCCTGCCTCAAGAACTGTCTCGCCCTTGCCTATGCCGGCTGCATCTAAGATCCTGCCGAGGACCCGCCGGTCAGCGAGCATGTGCTGGCCGAAGGTCTTTGTAATGTTTCTGGTCAATTACTTTCTTACGAAAAGATTCATTCTGGCTTGCCCCATTATTTCTTCGATTATCCTTTTTGCCACGAGCTTGGAAGGCTCTCTCAGGCCTACCCTGCTCTGCAGGTCCGCAAAGTTCTCAAACTTTTTTTTCTCCCTTTCCTTGATTATCGTCATCATGTAGGTCTTGCCTATGCCCGGGATGAGCTCAAGCGCGTGTATCCTCGGGGTTATCGGCTGCGACATGTTGATGTATTCCACAAAGCGCTTCTCGTTGGCAACCACTATTTTTTCCACAATAGTTGGAAGCTCGTTCTTGGCGGCCTGCGAAACATCGTTGTATTCCAACCGGCCAAGCACGCTTGCAACCTTGTCTCGCCCCTCGCGCCCAATGTAGAGGCGCTCGCCAAGATCGACGGTCGTGTTCTGGACCCCCAGCAGCTCCAAGAGCGTCAGCCGCTCTTCACCTATAGCCTGGATTATTACGCCTTCCCTGCCCCTGACTGTTATCGATTTACCCCTTGGCGTAAAGTCAAGGACGTAGGCATACTCCTCGTATTTCCTAGGCTGGCCGTGATCGCCGTGGCTATAGTGCCCTGCTGCAGCATCCGGTGTCGACTGTGGTTGCCCTGACAATGTTCAATCCATATAATACGAGAGTGGGTATTTAACTTTGGGTGCCTTCCTTTAGGATATTCAACATCTTTTCCAGCGTTTCGGTAAGAATTAGTTTCTTCCATCCAAAGGTAAAGGCTCTTAGCTCCTCAAGGGACACTGGCATGATGTTCACCACTTCGACTGCCTCTTCCTCCGTCAGATCGCACTGGTCTACCAGCTGGCGCATCATCTTTTGCGCTTTTTTCGAGTCGGCCTTTGAAAACTTTGTCACATAGTCCGCGGTCCACCTCTGGATCTGGTCCATGTCGTCGGGCTTCACCGATTCGAGGATTTCCTTTACTTGCGGAAGCGTGACTATTTCCTTCTTTATTATTTCCGTCATTTACTGTTGGCACCTGCTGCCGACATTTCTGCAGTACCTGCCAGCGGCTTGATGTGGTTAAAGCGGGTCTGCAGTATCTTTTTCTTGCCGCCAAACATCACCCCAACCCGCAGCGTGCGCCTTCCCACCCCTTCCACTTCGCCAATCCTGCCGTGGAACCTTCTGTGTGGAGTGGTGTCGTGCTCCCGCGGGTCGACGTCGACAACGACCTTTTCTCCAACCTTGTAATCGTGAAGCAGATATGATATGCCTCTTACGACATTGTCCTTTGTCAGGATTGAGCGGGCCTTTCTCCTGGTGCCGTGTGAACTTGGCATAACATGCCAG
>Ga0209431_10002250_pt1 | contig 15748 bp, 19 predicted proteins | sample RifCSP13_3_FD_184021 | JGI IMG/M metagenome (GOLD analysis project Ga0209431, IMG submission 184021) | Soil microbial communities from Rifle, Colorado - Rifle CSP2_sed 13_3 (SPAdes) (version 2) | ecosystem: Environmental > Terrestrial > Deep subsurface > Rock core/Sediment | place: Rifle...
CCAAAGGCGCAGACGATTTCCGCACCCTTCTCCATGGCATAGCGCATGGTGTAAACGGACATCTTTCCGCAACCGTACTGAGCAATCCTCAGCTTTCTTTCCATTGACAGACTCCTTTTCCAAAAGAGAATGCTCTAAGGGTGAGCTCCTGCACCGAAGAAATGTTGTTATCGAGCTTCCAGCCGTCTTTGATATCGCATTTGACGCCGGCAATCATCTTGGTGGTCGCAGCCTTGTCCATGCGCGAGCCGCCCGGCCCAAGTATGACGAACTTGTCACTCAACATACCCTCAAAAAACTTTGCGTCACCCTTGAAATATGCCTCATTCGCCTGCTTATCGAGAGCAAGAAGTGCATCCGCGGTTGGCGCAGCCGCGGTTGGCTTGGCCGCATTGGCGTTTGCGTTATTTGCCGGTGTGTTACCCGCCGGTGCCCCGCAGGCGGCAAAGAAAACAGCCGCGATGGCCGTCAAAATAAACAAAGTGGTTCTCTTCATAATTCTTTCTCCTTTTTATCCTTTCGGGGCTTTCGGCACATAAATCGATAAAAGCCGAACGATGCGCTTCAGCGGCGAGCGAACTCACTCAAGCTTAAGATCAAATGACTACTAACGCGAGCTTCAAGCGAGTCCGCTGCAAGCGCTTGTTAGATGTCGCGATCGGAATCGCGCCATTCCGATCTTTCAATTCCAAAACAGACCTTGGCCTGACTCTCTGCATCTTCAAGGGTCGCGTGCCAGGAATCATTGCCATCGTCTGTGTTTGGAGATTGCCACTCAAGAATGAACCCTTCATCACCTTCAAGAATCCGGACATCGAGCACAAGATTCTCTAGGGGAGTGGGCTTGGGCCACGAAGAATTGGAAGGAAGCCATCCGCGGTGTTCTTCCCCTCCAAATTGCACCTGTTTTCCAAGCACTTCTTTTCGAATAATCATGAGCTAGTTCGGAACTAACGGCTACAAGACATCTAACGATGGCCTTCAGCTGCGGCGCGCGAACAGCATTCAACCTGAGCAGAAAGAAACTATTTGAGAGACATGCTATCGCGCCGTCAGCTGCAAGGCTTTGTTATGCGCTCCGTTCGTTTCAGGGGTTTACGCGGCCCCGATATTTTATCTTGCAATTTTTTTCCAGCTTCACTGCGCGACGTTTGAGGTCAAAGTCAGGGGTGATTTGGGGCTTGCCCAGTTCTGGAGGTGCGGAAGTCGAGGGTCGACGGCCGCGCGTACAATACGCATACATCGAAGACGCTAAAGCGGCCCAAATAGTCCTAGAGTATCCCAAAAGAGTCATTCGCAAAAGCGCTTTAGGTTCAGTGACATCGGTTGATTCTAAACCACTTCGGCGATTCGGTAAGCGGCCCTGAAAAGGCCGGCGTCGGCGGTTCGATTCCGTCCCTGGCCACCAATATCTTCGACAACTTACCGATAGCCAAAACCAGGAAATTTCGTCGCGCGTAGAATACGCGAACATCGGTCAACCGACTGCCTCGCAGATTGGTTCAAGTAATTTTTCCTTCCACACGGAACCAGCTCCGTAGACGAGCCCAGCGATTGCCCCGAACCGTAAACCTGCAATCAGAGTCGGATGCTTGCCATAGAACCGCAGAAGCAGCCACGTGAGTGCGGCACAGTAGATCGCAAACGAAGCGTACCCGAAGGGTATCGACCGAATCAACCATTGGGTTCAGCCCTGTGGAGCTGCACGATAGCGTTGATACAGGTTGTTTTTCGCGCGCCAAAAGGCATGAGGTTCAAATCATTTCAAGCCGAAGACCTTTCTCTGAACAAAGAGAAATTTGAGGGCAAGAGATCTGATTAGTGCGTGTTCACTCGGACGGAAAGGAGGATTCTCATGAATTGCCGCGCATTTGTGCCGTGGCTTCTCTCTGCTTCATCCTCATCAATATCCTTGAGGGATTTCATTTCTCATCTGCAATTATCAATGCCCAGTTGATGTAAAATCGCAGGCGTCGAAATGACAAAATGAAAAGTGTCCAACCCTTTTCTCTTTGCACTTAGCCACCCTATCTTCGCCAGTAGTGCTTGATTCGTTCGGCGAGGAGTGGGAACGGCACGTATTCGGCCATCCGGCCGGCACGGCGCAACTCCTCCACCATCCGCATTGCACCATCCGCATTACGTGTGTGTACCAATATCGTTGAGGCCCGCTGCACTTCAGGATTTAACGCCAGCCATGAGGCGATAGCATATCCAGTCCGCTGATCATCAAGACTATCTGAGTTGTAATGTTCCGGATGCAGGTCGTGATCTAGAAATATGGCATCATAAGAATTTGTACCCAGTAGTTGCTCTGCCTCCTCAACGTTATGGGCCACGTCAATGAGATCACCTTTGAAGCGCATTGCGAACCATTCATGTCTTCGTGTGTCATCATCCAGCAGGAAGACTCGAATTGGATGGCGATCGGTGTTTAACGCGATCAGGCCAAGCTTGGTCATCAGGGAATGTAATAAACCCATGTGTATGAAAAAATCCTCCCGTGCGAAAACGACAACGCGGATTGAAACAACGAGGGCTCATCGTTGACCACAAATATAACATAGCGACTACGACAATCGCCGGTAAGAATCGACCCGGGCAATGCTATAATTGTGGTTACCGAGTTGAATCCTATGTTTGCTGCTGAAACCTCATTTGGTCGCCTCTATTCTTGCTAATGCCTTCTAACAAGAACAGCAATACAGGCACTGCGCAAGCTGAGAAATCGATTTCTCCGACGACGCCAGGAAGTAGCGAGTTGCGCCCGCAGTCGACCGTCTGTGGCCATTGTTTTGGCACTGGCATGGAGGTAATTCCGGGCAAAGGTGCGCGTCCTTGTCGCTGCCGCGCTATTGACTCGCAGAAGCGCTTGCTGGAAGCCGCGCGTATTCCTCGCCGCTACCTGGATTGCTCGCTAGATAATTTCCGCAGTGAAGCCAATAGTTCCCAAAATATAGCTTTCCGGTATGCATGTCGGATGGTACTTGATTATCCGGGCGTTGATCGCGGCCTGCTCTTCATTGGACCGGTTGGCGTTGGCAAAACTCATCTTGCGGTTGCGATCCTCAAGGGCCTGATTAGCAAAGGCGTCCCTTGTCTATTCTATGAGTTTGGCTCGCTCTTAAAACAGATTCAAGATTCTTACAATCCCATTTCGCGGACTTCTGAGATGCGCGTTCTCGCGCCGGTGTATCAGGCGGAGGTGCTCGTCCTGGATGAGCTGGGCTCCACTGTGCCCACTGATTGGGTACGTGACACGATGTACCAGATCATCAACACGCGCTACAACGATCGAAAGGTGACGATCTTCACCACCAATTTCCTCGACGAGCCGGCCATCCAGCAGAATGTAGAAGAAGGGAAGTCAGAAGAAACAGGTGGGGGGAAGCGCAGAGCAAAACTAACGGATCGACGTAATCGCGATACAGTCCGACCTATACTGGAGGAACGCATCGGCACCCGTCTTCGCAGCCGCCTTTACGAAATGTGTAATAAGGTCGAGATTCATGGTGATGATTACCGGAAACGTATCGACAAACAACGGTTTGATGGCACGAGAATCTGATGGCGACCAGTAGCCTCACTGGGGCCGTCGCCTATTTTCAATAAAACTCTTGTAGCTCGCTCTCAAAGCAGGATCGATCTTGAAGGCCCGCTCGAAATCGCTGTCCGCCACAGTTTGTTGCCCCTTGAGTGTCTCAATTAGTCCTCGATAGCTCCATCGACATCGCCACTATTCTGCCGACTGAGACCTCGATTGTTGTAGCCTTCGGCGTCCCTGGGGGTCTGGGCAATCCCAACTTCGGCGAGGGTAAGAACAGCTAACAGAGTGACTATTGATAGCTGCGGGACCCACAGGTGAATGCGATCTGGCTGACGGCCTAAACTCTTATCCATGGTCGTGAGACCTTTCCGGGAGTTTCTTCTGTTTTGCTGTCGCTATGTATAATGTTTTGACTCCGCTCGGGTCAACAAGTACAAACCGATTCCCACATGCCCAAACGTACTGATATCCACAAAATCCTGATCATCGGATCGGGACCAATTGTCATTGGCCAGGCCTGTGAGTTTGACTACTCGGGTACTCAAGCGTGTAAAGCGTTGCGCCAGGAGGGATACGAAGTGGTGCTGGTCAACTCCAACCCGGCGACGATCATGACCGATCCCGAGATTGCGGACGTTACCTACATTGAGCCGCTGACCCTCGAGTCAGTGGCCGCAATCGTTCGCCGCGAAAAACCTGATGCTCTGTTACCTACTGTGGGTGGACAAACGGCTCTTAACCTGGCCATTGCTCTTTCAGATGCAGGTGTGCTGGAAGAATGCGGGACCGAGATGATTGGCGCCAAACGCGAGGCCATTAGAATTGCCGAAGACCGGATGCTCTTTAAGGAGGCAATGGACCAGGCGGGCCTACAGATGCCCTCAGGCGGTTTTGCAAAGTCGTGGCTCGAAGCGCAAACCATTGTCGATCAGACGGGTTATCCGGCAATCATTCGACCTTCATTCACACTGGGCGGTACCGGCGGTGGCACAGCTTACAACCCGGAGGAGTTTGAAGACATCGTGCGCGCCGGTCTCGCTGCTTCACCGATTCACGAGGTTCTGATTGAAGAGTCAGTTCTCGGCTGGAAGGAGTTTGAGCTGGAGGTCATGCGCGACCTGGCAGATAACGTGGTGATTATCTGTTCGATCGAAAACTTCGATCCCATGGGTGTACACACAGGAGACTCGATAACTGTGGCGCCTGTGCAAACCCTAACCGATCGCGAGTATCAGCAGATGCGCGACATGGCCATCACAGTGATTCGCAAAGTCGGAGTTGAGACTGGCGGCTCGAACATTCAGTTTGCATTGAATCCGACAAACGGCGACATCCGCGTAATCGAGATGAATCCGCGAGTATCACGGTCTTCGGCTCTTGCCTCCAAAGCCACCGGTTTTCCCATTGCTAAGATTGCCGCGAAGCTGGCTGTCGGCTACACGCTGGACGAGATTCCCAACGATATAACAAGAAAGACTCCGGCATCTTTTGAGCCGACGATTGATTATGTTGTGGCGAAGATTCCGAAGTGGGACTTTGAAAAGTTTCCCGAAGCGGAAGACGTCCTGGGCACTCAAATGAAGTCAGTGGGTGAGGTCATGGCGATAGGGCGGACCTTCAAGGAAGCGCTTTTCAAAGGCCTCCGTTCTCTTGAGGCCGTCAAGCCGCTTCGGCTGGAGGACATCTCTGACGATGAATTGCAGCGAAAGCTCGCGCGACCCAATTCACAACGGTTCTCTTACATCACTTATGCGCTGCAGCATGGCTGGCCCATTTCGGAAATCTACCGGCTCTCCCGCATCGATCCGTGGTTTCTCGAGCAGATTCAGGAAGTAATGGAGATTCAGCGTGAAGTCGAAGGGAAACGACTCGAAGAGATCGGGCCTGCGCTCCTGCGGCGGTTCAAAGAGGCGGCACTCTCGGATCGGCGTCTCGCCTATCTCACCAACAGATCAGAAGACGATGTGCGCTCTTATCGCAAGAGTCTGGGAATCATCCCCGTATACAAGCGGGTGGATACCTGTGGTGCAGAGTTTGAATCCTATACTCCCTATCTCTATTCAACGTACGAAGAAGAGAACGAAGCACAACCTACTGACCGGAGCAAGATCATGATTCTTGGCTCTGGCCCCAATCGAATAGGACAGGGAATAGAATTCGACTACTGCTGCTGCCATGCGGCATTTGCTCTTCGCGACGCCGGATTTGAGACCATCATGGTCAACTGCAATCCGGAGACTGTCTCGACCGACTACGATACTTCCGACCGGCTTTATTTCGAGCCTCTGACCTTTGAAGATGTGATGAACATTGTCGAGACGGAAAGGCCCGACGGGGTAATCGTGCAGTTTGGCGGACAAACACCTCTGAATCTGGCGATGCGTTTGCATAACGCAGGAGTACCCATCATCGGTACGGCTCCGGATTCGATTGATTTGGCGGAAGATCGAAAACGGTTTGGAGCGCTGCTTAGTGAGCTCGGGATTCCCCAGCCCCAAAACGGGATGGCCGAAACGCCCGCAGACGCAAGAGAGATAGCCCGCCAGATTGAATACCCAGTCTTGGTCCGTCCGAGTTATGTCCTTGGCGGGCGGGCGATGGCGATAGTTTATGATGAGGAGAGCCTCGATGATTATGTGCGCAATGCCGTTGGGTTCACCCCGGATCGTCCGGTGTTAATTGATAAGTTTCTCGAGCAGGCGGCGGAATTTGATGTTGACGCGGTGTGTGACGACAGTGCGTGCGTCATTGCCGGCATTCAGGAACACATCGAAGAGGCCGGCATTCACTCTGGCGATTCTTCCTGCGTGTTGCCGCCTCTGCGGATTGATCCTGAGCACATAGAGACCATGCGCCATTACACTCGCCTGTTAGCTAAGCGGCTGAACGTGCGTGGCCTGATGAATATCCAGTTTGCCATCCAAAATGATCGTGTTTATGTTCTCGAAGTTAATCCCAGAGCCTCGCGCACAGTGCCATTTGTCTCAAAAGCAACCGGAGTGCCCGTCGCGCGCGTTGCAGCTCTGGTGATGGCCGGGCAAGAACTCGCCTCCTTCAAGCTGCCGGAAGAGTTGGCTGTTAATCGGTTCTTCATTAAATCGCCAGTGTTCCCTTTCTTGAAGTTTCCCGGGGTCGATCCGATTCTGAGCCCGGAGATGCATTCGACCGGGGAGGTGATGGGAGTAGGAGACACCTTCGGGGAAGCATACGCCAAAGCGATGACGGGGACGGGACTGGTTTTGCCCCGCGGTGGCACTGCATTTATCAGCGTGAACGATGCCGACAAAGGTCAAGCTGTGTTGCTCGCGCGCAAACTTACGCGTCTCGGCTTTAACATCATGGCCACATTGGGAACCGCTGCCCGTCTCCGTGAAGTTGGCTTGACGGTCGAGAATGTATTTAAGGTTAACGAAGGCCGGCCGAACATAGCAGACCATATCAAGAGCGGCGATATTGCCCTGGTCATCAACACACCGCTGGGTCGCGTCTCCCGTTATGATGAACAGGCAATCCGTCGCGCTGCGCTGCAGCATAACGTGCCGTGTGTTACGACTAAGACTGGTGCCCACGCGATTGTCGAAGCCATTTCGGCCTGCGGTTCGCGAGGTTTAATGAACGTCAGGTCCTTACAGGAATTGCATACGGCCACTGCGGCAGTCACATAAGCCCTGCGGAGAGCAAAGGGCTAAGGGCAAAGGGCAAAGGGCAAAGGGCTAAGGGCAAAGAGCAAAGAGGGTAAGAGCGAGCACGACGTACAAGGCACAAAGTACAAAGACCAAAGACCCAACGATCTGCCATTCTCATTTTGGAAATCAATAGCCCAACAGCAATTCGCACAATTCTCGACGAATGCCGCACCATAGCCGTCGTGGGACTTTCCTCCGATCCTGGTAGACCCTCCAATGGTGTTGCTTCTTACATGCGGCGCGAGGGTTACAATGTTATTCCTGTAAACCCAAACGAAACGAAAGTCTTTGGTGAAGTGGCCTATCCCTCGCTCCATGACGTGCCGGTGAAGATTGATCTCGTGAATGTATTCCGGCGCTCAGAGGAGGCGGGCAAGGCAGTTGATCAGGCTATCGCCATAGACGCCAGGGCCGTATGGCTGCAAGAAGGTGTCATTGACTATGCTGCTGCCGAGCGCGCCAGGGAGGCTGGGCTCCTGGTAGTCATGGATCTTTGCTGGCTGAAGGAACACATGCGAAGATACTAGGGGTCTCACAAGGAGTTATTATGACGACTGTTCTCGAGCCGCCAAAAGTAAAAGAAGTCCTCACAGACGGTGTTCTCCTTCATAACATCAGTTGGTCTACGTATGAGAGCCTGTTGAAAGACCAGCCCGACTCAGCCAGCCCTCGATTCACATATGACCGCGGAGATCTATTAATCATGGTTACCTCACGACGACATGAAGAAATAAATCGAGCACTAGAGTTGCTTGTTCAGATTTTAGCTGAACAGTTTAGGATAGAGAGTCGCGGGCTTGGCTCCACTACTTTCAAGTGTGCCGATCTCCAACGCGGTTTTGAGCCCGATTGCTGCTTTTACTTCAAAAACGAAGCAAGAATGCGCCAGAAAAACGATCTCGACCTTTCGGTAGATCCCCCACCCGATCTTGTTGTTGAAGTCGATATTTCTAATTCGAGCCCCAACAAGACGCCTCTCTTTGCGTCGTTTGGTGTACCGGAAGTGTGGCGCTTCGATGGGGAGAATTTGGAGATTCAAATTCTGCAGGACGGACAGTATTTCAAGAGCGATCATAGTTTGGCTCTACCTAAGGTCCGAGCGGATATCATTTCGGCTTTCATTAATGAAGGCTTAAGAATAGGGCGCCTGGAATGGATACAGAAGATTCGTGCCTGGGCCCGGGAAGCAGGAGCCGCCAACCCACAGTGAGTGCTTCGATTTGCGCTGTAGTAATTACCGTAAGTGACGCCTGCGCAAGAGGTGAACGAGAAGACCTTTCGGGCGCCGTATTGGTCGAGTTGCTCAAGAGAAGCGGGGCCGAAATCTATGAAACTCTCGTTCTTTCAGATGAATTAGAGCCACTGAAGAGTGCCCTGTCGGAAATCGCTGTTCGGCCTAAAGTCAATTTGATTGTCACCACTGGTGGCACGGGCTTCGGTCCCCGCGATAACACTCCGGAGGCGACGCGCAGTGTCATTGAACGCGAAGCGCCGGGATTGGCAGAAGCAATGCGCATGGAAACTTTGAAGCATACGCCAATGGCCATGATTTCGCGCGGTGTCTGCGGCATCCGTTCCGGCACGCTGATCATCAACCTGCCCGGTTCACCAAAGGGTGTGCGCGAGAGTTTTGCCGTCATAGAACCCATATTGCATCACGCCATTGACCTGCTGGCCGGCAACACAAATCATCGTGCGCAGTGAGAATCACAAATGTTGTCTGTTCGGAAAAACGTCAAGTTTGACAGACAGGTGAGCAGCACTTAGAATTTCCTGTCCTTAAATTATTCCTGAAGACGTCTTTTTCAACGGCAATGCTGCTGCAGGCTACTACCGGGAGCGCGCCTAACATTGGTGGGCCAATAACGGCTTACTGGCCCGTGATGATCTTTTTCCTCGTGGCGATTGCCTTTCCTGTCTTACCAATAATTCTGGGTAGATTTCTGAGACCCGCAAAATATGAGAAGGGAAAGATGCGACCATACGAATGTGGCATCGATCCCAAGACCGAGGCGCATGAACGGTTTACTGTGCGTTACTACATTGTGGCCATGCTGTTCCTGATTTTCGATGTGGAGACAGTCTTTTTGCTTCCCTGGGCCATCGTCTTTATGGGTGACGACTTCTCTTTCACTAAATTCGCGCTTGCAGAGATGTTTGTGTTTATAGCTATTTTAGTGGTGGGTTATTACTACGCGTGGCGCAAGCGTGCGCTGGAATGGGCCTGAAGGGTAAGGATGAAGGATGAAGGCGGAAGGATGAAGGATCTTACCGCCAATATCGCTGACTTTCATCCTTCCGTCTTCATCCTTCATCCTTAATATTATGGCAGAACATCAGGAAGGCTTTCTTCTAACAAGATTTGATTCGTTGATGAACGCGGTGCGCCGGACCGTGGGCGCAAAGGCCCTTGATCTGAGTGCTCCTGTCGTCAACTGGGCCCGCAAATCGGCGCTGTGGCCTATGACTTTTGGCCTGGCATGCTGCGCAATCGAGATGATCGCCACTGGCGCCGGCCGTTTTGACATTGACCGCTTTGGCGCTGGAGTATTTCGTCCAAGTCCAAGGCAGAGTGATCTAATCATCATTGCGGGCACGGTGACCCTGAAGATGGGACCGGTTGTACGCCGGGTCTACGAGCAGATGCCTGAGCCAAAGTGGGCCATTGCGATGGGCGCTTGCGCTTCGACGGGGGGCCCGTTTGATTCGTACTCGACGATGCAGGGAGTGGATCGCTGTATTCCAGTTGACGTCTATATTCCGGGCTGTCCGCCGCGACCGGAAGCGCTACTTTACGGACTTATGCGTTTGCAGGACATCATTATGCGTGAGGCCCCTTCCGCATACATCTTCGAGTCAGACGGTAGTGTCCACCGCCAGAAACCTTTTTCAGAAGAGGAAGAGGAGGCGTTGGTTGCAGGCGAAGACGAGACTGCCGTTCCCGCACTTACTTAGGCCGCCCTGACTTTATCTGAAGTGCGGTCTACGAAAATGACTAATTCGACTTTCAAACTGAACCTCATTTATGGAGGAGATGATGAACTTAAAGAGATGGATTGAAACCTTTGCCCTTGTTCTTGCACTCTTGCCGGCGCCGCTCTTCGCGCAGACAGCGCCTGGCGCACCTGTGCTCAAATCTCAAACTACAACAAAAAAGCGGACAACTACGAAACGGCGGACGGTCAGACGCGCCTCCAACGTGGTGAGTGTGCCGGTGGGTACCAATCTTAAGGTGCGCTTGGAGGATACACTTTCAAGCGAGGATTCGCGTGTGGGTGATGAGTTTACTGCCACTGTGCTTAGCCCGACGCGTTATGACGAGGCTACACTCCGGGGCCACGTGAGTTCGATTAAGAAATCAGGGAAGATTAAAGGGCGCACCACAATGAATCTTGCTTTCGATTCTATTGAACTGCGTGATGGTAAGAAGGGAACGTTGCACGGTTATGTCACCCGTGTTTACGGCGAAGATGCCGGAAAGGCAGATACGGAGGGTGGTGTGGAATCCGGCAGCCGCGGAAAGCAGACAATTAAGCGCGCTGGTATTGGCGCTGGGGCCGGCGCAATCATTGGAGCGATCGCCGGTGGCGGTAAGGGCGCGGCTATTGGACTACTTGTGGGCGGCGCTGCTGGTGCCGGTTCTCTTGCCATCGGGGGAAACAAGGAATTGAAAATCGAGTCGGGCACCGAGATGCTTGTCCGCGTAACCAGGTAGGTTTGCTCAAGGCGGCGTGGGGCGGCCAAAGAGTGCCGCCCCTACAGATTTTCCAGGTGGCGGGTGTCATTGATGGTGATGACGCGCAGGAAGCCGTCATGCCGGAGGTCAAATCGGCTGATCCCGCAGTTGGAACTCGCGATCCAAACTGGTTTTAATTCCGGCGTAGCAAGCGCGCCCATAAGGTGAAGCGCCAGAATGCAGATCGTGCCCGCATGGGTGAAAATGGCAATCTGTCCACCTCTATATTCTTCTACCACCTCGTCGAGCTTTCTTGACGCTCTCTCCAAGGTTTGGCGATAACTTTCACCGCCCAGTAAAACATGATCGAAGTCGCGCCGTAAGAGAGCCTGATACTGCTCCGGGTGCTTTTCAGCGGCTTCTTCAAAGGTAAGTCCTGCCATCACCCCCACGCTACGCTCGCGGAATGCTTCTGTTGGCTGAAGTTCAAGCGCAGTTTTGACGGAAAGTGGACTGGCTGTCTCGATCGCCCGGGGCAAGTCACTGGTGTAGATTGCACTGAAGTTCTCCGCCGCAAGCACACTGGCAGTGGCGGCGGCTTGCTTGCGGCCAAGCTCAGACAGCGGCGTAGTTGTGTGGCCGCCGAAGCGTCGGTCGGCGTTTCCCTGGGACTGGCCGTGACGGATTAGCACGACCTGAGTGGATGACTGCATGGAGGAATTTTAGATTGCCGATTGTCGACTGCCGAATCGCAATTCAACTCCGCAATCCTTTACGCCGCAACGGGTTCCGATTTTAGTTTCTCTGCCTGATAGTGAGTGATTAGCGACTGGATAATCTCATCCAGGGCGCCCTCCATTACCAGATCCAGTTGATGGATCGTGAGCCCAATACGGTGGTCCGTTACGCGATTTTCCTTGAAGTTGTAGGTGCGGATCTTCTCTGAACGGTCGCCAGAGCCAACCATCGAACGTCGCTCACTGGCCACGGCAGCGTGTTGCTTCTCCTCCTCGATCTCCTGAAGACGTGCCCGTAAAACCCGCATCGCCTTTTCGCGGTTCTTTATCTGCGACTTCTCATCCTGCATCGAGACGACGACATTGGTTGGTAAGTGCGTGATGCGGACAGCAGAGTAGGTGGTGTTTACGGATTGCCCGCCAGGGCCCGAAGAGCAGAACGTATCGATGCGCAGCTCTTTGGGATCGATCTTCACGTCAACTTCTTCGGCTTCGGGCAGAACGGCGACCGTAATGGCCGAAGTATGTATTCGTCCACTAGCCTCGGTTTGGGGCACACGTTGCACGCGATGAACGCCAGACTCATGTTTCAGTTTTGAATAGACCTTATCCCCTTCGATCAGCGCGATGGCTTCCTTGATGCCGCCGATGCCCGACTCGGAGGCGTCCAGGACCTCAAAGCGCCAGCCCTGCCGCTCCGCGTAGCGGCCGTACATTCTCAGCATCTCGGCAGCAAAAAGCGTTGCCTCATCGCCGCCCGTTCCGGCGCGAATCTCCAGAATCACGTTCTTTTCATCGTTGGGATCCGAAGGAATGAGAAGCACCTTCAACTCCAATTCAACTTGTTGCGCGTTCTTTTCGAGCTTTTCGACCTCAAGACGCGCCATCTCGCGCATCTCCTCCTCGTCGGCAGTCTCCAACAACTCGCGAGCGCCCGCCAGCTCCCGATTGATTGACTTCCAGGTGCGATACTTCTCGACTATCTCACCCAGATTACGATGCTGCTTTGCGGCCTTGGTGTAGGCGGCCTGGTTAGCAAGCAACTCCGGCGACGAGAGCTCGTTACTAAGCTCATCGTAGCGTGCTTCTAGTGTTTCTAATCGTTCCAACATAACGGTCAAATCTGTTCCTAAAGAGTCGCTGGACGGCGCAGTTACCAGCTGTAAAATTCGCTTAGTACGCTCATGACAGCGGCACCAGAACTGCCTTTCCTGCTGGCTCCAGTTTTAGCGATTCCTTCAATGCCTCGATTGCCACCTCGAGTTGTTGATCGTCTGGTTCCTGAGTCGTTATGTTTTGCAACCAAACGCCAGGCCGCGTAATGAGCTTGAAAAACGAGCCACCTTCTTTTTTTGCTGATATCCGGATAATCTCGTAAGACAGACCAGCAACAAGCGGTACCAACGCGATGCGTACCAGAAAATTGTAGAGCAAAGAATCAAACTTGATCACCGAAAAGAGAACAATCGACACCAGCATGACCACCATCAAAAAGCTGGTGCCGCAGCGCGGATGCTGGCGAGGTTGAGGTCTTGCATTTTCCACCGTCAATGGCAAGCCCGCCTCCCAAGTGAAGACCGTCTTGTGTTCCGCCCCGTGATATTCAAACACCCTCCGGATGTCCTTTATCAACGAGAAGCTAAAGATCATGATCAGGAAGAATGTCATTCTGATCAACCCATCAATCAAGTTGAAAGCCACCGAGGGCCTGACTGGATGCAGGTAACTGCGAATCGTACCCCACGCCTTGCCGTACCAGGGCTGCTCCGCCGTCGGCACAACGGGTGCGGGAGTAGTCGCATGAGTGGGAGTTGTTGCGACTTGACGATCCAGTGTTGACTCGGCGTTGACATTGGGTGACGCTGCCCAGCCCGCCGCGATGAACAGCGCGTTTGTCAGAAGCAAAGGGGCAGCAACAAAGAGCAGAATATTGAAGATAATTGCAAATACGATTGAGCCAGCCGCGGCCGCCGTACCACCTCTCTTCAACTCGTCCCTGGCTCGTCCTTGCGTGGGTACCGGAAAAAGGCCGGGCACAGCCCCGGTTACACCGGCAAAATCGCCCTCTCCTTCTATGATGGCTGGAGTCAGGGCAACTGTCACCTCTTTTGCTTCAGCTTCTTCGGCATCGGCGAAGGCCTCGTTGGCAGAGTAATTCAATGCTTTGATACCGAGGCCCATCGATTGCACCAGCACGGCGCTGCCCCTGAGTACTGGAAGCTTTAGAAGAGGATACTTATCACTCCATTTCGGTAGCTGTGCCGCAATCTTGACTATGGTGCCATTCGCTTTTCGCACCGCCACTGCATAGGCGTTTGGCGTCCGCATCATTACACCTTCGATAACGGCCTGGCCCCCGACAATTAGATCTCGTTCATTTGCGCTCAAGATGGTTCCTCTTAGACGTTATGCCTGTTCTGTGGTCTGAGGACCTAACTCGACCACACAGACTGTCGTTGCAAACACTAACGCCGGCGTCTTCCAGTGGTCGCACGCGTTTTGATGCACGGGATGGCGACCAGCGGTTTCTCGCCGGCGTTTGGATTCAGGAGGCTGCTAATGGCGATTCAGATTCAAGAAGCGCTCTCGCTTATCAGGCCCCGGTAGAGCTTTCAACGGTCTTCTTTCCATAGCGCTTGTTAAAGCGATCAACTCGCCCCGCCGTATCGACTAATTTCTGCTTTCCAGTGAAGAAAGGATGGCAAGCCGAGCAGATCTCGACATGTAAGTCGCCTTTTTTGGTTGAGCGCGTCTTGAAAGTCTCCCCACAGGCACAGCTAACAGTGATCTCGTGATATTCAGGGTGGATTCCAGGTTTCATTTCAGTTCCTCAGCTAAACAGAGCAATAGAAAGCCTCTGTCAAAAACCAATCATAGGGGGGGCGCTTCAGATCGTCAAGTTGTGTTGCCGAATGACCACTTTATAAGTTGGTTGACAGCAGATAAACCGCATGCTTAAATCGATTTTTGCCGTCCATCTGTAATAGCATTAAACACTTAAGCAGAATTCACTGTGCGTTCAGGTTGGCCTGTAGCGACTTCGAAGTGAGGGTGTGACCTGTAGCGATCCGACCTTATGGCAAACGATAAGAGGGAACCGGAAGCCACTCAACCCAAAGGACCAGAGGAGTCAAGACAGACCGACATCTCTGGCACGCCGCCCCCCTCAGCCATTCCGCCAGCCAGCACCTTAGCCGGAGCAGATGAGGAAAAGGCGGCGATGGTCGAGCAAGCCAAGTCTCGAGTCGCAGCCGTTAAGGAATCGTTAACTGAAAAGCAGGCCTCTCCAGCTGCCCCTCCGGGCCTCCCCAAACCGCCAGTCAAAAAGAAGGAAGAAGGGCCAAAGCCCTCAGATGCCTCCAACCATCCGCTTGCCGAGAGAGTGAAAAGCAAACTTCCGGGTGCCGTAAGTGAGGCAGTCATGTTTCTCGGCCAACTGTCGTTGCGGATAGAGCCGTCTCGCATTCTGGAAGTCTGTGCCCTTTTAAGGCAGCACGAGGAAGCGCCTTTTGATTATCTTTCGGATCTGACTTGCGTTCACTTTCCCGCCCGAACTGAAGCGCCGTTTGATATGGTTTATAACCTCTATTCAATCGCGGCTAATGAACGCGTGCGACTGAAGGTGGCTACGACCGCTGAGATGGGTGTCGAGAGTGTTACCAGCATTTGGCCTGCCGCGAATTGGATGGAACGAGAAGTTTACGATCTGTTTGGCGTTGGCTTCAGAAACCATCCCGATTTGCGACGTATCTTATTGCCTCCGGACTGGGAAGGACATCCGTTGCGCAAGGACTATTCGCTTGAGTTTGTGGAGAATCAGTGGACCAGAAAACACCTGCCAGAAATGACCGACGTGCAGCGCGAGCAGATCGAGCAGCGGCGAGCCTACGGACTGGAAATACTCTCCGTTCCGCAGGAGCGCCAAATGCGTGAAATATTTCGTGGCGGCAAGGAAGTAATGCCGAAGGACAAGTGAAATTTCTGAGCTGGACATGACCCCGAAAGAGATTGCTGCCCAGTATGATGCGAAAGTTTTTGAAACGCCGGAGGCGGCAAAGGTAGCAGGTTTTGTTTTGACTGAGACTGAGGCTCCACGCAATGT
>Ga0209431_10002251_pt1 | contig 15748 bp, 19 predicted proteins | sample RifCSP13_3_FD_184021 | JGI IMG/M metagenome (GOLD analysis project Ga0209431, IMG submission 184021) | Soil microbial communities from Rifle, Colorado - Rifle CSP2_sed 13_3 (SPAdes) (version 2) | ecosystem: Environmental > Terrestrial > Deep subsurface > Rock core/Sediment | place: Rifle...
CTACAACTTTGCCAAATGGGACTTAGCCACATCCTCAAAAGTTATCAGACATTAAGTAATGAAAAAAATCCACGTCATCACCAAATATTTTTATCCCGTCGCGGCGGGCATCGAAACCAATATTCTAGAAACTTATTCCGAATTAGTTAAAAAAGGCTGGGATGTAACTGTTCACACTAGTAAAGACGAATATTTATTCCAAAACTCTCTCCCTGATACCGAGGTCATCCGGGGAATAAAAGTCATCCGTTACCCTTTTGTCTCAGATAATATTGGTTTTTTCCCCAATATCGATTGGTCACAAGCAGATCTCGTTTGCTTGCACAACTTTAATATTTTTTTCTGGAGAATTTTGCTTTACAGTCTGCGGTTAAAATTATTAGGCCAGAAAAAATTCGCTTTAGTACTAACCCCTCACGGAGGGTTTAATCCCGAATGGTCTATATTTAGCCCCATCACAGCAACAATAAAAAAACTCTATCACTACACTTTCGGGGCTTTAATAATTAATCTCCTAGTCGACAAAGTTAGGTCGGTTTCCGAATGGGAAAGATCAGAGATTATTAAAAAGGGAATTAACCCCAGAAAAGTCATTACTATTAGTAATGGCATCGAAGATGAAGCCTACATGGACATCGGAAAGCTAGCTTCGCCCCTAATTAAACTTAAAGTTAAAAAATTAGGTAGGTATTTAATTCAAATCGGTCGGATATACCAAATCAAGAACTACGAAACTACTATAAAAACCCTGCCCTCCTTACCTAAAGACATCAAGTATGTCATCGTCGGTCAATCGGAGAAAAATCTGGATTACAAAAACAGCTTGATCAAACTGGCCGATAACCTAGGGGTAGGGGATCGAGTCATATTCCTTGGCGTGGTCCGGGGGATAGATAAATACTATTTGATTTCACACGCCCAGATGATGGTTCATATGGCAATATGGGAAAGTTTCTGTAATGTCGTTCACGAAGGACTGAGTCAGGGATTGGTTTGTATTGTCGCCAATACTTATGCCTTGCCTTATTTAATTAAAGATGGAGTCAATGGTTATTTAATCGACACATTTGACTCCGATACGTTAGCGGCCAAAATCAACTTTGTTCTGGAACATTCCGACTCCAAAAAAATTCAGGCTATGAAAAAGCACAATCGGGAGTTCGGCCTCAAAGACTCCTGGCGTAGCGTCGCCGAAAAAATGAACCAACTTTACCGCAGCCTATGAAAAAAATTTTTTACTCATTGTTGCCGGTTTATCAATTTATATTCCACACCGTTCAAACCATCAGAATAAACTTGTACATGTGGCAGTTGAAGCTAAAAATCCGCCATTTGGGGAAAAATAGCCGAATATATTTCGCCAGCATGACGGAGCCGTACAATATCTCCATCGGTCATCACGTATCCATCAATAAAAACTGCGAATTCATCACTACAGTCAGTCGGGTAGAGATGGGCAATTACATCATGGTTGGCCCCGGAGTTAAATTTATTGCCCAAAATCACGATTTTTCCGATTGGACAGTTCCCATGGTTTTAAACAACAAATACCGTCGCGGCAGCATAAAAATTTCCGACGACGTATGGATCGGCGCCAACGCCACTATTCTTTCTGGTGTGACTATCGGTCGGGGGTCCGTTATTGCTGCCGGTGCCGTGGTTACCAAAGATGTTCTCCCCTACACTATAGTTGGTGGAGTCCCGGCAAAAAAAATAAAAGACAGGTTCTCAGAAGAGATTATCGCTAAAGCCTCTAAACTGGATCTAGATCAATTTACCAACCATGAGATTAATTGGCGAACTCGAGGAGCAGGAAAAATTGTCTAGATATATACTGCGATCGCAAGAATCCGGGGGTCAAAGTCCATCGCAAAAAGGGATCTATTTTGACATACTCTCCCAAAAGGCCGTTTTTATTAAAACCGCTTCATTTCAGGAATTCTTCAATCATCAGATTTTTTACAAAATCTCAAAAAAAAGTTCGGTTGTTATCCCACAGCCACTTTCTTTTACACAAGTCGACAGTCATCCGGCTATCGTCATGGAGTATTTTCCGCGCACTATAAACCTTATCCATGTTAACGTAGCCATCAAGGTCAAAGTTTATCTGCAAGTTTTGGTTTTTCTCCACAACTTGAACCCCCTGGTTTTCCCCAAAAAACTTCCAGCATATCTTCAGTTATTATCTCTACCCTATGTTTTTCTGAAAAACATCATTCACTATCCAGGTCACACCTTTTTGTTTTTTAGAGCCACGACTGGTATTCTCAGGCAGGGATTGGGTTGGATTTTCCTTAAGTCAAACCACGTTTGTCATGGTGACATCAATGTGACCAATATTTTGGTTCAAAAAGATAAAGTAGTTCTATTGGACTTTGCCAGGTGTTTTATCAGTCATAAATATTACAATTTATCTCAAGTCCTCAACTCCACTTGGTTTCACGCCGGTTTTCATGAGAAGTTAAATCAGGCAATTATCAAAATATTCTCGCTCAATGAACATGAACGAAAAATTTTAAGTACATTTGTTATTTATAATCTTTTACAGCGCTTAGGGGCTAGATATTCCAATCCCTCCCAAGAGAAATTTTACCTGCAACGGTTAGAACAGGTTTTAGACTCTATATGAGTAGTCAACTCACCTCAGTACTTTCTCAAAACGGCTTAAAGATTATAAAACCGATGACTCAAGATCATTTTGATCGTTTTCACGCGATCGTCGCAGACGTTAAAGGCGACAAATACTTCATCAAAGCCGTTGTGGGGAAAAACAGCTACAGTTACAAATCTTTAATCGCTGAAAGCTACATCACTAGCTACCTTTCGAAATTAACGCATCAGAATAATATTGAATATAAAAACTATAGATTGTTAATTCCCCAAGTGAAGAAAATTATTATTCAAAACCATCTGGTTTGTCTAGTCTCTCGTTTTATCAAAGGCAAAAGAATACTGGACCAATCACCCAGCCTTCAGGCCTCGTTCTTGAAAGTAACCTTGGAACTTGTGTTGCGTCTTGGCAATATTGCTGACAAAAGAGTCATTTCACCCTACATAAAAAACTATTCACCACTCTCGTTCGCACTACATTCCCCGTTTCAACTGGCCAAGGCCGTATTGGTGGCCCCTGATCAGGTTGTTAGTTTGACTCGGGTATTTTTAAAAACTCTTCCTTTGCTCTTTAGACAAGGGCCAGTGAGCCTGGTTCATGCGGACATTAATGCCAGCAATATTTGGTTACAAGGCAAGTTTCTCTATCTGACTGATTGGGAAGAGGCCGGATGGGGACTGTCCGATTACAATACCGTTGGACCATTGAGTGTGCATTGGAACATTCCCGAAACTAAAAACAAACTTTATTCAAAGTCTCTGATCCCCCTCCTGGCTTTCAGAATACTGGTCCTCTTTAGCCAGCGGCTTGAGCCCTCCGACAGTCGCAGGAAACGGGACCACTCCCTCCTTCGCGAAATAATACTCGGGGACTTTGGGGATGTTACCGTCGGGAAAAAGTAGGCTTACCTGAGTTTTAATCATTCTTATCAATTTTATTTTCTCATCCAGGTTATTATTCCATTCCCATCTTTGATATCCTCGACTCCCAAGATCGCTGGAAAACTGGTTGTCCCAAACGTTATAAGGAAAATCAGACCAGAAAATTACATTCTCAAACCTTCCCTCGATTGCCCTCCTGACTATTTTGTGATCCATGTGAGATCCTGTAGCCACAGGGGCAAACAATACCGTCTTTGGGCCAACCAGCCCCTCAATTTTTCTTGTTATCTCATTGATCAACTGGCCGTCATTGCTACTCACCTTGCCCATCTTCAGTTGCCACGCAAATAGAGGATAAATAAACTTAGCTTCCTGCAGAATGTTTCCCAGGGCCAACTCCAACCGGTTGGCGTTTGATTTGAGTCTATAAAGACCGTCGGTAAATCTTAGATGGATGGTTTTAACTCCAATTAAATCATTGATTATCTTGTCTTCCCGCCTGCGCTCGATAAACAACTTTTCCGAGTCGTCATACCCTGAATTTTTCAAGAATCGTCTGATGGACAAGCTGGTGGGGGAATTGTGAGCTTCGGTAAATACCGTTGCTATAGTGACATCGGTTTTTGGTGCCAAATAAGAAAACAGCCCTCCACAAGACAAAATTGCATCATCCAAATGCGGAGACACAAACAGGTAAGATGGCTTTTGGGGCATAAATTAGGTAAAATTTTACCATGAAACGTCGTTTAGCAATATTTTTTGCCCTCTTGACGGCCGTTTTTTTGTTGACTGTTGCAATTCGGGGGCGTTCAATTGACCTCCAAGCCCGTCAGACGATTCAAGATACTTCCCCAGGTGGACCCTACGAGGGCTCAAACAGCACATCTCGGTTTGCTCTTACCCAGGCCATAGTCGACAATCAGTCACTATTTCTTTCCCCCCATCAAGCAAAATTCGCGGCTCCCGACGTAGCCAAGTACAACGATCGTTACATTTCTCTTTTCACTCCTGGCATTTCTCTACTCGGCACACCCTTCTATTGGTTGGGAAAGCTTTTTGGTTTACCTCAGGTTTTTACCTATCTCTCTGTGACTTTAACCGCAGTTATAAATCTATTGTTGATTTTTGTCTTAGCACGCCGCCTGGGTGCGTCGACCTCGGCCTCATTGCTCTCAGGGTTAATTTTCCTCGCAGCATCCAACGCTCTGGCCTACTCGACCACCTTCACTCAACATCATATGACGGCCGCCCTAATCTTAGCGTCGTTAGTTTTGGCCAGCGCCAAAACATCACTGACAAATAGCTTCTTGTTTGGACTTTTTACGGGCTTGGGTATTCTAGTTGATCTGCCCAATTTCCTTTTTCAGATCCCAATCTTGATTTTTTTTGCTCGTCGATATCTGTCACTCCATCACTTTAATCGTAAAATTCTTCCATTCATCCCTGGCATAGCCATTCCGATTTGTTTATTGTTCTGGTACAACTGGCAAACGACTGGATCCCCCTTTCGTCTGGCCCAATTTATCGGCCGTGCTCGTGAATTTGTAACTTCCCCTTCATCTACCCAAACTCCTTCCTCGTCGCGCAAATTTTCACTTCCGTACGACAGTCGTAAACAGTTAAATGGTCTGTATATTTTGCTCTTCAGCAACGAACGCGGCTGGCTTTATTATTTTCCCGTAGTTACCATAGGGATCTTAGGTTTAGCCTTGGCCCTGAAAACTAAATCCACTAATTCCATAGCCTTGATATCAATTACCGTCATACTGCTGATCCTGGTCTCTTACTCTATGTTTGGAGATCCGTGGGGTGGGTGGTCGTTCGGCCCGAGATACTTGATACCCGCTTTTGCAGTCATCTCCGTATTCACAGGTTTTGCTGTTCAAGTCTTTGGACGAAACTTAGTCTTTATGTTGCTATTTTTCACACTAACTCTTCGCAGCGTATACTTGTCTAGTCTTGGCTCCTTAACAACCAACTCTATTCCTCCCAAACAAGAAGCCGAACACTTGTCCTCACCAATTCCTTACACTTACAAATATAACCTTCAGCTAGTCAAAAAAAACATATCCAGCTCTCTGGTATACAATTTACTCCTCTCCGATTTTGTAAACGTCAAGCAATTGGTCAACATATTGACAGTTTTGTCATTTCTCGCCATCGCTGGTCTTTATTTCCAAAGCATTCATGTTCAAAAGATCAAACGTCATTAATGGTTCACTAACCGGAATTCTTTTGGCCCTTTCTCTGGGTTACTTTTTGGTCTTTTTCCAAAATGGCTTGGGACTTGCCTACAACGATGCCCGTTCGCATTTGGATATCGGCAGAAGAGTCGTGGAAGGATTAAAACCCGGCTTGGCCCAGCTAGGATCCGTCTGGTTGCCGTTGACGCACTTATTAATGGTCCCCACGATTTGGGACGATTTTATGTGGCACTCGGGCCTCTCTGGGGCTATCCAATCCATGGCCGCCTTTGTAGGGACCGGCGTCCTGGTTTACAAGTTTTTGGAAAAACTAAAGGTCGGTCAATTGGGCCGGTTGTTGGGCGTGGCCGTTTTTGCTGCCAACTTAAACGTCTTGTATCTTCAATCCACTGCCATGACCGAACTCCCTCTCCTTTTTACTATGACCGCCGGTTGCTACCTACTTTTGCGCTGGCATCAAACCGACAATATTTTAGACCTTATCCTATCTGCGTTTTGGATTGCTTCATCCACCCTCATCCGCTACGACGGCTGGTTCTTACTTCTTTTCTCTGCCGTCTTGGTTCTCGTCCACACTTGGGTCAAGCGGGGCTATAAAACCTCCGAAGGCATGACTATTTTGTTTTGTACCTTGGGGGGTTTTGGGATATTTTTGTGGCTACTTTGGAATCAGTTAATTTTTAAAGACGCGTTGTATTTTGCTTTCGGCCCCTTCTCCGCCCACGCCCAGCAGGAACAACTTTCCCAAGCTGGAGTTCTGGCCACCAAGGGCAATCTGCTCCTTTCGGCAAAAATCTACTTTTATGCCCTAATGTACAACTCTTATACGCTGCCTGCTATCTTTGGGGCATTTGGTGCCATGCTTTTGCTTCGAGATCGCCTTTTACCTCTGACTTGGCGGCTGGCCTCATTGACCCTATTGGCCCCCTTAGTCTTTAACATTCTCTCCCTGTATTTGGGCTTTTCCGTTCTGTTCGTCCAAGGCTTGTCGGGAAACACGTGGTTCAACGTCCGCTATGGGGTCATGCTCATGCCCTCGATAGCAATTTTCGTGGGCTTTCTGATAGATCGACTCAAAGATTTACGCTGGGTAATAATCGGCCTGTTGTCTTTCGTCCTGTTTTTTGCTTTTGTAAATCAAGACGCGGTTACAATTGACGACGCTCGAGTGGGTGCCAGCCAAAAAAATGTCTCCGAAGTCGCCAGCTACTTGAATTCGTTTGCCAAAAATCAATCAGGGTTTATTCTTATCTCCGCCGCTTCCCACGACGCCATCATTTTCAGTAGCGGTCTACCTATGAAGCGTTTTATTCATGAAGGAACTGGCGTCTACTGGACCGCCGCCACCACCGCTCCCGACCGCTGGGCCAGGTGGATTATCATGAGAACATACGACGATTTCGACCTCACCTGGAAATTTGTCAGCAGAGTTCCCGGATTTGCTAAATACGATCTTCTTTTTCATCTGCCGTTCGCCGACGTTTACGAGATTCAGCCCCAGTATCTGGGGGATTTAAACTACTCTCCGGTCTTCACTCGCCAGAAATAATTCGTATAATCACTCCATGACTTTTCGTCTCCTCATTCTTATTTTGTTTCTCATTGGCCTATCTCCAATCTCAGCCAAAGCCCGGGAACGGGCCACTTGGTGGCAAATTCAATCCGTAGATACAATGAAATATTCCCGGGACATCGCCCGGGAGAAGCTCGATGATCCGACGTTTGATTCAATCATCGATCGCCAAGTTAAGGACATAGCTGCAACTGGCGCCACTCATGTGGCCGTGGGCACTCCCTACGATGAGGAGTTTGTTCCCTTTCTGACTCGTTGGGTAAACGCCGCCCGTAAATATAAGCTGTGAGTCTGGTTTCGTGGTAATCTTTCCGGCTGGGAGAAATGGTTCGGCTATTCTCGACTCACTCCCGAGGAACACGAAACGGGCATCGTTCAATTTATTTCGCGCCACCCAGAGTTATTTGCCAATGGAGATGTTTTTTCTTCATGTCCTGAATGCGAAAACGGCTCAGTTGGGGACCCGCGTTCCCAAGTCGACCTTGGGGAGTACCGTCAATTTCTCATTTCGGAATTCGACACCGTTACCGAAGCCTTCTCCCGAATAAAAAAACAAATTTTGGTGGTTAACTCTTCCAATGGGGACGTGGCCAAATTGGTTATGGATCCTCCCACCACCGCCAAACTGGGAGGTATAGTGGGCGTAGATCACTATGTTTCCACACCCGAAAAACTCGTAGATGATATCGAAAAACTCGCCCAAAGCAGCCAAGGACAGGTATTTTTGGGTGAGTTTGGTGTTCCTATTCCCGACATTCACGGTCGCCTCACTCTCGACCAGCAAGCCCAGTGGCTAGACAAGGCTTTAAAATTGTTAACCAATGCGCCGCTCTACGGGATAAATTACTGGACCAACATCGGCGGCAGTACTCAACTCTGGACCGACACCGGTCGGCCCAGCCCTGCCGTAACAACTCTCACCTCCTTCTATTTCCCCAAAACCGTCTCCGGAACCGTGTTCAATTCCATTGGCCAACCTCTCCCCGGAGTCCAAGTTACCACCTCACTCAAATTGATCATCACCAATTCCCAGGGTCATTTCCAATTGCCAATCCTTCCCGATTCTCAAGATACTCTTACCATTTCGGCTTCCGAATACAAAACCCAGCAGTACAAAAATTACTCAGATAATCAAATAAACAGTATTATCCTCCAGAAAGAGAAGGAAGGAATACTATATAGACTCAGATACTTGATTTATAAAATCATTAGCGGTATAATATAAATAGTTAAGTAACTCCCTCCTGTCCCGGGGATGACTTCTGCCCGGGATTCATGAATTTAGTCAAAATAAGCCTCTTTTTGTTTGGAACCATTCTCATGTTTCTGGGGTCATGGTCGCCCGCACTGGCCGTGGAAATACCCAACTTTCCTTCTTGCACTACTCCCTCCGGAACAGTCAAAGTCAGCTATCAAAATGGTGTCCACGGCATCCCCGGCGACCAGGGACAGTATGTCGGCAGTGACACAGTCTACACGGTTTCTGACTCTACTCTAATTCAATGTTTTTGTGCCGCCACAGGCTCCGGCATCCAAACCAACTGGTGGAAAAAGGACAGTTTGACCGAAGATCAGATCGATCAGCTTGCAAAACTCGACTGGATCTACATCCCCGATGGGTCAGCCTGGGGATTGGATCCGGTTCCCTATTTGGCCCAAAACTCCAGCTTCAATTGTGGTGGTAGCGGGGGATTTTCTCCCTCCGGCCCCGGCCCAGCCCCTGTTTGCGACTCGGCCAAACCCGGTACTCCCATCCTCACTTCCATAATCCGATCCGGTTCCACTGCGAAGTTGACCTGGACAGCGGTAGCTAACGCTACCCACTACACTATCGGCTATGGACTAAAGACTAACGACTATATTTATGGGGTCCCCGATACCGGCAATGTCACCACTTACACTATCGGTTCTTTAGATCCGACTCGCCAATATTATTTCGCTGTCCGTGCTGTTAACAGCTGCATGCCTGGGGATTTTGCCACCCCCACCGCAATCGGTGGGCAAGTGCTGGGTCTGGCCACAACCGGCGACTCGGTTCTTATTTACTCCCTAGTTATCTTAGGAGTTCTGTTGTTGGCTTTGTCTTGGGCTTCCCGCAAGCGCCAGAACCGTGCTTAAACTTCTAGCCATTCTCTGTTTTATCGCAGCCGCCTTTCTCCTTTGGCAAAGATACCAACCGCTTTCCTTTTCATCCGGCCCACAAGCCGAATCCCTAGCTGGAAATGATCCTCCTATCTCTATCTCTGTCCCGAGTCTCAATCTCCACCTCCTAGTTTTCCCCGGGGAAATAAAAAATAATCACTGGCCTGTGACATCCAAAGGGGTCATTTACCTCTCGTCTTCACCTCCCTCAAACACTATCATTTATGGCCACAACTGGCCCAATATTTTAGGCCGCCTCAAAAATGTGCGCGTGGGCCAGGAAATTAAACTCACGTACGCCGGAAACCAAACCAGGAAATTTATAGTTTTAGAGGTCAAAGTAGTGGGTCCAAACGAAACCGAGATTCTGAAGGTTTCTGCTACCGACCAGCTAACTGTTTACACTTGCACCGGCTTTTTAGACTCCAAACGTTTGGTTGTTGTTGCCAAGCCTGGATAAATTCCTCATAATGGGAGCCAATGTCCTGGTTCCATCACTTGTTCCTACCCCACGAAAGCAATAATCAGCGCGCCAAACTTCTCCACCCTTCGGTCTTAGCAATAATCATCGGCGCCTTCACTATATCCCAGCTTCTCATCAATCATTTTTCGGCTTCCTATCCATTTATATTGGGATATGCTTCACAAATCTCCCCCACTGAGATTGTTAGACTCACGAATAGCAGTCGCCAGGTAAATGGGTTGCCTGAAGTAAAATTGGACTCCGCTCTTACCCAAGCCGCTCTTCTTAAGGCCGCTGACATGTTTGCTCGTGATTACTGGGCCCACACCTCTCCCATTGGCACACAACCTTGGTATTTCATTACTCAGGTTGGATATGCTTATCGTTATGCTGGGGAAAATTTGGCTCGGGATTTTTCTGATCCAGACTCTATCGTCCGTGCCTGGATGAACTCTCCCACCCACCGGGAAAACCTGTTGAGCTCCCGTTATCAGGACATTGGCGTAGCCGTGGTCGATGGTCGTCTTGAGGGCCGCGATACTACCTTGATAGTACAAATGCTTGGCACAAAATTATCAGCAGCTCCCACCGTGGGTAAGTCTTCCTTTACTGTCCTAGCCACAGGCCCCAGTCCCACACTCCCACCCGTGATTGCCCAAGCTTCTATCGAAGCCCCGCCACCTACTTCTCTGACAGCTGGGGCTACCGTTTCACCTTTCACCTTAACCAAGACGATTTCCCTTCTCCTTTTAACTGTTATCGGAGTTGTTTTGGTCATAGATGTTGTCCTGGTCCGTCGGCATAATATTATTCGCTGGACCAGTCGCAGCCCGGCTCACCTGATCTTTGTGTCCGTTTTATTAATTGCCGCTCTGGCCATTTTGCCCGGTCAGATATTGTAAATTATGTCCCAATTCACTTTCGAAAAAGATCTTTCCCGCCACCCTCTCCACTACTTTACCCTTCTGTGTATGCAACTAGTCGGCCTGTGGGGCCTATTCTGGTTTAGCTATGATCACTCCATTCAATTTAGCATTCTTCTGGTCATGGCTCTCTCTTACGTCATCTGGGGAGCGATCCACCACCACCAGCATCACGACTTGCACGTCAAGATCCTTTTCGAGTATATTCTGGTGGCAATGCTGGCCGTGTTAGTGTTTGGCTCGCTGTTGCTTCGCACTTGAATCACCGCCTTTTTATCGCCATAGAAGTTCCTCCGGCAGAGATTATTCCTCTTCAATCTGACTTGGACCGTCTCGGTTTACCTGTAGTTTGGGAAAAGCCAGGAAAGCTACATATCACTCTAAATTTTCTTGGGGCAACTCCCGATACCCAAATTTCCCAAATCAAATCCGTGATCTCCAAAACCGCTGAATCATTCCCTCAATTTACACTTCAGCCCTTTTTTTTGGAAACCCTTTATCGCCGCCACGACCCAAGTCTCATTTATTTGGGGCTGACCGGCGACGTGGACAATCTGAAACAGCTGCAAAAGTCATTGGCCCAGTCACTGTCCATGCTTTCACTGCCCAGCCAGGAGCGATTTTTCCCCCATGTGACAATAGGCAAGGTCAAAAGAGATGATCCCATCCAGACCAAAAAGTTTCTCGCCAATGTAGCAGACTATAACTTTACTCCCCTTAGGCCATTTGCAGTCAACAGCCTGATTCTCTACGAAAGCTTCCTTAGTAAGTCCGGTTCCACTTTTCAAAAAATAGCCAGATATATGTTACAATCCCCCCCGACATGAAAGGCGTCATCTTGGCCGGTGGGTTGGGCACCCGTCTTGAACCGCTTACGCTTACAATAAACAAGCATCTTCTTCCCATCTACGATGAGCCGATGATTTTTTATCCCATCCGCACCTTGGTCAAGGCTGGTATAAAAGACGTCATGATTGTAGTCAGTGGTCCCCACTCGGGGCAGTTTATCAAAATCTTAAAAAACGGCAGAGAATTAGGACTCAATCACCTGGAATATGGATACCAGGAAAATCCAGTCGGGGGATTAGCTGATGCCCTTAAGGTGGCCGAGGATTTTGCAGACGGGGGACCGATCACCTTTCTTCTAGGGGACAATACTACCGATGCCGACATCTTCAAGGAAGTGACTACATTTACCACGGGTTCGGTTATGTTTCTCAAAAAAGTTCCCGATCCCCAGAGGTTTGGTGTACCCATCTTCGATAAGAAAGACAAAAAAAAGATAATTGGCATAGTCGAAAAGCCCAAAAAACCTCCATCTCAATATGCTTCCACCGGCCTTTATGTATTTGACCACCGCTGTTTCACCGTTGCCAAAAAACTTAAGCCCTCCCCCAGGGGACAATTAGAGATTACGGACGTTCAGAACTTTTACATTCAGGAGAGGAGTATGAAATGGTACGAACTCAAAGGATACTGGCACGACGTGGGCACGTTTTCCAGTCTACTTGAGGCCAACGTTTATTGGGCCAGAAAAAAAGGATTGAAGATATGAGACTCCTGGTTACCGGTGGGGCCGGCTTTATTGGGTCAAATTTCTGCCATTATTGGCAAGAAAAATATCCCGGGGATCAAATAGCGGTTTTAGACAAGCTCACTTATGCCGGACATAAAGAAAATTTAAAAGGTTTAAAAATAAAATTTATTCTCGGGGACATTTGTGACGCCGAGATTGTTAAAAGGGCTATGGCCGGAGTGGATACGGTCGTCCATTTCGCCGCCGAATCCCACGTTGACAGGTCGATTTTAGATCCGGATGTCTTTATCAAAACCAACATTGTCGGTACCGAAACTCTCTGCCGCCAGGCCGTCAAATCAAAAATAAAACGCTTTCATCATATCTCCACCGATGAAGTTTTCGGTGCGCTTCAACTCACTTCGAACGGGAAATTTTCCGAAAAGACTCCATACGGTCCCCGCAGTCCTTATGCAGTCACCAAGGCCACCTCGGATTTTATAGTCCGCATGTATCATCACACATATGGGTTACCCGTAACTATTACCAACACCTCAAATAATTTTGGCCCCTACCAGGACCCGGAAAAATTCATCCCGCGGTTTATTACCAACGCCATAGACGATCTCCCCTTGCCTCTATATGGCGACGGATTATATGTCCGGGACTGGATACACGTTCAGGATCACTGTAACGCCATTGACTTGGTGATCCGCGGCGGAAGAGTGGGGGAAACATATTTGGTGGGCGCCAACAGTGAGCACCCTAATGTTGATATCGCAAAACAAATACTCAAACATCTAAACAGGCCGGAGAAACTTATCAAATATGTTAAAGATCGTCCTGGTCACGACCGCCGTTATGCCCTCGATAGTCAAAAAATTAGACGGGAACTAGGCTGGAAACCACACCACCGGTTTGAATTCTGGCTCAAAGATACAGTAAAGTGGTATCAGGGTAACCAGTGGTGGTGGCGGCCTCTTAAATCCCGCGCCGAGTCAATATATAATCATTAAAATAAATGGGGCTCACTAAAACCAAGGTCGATTCTCTTAAACTTCAACCAGGAGTCAGTTTACTCATGCAAACTTACGAAAAAGAACCTCTTCCAGACAAAGTGGTGATAATAAAGCAAAATGTTTTTCCAGACGATCAAGGTGGATGGTTTAAGGAAAATTTAAGAGTCGATAAAGACCAGCACGTGCTCGCTTTGAAAGATGCCGGAATTGATTTCAGAATTCTACAATCAAACTCTTCGTACATAGCGCCATTGGGAAAGAGGTTTTGGCACATCCATCCGGACAAAAACCACCAACCAGGTCAAAACGAGATATGGACTACCAACGGCACATTGCTTTTAGGACTAGTCGATCTGAGAAAAAGCTCGACTACTTGCGGAAAGAAAGTTAAAGTTATTTTATCTCAAGACAAGGCGATATACATTCCTTCAGGAATAGCTCATGGATTTATTAACCCTAATAATTATCCCGTCACACTGACATATTTTACAGACCAACACTTTTTAGCCAGCCAAGATACACAAGAGCACCGAATAGATCCAAAAAATCTCCCTTTCGATTTTGTGGAACCGGAGTTAATGTAAAATGAGCATCCTTGTTATCGGAGCTTCTGGCTTGGTCGGCTCGCGCTTCGTTCAGTTGCATTCAGGCCGTCATCAATTATTAACCCTTAGCCACATGCTTAGATTTTTTCCATGCCTCAATTTTTTTGTGGTCACCGGACAACAACACCTCTGGCACTTTCCACCCCTTATGCTCCTCCGGCCGAGTATATTGAGGATATTCAAGTCCTTTAGAATTATGTGACTCTTCGGCTAAGGATTTTTCATTTCCCAATGCTCCCGGCAATAATCGAACCACCGAGTCCACGATCACCATTGCCGGAATTTCCCCGCCTGACAAGACATAACCGCCTATTGAAATTACTTCATCGGCAATGTGTTCATGCACCCGGTGGTCGACTCCTTCATAATGCCCACAAATCAATATTAAATTATCCAGTTTTACCAACTCCTCCGTTTTTTTTTGGCTATACTTCTGGCCCGTGGCGTCTAATAAAATTACTTTGGGATTTGGGGCTTGGGATTTGAGACTTGCGACCGCTCGGTCGACTATATCTATTCGCATGATCATTCCAGGGCCGCCGCCGTATGGCCTATCATCTACCGATTTATACTTATCCGTCGCCCAATCCCGCAAGTTATGTATATTAATCTTCACCAACTGCTTGTCCTGAGCTCGCCGCAGGATCGAATAATCAAACGGCCCGGAAAACATCTGAGGAAACAATGTTAAAATATCAATCTTCATAACTTTGTTAGAAATGTTGCTTTCAATTTGTTATCAAAATTGATCGAATATCTACTCCAAAAATCTAACCTTCCCAACAACGGATCAACTCTACTCTCAATCAAATAACACCTGATTCTCATTTCGTCTTTTCCTAACCTCATCGTTAGTTCGTGAGGATGTGCGATTACTCTTCCTCCCTCGACTCCCCCAATGGTTGTTTTTCGCGCCGGGTTTTTTTGGAACTCAAACAGACTTGCATACGGGCTAAGGGGAAGTGTAGTCACGTCCGCGCCCGAATCAACTAAAAACTTGACTCTAATAAATCCAAACCTCGTTTTTATTTCCATTACGATTCTCGGATCAACCAGTAGACCTTCCTCAATTCTCTTTACCGCGTAGGGATAAGAAATAGACATTTATGGTCCCCATTTTACTCACCGGACCCACAAACACGCAATCTTGAGCTTTTATCCCCATCCTTTTCAGCTTCGAAAATACTACGTCGAAATCTTTCCCTGCACCCAGAACCTTGTCTTCCTTGCCACTCAAAGCCACAATCTTCCCAGCGTAATCTTTCTGTAATTGCACATACGAAATTTTTTTTGCCATGTTTATATTATATCAGAGATAAGCTAATATGGTTTTGTGGCCAAGGTAATCATTATCATCCCCTCTTATAACGAAGCCAACAGCGTTCCCAAAATGGTCGAGGCGTTAGCTGACGTCATTTCCACTATCAAAAACCATCAAGTGGAAGTTCTCTATGTCGACGACTCCAGTCCTGATGGAACCGCCAAAATAGTTGAAAGCTATCAAAAAAAATATCCCTGGCTGCATTTATTAGTCAATCCCAAAAAAGAAGGGTTGGGAGCCGCTTACGCCGCCGGCATGCCCTACGCTATGAAAAAGCTGAAAGCGGATTGGCTCATGGAAATGGACGCCGACTTCCAACACCCCCCAGCTGATATTCCCCGCCTGATCGAGCAGATTGATCGCGGTTATGACTATATAGTCGCATCTCGTTATGTACCGGGAGGCTCCATACCAAATAATTGGAGCATTGATCGAAAATTTTTAAGCGTTGTTGGCAATCTAGTCGCCAGGATTACTCTTATGATCCCGC
>Ga0209431_10002252_pt1 | contig 15746 bp, 15 predicted proteins | sample RifCSP13_3_FD_184021 | JGI IMG/M metagenome (GOLD analysis project Ga0209431, IMG submission 184021) | Soil microbial communities from Rifle, Colorado - Rifle CSP2_sed 13_3 (SPAdes) (version 2) | ecosystem: Environmental > Terrestrial > Deep subsurface > Rock core/Sediment | place: Rifle...
AGGCTGCTCTTCGATGATCGGGCGAGACGCGCCGCACCGCTGTCTCCATCTCCTGTAGCGGATCAGGCGTTGACACGGACCAGTCGCTGCCGAATGCCAGCGTTGCCCCGTGGCGGAGCAGACTCCTGAACGGGTACTGGCGCGCACTCCGTTCGGGGCCTAAGAAAGGAATTGTCAACTCCGTCTGGTAACCCTCGTAACACGCCCAGAACGGCTGCCCATTGGCTACGACGCCGAGCTGCCGGAATCGCGGCAGGTCGTCAGGGGCGATCACCTGGATGTGGGATACGTGGTGGCGAGCATCGCTCCACCCGTTCACTTGTCGCGCCGCGGCAACTGCATCCAGCGCGTTGTGAACCGCCCGGTCGCCGATGGCGTGGAAGTGCACCTGGAATCCCTCGGCATCGAGCCTCGTGACGTACCGGGGGAGCCTCTCCGGGTCGATGAAATCGATACCGCAATTCGAAGTGGGTTGCCCGGCCGCTCCGAGATACGGATCGAGCATGGACGCCGTGAAATTCTCGGCCACCCCGTCGAGCATCATTTTGACCGAGGTCGGCCGGAACCGGCCCACCGAACCCCGGTCCCGGCGAGCGATCAAGTCCTCGATTTGTTCCTCTCCGGCGGAACGCTCCCACCACATGGCACCAACCACCCGGGCGATCAACTCGCCCCGACCGGCCAACGCCCGGTACGCTTCCTCCGTCTCCGGGGTCACATCTGCGTCCTGCCAGGCGGTGATCCCGAGCGAAAGCAGGTAGTCCTGGGCGACGCCCAGCCCTCGTTCGTAATCGGCAACGGTGTCGGGCGGGACGACCCGGCGTACCAACTCCATGGCTCCTTCCTGGAGCGTTCCCGCAGGTTCCCCGTCGCCACATCGTTCAATGCGCCCGTCGGACGGATCTCCTGTGGATTGGTCGATGCCGGCTGCGGCTAGGGCCCGGCTATTGACCCAGCCGCCGTGGCCGTCACGGTTGATCAGGAACACGGGCCGGTCGGGAACCACCCTATCGAGATCGTCCCGGGTTGGTGTCCCTCCCGGGAAGGCGTCCATCGCCCATCCTCCGCCGAGGATCCATGGCTCATCGGGATGGCCGACCGCATAGGCGGCAATCGTCTCGAGATAGGAGGAGCGGTCCTCGCCCCCGTGCAGGTTGCACCGCAGCAGACCGAGACCGGCGGTCGGAGGGTGGACATGGGCATCCTGGAACCCGGGAAGTACCAGCCGCCCGTCGAGGGAAATGACCTGAGTGCGTGGTTCGATCCACGAATCGAGCGCGTCGCCGTTCCTGGCCAGCGCCACGATGCGGCCCTTGTCAACGGCCACACCTGTTGCCCAGCTCCTGGCCGCATCGACGGTGAAGACCACCCCGTTCCGCAACACCAGGTCGGCCACCGGCGCACCTCCTCGGGCGAAGGGTAGTTCCGTTTTCGAGCGGCTCACCGCGCCGTGGGGCGAAAGCAGCAGGTACAGTTCCGTCATGAGCGCTTTCTGGCATCCGTTTGCAGACATGGGAGCAGTCGACGGTCACGAGATGGTCATCGACCGCGGGGAAGGGATCTACGTCTTCGATGAGAGCGGCCGCCGGTATCTGGACGCCACTGCCAGCCTCTGGTACTGCAATGTCGGCTACGGCCGACAGGAGATCGTCGCCGCCGTGGCGACCCAGATGGAAAAGTTGTACGCCTATCACACCTTCGGCGACTTGGTGACGAGACCGGTGATCGAACTCACGGAAAGGATCGCCGCGATTGCACCGGTTCCCGGCAGCAAGGTATTCCTAACGAGCGGAGGTTCTGACTCCGTCGATAGCGCCGCCAAGTTGGTCCGGCGTTACTTCCACCTGATCGGCCAACCAGGTCGGACGGTGTTCATCACTCGTGAATGGGGGTACCACGGAACTCACGCCTACGGCACCAGCCTGGCAGGTATGGCGGCCAACAAGGACGGTTACGGGGAACTGATCGGCGATGTCGTGACCGTGCCGTGGGATTCGGTCGAGGCAGTCGAGAAGGTGATCGAACAGGTCGGCCCGGAGCGGATTGCCGGGCTCTTCTGCGAGCCGGTCATCGGGGCAGGCGGTGTGCGGATTCCCCCGGAGGGCTACTTGACCGGGGTCCGGGAAGCCATCCGCGGGGCCGGGGCCCTTTTCATTGCCGACGAGGTGGTGACCGGATTCGGTCGGGTGGGAGCATGGTTCGCCTCCAACCGGTTCAACCTCCAACCAGACCTCGTGACTTTTGCCAAGGGTGTCACCTCCGGCTACCTGGCCCTCGGCGGAGTGATCGCCGCCCCGTGGATCGCCGAACCCTTCTGGGGAGGTGGCGTCATGTGGCGGCACGGCTACACCTACTCGGGTCACACAACGGCTGCGGCAGCGGCCGTTGCCAACCTCGACATCGTCGAGCGGGAGGGCATTCTGGCCCACTCCCTGCAGCTCGAGTCTGAGCTGACCGCGGCCCTGGCGCCCCTGGGCCGGCATCCCCTGGTGACGGAAATCCGGTCCGGGCTTGGTGTCCTCGGAGCCGTGCAGCTTGATCCGGAGGCTGTCGAAGCCGACCCCGGATTGCCGGCCAAGGCGTTCCAAGCGATCCGCGCAGCCGGAGCGCTCACCCGGCCGGTCGGTGGCGGCGGACTGCAAGTCTCGCCGTCCCTCATCATCAACACGGAACAGTTAGAAGAGCTGGTGGCGGCATTCTTTACCGGGCTCGACACGGTGAGCGTTTGAAAACAAGCTGCTTCTGGACCGACGATTACCCGCATCCGGTCGATCTGCCGGCGAGAGGCCTCCCCGCCCAGACCGACGTCCTCATCATTGGCGGCGGTATCACCGGCCTCACCGCCGCCCACCGGCTCGCCCGGGCAGGTGTCGAATCGGTGGTGGCTGAAGCTCAGGCCATTGGCGAAGGCGCCAGCGGCGTCAACGGGGGCATGGCGATCTATGGATTGAAGGCACAACCGGAGGCAGTCTTCGATCGGTTCGGTGAGCGGTTGGGACGAGAGCTGTGGGATGCTTCCAACGTTGCCATCGACCGCGTCGAACAACTCATCGACGGAGAATCTATCCCGTGCAACTTCGCCCGGCCGGGCTCGGCCCAGCTCGGCTTCACTGATCGCGACGACCGTGTGCTGGCCGCCTACGCACGGAAAACCACCGAGCAGCTGGGGTTCCGCATCGAGTATGTACCCCGCCACCGCCTCGGAGAAATCGTCGGGAGCGATCGGTTTTCGATGGCGCTCACCGAGAAGGTGAGCGCCTGCCTCCATCCCGCCAAGTACACCTTTGGCCTGGCGGAGGCCGCGGCCCGGGCCGGGGCCTCCCTGGTTGAGACTGCCCGGGTGACCGCCGTTGAGAAGGCGGGAGAGCGGTTCACCGCCACCACATCCCGGGGTCGGATACAGGCCGGCCGGATACTCGTCACAACCAACGGCTACACCGGAACGATCTTCCCATCCATCCGCCGCAGGGTCGTGCCGATCGGCAGCTACTCGATCGTTACCGAACCGCTCCCGCTCGATCTGGCCGAGGAGGTCCTGCCCGGCAACCGGATGGTATGGACGGCTCGCCGCTTTCTGAACTATTTCCGCCGCACCCCGGACAACCGGATCCTGATGGGCGGCCGCCGCAACCTCCAGACCGACCTCGACCCGGCGGAAAGCGCCACCGACCTCAGATCCCGTCTGTTGGAGTTCTTCCCTCAGCTCGCACCGTATGAAGTCAGCCACGTATGGGGCGGGAAGCTCGGGGTCACCTTCGACCTCCTGCCTCATATCGGCCGCCAGGATGACGTGTGGTATGCCATGGGATATGGGGGCCATGGCGTGGCGCTCGCCACCTATTTGGGCACCGAGGTCGGCATGCTCATGACCGGTGAACTCGACCGGAGTCCCTTCGCGGAGATCCCCCATCCCACACGGTGGTACTACCGGACGAGACCGTGGTTCCTCCCGCTAGCCGCGCTGGCCTACCGAACCCTGGACCGCTTCGGCCGCTGACCACCGCCGCTTCTTCACCTTGAACCTTGCGACGAGACCGACCGCCGCTGCCAGCCCCGCCCCCAACAGTGGCACATATGTATGGCTGCCCAGGAGAACCGAGAGCCCTACTCTCCACGGTGTCGAACCGCCGGCCGGATCGGCGATCCAGGATCCAAGCCGCAACATGAGGGCAAGAGACAATGAGGTCAGCATCAACCGGTAGGCCAGGTTCCGCACCGCGGCCGCCCGGTCGGGACTGATCCACACGGCTCCGCCACCAAACGTCAGCACCGCCACCCCTGCCAGAGCCGCTGCCAGACTGAACGCTGCCGACGCCCTGGTTGCCGCAGAAGTCACCGGAAACTCGCCGGTGCCGTCGAGCAGGATCGGGTCGATGTTCGATACCAGGGCCGCTACCGAACGCTCATCGGCCGGCACGCCTTCGTCGACCAACACTTGCGTGATGTGGGGAACGGCCGGCAGCAAGGCTGTTGCCGGATCCACCAACGCTGCGCCGCCAACGGGAGCGAACACCGCCTCGACAATTTGGTCGGTGAGGTCGGTCAGCACCTTTTCCATCTCCGGCATCGCCATGATCCTGTCTACCAAGGCGGCGTTGTCGGAGGCGATCAAATCGGCCGAGCCGAGCCCGGCGGTGATCCAGCCGGCGATTCGCTCCCGAGCGGTCTGCTCCGTTGCGACATCACGCATGACTTCTGCCACCGTGCCCCGGCTACCCGTGACGGCGCTACCCCACAGTGATGCGATCAGAATCGACGCCGATAGACCGAAGAGCCAGAAGAGGGTGGCGCGCACGAATCGGCGTGGAAGGCTCGAAGTCGTAGCCCCGGGCGGAGTGACCCGGACCGGTTTGGTGCGCGCTGGGGAATCAATCATTTGATGACCAGCTCCGGATGGGTGCGCACCCGGGGACGGGTCGCAACGACTCCCCGGGCAAGTTCATTGAAGGCCGCCGCTGCGTCGCTGTCCGGAGCAACCGTCACCAATGGATGCCCCTCGTCCGCTCCGGCTCTCATGGCAGGGAGGAAGGGAATCCGGGCGAGCAAGGGCACACCTAGTTCGTCTGCGAGGGCGGCTCCTCCCCCTTCGCCGAACAACGCATACCGAGTTCCGTCGTCACCCGTGAACCATGACATGTTCTCGACTACACCCATCACTTCCTGGTTGACCTTCTCGGCCATGAGTGCCGCGCGTTTTGCGACCCGCTGGGCGGTCGGCTGGGGAGTCGTCACCACGACAACCTGGGCGCGTGGCACGAACTGCGCAACAGAGATAGCCACATCACCGGTACCAGGTGGCATGTCGATCAGGAGGTAATCCGGGTCATCCCAGAACACATCGGAAAGAAACTGTTCGAGAGCTTTATGCAACATCGGACCGCGCCAAATAACGGCCTGGTCGGGACGCACGAAGTAATCCATGGAGATGACCTTTACGCCGTGCGCCTGCGGAGCGATGATCGTCTCATCGATCACGCTGGGATGTCGGTTCACTCCAAGCATCTTCGGGATGGAGAATCCCCACACGTCCGCATCGATTACTCCCACCGAATGCCCCTGCTGAGCAAGGGCGACCGCCAGATTGGCTGTGACCGAGGACTTCCCGACGCCGCCCTTCCCGCTGGAGATCGTTATCACCCGGGTGGGCGAGCCGGGACGGGCGATGGTCATGCCGCGCTCGGGTCGCAAATCACCCATCAGCTTGCTGCGATCGGCATCATCCATGTCAACGAATGCAACGTCGACGGATGTAACGCCTTCAACCGCGGAAGCTGCATTTTCGATCCCTCGGGCGATCGTTCCGGCCAGGGCGTAGCCGGGAACCGGTACGGCGACCTGTACTTGAACTTGTCCCTTGCGATTCACATCCAGGGACCGGATCATCTCGAGCTGACCCAACGGGCGACCTAACTCGGGCTCTTCGACGGCGCCTACCGCGTCCTCAACCGCTGCCTTGTCGACCACTTCTTGTCCTATCCACACAGTGTTTAGAGCGAATGGGGAACTATAGTGACGGCGTCTACCTACCCGACCGGCCCATGGATACTCGTCAAGGCAAGCGCACACTCACCCATCTGACCTCGACCCTCGGAGACCCGACGCGCCGCTCCATATACCTCGCCGTATGCGAATCGGATCTGCCCGTCACCGCCGCCCAGGTCTCAACCGAGTTCAAGATCCACGCCAATGTGGCCCGGCATCACCTCGATCGTCTGACCGATGAGGGCTATCTGGAGGTGTCCCTCCGGCGTCCGGAAGGAAGGAACGGGCCCGGGGCAGGTCGTCCGGCCAAGTGTTACACGTCGACCGATAAGGAGATCGACCTCCAGTTCCCCGCCCACCGCTACGACCTCCTGGCCGAGCTCCTGATTCGCATCGTTCAACGACTCGAACCGGAGCGGGCCTCCGAGATCGCGGCCGAGGTCGGTCGCGAATACGGAGTGGAGCTGGCCGGCACTCTGGACGTACCAGACGTCGCCGGTTTTGATGCGGTGCTCGCCATCGTTCAGCAGGCAATGATCGAAGTAGGTTTTGCCGTCGACGCCAACACCGGCAACCGTCAGTTGTTGATGAGCCATTGCCCATTTGGTCGCACCGCGTTCGACCATCCCGAGGTTGTGTGTTCTCTGGACCGGGGCATCGTGAACGGCCTCATGGAGGCCCTTCACCACACGACGGACACCGTCACCTCTCCCAAGGAGACGTGGGGCGATGACTGCGTGACCACGGTCTAGGTAGATCGTGGCTCGAACTATCCGAACCAGCTGCGCCACAGCCGGGCGAAGAATCCTGGACGTCCGGCTCGGGGAAGATCGCTGAGCACTGCCACTTGCAAGTCGAGCGGTAGGTCACCGATGAGCGCATACCCACCGACCCGGGACTCCCAGGCGTAGACGACCAGCCCCGGTTGGAACAGGCGCTGGTATCGCTCACCGGCGATCTCGGTGATCGGAGCGTACTCGAGCTCCGGGATCCTGACCGCTCTCCGGGAGGCCATGACTGTGAAGGAGAAGACCCCATCCGAGTAGTAGGCGACCGTAGAGTCCTCAGGCCCCTGGTACGCATCGAGCCGCTTGAACCCACCGACTTCAGCGGGTAGCGCCTCCTCGTCGATGTCGCTGAAATCGACGATCTGGGCGGTGTCGGGAGTGCCTTGTGTGACCGAGGCATCTATCGACTGCGAGTCCTCGCTGAACGAAACAAACGAGCTCGAGCAATAGAGAGAACGGTCTCCGTTGCGCACCTCTGAGCGGAGCAGCGCTCCGGTAGCGTCGTCGAAATGCAGCCTCACTCTCTCAACGTCGCCTTCCATCACGGTGACCACGTGCACCGGTCGCTCCAATTCGCGAGCCTCACCGGCTTCGAGGGGGGCGTACCTCGGGCTCACCTCCCAGACGGCGGCACTGTCGATCCGGGTCGCATGCACGGTCCCGTCTGCGGCCCGCTGGTACAACTCCCCATTGGCGGCAATCGCTTCATTGCTGCTGCTCCTCACCCACAACTGGCCGCCGGACCGGGCGACCTCGACGAACTGCGCAACGGTTCCCTCCGGCGTGTCACAGATGACCAATATCTCCCCCGAATACTCCGACGCCGCGGCACGTTCGAGATACTCACCAAGGTCGGTGGCGAGGGCCGGCAAGGCTTGACCAATGATGACCACCATCGCCAATGAGGATACGATCAGTACCCGTCTCATTCGATCGGTCCTGCCACTCTTTCGAGTACGGGTACCGGTGGCCGTGGGGTGATGGCCGGTTCGAGCGAGGTACGGGCCCCGTATTGATCGGACAGCTGATCGAGACGCACCTCCAGGGTGGTCGGAGGGGCGAGGATGGTGGCGAAGCTTATGAACAGGGCGAGGATGGCGGCGGCTGCCGCGGCGATCCACACTGGGGGCCGGCGAGTGTGTGGCAGCACCCCGGCTACACCTCCTTCAGAGGGAAGCAACCCCGGAGGCAAGTCCAGCACGAGGAGCGAACGAACGGCCGTCCGGGCGAAGGTGAGATCGTTGAACTCGTCCCGACATGCCGGGCAGGTGGCGAGGTGCCCGGCTACGCGACCCTTTTCCTCTCCGGTCACTTCGCCGTCGAGAAACGCCGAGAGAAGCCCGCTCGGATGCGTCACTGCAATCGCTCCTTCAACATTTTGCGTCCTCGATGTATCCGGCTGCGTACGGTACCGATGGGAGCGGCGACAGCCGAGGAGATCTCCTCGTAGCTGAGGCCGACGATGTCGCAAAGGACCACCGCTTCGCGGAAGTCGTAGGGAAGGTCAAGCAGCGCCGCCTGGATGTCGTCCCCGAGCCGCACGGCCGCCAAGATCTGATCGGGAGCGGGGGACGAATGATCGGTGACCCGGTCGGTCTCATCGGGTAGCGGGGCGGTCGGCCTCCGCTTGCGGCGCCGCACGTCGTCGAGGAAGGCATTACGCGTGATACGCCATAGCCAGCCCTCGAAGGATCCCGGCTGATACCCGGCCAGGCCCCTCCTGACTCGGAGCAACACCTCCTGGGTGAGATCGGCCGCGTCGTCTGCATTGCCGGTGAGGCGATACGAGAAGTTGTAGATCTTCCGCCCATAGACTCGGGCTACTTCTTCCCACGTGAGCGGTGCATTCTCAAGCACGCGCGTTACCTACTGAACGCAGAGGTACGCGATGGAGTTCCCGGCACGCCATAGGCGAAAACCAGGGACAGGGTCACCAGGGAGGCGAAAGACGGCTCAGGTATCTTGGGCATCGCCGGGTGGCTCTTCTTCGCCGCCCTGCTCGATGCCCTTGCGAAATTCCTTGGCCGACGCGCCGAGTGACCGGGCGAGGTCGGGGAGCTTCCTTGCTCCAAATAGAAGCAGCAGAATCACGAGGATGATGATGAGTTCGCCGCCGCCAAGTCGTCCAAACATGGTGTCTCCTTCAAAGGTATCCTACCGGTACGATCCCTCTACGCGGGCAGGATCTCCTCTGCGACGATATCCCACCCCGCCGCGGAACACCAACCGAACGGCAACGGAGAGAAGGTCAACACAAGGTCCGTCACACCCACGGCCCGGAATTCCTCGATTCGTTCCCTCACCTGTTGAGGCGTGCCGACCAGACCACGGTCGGCCACATCGGCCAGCGAAGCGTTCTGGATCAACCAGGGTGCCTGTCGCCGCCATTCCTCGAAGCGACGGGAGAGATCACTCTGGTTCTCGCCAACAAGAGCCACCAGCCCCAGACTTCTTCTCACCTGACCGGAGTCGCGACCTACCTCGGCGCAGGCGCGTTCGAATTCAGCCGCCTTGGCTGCGTAGCTCTCCGGCGAGTAGCGCCACGCGACGTTCCATGCATCCGCCGTCCTGGCAACGGTCCGCAACGCCCGCCGCCCCCCGGCCGCCACGAGAATCGGGACGGCCGCTTGCTCGGCGGGCGGCAAATTGGGGGCGTCTTCCCCACGAAGACGCCGACCCTTCACCGTCGCCCGAGGATTGGCGACCATCGCACGAATAAGCGTGACCGCCTCCTCGAGCTCGGCCAGGCGATCCAGACCCGGCGGGAATTCCAAACCGGCGGCTAAATATTCAGCCCGGTGCCACCCCGCCCCCAGTCCGAGGGCGAACCGGCCTCCGCTCAGCCGGTCCAAAGACGCCACCGCCTTGGCCAGCACCGAAGGCGGCCGGAATCCGACCGCCAGCACCAACGTCCCCAAGGTTACCCGTCGGGTGACGACCGCCAGGGCGGGCAAGAGCACCATGGCATCAAGTTGGCTTCCCGCGCCGGGTGGTCCTCCCAACACCACCGGGTCCGTGAAGTAGTGATCTGACACCCATAGTGCGTCGAATCCCGCAGTCTCCAGCTGGATGGCCAGGTCCTCGAGGTACGGCCAAGCCGGCAGGCCGATCCCGCTGTGAACGCTGTGCGGCAGGGCGACACCTACCCGCATGGGAGGGTCACTCGAGCGAGAGCGCGTCGACGAACTTCTGGAGGCGTTCGCGAGTAACGAACCTGATGCGCGGCTCTCGCTTCTCTCGCTCGTACACACCAAACGGCGAGAACTTGTCGCTGATCAGCAATCCGCGATCGGCACCCGAGTTGATGAATTGCATGACGAACTCCCGCATGGTGACATCCTCGACCTCTGGATGGTCTCCGGGTTCATAGCGGTCCTCGCACAGGTAGGTGGTTGACCCTGCCTTGGTGGCTGTGAACGCCAGCGGATTGTCGGTCGACGTGACCCCGTAGCCGAAGAGCCGCAACAGAGCGCGGACCATCTCTGCAGAAGTCATCGTCATCGGATCGACTCCCTGAGCGCGCAACCCCACGGTTACGGCCTTGGGAAGACGCAGTTCGTTACCGATCGGTCCCAGTGTTTCGGTCCGCCGCTCGGCGGCCAGACCCGGGGCATGCTGGAGAAGCTCGCCCGAGAACTGCTTCTCGAGAGGGTCAAAACCGATGTGTCCAAGATGCAGCGAAGGGGCGGCAACCATCGGCGGAGGGAGGACGCCCGGCTCCTCGAGGGCGACCTTCCCGACCCGGCGTGGCTCAGCGCCTCGACCGGCCAAAGCCACCACGGTGGTAACGCCCGTGATGGGCAACTCGTGACGTTTTTCTCTCACCACTTCCAGAGCTTCGTTGGTGAGGAGCTCGGAAAGCACCTCATCGATCTCCCCGTCCGGTAGAGGAACATCGAAGAAGACCTGGGCTTCTTCACCTCGCACATGGAAGCCGGACACCCTGGGCCGGGGCCGATCTGCATCGATGACCGTTGCCGCCTGACCCGCTTGTGCGTTCTGCCGGGCCACTTTGCCCCTCCTGGCGGTGAATGCGGCGATGGCTCCCAGGACGAGGGCCAGGATGATCAAGAAAACGCCAAGGAACCCGAGGTCCTGCACACCATTCCCTTTCTCAGCAGACGAATCAATCTTAGTGCTGCGCATCTCCCGTCATCAGAGGCCGTCCGATGCGTAGAGGGCCGCAACCCGACCGGGCGCCCTGTCTCGGAGAGCTTCCGGGTGGCACGGTGACTCAGGAGACCCGCCGTGCGGAAATGGACCGCTCCTTGCGAATCCGGCGGCGTTCACGCTCGGAGAGGCCGCCCCAGATTCCGAACTTCTCACTCTGCTGGATCGCGAATTCGAGGCACTCAGCCCTCACCTGACAGGCGTTACAGATTGCCTTGGCCTTGCGGGTCGATGCTCCTCGTTCCGGGAAGAACAGGTCGGCATCCGCTCCCCGGCAATTGGAGTAGTCCTGCCATGCAAGGTCATCGACCGCAAGTGCGTCTATGAGACTGCGGTGCACGACGTGCACCCCCTTACGTATGTGTAATTACAAGCATGTAATCAGGCTGCGCGCGCCCTGTCAAGACGTAAATGTCCGGCGATGTTGCGCTCTCCGCAGGCGCATCACGCTCGTATGACGAAAACGCACCACCAGATAGTTGAAACCTGTACCGGATAGCTGCTACTCAGCTCCCCCGGCTGGGGGGGCCGGAGCGGCTGCTAGCTTTGGGCCAACCTGCAATCTCGTGCTTGGAGGCTCGTAGTGACGACCACCGACAAAGGCACGGACCGCGGCACTTCCAACCGCTTGCGGCCCTGGGCGATCGAGTTCTACAGCTCGGCTGTAGGCAAGAAGTGGGTGATGGCCGTCACCGGCATCATCTTTCTCGGCTACGTGTTCGTCCACATGCTCGGGAACCTCAAGCTCTACCTGGGGACGGATCCGACCGGGATCTACGCCATCGACCACTACGGTGAATGGTTGCGCGAGCTACTCGAGCCGTTCCTCCCTCGCCAGGGTGCACTCTGGATCTTCCGGGTGGTGCTCACCGCCTCCGTCGTGCTCCACATCCACGCCGCCTACTCACTGACCGTCACCAACTGGAAGGCAAGACCGGTGCGGTATCAGTCGCCGCGAGAATACCTGGTTGCCAACTACGCCTCGCGGACCATGCGCTGGTCGGGCGTGATCGTCGGCGCCTTCATCGTGTTCCACCTGTTGGACTTGACGATCGGCACCGCCAACCCGGAGTTCGTAGCGGGTGACGTGCACGCCAACCTGATCGCCAGCTTCAGCCGGCCGGGGGTGGCCATCTTCTACATCGCGGCCAATCTCCTCCTCGGCCTCCACATCTTCCACGGCACCTGGAGCCTCTTCCAGAGCATCGGGTGGAACAACCCCCGGTTCAACGAGTGGCGCCGCTGGTTTGCCTGGGCGTTCACCGCCGTCATCGTTGTTGCCAACGTCAGCTTCCCGCTCACGGTGCTGACCGGTCTGGTCAAGTGAGAGGGGGATGATGATGCAACTCGACGCAAAGATCCCGGAAGGGCCCATTCAGGACAAGTGGGACTCTTACAAGTTCAATGTGAAGCTGGTAAACCCTGGCAACAAACGCAAGTACGAGATCCTGGTAATCGGCACCGGCCTGGCAGGCGCCTCCGCCGCCGCCACGCTCGGGGAGCTCGGGTACAACGTAACGGTGATCACGTACCACGATTCCCCGCGCCGGGCGCACAGTATCTCCGCCCAGGGCGGCATCAACGCAGCCAAGAACTACCGCGGAGACGGCGACAGCGTCTACCGGCTCTTCTACGACACGGTCAAGGGCGGCGACTACCGGTCCCGCGAAGCCAACGTCTACCGCCTGGCCGAGGTCAGCAACGCCATCATCGACCAGTGCGTTGCGCAGGGTATCCCGTTCGCCCGCGAGTACGGCGGCCTCCTCGACAACCGGTCCTTCGGAGGGGCGCAGGTTTCCCGGACGTTCTATGCACGGGGTCAAACCGGACAACAGCTTCTCTTCGGCGCCTACCAGGCGCTGGCTCACCAGATCAAGCTCGGCGTGGTAAAGCTGCACGCCCGCACCGAGTTGCTCGATGTCGTGCTCCACGAGGGACGGGCGGTGGGGGTTATCACCCGCAATCTGGTCACCGGCGAGATCAGGTCCCACTCGGCTCACGCCGTCGTATTGGCCACGGGCGGGTACGCCAATGCCTATTTCTTATCAACCAACGCGATGGCCTCGAACGCCTCTGCTATCTGGCGAGCGCACCGTAGGGGGGCCGCCTTCGCCAACGCCAGCTTCACGCAAATTCACCCGACCTGCATTCCCCAGAGCGACGACACCCAGTCAAAGCTGACCTTGATGTCCGAGTCGCTCCGCAACGACGGACGTATCTGGGTACCAAAGAACGCCGGCGAGGAACGTCCGCCCGGCCAGATTCCGCCTGAGGACCGCGATTACTACCTGGAGCGAAAGTATCCGGCGTTCGGCAATCTCGTGCCTCGTGATGTGGCTTCGCGCAACGCAATGACCGTCGTCGAGGAAGGAAGAGGCGTCGGCCTTCGCAAGAACGGCGTGTACCTGGACTTCGCCGAATCTATCGGTCGCCTAGGCAAAGCAGCCATTGAAGAGCGGTACGGCAACCTGTTCGAAATGTACCAGCGAATCACCGATGAGAACCCCTATGAGGTTCCCATGCGCATCTACCCGGCTCCTCACTACACCATGGGCGGTTTGTGGGTCGACTACAACCTGATGACCACTATTCCGGGTTTGTACTCGATCGGCGAGGCCAACTTCTCCGATCACGGCGCCAACCGCCTCGGGGCCAGTGCTCTGATGCAGGGACTGGCAGACGGCTACTTCGTCCTGCCCTCCACGATCAGCGACTACCTGGCGCCCCTGCTTGGCACGCAACCGGTACCGACCGATCACCAGGTATTTGCCGAAGCGACCCGGGAGGTCAACGATCGGGTGCACCGGTTGCTGTCGGTCAACGGCAGCCGGACGGTGGACTGGTTCCACCGCAAGCTCGGCAAGATCCTGGAAACTCACGTCGGGATGTCCCGCAACGAACAAGGGCTGCAAAAGGCCCTCCGCGAGATACCCGCCTTGCGGGAGGAATACCACAACGACGTGCGGGTGCTGGGCGAGAACGAGTCGTTCAACCAGTCGCTGGAAAAGGCCGGCCGGGTTGAGGATTTCTTCGAGCTGGCCGAGCTGATGGCGCTCGACGCCCTGAACCGCCGGGAATCGTGCGGTGGTCACTTCCGGGAGGAGAGCCAGACGCCGGAAGGCGAGGCCCTCCGCAACGACGACGATTACGCGTACGTGGCGGCGTGGGAGTTCACCGGTGTGGGGGAGAAACCGAACCTGATCAAGGAGACGCTCGAGTTCGAGTACGTGGCACTGGCGCAAAGGAGCTACAAGTGAACGTCACATTGCGCGTATGGCGCCAGGACACCTCCGACGCACCAGGACGATTCGTGGAGTATGACGCTCCGGACATCGCGTCGCACGCCTCGTTCCTCGAGATGCTCGACATCGTCAACGAGCGGTTGACCAACAAGGGCGAGGAGCCGATCGCCTTCGACAGCGATTGCCGCGAGGGCATATGCGGGATGTGCGGCGTAATGATCAACGGTCTCGCCCATGGCCCTCAGCAGGGAACGGCTACCTGCCAGCTCCACATGCGCAAGTTCAAGGACGGTGATGTGATCACTATCGAGCCGTGGCGATCAGCCGGCTTCCCGATCATCCGGGATCTGGTGGTCGATCGCAGCGCGTTCGATCGGATCATCGAAGCCGGTGGATACATCACGGTGCCGACGGGCAGCGCCCCCGATGCCAACCTGATCCTGGTTCCCAAACCGGCGGCAGACGCGGCCATGGATGCCGCCGCCTGCATTGGTTGTGGGGCCTGTGTCGCCGCATGTCCGAATGGTGCCGCCCAGTTGTTCGTGGCGGCCAAGGTGGCCAACCTGAACCTGCTCCCCCAGGGCCAGCCCGAGCGCTGGACCCGGGTGGAAGCGATGGTCGACGAGATGGAGCGGTACTTCGGGTCGTGTACCAACCACGGCGAATGTGAGGAGGCCTGCCCCAAGCGTATTTCGCTCGACTTCATCGCCATGATGAACAAGGACTACGTCAAGGCGAAGTTCAAGAACCGCCGCATGGCCGGACAGCGCAGCTGACCCGCCGCTCCTCTCAATAGATATGAGCGACTTGCCATCGCGGTCGGGGCAACTGAAAGGGAACTTCGGACACTATCCTTGCGTCGATCGTCAAGTATGCGCATGCTCCCTCCTCCTCGACGCCAGAGTCGAAAACCAACCCATAATCAAGATCCGTGCCCCTACTCGACCGATCCAGCCAATCGAGATCTACCCATCCGACGCCGATAGCAACCAGCTACCATGCATGACTAGTCATATTGACCATTTTAACAATCGCCTTGGGGATGGCAGGATTCTCACTTAGAGTGAGGATCTGCCAACCCAATGTGACAGACGAGGTTCTTGACCACCAGATCGGGACGACATGCGACGAGCAACGCTGAGGGACCGCGATCGTGGCGCAACGATCGTTGAGTTCGCCATTGTCATGCCGCTTCTGCTCCTCTTGATGATCGGGATCATGGAAGTCGGCGTCGCCTTCTACGATTACCTGACCATCGAACGCGCCACCCTCGAAGGTGTGCGAACCGCCTCTTTTACCGGACGAACCCTCGATGCCGATTGCCAGACCATCACCAACATCGTCAGTGACCTTCCGGGTGGGTTTCTCGTGCGGATCCAGCAAATCGAGATCTACCGGGCAGATCAGGCCGGCAATCAGATTATCGGCCAAACCAACATATGGCAGTACTTGAGCGGCGATCCCACCGATTGTGTCAACAGCTGGAACCCCCAGGTACTTTGGCCACCGGGTGCCCGGTACACGACCGCCGGACCCTCACAACCACTTGACATCATCGGCGTCC
>Ga0209431_10002257_pt1 | contig 15729 bp, 13 predicted proteins | sample RifCSP13_3_FD_184021 | JGI IMG/M metagenome (GOLD analysis project Ga0209431, IMG submission 184021) | Soil microbial communities from Rifle, Colorado - Rifle CSP2_sed 13_3 (SPAdes) (version 2) | ecosystem: Environmental > Terrestrial > Deep subsurface > Rock core/Sediment | place: Rifle...
AAGTTGTTGGCGGAAGGTCCATCACCTTTTCCCTTTTCTCCGTGACATTTGGCACATTCCATTTTGGCATATATTTTTTTGCCGACTTCAATAGTCTTAACACTTACAGAAGGTTCTTTCCCCACTACTACCGAAGGCTCTGGTTGGCGATATTGAAAGGCTTCTGAAAAAGTTTTAATATATTGAATTAAAGCATTTTTCTCATCTGGGTTTAAAAAGTTAAAATTCGGCATCCCAGAACCATACATCCCTTGCGATACCACTTTTAGTAAATCTTCATCCGTTGGCAAAGAGCCTGAAGGGGTGGTGCGAATTTTAAACAATCCTCTTGTGAAATCTCGGGGCTTAGGGTATAAATATTCAGCTGCTTTCCCATTGCCATCTCCGTTTTCACCATGACAACCAGCGCAGTATAACAAATATAGTTTTTTGCCTTTTTCGAAAGCTGCCTCAGGAGTCAAAACTGTGTTATTAGAAGCATGTGGGCCTAGGGTTTTAAAAACCCATAAAACAAGGAGGAGCGATATAAGTACAGTTATTGGCCCACTGCTTTTTGCTTTTATCATTTTACCTGGTCCATCTAAGTCTAACCCTTTTAAAATCGTAAACAACTAGCTAACAAACTATGATATAAATCATATTCTTTTTAAGGAGATTGCTCCAACTTTAAAAAGCGTAAAGGAGGATAAAAAATGAAGGCAATAATCTCTGGCATTTTTATTTTAGGTGGAGCAGTTGTAATACTAACCTGGTTAACCATAATTGTAGAGAATCCCAAAGAGGCACTATCTTATCCACCTGGAGTGGGAATTCTGGGAAAGTCAAAAAATTGTCTTAATTGCCATTTTAATAACGGTCCTTGGAAAGACGATGAGAAGACCATCATTGATATCCTTGAAAAGGAGACCAAGAAATCTCTAAGACAGTCTGATGGAAGTTTTCTAATATCGGTTAAGAGAAATCAGATAAAAACGATCCTTACTGTAATTGGCCGCTCCAAAGATGACAAGCAAGAAGCACCGTATCGAAATGCCTGGCTGTACGTTGATCTCAAGACTATTGGTAGTAGCTCTCTGTCCAAATTTGCAGCTGGTTGGGACGTAAATCTTCCCATGTCCTGTAGAATTGTAGGAGATACCTTGACAGGATATGAGGGAGCTAAGATCACAGTTCTTCCAATGACAATTAGACCTTTGGATGCTGCCCAAGATGCTGAATTAAATTTACAAGTAATGCTCACTAAAGGGGAATCCGTTAAAGGAGATGCCAAAGAAGGAATGATTGGTAGCTATTTTGAAAGAACGGTTAGACTGAAGGTAATAGAGTGATTACTAAGGAAGGCTTGGTGAGGCAGATGGCCAGAGTTAGAAGAATTCATAGAAAACCATCAGGGAACCGAAATTATTATATAGTTGATGCCAATTTTCTTGCTAACTGGTATATATTTCCAAAGTATGTACCCAATACAGACGAGAAGGCCAGATTGGAGCGCTGTCAAGAATGGTGGAAGGAGATAGATGAGCATGTAATATTTGTATTTCCGATAAAATTTCCAAAAATCTCGCGATAAGAATTTCAATCTTTAGAGGAAAAGTCAAAGTGGGGGTCCCCCCCTGTTTCCATTTTAATTCCACTTGGGTTATATTTTGACAGCTCATATAACCCACTTGGTGTCCAAATAGTGTCCATCGTCTGTCCAAAATGATACAAAATGGAACAATTTAAAACAAGTTAGAATATCGGATAAGTTCAGCTCTGACAAGTAATTGTATTAGAATTCAAGAACTTAGCAAAACTTCTGAAAGGGATTTTAAGTCCCTTGCGTCTACCTGTTCCGCCACTCCGGCAATTTCAAGAAGTAAAAAGTATCAAAAATCTATACAATGTCAAGGAAATTCGGACACGGGTTAAAATTACAAAAAATGTTTTCTGATTTGATATTTTACTGGAAATTACTGCCTTGAAACCTTAAATGAAAAACAATCCTAACGGAACATAAAAGTCAGGGAGCTAATTCAAAATTAACAACTACTGTATCTCCAGGGATAGTGACAAATGGGGAAGACATTTTAGTTTTGTATCCACCTCTGCCACAAAACAGAGACATCATTGCTGGGATATTTGGGGCAGATATAATGTAGTTGCCTTGAGAATTTGTGTAAGCAAAATAAGGCGAAACCGTATCGACATCAACCCAGGCACTCTCTATGGGAAAACTAGTTAAACTATCTGTAACTCTTCCGGCAATAAAACCAAGTGGACCTTGGTCTGAAGCAGGGTTTGAGCATCCAAGAGTCAATAAATAAACATAAAAGCCAATCCATACAATAGAAACAATGCATCTGTTGTTCATACAGTATAGTTCTATTCAAAAAAACCTAAATACTATGAATTTCAAACTTAACTTGAAAATATCCCAGTCTTTTACACTAAATAAATCGTCCCAAACAGAAAAATCCAGACAATATCCACAAAATGCCAATACCAAGAGGCCGCCACAAAGGCGAAGTGCCTTTTATCCTGAAAATGACCCAGGAGTAACCGTACATAAACTATGATCAAAAGAATTAAACCAATAGAGACGTGCGATCCATGGAAACCGGTCATCATAAAAAAACTGGTCCCAAAAGTGCCGCTTTTTATTGTGAACTGATCATAGGCCTTCAAATATCCCCATTCGTTCCCCTGCATCCACAAGAAAATCCCTCCCAAAATTATAGTCAAAAGAACCATACGGCTGCACCAGACCCGTTTCCCTTTCAAGAACAGAGAATGTGCCCATTGAATAGTAAAACTGGAGCTTAACAAAAGAAAAGTGGCAATGGCTGGTAACCGGGTATCCAGATGTGGAGCGCCTTCCGGAGGCCAGACCAGAAAATGGGTTTTAGCATAATAATGATGAGCGAAAAGAGCCCCGAAAATGGCTGCTTCAGATACCAGGAATAACTTCATTCCGTTGCGCAGCCATTTATCTTTTTCGACCAAGTCCAGCTCGTTCAGCTTTTCCTTTAACAAAGCGTGGGCCCAGCCAGCCAAACCACCCAATGTAACCACTGCCCCAAAAATTAAAATCCCTAAGCCAATTTTATTTCCCCACACATGTAGCACAATTCCAGTGGGGATAGAACCGGCACCCACAGCCAAGACTATAGGCCAATGACTGTTATGAGTCTGGTGTTCCTCAGATGAGTGATTTAAGCTGGCATTAGACATGCTAGGTCTCCTTTGAATTATTAATTGTAATTCCCATAAACAAAAAATGTAAGAATTATCACACTTAGGGCAAAAAGTATAAGAACAATCCCTAATATTCTATTTCTTTTTTTTTGCTTCCGTAAAACTAAATCAGATTCCTCTGGGCTGGTTCTGGAAATAAATTGATTCATTTTTTATTTTTCTTCTCTTTGGGGAATAAAGTATAATGCATAGTAATGTTTTCTACTTCTGAGTCTAAATCAGATTTGAAAGAGTACAATACCGGCAGAATATATTCCTGATGGGGTAAAATTACCTGATCATCAAAGCAGAAACATTTGCTTAAAGTCAGCTTGGTTGCCGCATCTTCTGGTAGGACAGAATGCACCGGCCGGAAATAAATGGTATCGTTGGACATATTCACAAACCGATATTCGTTTTTAGCAGTTTCGCCTAGCGGAATAGTTTGAAATGATTCTTTGGGTTTAAATAAAATCGGAGCGTTGTTGGCCACCACACTGGTAAAAAGTACGGTCACCTTTCTACCATTGGATTTAGACTCCGGGCTGGCCTTGGTATTGGGGGATATGGCTATTCCTACTTTCTGGCAGTACATTCTAAACAAGGGGACATTGATAAAGGCAAAAACAAACATAAATATCCCCAGGCCGGCTAAAATCAAAAAGAGTCTTAAATTCTTTTTCTTCTTAGGTTGCTTTGGGTCCGGTTCTGGTTGCATTAAGCTTACCTCACAAAGATTTATGCCAGAATACGTCAATCATGATTATTACGAATAAAATGAATAAATACAAAATCGAATAGCCAAACAGACCTCTGGCATATTTAACACTGGGTCTTCTCCAAGCGACCACGGCTTTCCACAAATACAGAAGACCTAAAATCAGGGCCGCCACTAAATATAACAGCCCAGCTTTTACCAAAAGCAGAGCCAGACTGATGCCAAAAAGCACCAGAGTATAAATTAAAATCTGGCGTAAAGTTTCTTTGTCCCCTTTTACCACCGGCAGCATCGGGATTTTGACCTTTTGATAATCTTCTTTGAGACATAAAGCCAAAGCCCAGAAATGGGGCGGGGTCCAGAAAAAGATTATCAAAAATAAAATGGTGGGAGTCAATTCCAGAGTGCCGCTGGCAGCCGCCCAGGCAATCACCGGTCCCATGGCTCCGGCTGCTCCCCCTATTACGATATTCTGATGGGTTCTGGGTTTAAGCCATAAAGTATAAAACAAACTGTAATACAAAATAGTGAAAAGAGATAATATGGCGGAGAATAGATTAAAGAAAACTACTAAGATAGTAACTGCTAAGACTCCTAAAGCCAGGGCAAAAATTAAGGCTTGTTCAGGTGAAATTTTTTTTAGCGGCAATGGTCGTTTATTTCGAGTTCTTTCAAATTGGCTATCAATTTCTCTTTCAAAGTATTGATTTAGAGCATTGGCACAACCACCAGTTAAAGCAAGTGCAAAAACTACTAACAAAAACTTCAATGGGTCGGAAAGCAAACTCTTCTCCACTACCAGAGCGGTGATTCCCGTTAAAATCACCAAAAGTAAAATTTTGGGTTTGGTTAATTTTATATAATTAGTGATGTTAAGCTGCATAGCTATACTTACTTTCATGTGTTATTAAAATCAAAAATCCAAACAGCATTAAACCCACTGCCAGATGGGCTAAACTCATTCCAAAAGCGGCTTTCATCATCAGATTTCCGATTCCCAATAAGAGTTGAAAAATAGCCAAAGAGCCCACCAACCTTAAGGCAATTCTTCCGCGGGCTGATAGCTTTTTTCCCACGGATGCAAAGACCAAAACCATTATCATGATTATGGCCAAAATTGCCCACCAGCGATGGATGAATTGAATGGTAAGCTGATTTTGAATCAGATTGTGAAAAGGTGTCTTGTAGATGGTGCTCCACAGAGCCGAAACCGGTGGAACCAGGTAATCTCCCATCTTAGGAAAAGTATTCAAAATCAACCCGGCTTTAGTTCCTGCCATCAGACCGCCGGATATAATCTGAATGAAAACCACACCCAGGGTTATCCAGGCCAAAGTTGTTCTATTAGATTTCTGTTGGACAGCTAGATTTGCTTCTGTTACAGATATTTTCAGAGCCATCCAGAAAAGTAGCCCAAAAAATAGAAATGCCAATCCCAAGTGAACGGCTACCAACTCTGCCTGCAACTCTTTTTTCACCACCACTCCGCCTAATATCGCCTGACCCAAAAGTAAAATTGCGGCCGGGATTAGCAATCTTCGGTTTTGTATCCAGACCGACTTAACTTTCAAACTTAAGATAAAAATCGCCAAAAAAATGATCCCCACGACGCTGGCTAGAAATCTGTGGATGTACTCGATGGCAAACATAAATTTAAATCTGTTTAAGGGAATTTCGATGCTACTTTGAGGGTCTGTCAGGTTAGAGACCTGTGACTTATAACTTTGATAGACTTGCTGCCAGTCGGAATCGGACAGAGGCGGCAGAAGCGACCCGTTGATCAAAGGCCAGTCCGGAATGGATAAACCGGAGCCGGAAAGCCGCACAATTCCTCCCCACAGAATTAAAATGGCTACCAGAAGGGTCAGAAAAAAAAACCATGACGATACTCTTCTATGACTGTTAAGGGAAGTTGCAGAAGTCAAATCAACTTTTCCTTCAACTTCAGGGGAGGTATATTTAAATAACCACATCATTTCACCACTGGTATAGTTTCAAAATTTTCCGGCGGAGGAGGGCTGGAAATGGTCCATTCCAAAGTATTCTGAACTCCGTTAACATCCCAGGGGTCGGCTGTAGCAGTTTTCGGTTTTCTGAGGGTCTTGAAAATGTTGTATAGAATCAGAATCCCCCCACCTAACATCAAAATATATCCCACCATCTCGATTTGATTGATTAAAGCAAATTCCGGTCTTTGGGAATAAGAAGAGACTCTCCTGGGCATACCTAAAATTCCCAACCAGTGCATAGGCAGGAAAGTCACATTCATCCCGATAAAAATATGCCAGAAGGAGATTTTCCCTAATTTTTCATCCAAAACTCGGCCAGACATCTTGGGAAAATAGAAAAATAAACCGGCCAAAAGAGTCATCATCGAACCGCCGAAAAGAACGTAATGCAGGTGGGCCACCACATAGTAGGTATCATGCACCTGAACATCAAAAGGAATGACGGCTAAGGTCAGCCCGCTCATTCCACCGATTACAAATAAAGAAATGAACGCCAAGCCGAACCGCATGGCGGTTGTGAATCGTAAGGTCCCTCCCCAAATCGTGGCAATCCAGGAAAAAATTTTGATTCCGGTGGGAACTGCAATAACCATGGTCATAAAGGCGAAAATGGAGCGTAAGACCGGGTCAATGCCGCTGGCAAACATGTGGTGTCCCCAGACCATAAATCCTATAAATCCGATGGCACAGGTGGCTAACACTAAACCTTTATAGCCAAATATTTTCTTATGGGCGAAAGCCGGCAATACCATAGACACTAAACCCATCCCCGGTAAAACCATAATATAAACCGCCGGATGGGAATAAAACCAGAATAAATGCTGATACAAGACCGGGTCTCCCCCTCCTGCCGGTTGGAAAAAAGAAGTTCCTAAATGCCGGTCCGATAAAAGCATGGTAATGACACCCGCCAAAACCGGTGTGGCTACCAGCATTAAAACCGCATTTACAAACCAAGTCCAAGCAAAAAGTGGCATCTTGAAATATTTCATACCTGGGGCACGCATATTGATGATGGTAACTAAGAAATTGATGGCACCTAAGATGGAACCCATTCCCACTAAGTGTAAACCGAAAATCCACATATCCACACCCGGAGTTCCGGAAAACGCTTTAGTAGTTAAAGGAGCATACCCGGTCCAGCCGGCCTGAGTGGTTCCGCCCGGTACTAAAAAGCTGGAAAACATCAATAAGGCCGCTGGTATTTGTATCCAGAAGGTCAACGCGTTGAGTTTGGGGAAGGCCATATCCCGGGCACCAATTTGAATCGGAACCACGTAGTTGCCAAAACCGACCATAGCCGGAATTATCACAAAGAAAATCATCAAAGTTCCGTGCATAGACATAACTTGATTGTACATCTCTGGAGTTAGAAGTTTGCTATCCGGAGTAAAAAGTTGAGAGCGAATTAACCCGGCTAAAGAACCTCCCACTACCGCATTAAATAGGGCAAACCATAAATACATTATTCCGATTTTTTTATGGTCAGTGGTGGTCAGCCAGTCTTTGATGCTATCTAATTTAGATTTTTTATAATCTGACATTTTCATCACCTGCTAAACTTAAGTTTTCCCTTTTACCGGAGCAGTGGCTTCAGTGGGAGTAACCGGTGCTGGCTTATTCTTTTCCAGCCAGGCAGCGAACTCTTCTTCTGTCACTACCTTGACTGTGATATACATTAAAGCATGTAAAGCACCGCACAACTCCGCACACTGTCCTTTGTAAGTTCCGGTCTGTAAGGCCTTAAACCAAGCGTGCGTTATCCTGCCAGGGTTGGCATCCTGTTTAACTCCGAAAGCTGGCACAAACCAGGAATGAATTACATCTACGCTGGTGCAGTTTAAGGTAACCACCTTGTTGACCGGCACCACTAACGGCTTTTCTGCAAAGTTAATTTCTTGCCGTGGATAACGGTATTCCCAGAAAAACTGATGTCCGATTACTTCCACTACCATATCGCTTTTGGGCGGCACTTCCATTTTTTTTAAAGTTGTAAAAGTCGGGAAAGCTATAATTATCAGAGCCAAAGCTGGAAGAATCGTCCAAGCTATTTCCAAACGAATATTTTCATGAAAAGTGGCGGGTTTGGCATTCGGTTTGGCCTTGAATTTAACTATGGCGTAAAAAAGTAAACCTTCGGAAATAAATAGAAAGGGTAATATGACCAATAGTGAAATCCAGAAATTAGTTCTGACATCCTTGGCTAACGGTGTAGCCGGGTCCTGTAACCAGTTGGTCAGCGGTTCTTCTTTTCCCCACACCAGCGAAGCTACCAATATTGAAATAACAAGAATTACAAATCCGATTTTTCTTTTCATATTTTATTGCGCTTCAGCTAACATCTTTACATAATTATATAATTCATCTAATTGAGCTTTTGTCAAGGTCCCCAGGCCTGGTTTTAACCTACCTGGCAGTCCCTGGACCACAATTTTGGTAAAAACTTTCTTGTCCCTTACCCAGAGAGCCTTGGAGTTATTTAGACTTTTGGTAGTAACATAAGGTGAAGTATATGTGGTGGTAATTTGAGTTGAATATTTTCCTTCACCGGAGGGCCCGTGACAAGAGGTGCAGTATTTTTGATACAAAGATTTTCCTTTTTCAGTTGGAACAATACTTTTAATAACTTTGGTTTGAATTTCCGGTTCAGCTATTTTCTGCATAGCTAAAACAATTGGAATTCTGGGACCGGTTGCAGTGGTCGTCGCAGTAATGGTAGTCGTTGTGGTCGCGGTGGCAGTTGTAGCAACTTCTCCACCCCCTAATTTTGCAATCTCTTCCGGAGAATCATCCGGCGGATTGGGAATTTGGGTCCGGACATAGTGCACCAAAGCCCACCTGTCTTCTGCCGGCAGTAAAACGAAAGCCGGCATTGAAGTTCCGGGGGAACCGTTGGTGACGGTATTATAAATTTGCAACGGAGCTGCTCCGAATTTGAATTTTTCAGTGTGATAATTGCGGGGCTTGGGATTTAACTCAGCCGCTCTTTCTCCATCCCCTTTTCCCTCCGGGCCGTGACAGGAAGCGCAGTTGACCAGAAATAGCTGCTTCCCTTTGGCGATCATTTCCGGAGTGGGGATTCTAAGTTTGGCCATATCTACCTGAGCTGTTTGAGATGCGGGTTTTTCTTTTTTGGGAGTTCTTTGGCCGATGGAAACCCCTCTTTGATACCCGTAGAAAAATAGCCAACCCACCAAAGTCGTTGCTATAACTATTATAATCAGCCAGAACAGAGGACTGTTCTTTATCTGGCTGGGACTCAATTTAAACTGTGGTAATTTAGGTTTCATAATTTTGATTTCTAATTATGCACTAACGCTTATCCCTCCCAGTTAACAGATTCTAAAATTCTGGGATCCTTGTATGCTAAGACCGAATTTCGCTGGAAAAAACGGCTAACTGCCATACCGAAAAGGCCGGCAAATCCCAGAAAAATCCCGATTTCCACCCAGTTGGGAATTACTAATGTGGCCTTAAACATGGGTGCCACAACCCAGTAGATATCCAGCCATTCTCCGATTATTACGATGCTAGCCACAATTATTAACCATTTTTCATTGGCTTTGGCTTTCAGAGCCATCAGACCGAAGAAGGGAATAAAGAATTTAAGAAAGGTCAAAAGCACCGCTACCCAGACCCAGCCATTGTGAAATCGTTTTAAAAAGAAAATGGTTTCTTCCGGTAAATTGGCATACCAGATTAACATAAACTGGGAAAAACCTATATAGGCCATGAAAACCGAAAAGGCAAAAAGTAAATTTGCTAGATCTTTCAGGTGATAAACGTTTACTACTCCGGACAAAGGACCTTTTTGTTTAAGTAAGATTACCAAGATTATAATCACTGATAGACCGGCCTGGAACAAACCGGCAAAACAGTACACCCCGAAAATGGTGGAGTACCAGCCCGGCTCTAGAGACATCAGCAAATCAAAACAGGCAAATGTAAATGTGAAAGCGAAGATTGGAATAAAGGCAGTGGAAAGATAAATATTTTTCTGGGATAATCTGGCGTCTCCAGTGACATCTTGTTTTACCGAATTTCTGACCAATAAAGTTCCGAACAAAATCCAGACTGCCAGAAATCCGATTTGCCTGACTGAGAAAAAGGGTAGATTTAGATAGGGCGTAAAGACCTTATGGGCTGCATGAGTAGTAGGTTCGACACCGTGACCGGCTAAGACTTCCGGATTTATCCAATGATACAATTTTCCCGAACCGACGATTATTATCAAAACTACGAAGGCAATTGCAATCGGCAAATACGAAGTCAAGGCCTCCGCTACCCGGCGGACTGTCACCGACCACATGGAGCGGGTGGCATGTTGTAAAGCAGTAAAGAAAATCCCGGCCAAGCCCAGGCACAGAAAAAAGAAATGATTGAAAAGCAAAGAATACCAGGCTCGCTGGGGGTCGAATTTCAGGGCTAAAAGAAAAGTTACGATTCCCACCAACAAAAAGAAACTCAGGATTTGTTGGACTGAAGCCGGAAGCTTCAAAGGTCCCGGATTATCAACTTTGGTAATTTTTGGTTCTAGCATAGATTAAAATTATTGCTTGGGCCACAAAACCCTTGTGGTTGTATCCGGTTCATCTTGGTAAAAATCGATTTTCAATCGTTTCATATCCTCCAAATCCTGTTTGGTCGGATAGGCGGCTCTCAAAAGTGCTCTGACATAATGCACAATAGCCCATCTCTGATAAGCATCCAGCTGAGCATAATATCCCGGCATATTTCCTCTGCCTCTGGTTATCATGTGATAAATTCGTCCATCCTCCCAGTTCAGAATTTTTTCAGTCAATAGTGACGGAGGGGCCGGAAATTTAGGTACAATGTAGCCGTTTCCTTCACCTTTAGCGCCGTGACAGACAATGCAAAAATTGTTGTAATATTTTCTTCCGGTTTCCAAAACTGACAAAGTTCGCGGAAGCGGATTAACCAATTCCAGAGCCGGAGATACCGTGTCCACGGTGGCATAGGGATACGGCTCAAAATCCCGGGGAACTGTTCCAGGGACCGGAATTCGGTTGGCTCTGTAGTTGGGATCTTTGGGCTTCACCTCCTGAGCATGGATAGCCGGTGTGCGAACCATATCCGGCATGTATTCAAATTCCGTTTTACTCTTGGTCTTGGAGCAAGAGCTGACCAAAAATATCAATAGGATTAGAATTAAACTAACCCGTAATTCTTCTGACCTCATAAGCTCCTACGGTTTTCAAAAAGGTTGAGGGGTCCTGGATTCCCAGATTATCTTTTTCAGGAATAACTATGGCAAATTTATTGTTGGTAATATCCGGGTCTAAAACAAACGGTTTAAATCTGGGTAAACCGCAAGCCACCAGCAAAGCGATAAAAGTCATCACACCTCCGCCCAAAATTCCTCCTTCGAACGTTATGGGTACAAAGGCCGGCCAAGAGTAAAAAGGTTTGCCGCCTACATTGACGGGCCAATCCACCACTGATACCCACAGCATAAAGAGGTGAATTAAGGTGGCTCCGACTAAGCCGCAAACCAATGTAACATAGGGCACCCAGGAAGCCCGAATTCCCAAAGCTTTTTGTAAACCATGTACCGGATAGGGCGCATAAGCATCCAGATTTTTAAACCCCTTATCTTTTGTCTTATGAGCTGCTTTCAGCAGTTCTTCCGGGTCCTCAAAAAATCCCACTACCAGCGGTGGTTTTAATTTTGCCATATCTTCTCTATTGATTAAGATTTTTTAACAGACAAATTAATTATGTTTTTTTGTTAAATGGTTTAGTTAACACGGCTTTTATTTCTGCCATAGATACCGTTGGGAAAAATCTGGCGAACAGCAAAAACATAGTGAAAAACAAGCCGAAGGAAGCCAGGGTTATCCCCATATCTGGTAATCTGGGTATATAGTAATCCCAGGTAGACGGAATAAAATCATGATGCAAAGAGGTAACGATAATTACAAATCTCTCCATCCACATCCCCACGTTCACTAAAATTGAAGCTATGAACATCCACACCAGGCTTCGTCTGGCATTTTTAAACCAGAAGGCCTGGGGAATGATTACATTACAGATGAACATGGTCCAGAAAGCCCAAGCGTATGGACCTGTGGCCCGATTCCAGAACATGGACTTTTCAAAAGGATTGCCGCTGTACCAGGCCATGAAAAATTCTACGACATATGCATATCCTACCATCATAGAAGTTACTAAAATCACTTTGTTCATCACCTCTAAGTGGTTGATTGTGATGTACTCTTTTAAGTTGAAATACTTCCGCATCGGTATAACCAAAGTTATCACCATAGCCATTCCAGAAAAGATGGCTCCAGCCACGAAGTAGGGAGGAAAGATGGTAGAATGCCAGCCCGGTAAAAGAGAAACCGAGAAATCAAAGGAGACTATGCTGTGAACTGAAAGCACTAATGGTGTGGCTAAACCGGCAAAGAGTAAGTACGCTTTCTCATAATGATTCCAGTCTCTGATGGAACCGGTCCAGCCCAAAGATAAAATTCCATAAATTTTCTTACGCCAAAATGTGGTGGCTTTGTCCCTCAAAGTGGCGAAATCAGGAATTAAACCTTGGTACCAGAACAAAACTGAAATCGTCAAGTAAGTTGAGATAGCAAACACGTCCCACACTAAAGGTGACCTGAAGTTCACCCACAAAAGCCGTTGATTGGGATAAGGAACCACCCAGTAGGCTATCCAGGCCCGACCAATGTGTAATATGGGGAACAAACCAGCACAGATGACGGCGAAGACGGTCATGGCTTCTGCCGAACGATTGATGGAAGTTCTCCAGCGTTGTCTCAATAAAAATAAAACAGCCGAAATCAGAGTTCCGGCGTGACCGATCCCGATCCAGAACACGAAATTCGTTATATACACACCCCACATCACTGGATGGTTCCAGCCGTTGATTCCCAGACCGACCGTGACGTTGTAGTAAACCACCACCACACCCACTGCCATGCAGGCCATCGAAAGCCCTAATAGGGCCAGCCAGGCCTTGGAAGGTTTTCGTTCCATGGGCTGGGAAATATCCCTGGTAACGTCATCGAGCTTTATCTCCGGATTAACCAGAACTGTTGGAAAATCTTTTATTTCCGTTTCATTCATAAGTTTTTTTAACTTTACTTATTTCTAATCTTGGTTAAGTAAGCAATCGACGGTCTGGTATTCAGAACTTCCAGGGTATGATAACCTCGGGGGTCTTTACTTAATTGGGAGACCTTGCTTTCCGGATCATTCAAATCTCCAAAAGTAATGGCTTCAGCCGGACAGGTCTGCTGACAGGCGGTTTTGAAATCTCCGTCTTTGACTTTGACACCCAGTTGCTTGGCTTTCTCTTTGCCTTCTCTGATTCTTTGAATACAGAAAGTACATTTTTCCATTACACCTTTAGTTCTGACTGTCACATCCGGATTTAAAACCAAATCCAAGGGTGTAGCTAAATCCTGATTATAATCAAACCAGTTGAATCTTCTGACTTTGTAGGGGCAGTTGTTGGAGCAGTATCTGGTTCCCACACAGCGGTTGTAGATTTGTAAATTCAGTCCCTCATCATTGTGTAAGGTTGCAATTACCGGACAAACCGTTTCACAGGGAGCGTTTTCACAATGCTGACAAAGCATGGGCTGATTCACTACTTCCGGATGCTCCGGGTCACCAGTGTAATACCTGTCGATTCGAATCCAGGACATTTCCCTGCCTCTCCAGACCTGTTCTTTTCCTACCGCCGGGACATTATTCTCTGCCTGACAAGCCAGCATACAGGCATTACATCCGATACAGCTATTCAAATCAATGGCCATACCCCATTTGTGCCCTTCATATTTATGAGTTGACCACATCGTAGTCAATTCTTCTTTTTCATGTCCGGCTTCAGGATTTTTCTGATATTCTTCCAGGGTAGTTTCGTAAATAATCGGTCTGCCGTTGATATAATTATGCCCTTGTACATTGGCTAACTTAACCTGTTTGCCGGTTTTATTAATTTCCACTGGAAGAGATGAAGACACCAAGTGTCGGTTTTGAACTTTGGCCCATCTGAAAGCATTTACTCCCACATTATTGCCCACTCTGCCGACTTTTTCCCTTCCCCAACCCACAGCCACAGTGAAAACTTCCGGATGGCATCCGGGTTGAATATGAACCGGAATTTCCTGAGTCACACCATTGACCGTCAGACTTATTACATCCGCCTCTTGCAACCCCAGTTCGGAGGCAGTTCTAGGAGCGATATTGACATAATTATCCCAGGCAATTTTAGAAACCGGGTCCGGTGCTTCCAATAGCCAGCTGTTGTTATTGGTGCTGCCATCCAGCTGCATGGGCGTAGCGTACAGAGCTAATGTATATTTCGAATCTGATTTTTTGATTTTACCGATTCTGGATAAAGCCGTAGTTCTAAACGGCCGGGGTGAAGATTTTTCAGCAGAGCGGTCAACGGTATCAAATAGGCCCTGACGCAAAACTGAAATCCAAAAATCTTCAAAGCCGGCCACCAAATCATTTTTCAAATAAATTTCTTTGTACCAGGCATCTTTCAAAAAAACATGCCAGGAAGCATATTCTTTACCCAAAGCCGCACCTTTTATTTCACCCATTAACGACAAAAGCGAATCCTCCCAGGCACGGTTATCGTGGAGCGGCGAAATGGTGGGCTGCATTAAACTGTACAGGCCCCGCTGTGGTTCGGCGTCACCCCAGGATTCCAAGAAATGCAGAGAGGGTAACACAAAGTCACAAAGTGCTCCGGTTTCATCCACCCGGTCCCCTAAATAAACTTTGGTTTTGACTTTTTTGAGTGCCTCTTCAAAACCTGCCGATTGAGGCAGACTGTAGGCCGGATTATTTCCATAAATCAAAACTGCCTCTACTTTACCGGAGTTCATGTCTGAAATTAAATTTCTAAGTTCAGAATAAGAGCCCTGTGATTGTTGGCTGACACTCTGAACACCATCAATAGTATTCCCCTCATTTTCCAAAATAGAGTTCAGAAGATTGGTTACTATATGCAACGCTAAAGCAGAATTATCTCTGACAGTCAGCCCTCCGGTATAAACCAAGCCTCTCTCTCTAGCTGACCATAAATCCGCCGCTGCCGATTTGATAGTTCCTTCTGGCAGACCGACTTCGGTCTCAACTTTTTTAGCTGAATAACTTTTCAAAAGATTTTGCACTCCAAGATCTGAACCAAATCTGGATTTATTTTCCGCTATGATTAATTGATGCGCCAGAGCCAGTCCGACCTTGACTAAATCCTGGGGTTTGACCAGATAGTGTAAATCTGCATTTTGACCGGTCAGGGATAAAGCCGGCTCGAAAGAAATGACTTTAGACATTTGTCCGTTTCTAATCTTTCTCTGGTGACCGAAACCATAAGCAAACTCAGTTTTAGAATGACCACTCGCTAGGGGATCGGCACCCAAAAAAACCATTACTTCGGCTTTATCGAAACGATAACGTTGCAAAACTCTATTGCCGTAACATAGCTCTTGGGCTTCTAAAATTTCTTCTTCGGAGAGAGCATCAAAGGTGATATGTTCGGCATTAGGAAAGGAGGAGAGAAACTCTCTGAGTAATCTTTTTCGTGCCGGACCGTGAATTGTTCCGGTTAGAAGCACAACTTTTCCTTTGGCAGATTTCAAAGCTTTAGCAATTTCAGTATCTGCCGATTTCCAGTCTGATTTTAAAACCTGTCCGGCAGAGATTTTTGCCGGATGTTTCAAACGGTCCGGGTCGTATAAATCTAAAATTGCAGCTTGGTCTCTGGCGGATAAAGTCCCTTTATTCAAAGGA
>Ga0209431_10002258_pt1 | contig 15725 bp, 18 predicted proteins | sample RifCSP13_3_FD_184021 | JGI IMG/M metagenome (GOLD analysis project Ga0209431, IMG submission 184021) | Soil microbial communities from Rifle, Colorado - Rifle CSP2_sed 13_3 (SPAdes) (version 2) | ecosystem: Environmental > Terrestrial > Deep subsurface > Rock core/Sediment | place: Rifle...
ATCCTTGACCCAAAATCACCGTATCTAAACTCTCTATTAACTCCAACAATTGTTCGCGACATCACGTAGATTGAAGAGATAGATTTATCTTCATCAACTCGCTAGGCAGTTTAAATGGCTGATGCGATGTTCATGTACAGCGTGACGGCTGGAATATTCGCTTTCCTTGTGGCGATCCTCTTTGGGTCAAGGGGAGCGCGAAGGCGCCGCGGGTCTGAAGATCATATCGAATCCGAATCGCATTCCCATACATCTAGCGGTTCGGGCGGCGGAGGAAGGAGAATCAAAAAATTCAAGTCAGATGGCACGCCCGTATACGAATAGGAAATTGCTGGCAACAAACACGTGTATTGCAAACACGTTAGCGTACCTGTTCATTGTTGCTCTTTTAATAACATGGACGTGAAAACAGATCGTTGACCTAGATAGATTCAGCGGGCAGATCCAAAAAGGTTAAGGCCGGAAGAAATGGCCGCACAGCTGCTCGCAAGAAAGAATCCATCCACGATGTGAGCTCCGGTGTGCCAGCCCACTGAGAGCTATTACTATTATTTTTCTTACTGTTCCTTTTTCCAGAAGGCCAATAGGACCGGTCTGGCAAGGTTGGAAAACAAGCAATTCTTCAAGATAGCGGCTGACCCAGCGTGTCAACAAAATGCAAGCGAGGCAGAATATACGTGCCCTGTCTGCAAGGCAGCATTCAAGGAAAAGATCCTGCTGGCAATCCACATCGGAACAAAGCAGTAGCATTTGTCATACGTCAAAAGGCACAGGATCAAAAAGTCTAGCGATTGCTAGCCCTCTTACTCTTTTTGCTTCTCTTAATATGTTTCTGTTTCTTCTTCATCTTTCTCCAGACGCTCTTCTTTGGCTGTTCCTTTTTGTGGCATGTGCATGTACATCTGAGAAAGTAGTTTGCATCAATTGGCGAAACTTCTTTCTTCAATACTGCCCACCCCGTGCATTTCGAGTGATTGCCTACTTCGCAAGGCTTGATTAACCTATCAACTACGATATCCCTGCTTTTATTCAGAACGAGCGTTTTTACTGCTGAACGTGATGCCTTAATCATTTCTTTTGCCATTAAGAGATTATGGATTACTTAAATAGATTTGCGCAATGCTTCTACTTCCATAAGCGGATCGTGAGCGGGCCCAGAGGGACATGGCACAATAGAGGGACGAGACTTCTCCCTTTTTCGGACTGTTCCTATGATAGAAATGCTACCAAGACAAGGGTTGTCATAAGTAGTGATTATGTTACGAGGCAAAGGCTCAATACCTGTGTTTGGGTAACTGAAAGTGTGAGCGGCTGGAGTTCATCAATGTTGGTATTGATTCTGTCCTTCGCCGCATTATTTTCATTGTTGTATTTCTCCGAGGTTATTCCAAACAAGCCTAGAGTGTTAACTGTAATTATTCCTGAACGTACCGCAGAATCTACTTCAGAAAATCACAATTTTGAACCTTCAACGATCAGGGTGTTTATTGGTTTGAACAACACTGTGAGATGGCATAATCAGGACGGTACCCTCTATACCGTGGTTGCTAGTAGTGAGGATGATCCTCTTTTCCATAATGCAACAAGAATACAATGCGAAAATAACGACCAAAACAACTGCCTCATGATACCTGGCAAGAATCACCTATTGCCTGGCGGAACTTTTGAATTTACATTCACAAAACCGGGAGTATTTGATTATCATAGTGTGCCTCATCCAAATATGCACGGAACCGTTGTAGTCTATCCGGCAAATTGGCTGGCAATAGACACTACACCAACTCTTACTGAAGATGAAGTTGCGAATATTACTAGGGATGACATTGAATCGAAGGTTTCACCTTTGCATGCTGACAAGTTTCTACTTTTTCCAAGGTACTTTGGACATCCGTTAACCTTGGTATATGTACATGAGAATGGGACTGAATATTACATGCATAGTGGTGATACTTGTGCAGTAGATGGATTGTGTGGAATGGGCAAGGATCTCGAAGACGCTATTAAGGGTCATCTAGCATACATCGTTGACGGCGACTGGCAGGATACTTCGGTTTGGAATTGCAATCACTTCATTTATGGGGTCGATGCGAATACTGGAAAGATCCTTTTCGCTGAACTTGATGAAAATGGTTCATGTTATGTCCAGCCTCCAGATTGGTATCCTCAATGATGAGACATTACATAATTAGCCATTATGACGTCCGCCCTCTAACTGCTCAAGACTTTAGCACGCGTAAATGATGCATAGAGGTTAAATCTTGTTACTGCTAGCTGGTATCATTAGACTTTGCAATGGCTAGTCTTCATATCAATCATTTCAGTATTGATGCTCGTTCAGATAGTATGCTCTCCGCGCTTTCTTTTAGGCAGCGCTTCAGAATCTAATCCAGTCATTGTTATTCCATATGATTCCGAATCAAACGCATATGAATCAAAATTCATTCCCGATCAACTTAGGATCGTGATTGGCGTAAATGATACTGTTACATGGAGAAACGATGACTCTGTTTTTCACAGGTTAATTGGAGAACAACTATACGTTTCGGCAAAGCCGGTTGATTTCGGAAAGTCGGTCATTCTATACCCGGAAGATTCTATTTCTGTGACTTTTCAGGAAACTGGGTTGTATGGATACCGCGATCAAGACAAGTCTTGGATGTACGGACTTATCGAAGTTTTGCCCCACGAGGCTCTGAATGCACAGCTTGATATTTCAATCAATGGTTTGAAAGACTCCTACACTTTAGGAGAACCTGTAGAATTTACTGTAGATGCCAAGGGATATGAGACAGGCTGCGGATCCTTCGAGGTAGAGTTAGAAAAAATAAGTAACACCACAACTTCCGGCATGTTAGGAGATACTTCAAATCAACCTTTTAGGAAGTTATGGGCCGCGGTCTTTGATTGCCTCGCGGATCCTCCTTTCAGAGACATAGATGAGCATCTTCCATATCCCTCAGGACATGATACAGCACAGACTCTAACAGAAACTCCCGAGGAGAACGGAAAATACAGGGTCACCGCTACGTTTGCAACCTCGATTACAACTTATAGTGAGGTGAAGGAATTTGTTGTTAGGGCAATATCTCCCACAAATCCGGTAATGAAAAATGCAGAAGGATTGATACTTAACGCAACAACCCAAGGACAACCAGTAGAGGTTTCGATAACAGTCTACAACACTCTAGGCCATACCCAGCCATTTGTGGCGATTTTGGAAGCTAGAGACGATGGGGGAGTAACAGAATTTCTTGGCTTTACGACAGGAAGACTTGAAGATGATGGTCTAAGAGACATACGAATGTCGTGGACGCCTCAAAAAGCTAGCGATTATTACCTACTTAGAACATTCTTGATTACTGGATTTGAAGAACCTGAAATACTGTCCGAGATTAAGTTGAACGGAGTGGTGGTCGAGTAACTGAAGGTACATAGCAATTGTGATTTTCTTAAATTCCATAATTACCATTTTGATGTATGACTTCGTAGAGTCTCTTCCGTTCTTCACGACTCTGCTGATAACATCATGCCATGTTCGAATTGCCCAAATGTCCTAAAACGCTATATGATTCAGTATTGATCATAATGTCTAGGTGTGGCAAATAAGGCTACAATCGCAACAGTCCTGAGCGTTCTGATGGTAGGCATCGGGCAGGCTTATCTTGGTCGATTCTATCGAGGCGCGATCATGTTTGTTGTCGGAATTGCACTAGTCCTCACACTGTACTTTTTGTTTGGGCCCTTCGGTGTCATCTTCGCAACTGCATATTGGATCTGGAACATTTTTGACGCTTACAAAATAGGTCATGCGAAGCAAGCTGATAATGCAAAGCCTGAACAATGTCCAAATTGCTCTGGCACCGGCACAGTTCAGACACACTCTTCGATGGCCTCCATTTACGCGCCTTCATTAAACTTCACTAGGTGTCCCGCATTCAGCGGTTCCGGACGCTTCGAAAAATGAAAATCAGCCTGCACCATTATCGCTTATGATGACCTTGAAGAAAAATATGGGCCCAAACGTGTTTCACATTACATACTTGATGGATTCTGTGAAAGGGTGTTTCGAATAAAGAAATTATGTAACTTGCAACGTTACCACTCGGTTACTAATGCTTACCTAGATCTGTAGTTTCCGGGTAGATAGTAATTCTAAATTTGGATTCGATTAAAACACTGTTCATGAACTCTATTCAAGAACAAAGAATGGGCCCAAGGGTACCCGTGCTTTTAGAAGCACCAAAGCGAGGGTTTCAAAAATGATCTAAACATCACAGCTAAAAAGTTTTCGTATGCGGTCTAGCATGTTTGGCTGGGCACATCATCGCAGCAGGAGGGTTGATTCCAAAATATTGTCAAGCTTAGTTCGGTGAACTCTTGAAGGAGGGTGGTGCATTCACTTCCTGAAATTCTGTGGAAATGACATTACACGCTGTATCAACAGTGCCATCGCTGTCTAGCGACAACAAGAGAGAAAGCACTCTTCTGCCATGCTCTGTCATGGCAAAGTACCTAGACGTCCCAAAGGAACCAATTTCCTGAACCAACCCATTTTTTGATAGCACATCAATATGATTGTCTATGGTCTTCCAGTCGACATCAAGATCTTCCGCCATTTGTGCCCTTGTTCTTGCTGAATTGGATACGCTGGTAAGCAATGCGACGCGGATGGGGCTTCCTTTCATTCTTGCAAGAAGTCGGAACATGTCATAGTCGTATCCTTGCTTGCACCACTGTGATCTCACTTTCCCTCTCCAGATCAGCGTGCCGGCGACCGCGCCCCATGTTATCGGGAGAATGTATGGGGACGATTCGTATACAGGCGAGTATAAAGCTCCGGCGAGATTATCTTGGGTAGCCGACGGAATTAGTAGCCTACCATCAGACTCTGCGACTCCTCCGCCATAAAAGCCGCTTGTAGATCCGGGACTCTGTTCTAATTCGCTACCGGCCGGTGGCGGTTGTGATGATTGCTGTCCCGACCCCTCATTTTGACCAGTTGGTGGAATCCTCTCAAGAGCGTTGTCGGCCATATTTGGCGAAAGAGAACCAAAGTTCTGCATCGCTGATGGGGCGATCAGGAATTTTGATATGGCCATCGTAGAAATCGATAATGAAATAACAATCGAAGCCAGAAGCGCCATGTCCGCAACTCTCTTTCTAGTGGGCAATCGGGTATGGAGTGGATTGAGCTTCGTCTTCTAATAAGGATTTGTCCGATTCCCACCTTTGTATTCCGTGTTGACAAGCACAATCGGATAAAACGATAAATGAACTCGGCACGATAGAATCCGTTGGTCATGGAAAAAATAGCATCGCCCGCTGCTGGTTATGCGGTTCCCGTCACTCTCGTGGGAATAGGCGCGTCGTTTGTTGCTGTGATCATTGTGATTGCTTTGCAAGCGGACCAGTCTTCCCAAGGAGGATTCATGTTCCCGAGTGGTGGTCCCTTCACATCGAGTCACGAACCTAAAAAATTCTCATCATACACCGAGATGTCAGGCTTTCTTTCAGAGGTACAAGCATACTTCAGCAATCTGTATAGCTATTATGCCAGTCGAGAAGGTGCGCCGGCTTTCGGTCCTGCGGGAGGCTTCTACGGCGGAGGCGCAGGTATGATAAATGAAAGGCTGGTTCCATCCCTTGGAAGTGGCACGGAGCAGCAATTCTCAGATAACGCAGCGGGCCCTGCGGGAGGATCGGTTGGCTTTGACTACTCTGGCACGAATGTCCAGGTCACCGGTGTTGATGAAGCAGACTTTCTAAAGAATGACGGCAAGTATGCATACATTCTTTCAGGCGACAGGCTCAACATAGTCGACGCCTACCCTCCTGAGGATGCCAAGGTGGAATCAAGGATTTCTCTTGATATCGCCGAGGGACAGAGCACTCAGAATATGTTTCTAAGTGGCGATAGGCTCGTTGTCTTCTATCAAGACTATAGTCGCCGAATTATCAGCCCCTCGACAGAAGACAGTGAAACCAATCCGCCGGCAAACGCATACGAACCGAGAACTCATATGATTATCATCGAAGTTTCTGACCGAACTTCTCCCAAGATGCTAGATAGTTATGATGTTACTGGTCAGTACAGCAGCTCAAGGATGATAGGCGATCAGATATTCCTGCTGACTGTCAGTGCAGTAGATTACCAGCAGCCTGTCAAACCATCTGTGATGGACTCATCGTCGTCGAAGATAATTGCAGAACCAGATGTGTATTATTTCGATTACCCGCAACAGAATTATGCGTTCAACACTATTACGATGCTGGATCTCAAGAAGGTCGGAACGGCTGCAAGTGGCGATGATGGCTCAAGCCTTGAATCTCCCCTAGTTTCAAAGACTTTCATGATCGGGGGTGGTAGCACAGTCTACGTTTCTGACAAGAATATCTATCTCGCGTACCAAGAGTACCAGGAGCCACTTCCGGTAGGTCAGAATGGGATCGCAGAGTACTTCATCCCAGTCGAACCTGCGACCCCCAAGACCGTTATTCACAAGATCTCGATACAATCTGGCTCACTCTTTGATTATGTTAGTAAGGGCGAAGTCCCAGGTCGGCTTCTTAACCAGTTCTCGATGGACGAGCAGGGTGACAGGTTCACTGTGGCGACCACATCTGAATATTCGTCCTCCCGCGGGTTTTTCATGGGAAATAATGTGTACAGACTCGATGAAAGGATGGCTTCTGTAGGCAAACTTGAAGGAATTGCGGAGGGCGAGTCGATCTATGCGGCCAGATTCGTAGGAGACAGACTGTATCTCGTAACCTTCAGGCAGACCGACCCATTCTTCGTAATCGACTTGTCTGGTGATATGCCAGAGGTTCTGGGAGAGCTAAAGCTTCCGGGATTTTCCAACTACCTCCATCCCTATGACGGCGACCACATTATAGGCATTGGAAGGGGGGGAAGCGAAGCCGGGAGCCAGGGAGTAAAGGTGGCTCTATTTGATGCATCGGACGTGAGTAACCCCAAAGCACTCGACACATATGCTATCGGCGGTCCGCAGACTGATTCCGAAGTTTTGAGGGATCACAAGGCCCTGTTGTTCGACAAAGAAAAAGATATACTTTCCATTCCGATCTCAGCCTACGATGGATATTACGGCGGCAATCTCGGGATTCAGGACCCGCTTTACAAGGAAAGTGCCCCATGGAACGGCTTCTATGTGTTTGGTATAAGCCCAGAAGATGGGATCGAGCTCAAAGGGACGATCCAGCACAATGATAATGGTGACGCTGGGTTCGACATGTCGCAAGGGAGCAGGTCCTTCTTTATCAAGGATACGCTATACAGTGTGACGTCGGGTCTGATCAAGATGAACGATTTGAATAATGTGGGAATAGAAACAAATAGCATACTGCTCAGTGGCAGCGGCAAAATAATAAGACCGTTGGTCGACTAATGTGACATCGTCCATTTCTAATAACAGTCTTATGGCTTTCAAAAAGCCGGCGACGGCGCTTCTTGCCCATTCTTTTCTTTCAACGAGGATCTTTTTCTCACGAATGAATTTGATTATGGTCAACTCGATAGCCTGTGCGTTTGCCTTTGCAGACAGTAGCGATATGAAGAGCAGGACTCGAAAGGAAAATGAGCGAAGCCGATGCTATCCACAAGAAACAAAGGGTGTTCGAGTTTAAGTTTGGGCCAATTTGGCGGCGGCTCCGGCTCTCATCTGTCGTCTCCAGGTAAACAAAAATACAAAACCAAGTACTTCAGATGCCGCCCCAGAGACTAGAAAAATGACCATGTTCTCCCAATAAAGCTGGTATACCGGTACCCTGCATAGATTCGAATAATCGGTGTAGCACTTCATGGTCTCTTCCAAATCCGGTCCATATTCGAAATAGTTACTTGCGGCCAATGGTAACAAGACAACTGAGGATACCGATAGCAACGCAACGGCCGCAATAGCCATTTTGCTAGTGTGTCTTATAGCTATCATGCGCCTTAGCCCGACTAAGAGAAAGACCAGACCTGCAAACGGCCAACTTGACCATAATAAGATTACAGGCACATCTTCCGTGGACGGTCGAGGATTTCAGCTTTCTAGGCCCGGGGTCGGCTGCCGCGAGCAGAACAGATGTGCCGCCGACATACATGAAAGAGTTTGAATTAGATTACGATATTGGCGACGTGCCGATGACTGTCACTGGGACTACGGTAAACGTCCTTCCTTCTAGACTTGAAATAGATCCGGGAAAATCCATAAGGGTACATGTACCCGCAAGGGTCTATGGTGACATTCGTCTGACTTTTCCGCGGAATATGATTGAAGGCATACATTCGATAAATTCTAGCGATGGGCAAAAGGTATACTTTGAAGAATTATCTGCCGACGAGTCATCGACGACCATCCAGGCATATGTGCCAGATGATACTAGCTATCTGGAAATATATGGAGCGAGGGTAGTCCCAGAGTTTGGCTCCCCTTTGTTCGTTACTTTATCCATCGTCATTACAATCGTCATCATTATTGTAATGACAAATCGCTTCAAACTGAATGTAAAATAATCATAAGCTCAAAATCGTGGACGTCTCTAAATGGTCATAATTAGGCCATTATGATATGGAGCATTTGTTTCTTAGCTCAGGCGAATTCTCTCTCGATCGGTCTGATACAGTATTTACAACCACATTTCTCATAAAATTCGCTGAAATTGCGATCCGTGATGCGATGAATTTTTCTTATATGGTATTTTCTGGAGATGGGATGTCGTCCGCAAAGATTGCATTTGCCAGGTGTCGGAGGCTTGTAGCCGAGTTCGGAACTCTCGTGTTTTGGCTCATTATAGAGATGATGATAATATCGGAATAGCAGCCATATTAGAACAGATGTTACTGGTAACGTAATACCGAATGCTAGGATTTCTTGTTGATATTTCTCATATTCTGAAGTTCCTTGTTTTGGGCTAGAGGTACCGAAGATAAGGAGCAGGAGTGATGAAAGTAACATGAAAAAGAATAGGATTCCAAAAGCCATAATGATTTTTGCCGCGCGAAGGCCCTTAAAGAGGCGTTCCTGATCTATATCTATCACAATAATATTGCAATCATGTTTTATATAAAATATCCATACCAGGTCTAGAATAGCCCCTATCAGTGCACCTTACGACAGTGACATAATCGCTTATTATGACCATGCTTGCAGTCTTGAAGAAAAAACATGGGCCCAGAGGGACATGGCACAAAAGAGGGACGAGACTAGGGTCATTTCTAACCAGTTCTAATGTCATGAGTAGTGATTATGTTGGTCAACTTCTTTTCAAACTCTGAATAACCCGCTAGATCGGATATCAAATTTCTCCTAATTTCCCCAAGGCGTTCGAAGTGCAGCTCTTATGTCTGATACAAAGATGAAATACAGTAGTAAAACACTCACAATTGGTAGTGTTGTGAATAACAAAACGCGTAGGCCTCTCGACTTAACGTTTGTAGAGTTAGAGTTATCTGTCTGTGCCACCGCCCGTGGTTCATGGCTTTCCCACTTTACCTTTTTCCAGCCTATGACCAATAATGTTACTCCGATGGCGAGTGATGGAATGCCAAAAGGATTTGTGAAGTCTGTTAGGTAGCCTACTAAATCTGGTGGGTCTACTCTGTAGAAAGGATCTTGCGTTGCAGAATACAATCCAAAGCCAATAATATAGATAATTCCCGCAAGAGAAACAAAAATTCCAATCTTTCTTTTCAGAAATAATAGGATGCTTCCTGCCAAGAATGCAAAATAGGACAGAGATTGTAAGGTGTTTCTTAAATCAAGTCTCGAATCGTTTTCGAATGGCCCTATATAATAAATGTAAAACAACATGTAAAGTGCTCCTAATAGTTCTAAAATAGCAATTTCTGTCAAAGCCACGTATGGCCAATGCCAAAGACTATGAACGGGTCCTTGAGCTGAAATCTTGTTTGAAGCCATAATAAGATATTGTTGTAAGAAATTGTCTTGTCACTTAAAAGCAAAGCTATATCTCCGTTTCTTTGACAATGTGTGTTCTCTGGGAGAGCTGCGGCTAAGGTATTAACAATGAGAGGCCTGGATGACCACTAGTGGTCGAAGACTTCATCCCAATCTCAAAAGCAACATAATTAGCCATTATGACATTGCCATGAACGTTAGTAGCTACGCTTTTTTCCAAGTCATGTGATTATACGATTTGTAGCAAGTTGGCAATTAGCACGGGTACGGAAGGCGAATCTCGTATGCGCCTGTTAGACCTAATAAGGGAGCTAAACGCAAATATGATCTATCCTACCCTGAACGACCTATTGCAGCAGTATTGTAATTCAAAAGCCTTTTTGCAACTCAACATGACTGAATTAATGCAAAAGCTATATCTCGATCAAATCGAGATGCCAGTTGATACTGGAGAATTTAATAAGACTGTGTACAAGATTAGCGAAAAAGGCACGCATGCTTTGGAACGATATAGGAGCCATGTAAGGCATATCGTTTCAAGACTGGAGGAACTGTATGAAAAAGGCGACACTGATGAGCTATATAGGACTCTTGAGGACAACAGAGATTTGCTTCGGTTTGCATACTACAAGGGATTTATTACAAAAGCTCAGCTAGAGAAAATGGCAAAGAAGCTAGAGATAAATGTAGAAAGAATCTGGTGGGGGGATGGTCAAGGTGAAACCGGCGCATAATGGGAAGTTGTGTCCTTCCGGACAAGTAATCGTCAGACATAGTCGCTTATTATGACGGGATTGGCATTATAAGAAAAAACATGGGCCCAGAGGGACTTGGCACAATAGAGGGACGAGACTGAACCCTTTTTCCCGTTTCTATCATATACGAGATTCAAGCAGGATTAGGGTGAGAGCCATAAGTAGTGATTATGTGGGGCATTTTTATCCTAATAAGCAAGTGCCATTGAAGCAACATCAGATGGTGTCATCTTGGCTGTAGATGCTGGAACCAGTCCTACAACTCCTTCATACACTTTGGTAGACATAATTGCTGGGATAATTATCATTTTGTTGATAATTGAGACTGCCATTAGCTTCGTGACGCCATACTACGATACTCTACAATTGGTGACAATTCCATTATCCATTTTCACTCTTATTCTATTCCTTATTTGGTTCTACAGAGCCTACAGAAATCTTCCAGCCCTGGGGGCTACTGAATTGCGGTTTACCCCAAGATGGGCCGTAATTTGGTGGTTCATTCCCATCTTTAATTTTTGGAAACCGTATCAGGTAACTGTCGAGATAATGAAGAGCAGTGATTCAACCGTAGGGAGAACCGACTCTGCGACCCGGAAATTGATGGATAGGCCTAATTTGGTCTTGATTTGGTGGATCTATTCCTTTGTGGCAGTAGCCATTTCATTCGGAGCTCTTTATTGGCTTGGTCTAGGAAGACTGTCCAACGCAAGCATCGTAGAATCATCATTTGTGGATTTACCTTCTCTAGTGGTTAGCGTGTCTGGTGCAATCGGTACCGGACTAGTAATATTAGTTATTAGAGAAATAACAAAGCGACAAACCCATAAAATCGAGCTCATGCGCTCCGGGCATTTCGGTATCAGTTAATGCCAATTAATATTGGCATGTGATCGAAGATTGTCGAAAACCTTTCTTGAGCGCGACATAATTAGCCATTTTGGTGAGTTGATGAATAATGCTACATTAGCCATCCAGATTACTTAAATAAAACATTTAACGAATGTACTTGTGATATACCATCTTGTTGATGGTAAGTCGAGCAAAAAGAATCCTGACTTTTGGCTTTCAATAATCATTTTGGTGGGCTGTATTGTTGGTTCAGTTGTACTATCAATCGCTTTTCCAGTTCTTTGGGAGGGTGAATATCCGCCCATAACTGCAGTAGTAATGCTACTCATGATTGGCGGGGTTCTATTAATGTGGTTTGTAACGAATGGCCAATACTTGTCTAAATATTCGGGGGGTTAGGTGTACGTTAAACCATAATCGCTTCTTATGACCCAGCTTGCAGTCTTGAAGAAAAAACCATGGGCCCAGAGGGACATGGCACAAAAGAGGGACGAGACTCGGCTCATTTTTGTGCAATTCTCTTGTCAAATGTAGTGATTATGTAGGAAGGGATGCGGTCATGATTTGGCCGATATCGCTACATTAATCGGGACTAGGATAAGTAAATCAGTTCAATAATGTACATTCTGTCGTCACTAACATCTACTATTACAGCAAATGTCCTATACTTCTCATCAGGATGGGTGATTTCACTGAAAGGAAAAGCTTTTCTCAGCTGAGTTGCCTGCCAAGACAAAAGGACGTCGCCATAACCCTGAGGACCATATGGTGAGCCAATCTTGTATTGCATTTCGATATTTTCTATGCCTTTCTTTAGAACAGGAAACTTCTCAACAACGTTCTTTTGGCTCTGAGCATAGCCAATGTCCATAGGAATAGGAGCGTCTACGTCCCATTCGCTCATGCTAAGGCCAACTGGGGTATTCACTAGACTAATCAAGATAACAAAACCAGCACCGATTGCTAGACCTGCTATCACTGGTGTCGCTAGACCAACTATCAAGTACCGAGAAATACTTTCGGCATGCTTTTGAGCCTTCTCCTCAGACTTGCAACATAATTAGCCATCTTGTACAAATCGACGGATGTTATGAACATAGAACACCCCAAGGCTCAAAAACGTGATAGTACTATGATTTGCATGAAGCTAGTTTGGTTCTCGCTCCACTATTTAAAAAGCGAATAAAGTACCTGCTACTAATTGGAGTTCCCACTGGGATTGCAATAGGTATAACTCTATACTATCTGTCAATGCCTGCATGGATACTGATATTGAGATATGATTATGACCAAACTTTGCTGCCACAAATTGAAAACAGGATAAAATTTCAGGAAAATGACCTTCGTGACTTTCCGACATTAAGGGAAGCCATAATGCAAGCGGATAGAGATTATCCTTTTGGACACACTCCATCCACTGCGGCATCGTATCTTGAAGGAAAGAAGATGGTAGAGAGATTTCAAATGTGCCGATCTTATCCGCCCGAATACAGAGCCATCCTGATTAAAAGCGGAGAAAAGGATAGTGGCAATGACGGTACAAATGATATCAAGGCATATTTTGTACAGATTGTTTTTGACTACGACCGCCCGCTAATACAGTAGGATGACAATTTGGAAACAAAAGGCTCAAAATTAACCAGTTGTCATAACTACATAATTAGCCAATATACAAAAGTAGCCATAAGGTTATCACAAAGGTATTGATTATTCTAGGTCCAATTCCTATTGGGGTAAACCTTTGCTACGGCCGAAGACTATTCCCAGTAACAAGAATACGACCAGTGATACTCCTGCATACCCTATGATTCCGATATTTCGGAGGAGCGGCGTTTCTTCTAAGAATGGCACGCCGAGCAAGCCCACGAGGCTTAAGGATCCACTGATAATCATAGAAATGCGGACACTTCTCTCCAGCCGCCCTCCTCCGAATACAGGAGCGGCAAAGAGCATCGAGAGAGCAAAGAAAAAATCCCATGCTAGAACGTCCGCCGCATATGCGATCGACGGCCACTTGTAGGATAGGAAAAATGACGTGGAAGGGAAGCCAGCAGCCTCAATCGGGCGACTTACAGTAAGGATCAGGAAGTGGACACTGCAAGTAATGCCTGCTAAAAGGATCATGAATGCAAGCGCAGTAAGACTGTACGCTCTATTCTGCGGAGAGGCATACGCGTGAACTGCAACCATGACTATGACTGCCAGTGGTGCCATCACGACGATAACCAGTTCTAATATTGTGAAGTAAGGATCACCGATCGGTTCCAGTGGCGACTTTAGAGAAAGGAAACCAAAAGCCAAGGTAGTCACGTACGCTATCAGGAGGGCGAATACAGCCAAAGCAGCAACCCTTCCCAACTTTCGATGGGTTCTAGTGAATCCTTCTTCGTGCATTCTTGAACTCCTTGCAGCGGCTATATTACTCGCGTCCCGCTTAAGTACAAATCGCTTTAGGGAGCGGTGCATCACAGTGTCTGTTTGATAATGGGTCTGGGACATTCTCACTTCTTGATGTTAGCGATTGATTCATCAATTGCTGACTAACAAAAACGTCAAAATCGCTTATTATCGACGAGATTTCCGTGATGGTTCTTTGTGTTGCCCTCGATGCACGATTAACTTCGTGAAGTGCACACCATACAGGCATTTCTTTCCCACTTCTCTTTTTATAGAAGGCTCTTCTATCTTCATAAGACATGATATATCCAAACGTAAGGAGATATGGCATCGTAACTTCCTCGTTCATAACAGCTGTACTCTTTGTATCAATGATAGCAATGCCAAGTGCAGCCGCGGCCAAGAAAACAGTACTTTTCAACGATCCGCAGAACGATTGTCTTTTGAGCCAAGACCCTTCTGACATTGGAACTAGCTGCGCAGATCAGAACTTGGATATCAAAGAAGTAGGTGTTACAGACAAGGGAGAAGCCTTTCTGACTGTTTATGGCAAATCCGGTGCGACGTTATCAACGGTGGCAGGTCAAGTAGTATACTATGCTTTTGCCATTGATGGCGGTTTCGGCAATGGCGGTAATACCTACTTCATCACTTCGCACTTTGAGGTGGAAGATTCGACAGAAACGGGAAATGATCAGAAGTTCCATGCACACAAACTAGTCGATGCGTTCAGTTCTTCAGATTGTCCGAACGGATACGGCATCGAACTGGTATTGAATGATGATGGAAACGCCAAAGTATCGTCAAGTATGGTAACACTAGAGGGGGCCAGCGGCACGACTGTAAATGGAGCGGGCAGCGGAATATTGGGACTGCAAATCAATGGCGACCACGTTTGTTATGTGTCGGACGTAGACTTTGGCGACTCGACACCAAACCCGTAAGCCTTCCCTTCTTCATTTATCTATTCATGATAACCAGGGCCTACTCGCCTTGGTATCGCAGAACTGGGCTTTCGGCCTGAATGGTCGCTTTCGCCGTGCAGTGAGCTCAGGACCTGCTTTATGTCTTAAACGGCTTTTATTTTTCAGAGCCATGCATTCTAGTTACTATTTGGTCTGACACACTCAGAGTAATTCGGTGTTATTCCATAAACAAATATTATGACCAGGCTTGCAGTCAAAAGAAAAAACATGGGCCCAGAGGGACTCGAACCCTCGACCAACTGCTTCGCAGGCAGCCATTCTATCCAAGCTGAACTATGGGCCCAGCATAACGACATTTTGCAGACCTTAATTAAAAGGTAGACATTAGCCTGCAGCCCTTATCGCGGCATCGGCATTGGCACTGTCTGCAAGCGACTTGGACAGCATTGACGAAGACTCGTCGTATTCGCTCTGGTCGCCGGTAACAAGGTAGTTGCGGAAGTGTTCGTTGCTCTGCTTTTCCGAGGCGATCGCGCTGACAAGGTAGCCGTGCGCCTCTTTGTAGCGCTCAGGTGTGTCAAGGGCCTCAGCCCTGTCTATCATCTCTTCGTATCTTGGCAGGTACTGGTCAACGACTGCAATCATTGTGCTGTTGTCGTACTCTTTTGCCACCCACTTGCCCTCCTCTGCCTGGTACTGCTGGGTGAGCGTGTTAACGTCGACGACTATTTTTTCAAAGGAGTTCTTGTACTCGTTGTTCCTTGCCACCTCTACCTGCAAAAAGACCATGAACGCAACCAGCGCGGCGATTGCCGCTATGCCGCCAATGGTGATCATGCGACTGGCCTGCTTTCTCCGCATCTATTTTT
>Ga0209431_10002259_pt1 | contig 15724 bp, 15 predicted proteins | sample RifCSP13_3_FD_184021 | JGI IMG/M metagenome (GOLD analysis project Ga0209431, IMG submission 184021) | Soil microbial communities from Rifle, Colorado - Rifle CSP2_sed 13_3 (SPAdes) (version 2) | ecosystem: Environmental > Terrestrial > Deep subsurface > Rock core/Sediment | place: Rifle...
ATTCTTGGTGCTGTCTTGTTCATTGATGGTTATGACTTTCTTGATGGAATTATCTTCACAGCATTATTTGTGGCATACCTATACTTTGCCTTCCGTGAGGTAAAGCATGAGAAGGCTGCAGCGCTTGAATCCGAGGCACATGAAGAAAAGGTAAGACAGTCAAAAAAACACTTTGCAAAAGCCATGATAATTTTCATAGCTGGAACTGTGGGGATTTTCATAGGAGCAGCACCTTTTGTTGAGTCTCTTAAGGAGATGTCAATAGAAAGTGGTGTTTCAGTTGTTGTACTCGCAATTATAATAGCTCCAATTGCAGGTGAGATGCCAGAAAAAATATCTATGATTCTTTTGGCTCGCAAAGGTGCTACTGGTGCTGCCATTGCCGTAGCAAATGTTTTAGGATCCAAAATTCTAAACAACACATTACTTCTTTCTGTTGCAGTTTTTGGCGCGATGGCATATAGGGGATTTGGAGAAAAAATTCCAAACACACCTCTTTTAGAATATCAAATGATCCTAGTTACTGTAATTACATTGATTGCGCTAATTCCAATGTTTAGAAATAAACTAAATTTGAAAAGTGGAATAATGCTTTTAATTTTATACGGAATTGGTATAGGCCTTCAGTTTGTCTTACCTAATCTTTAAATCGAAATTGCTTTGATCCCTTCAACTTTGATAGAAGGAGTTATTGAAGGAAGTGAATCCCACTGTAATACGTTTCTTACATCGTTTCCAATAGCTGATATGTTTTGCAATAGGACTGGAAGATTGTGAACTATTCTAACAGACTTTCCTGGACTTTTTACTGCACCATTTTCTATTATTCTTACCCCACTTCTTGCGGTGCAAGAAAAGTCACCACGTTCAGGATTGACAGCGTATGTGTACCAGAGTCTTCCTACAAGCAATCCCTTTTTCGTATCCTTGATCATTTCATCTTTAGTCAAAGAGTTTCCCTTTATCCTTAGGTTATGTGGTAATGGAAAAGGGATTGGTTGCGCAGATCTGCCTACCGGAGAACCAGGCCTAGACGCATTGCCTGAAGATTGCTTTCCTTCTTTGAACGCATAAAAAGAATCAGAGTAGGTATTTGCAAACATACCAGAGTCTATCAGCAGCCTTGGCATAGTGGGTATTCCTTCATCATCAAACGGTTTGCTACCTATCCCCTCAGGATGGTGTGGGTCGTCAATTAGACTAAAATTTTCAGAAGCTATCTTTTCACCAAGTTTTTCTACAAAACAGCTTCGCTTTTCTGAGTAGACTTTTAGATTAAAATTTGAAGAAAATACAAAGGCAAGCATCTCACCAATCGCATAGGGCTCAAATATTATGCTGTAAGTATCAGACTCACATCTTTGTGGATTTATAGAATTTATGCACATGTCTGCTGCCTCTTTTCCCACAATCTCTGCAGAGAATCCGTTCATCGTTCTTGCTGAAACGGCACCCACACCACTTACTGGAGAGCTGCCAACGTTTGAATCAGCATTTATGTTACCTGCTATGTAGGTAGCCTTGTCTGAACAGTTCAATCCACTGCTGTTTGCAATCTGAATTTTTTCAAAAACAATGTTTAGAGATCCTGAAATTGTTGTAACTTTTTCATGCATTGCTGAGTTGATCATGGATTGTGCAATGTCAGAAGCTTGTACACCTGAAATGTCTGTCAGCCTTTGATCATAAATCTTCTCAAGGGACATAAATTTAGCACTAGATGGCAAAGACTTCCAATAATTTTTTGGTTTTACAAGAGAAGTTGATTTTAATGCATCATCTACAACTTTGTTGATTTCATCAAGGTTATTGGTTGTGGCAGAACCAATTCGTTTTTGATGTATTATTCTTACAGCAAGGGATCTGTCTTGGTTTTGTTTTATCTCGGCAATCTCAGAGTCTGTTATTCTTACTGTGATTACCTTTCTTTCTACAAAAAATGCCTCACACTCGTCTATGTGTGACACTTTAGCCTTAGAAAGAGCAGTCTCACATACTGACAACTAATCTCGCCTGTTGTTTTTGTACCTATATTTGTCCAATTTGATTAATTCATGGTACGAACCAAACCGTGAAGTGTCCTGTATTTTGTCCAAAACATCTTCGGTTTCTTCTGATTCGTAGGTTTGTATTATCTTATATGTGGTGGTTCTTTGAGCAGGGATCCTGCCAAGCTGTCTTACAAAATGTCGTATGTCCTTTGGTTTTAGAAGTTGACCATATTGTGCGCCTGCTGCTGTTGATATACTTTCGTTAATTAAAGTGCCGCCAAAATCGTTTGCACCCCACAAAAGCAAAAGCTGTGACATGTTTCCACCTTCTTTTACCCATGAGGTCTGAATGTTGTTTATGAAATTGTTTAGCATTATTCTTGCCACTGCATGCATCAAAAGAACATCGTTTCCGTCAGCTCCGCTTCTTATTCCATCATGAAGCTTGTGTTTGTACATTGGAGCTTCACTGTGTATGAAACTTAGTGGAACAAACTCTGTAAATCCACCAGTCTCTTTTTGTATTTCACGTATTAGAGCAAGGTGCCTTGCCCTGTCTTCTGGTGTTTCCAAATGTCCAAACATTATGGTAGAAGTTGAGGGAATTCCAAGTTTGTGAGCAGTCTTGATTACTTCAACCCAGTTTTTGACACTTATCCTTCCAGGAGAGATCTGGTCTCGAAGCTTTTGGTCTAAAATTTCTGCGGCAGTTCCCGGCAGAGAATTAACTCCAGCTTCTTTTAATCTGACAAGATATTCTTTTACTGGCAGGTTGGATCTAGTTGCACCATAGAGTACCTCTTCTGGAGAAAAGCCATGAATGTGAATATCTGGGGTTTCTTTTTTTATGGCCCTACAGATGTTTTCATAGATGCTTGCATCCATGTCTGGAGGAAGGCCTGCTTGGACACAGACTTCGGTTGCACCTAGTGCCCTTGCCTCTTTTGCACGTCTGACTATCTCTTCTATTGGCAAAAAATAACCTTCTTCTTCACGAAAATCTCTGCTAAATGCGCAAAAGCCACATTGTTTGATACAGACATTTGTAAAATTGATGTTCCTGTTTATGACAAATGTCACCATGTCTCCCACCCTTCTTTTTCTTAATTCGTTTGCAACCATTCCAATAAGATGAAAATCTATTTTCTTGGCATAAAACAACCTTGAAGCCTCCTCTACAGTGATTTCTTTTTCAGAAAGTGCTCTTTCTAAAGTTTCAGCTACTAGTGGATCAGCTTGTCTTAAAAGAAAATCAAACGATGATGTTTGTAGCGTCATGTTAGATACTCCATTTTTACAAGGCCTCTAGAGTCTGAAACTTCTGAAATCTTTTCTCTCAGTTCTGGTTCCACAAGAGAAATGAATTCTGGATATACAGGTAGTCTTGCTCTAAACTCAAATCCAGCCTCGGCTGATTTTTTTCTTATGATATCTATTGAAGGCCATGCAAATTCTGGATTGACATAGTCTGGAGTAAGTGGAGAGATTCCTCCCCAGTCATTGATTCCTGCTGAAAGAAAGTCTTCATATGAGTTTGGAGAAAGGTTTGGCGGAATCTGAATATTCATATCAGGCATTATTACTCTAGCAAGTGCAACTATTTTTTTAAAATAGATTTCTTCTGCGGATGGAAAATTTCTCATAGATGTGTCTAGTTTTGGCTGAAAGTTTTGTAAAATAATTTCTTGTATGTGTCCAAACTTTTCATGGATTTGTTTTATGGCATATATGGAATCAATTATCTCAAAGACAGTCTCGCCAATCCCGACAAGAATTCCTGTCGTCATAGGAATTCTAAGCTCGCCTGCATTTTCTAGTACTTGAAGTCTTGCTTTTGGATTTTTGCTTGGGGCAAACTGATGTGGCATCCCTTCTTCTGTGAGGCGTTCGCTAGAGTTCTCAAGCATAAGACCTAGGCTAACGTTAGTCTTTTTTAGCTCGTTCATCTCAGACTTGGTTAGATTGCCTGCGTTTGTATGGGGAAACAGTCCTACTTTAAGCGCAATCTCTGAAGAGTGCACTAGATACTCTGCGGTGCTTTCAAATCCATTCTCTTTAAGCCACATTCTTGCCTCTTGATATTTCTGTTCTGGTCTTTCACCGGTAACAAATAATGCTTCTGTGCACCTGTGCATTTTCCCAAGTTTTGCAAGCTTGTAGACATCTTGTTTTGACATCAAGGAAAGCTTTGACTGGCCTGGCTCTGACTTGTAAGTACAGTAAGAACAAGTATCTCTACAAAGATTTACTAGATTGAAAAAGACCTTTCTGGAATAAGTAACAGTTTTTCCTTTGTATCTGTTTCTTAAAATCTTAGCTGTCTGAAAAAGCTGTAACGGATTTTTTTGCGATTCTTGGTAAATTTGGCATGCATCATCTTTTGATAACTTTCTTCCATCCAGAGTTTTGTTTAAAGCCTCACAATTTGAGATCAGTTTACTCAATACCTCAGATACCTTAGGTGGAAGTATTTATGCTTGTATTAAGGCTGGGTGTTGTTTGGCCTTTCCTCAAGAATTAATTCAAAGTTTGTTACACGAGCTTCCCTAAGTATCTCAAGAGTAATAGTGTCACCTACTTTTTTTTCACTTTGTAAGTAAATCAAAATATCGTCAATCTTTCTTACATCTTTATGATCTATTGACAAAATTATGTCGCCACCAATCTGGTATTTTATACCGTCCACCTCTTTTGTCTCTGAGGAACCATGGATTCCAGCCTTTTCTGCAGGACTATCTTTTACAACATTTACTACTAAGAATCCCTTAGTATCCTGCAACCCAAGAATCTTGGCAAGATCAGGATCAATGTCTCCGCCAGATATTCCAAGCCATGGGTGTTTGTATTCTCCCTCTTCTATCAAAATTGGAACAATTTTCGATATGGTATTAGATGGAACTGCAAAGCCAATTCCAGCAAATTCGCCAGTTCCAGATTGGATTGCTGTATTGATTCCTATCACTTCGCCTTTCATGTTAAGCAAAGGTCCGCCAGAATTTCCAGGATTTATTGCCGCATCTGTCTGAATAACATCTGGTATTGAAAATGCTGAGGTAGCAGGAGTTGATAAAAGTCTTCCAAGCTGACTTACTATGCCTGCAGTCATTGATCCAGAAAGTCCAAATGGATTTCCAATTGCTGCAACTTGATCGCCAACACGCAGAATAGAAGAATCTCCTATGGGCAATGGATGCAAAAGCGATTGGTCAGCATCTACTTTAATGACTGCAAGATCAGTATAAGGATCTGTTCCAATGACTTTGGCATTATATGACGTTCCATCAAGAAATGTTACCGTGATTTTTTGTGCATCTTCAACTACATGACTATTTGTGATTATATGTCCACTTACATCATAGACAAAACCTGACCCAAGAGAACGACTACTAGGCAATTCTGTTGATTTACGCACAAAGACTTTAACTACACCATCGTCAGATTTTTCAAAAAGATCAGCAAGTGAGATCTCGCCAAGCTTTGGCAGGGACGTGGACTCCCCTACAGTCTCCAAATCATGCCCATTTGAAACAATCAGATCCTGTGGCGGAATCTCAGCTCTTTGTGGCGCAAGAACAAACGCAAATACTAGTAATACTGCAATGCCTCCAAGCATGCCTCCTAAAATTGCACTTGTTTTATCCATGAAGCGTGGTGTAGATAGTTTATCTATAATTCTTACTGTTATTTTTAGACAAGGTATCGTAGTCGCAGAACAGCACGGGTTTTTGCTTCAAAATGGGAAGCGGGTAAACCGTTTTTACTGAAGTTCAATAAATAATTTTTATTGTATAAATTCCGTTGTATCCACTGGGTAGAACCTCACTTGTACAAGCTTTGCTCCGTTATTTTTATAGTCCCAACCATAGACAACAAGATCAGCAATGTCGAAGATCCACTGGCTCTCAAAGAGAGTACAGTTGGTTGCCAGATATATTGCTAGATCAGCGCCGTCAATTATTTCATCACCGGTTAGATCTGCAGGTACATCGTCTACAGTTATTTCTCCGTCCATGTTGGTATCAAATATTTGGTCACACGCAAAACCTGTCCATTGAAACATGTCGGTTATCTCAACTGCCTTGTTATTTCCTTTAACGGGCACAATTCTTTCAAGTTCTTCGCCGTTGTTGTTGTCAAATACACCATCTTTGGTGATTACGCCTGTCCCGATTAGGAAGGAATCTGAGCAGTCTACAGCATCAGGAAAGGTATCGGCTCCAGTATCGTTGCAAGCTTCAATCAGTTTTGGGTAGAAAATCACAGATCTGTCTTCATCAATTTTGGCTGGCTTTGCCAGAATCCTTGCATAGACTTGGTATTCCCCTGTTGGCAGCTGGACTTTTGCCGGATCGTTTGGACCAAACGAACATGGATCAATCACGTATAGCTCTGCTAGGTTTGATCTCTTGTTTTGGATATACTGTATTTCTGCATCTCCATATTCTGGAACGAATACAGAACCTCCGCCTGAAGTTGAATCGCAAACAAAACCATCTTTCTTTCCATGGATGTTAAGGTTGAAGTGTTCCCCGCTAGGATATCCATTACTCCACTCTACTACTTCTTGTGGTTTTCCCGCTTCAGCAGGAAGCGATGTCGTCAAAAAGATCATTGATACTGCAAATACTGCAGCCAATGAAGCGGCTAAGATTGTTTTTGTGTTCATTGTTATTTTCATTTCTGGAAACCACTGGTAATAGGCAAGTGGATGTGTTGAGAGGGAACAAACACACAAGCGTTTTCGCACAAAAATAGGCCTAATATAAAAAAATTGCGTAGCTATGATACTAACGTCACGATCGGATTCGCCGATCACTTTTCATTGTCTATAAAAATTTCTTGCTATTTTTGAAAACGGTTGAATTTTGAATTATTTGTAAATCATTTTCTTTGAAGATTTACTGTACATGATCATATTAAGTTCTAAAAAATTGTGACAGACACTTTTGGAACAGCTTAAACTTTTTACAGGTGTGAACGTTTTTGATTTCAGAATTTACGAACAAAATTCTATGTGTATTAAATAAAAAGAACAGGGTTAATTCTTATTACACATTTATCGAGTTCTGGATTTGCTTTGTCATAGAGTATGTTCTCCCCCTCCACATCACCGCAGATTTGCTTTTGGCTTGTAACATTCCAGCCGCAAAACCTGATACTATGATGAAGCTGCCAATTGGTCCTAGCAATGCATGAACAATGCCAAGCCACAATCCTTTTTTTGCTTCTAAAATTGCTGCGATATAAACTAAGATGACTGAGATAAGGGAAATTACAAAAAGCGTAGAAAACGACATACTTGTAGTGGCAAATAGTGTCGAGTATGCTAGCATTGGAAATGGCATAAAAAGCAAAAAGAGAACAGCAAAAAATATTCCAACTGCAATCCTTTTATTTTGCAAATAAAGTGGTATCATAAGTCTCTTAAGTCCATTCCATAAAGTAGACCAGTCTCGTGCCCACACTGCTTCAAGAAGATGCTCGCCACGTACCATCTTCATCTTAAAACCGGCTTCCTTTACTTTTTTACCAAGAGCACCATCTTCTACAAGCTCACTTTTTACTCCTTCATGGGTTCCAACAGATTCGTATGTCTTTTTTTTCATTATGAAAAAGCTACCAAAAAAATAACCAGTTTTTTTTGATGGATCATTTACCCTTAGCGCAGAAAATCTAGTGTGTAAAAATGTGGAAAGCATGGGCAAGGTTATTTTCGTCCACCTGTCAAGGCAAAGCATTTTTGGAATTACAGTTAGTGCATCAAGTCCTTCGCTTGATAGATGTGAAACAGAAAGTGAGATCATTCCTTTAGAATGCTTTGTATCAGCATCTGTGAAAAGCAAAAGCTCACCTGTAGCTCTTTTAAATCCCTCAAAGCAAGCCCAGTTTTTCCCTATCCATTTTTCTGGCTTGGGGGCTGCTAGAACATGAATCACTTTGGGATTTTTTTCTGCAATTTTTTTGATTATTTGTCCAGTATTATCCTGAGAGCTGTCATCAACTGCAATTATTTCGTAATTTTCATAATCCTGATCTACAAATGAATTAAGACATTTTTCAATAAATCCCGCTTCATTTCTTGCTGGCAAAATGACTGATACCTTTGGCTTTGAATGCGGTTTTGCATCAAACCTGTCCAAAAAGGGGGCATCTCTAAGTGAAATCCACATTGATCTTATCAAAAGAATCCAAGTAATGGAAACTGCCACAAGAATTGCCGATAGTACATAGTTGAAGATGTCCAAGGCAAGTTCCATGAATTATCTCTCTGCTTCTTGTTTTATGCTTTGAAGCGCCTGCTCGGTTCCACTTTGGATGTGTTTTTTAACCATTCCTGTAAACATGCCCATCATTCCTGAGAGTTTAATGTCCCATGTTGCTTCTAGTTGAGTGACATTTCCCTTTGGGATGAGGGTAACAGTTTTTGTGCCATTTATTATTCCCTTGGTAAATGTAGCTTGGATCTTTTCTTTTGGATAAAGTGTTACTGTTTGCATGCATTTGGAATCTTTAAAGGCAATAGTTATTTCACGTGTCACAACGTTGCCTTCTTTTGATATGTTTCTAACTTCCTTTGTACCCTTCCAAAATCTTGGCTCGCCATCAAGATCCGATATTATGTTCCATACCTTTTCAGTTGGTGCACTTATCTGAACTGACGCCTCAATTAGGGCCATATCGAGCAGTTCTTTGCAATCTACATATTAGTCTTGATTAGCACAAATATGTCTACATCGTAACTGATGCAACCCTGAAATGGGTTATGCCAAGATTACAGGTGCACAACCATATTCTGTATTCAACCAAGTCATAGAAACATATCTGTAATAGATTTTACATCTCTTTAATCAATATCAGAATTATTTTAGCTTGATTTTTTCACTATTTGTAAAAAGGCTTTTTGATCTAAGAAAGACTGCCTTAGGTGTCTTGCAGCTAGCATCACATGACGGCTGTATGTCGTATTGAACGAATGATTTTGGTTTGGAATTAATGATGGAAAAAATCAATGGGATAAGTGCTGCCCTTCCACCATATGCTGTTTTGCCGTCAATAAACCAGAACATCCTAGTGGAATCATAGCTCTCAGAAAAGATCCTAGACTTTAACTTTACACCAAAATCTGTATAATGACCAACAACCAATAGTCTTCCTCTTGCAAAAAAATTTACAACCTTTGCAAATTTGCCACAAAGATAGCACTTATCATCGTATATTATAACAGGCATAAGGCTTTGTATATCCATACATCTTTTTACAGTTCTGTTAAATTAAAACTTTCGAAATTTTTTATTTGTTTTTTAAAATTGTTACACTCGTTTGCATGGCTCTAGTCCTCTAGTGGGATTATCCAATTCTTTGGTAGCAATGTGCGTGGTTGTTCTGCCAAATTGATATTAGGATCAATTAGCAACTGTGGTTCTCTATCATTCAATGAGGCTACTACCTTTGCTCTTACCTCTATTTTGTCATAACCTTGTTGCTGTAATAAATCTGAGATGTGGTGAGCATATTGCAAAATCATATCAGGACGAGTAGACATTTTAGAGTATTGCCTTTCAGTGAGTTCGTCAGATGGATCAATCACCCAGGATTTTCCTGTGGCGGGGTCTGTTGCATAAAACGTTAGCTCAGAAACTTCTTTATCTCTGAGCTTCATATGCCAGGAGAAATTATGACCTTCTTCAGTCCAGCTTACCTCTCCTGGGTAAAAGTGATGCCGGAGTGGTATAATGACCTGTATTACAAGAAAACTCAAGAACAAAACTGTTATGATTTTTTTTGTACGCTCATTATTGGTTACTTTGATCTCTTGTAATTTTTTTTCTTCATGAAATCTGCGAACAAAGTAAACTATTCTACGTGGCCAGTTGGGGCAAAAGAAGAGAAGCGTCGCAAAGATCATAAACCATGGGAATATACCGATGTTAAACAATTCATTGTTTAAGATATGAAAAGTAGTTACAATGATAAAGGCACCTAATCGTGTTTTTTTCCACAAGAGAAAAGGAACTATGAGAAGGTCAACGAGAAGAGAACCATAGGCAAATGAATAGACTAGCCATTCCTCCTTAAAAAATTGCCCAAGTAAGGGAAAGTCGGTTCGTGCAGCCAACCACGCCCTTAGTGGTTCACCAGCTAACCAATCGGCGTTTAATTTTGCAATGCCACCAAAAAAGTAGGCAACTCCAATTTGTGCTCGAAGTAACCATAATGACCAGGCAGGTACCGTGTCAGACTTTAATTTATTATTTCGAAGTGAGTCAATTGACAAAGCACGGTGTGCTGGAACAAAGATCAGAAGGAAGCTAACCAAGATAATCAGATAAAAGTGGTTTAGATATTGGGATTGGTCTAACAGGAAAACGTATGTAAAACCAAGAAAAAATAAGATTGTGGAAATACGATATTTGAACCCAATAATAATAAAAGTAGCAAGTACCCCAAGTGCAAAAAAATGAAGGTACATGAGATCACCAGGCAGGGGACGAACCCAGTCAAAGCCGTAATAGGTAAAATGAAATGTTGGTCTTATCCAATATCTTGCAATCCAATCATGGTCAAAGTATCGTATCACTTCCCATAACATTACTGCCCCAAAGATTATGCGAAAGTAAACTAGAATAGAGATGTCAACTGGAGTAAAAAGGCGATTCAATCCTTTGTGATTCCTTTGGCTTTTTCACCATTCATCATTTGGTTGATTGCCTCTAGTAATAATGCAAAAGGCGTACAACCCTTACCGTTACAGAAACCAATAAGTTTGGAATGTTCTTCTTTTGTTAGCTTTGTTGAAACCACTCTGTAGACCATAGTAGACCTATGTAGAATAGAAGCTTTAAAGTTTACGACACGATACACAGCATATTTTTGGCTGCAGATGTAAATGACAAACCATTTTGGTTGACAGTAAAAGTGCCGCTTGGAACAAAAATAAGGTAGCTTAATCAGATTTTGAGATTCTCAATTATTGTGCTTTTATTGCTAATTATCTTTCCAGGATTTAGGATGTTTTGAGGATCAAAGTGGTTTTTAATTTTATCAAACGCAGAATAGACACTCTTTTCATACTGCATCTTTACAAACTCTGATCTTGCTAGGCCATCTCCATGTTCGCCAGTTATGCAGCCGCCGATCCTTATTACTTGTGAAAAAAACTCGCCAGCAATTTTTTTTATTAGTTTTTTGTTTTTGCGTTTTAGTACGGGCCTTATGTGCAAATTGCCATTTCCAGCATGACCATAAAGGATATATCTTATTTTGTATTTTCTAGTGACTCTTTCAATTATATCAACTAAAGGAACCAGTTTTTCAACTGGAACTGTTGCATCTTCGATTACTGTTGGCATGCTTTCCTTTTTAGTTATACTTCGAAGACTGTATGAAAGGGCGGAATTTCTAAAATCCCACCATTTTTTCACCTCATCTTTTCTTGCTAATGTCTTTATGATCTTTGCATTGGTGATAATTTTCTGCAAGCTCTTTTTGCTTTTTATAATATTACTATCAAATTCAACAAATAACACGCAGTTTGTGCTCTTTGGGAATTTAGTTTTGATGTGTTTTGTTATGTTGTGATCTACAATCTCAAGAGCTGATGGTTTGAGATTGACTATTTTTGTGCAATCTGTTACAGCTTGTCTTATAGTTTTGTAGGCTAGTACGATAAGCACAATTTTTTTTGGTTTTGGAAAAGTTTTCAGCCTTGCAGAAATTATTATGCCTAGTGTACCTTCCGAGCCTGCAATGATTTTTTGTAAATCTGACTTGTCCTTAACTGCATCCAATCTATAGCCACAGGAATTTTTTGAAACACGTGGAAATTTTTCTTTCACGTCAGACCTGATTATTTTGAAAACGCTTTTGGCAAATTGTGAATTTGAAGGCAGTTGAGTAATTTTCCCATCCGAAGTAATGATTTTTACTCCAAGCAGGTTATCGATAGTGCTACCATATTTTAGAGAATGACTGCCACTTGCATTTGTAGCAACCATTCCGCCAACGGTACAGTAGGGTCCAATTGAAGGATTTGGGCCAAAAAACACGCCATTTTTTTCTAGCGTCTTGTCAAGCTTTCCTTTGAAGACTCCACTGCCAGCCTCTACATAATTGGGTCCAACTCTAATTTTGTCAAAATGTTGTAGATCAAGAATTATTCCACTCCCAAGCGCACTTCCTACAAGACCTGTTCCTGCCCCTCTTGGAGTTACAGATATTCTTTTTTTTGCAGCGTACTTTAAAATGGTAATAACGTCTTGTTCATCTTTAGGAAAGGCAACAAGTAATGGCCTGATAAGATAAGAACTGGCATCAACAGAATAATTGTCCCTGCTTTGCCTGTCCCAAAATACATCACCTCTTATCATTTTCTGAATTTCTAATCCAATTCTCTCACCTTTCATAGCAACCCTTTGATTTTGTTGCTTTAAAGTTTAGATTTTTGCCAATTTCTGGTGTATGTAGTAACCATACATCTACAAAGATTTAATTTAGCAAAATCAGTTTTTTTAATTATTGGAATTTCTGGGAATTAATATTGATGAGCTCTTAGGTAGTGGGGATGATTCTAACCCTCTAATGTGGCTTGTATGGATTGTACCGATAATAATTTTCATGTTTTATGGTCAGAGGATTCAGCTGCAAATCACATCTTCTGAAATTTCTCGTTCTATGGAAAAGCTAAAGACATTCAAAGAAGAGGCAAGAAAGGAACTAATTGAATACCTCAAGACAACACTAAAGCCAGCAACTGATCCAACACCAAAGATTGACAGATTCTTTGAGCATTTTACAATAATGCCTGTAGACATGGATCCAAATGGCATTGTACCAAAGGTAAGACACATAGTACGCTCGCGTGAAGACTATGTAAGACTACAAGTAAAGACACTTTCTCCTGAGCTTAACAGCATGGAGGCAAGTAAGATTGAAAATATACTAGAAGCAGCTACAACTTTGCATCTTCTTTACAAAATTGTACGACATCTCTTTCTTACTGCAAAAAAGCAAAACAACTTTCCGCTTATTTTACCGTTGCAGATGATGATGCCATTTATCATGGAAGAAGCAGAGGCGCTAAAGACAGCTGTTGATGCCTTCAAACATGGCCAGCCAATCGGTGATGGAATCGGTCCTATGGTAGTAGGCAAGATGATGCTTGGTACTGCAAAAAAGACTGCTGCCTTTGAGACCGTATGGAGCGAATCAGAATACGAAGGAAGACGGCTCTACCTTATGAAAGCAGAAGGGCCAGCTGCAACGGTAGGAAGACCAGGTGATGCACTTGAAAGGATTTTCTCAGAAAGCAAGCCGGATATGATAGTCATGGTAGATGCTGCACTAAAGCTAGAAGGCGAGGAATCAGGCTCGATAGCACAAGGGTTTGGTGCGGCAATTGGCGGAATAGGTACAGACAGATTCCAGATAGAAGAGGTTGCAACAAAATACAAGATTCCAATCTATGCCATTGTGATAAAGCAGTCAATAAAAGATGCCATCACAATAATGAAAAAAGAGATTGCAGACTCTACAGAAAAAGTGACAGCCCAGGTACATGACCTCATAAAAGAAAATACAAAGACTGGACAGTCTGTACTTGTCATAGGAGTGGGAAACACCCTAGGGGTATCACAGTGATGTTTTCAAAGAAAAAAGAGATCATAACGCCATATTCGGTGGAACAATGTTCCTCGTGCAAGGCAATATCAAAAAGAAAGTTCAAGGACGGGGACTATATATTCAAAAATACAGATAGCTGTTCTTCCTGTAAGGGTCAGCTTGTAATTTCTAAAATTTTTGGCGAAGTATCCTAAAGGGTAGTTATCATTATTCCATCTTCTTGTGGTATGAATGTATGTTCAGCTTGAGCGACTCTTTGTCCGTTTGCCTCTACCAAAATAGGATAAGACCGTATTGATTTGATTTTGACAAGCTTTTCCAAAAGGTTTCTAGCTGATTTTTCGTCCCAGTCTGGAACAAGCCATCTTAACGCAAAAGGCAGCATGTTAAACTTTTTCCAAATGTAGTCAATGAGCTTGTCAGCCTCTGCATCTTTTGTTCTTTTTCGTGAAACAAGGGAGAAGATATTTCTTGTCTTGCCCTCACGCACAAATCCAAGTCCGTCTGGGGTGGTGACAAAGGGCTCGCATGCATATGCTTCAGTGGATAAAAATGAAAAGGATCCTACAGACCATATATTTGGTATTGATTTTCCGGCATGAATGGTATACTGTTCCAGTGAGTGTCCACTAAGGTTTGATATTGGTATGCAGCCCATCTGCTTTACCGTATTTTCTATAGTCTTTCCCACATCGCTTGACTTTACGCCTGCCCTTATCATGGATATTGCATCCTTTAGTGCCGCTTCTGCAGCCTGTATTAGAAAATCAAACTTGGGGTCATAGCAGACTGTTACTGCAGTGTCTGCAATGTAGCCATTTATCTGCACGCCAAGATCAATTTTTACCAAGTCTGTTTCCTGAATTATTCTTTGGTCGTTTGGCTCTGCGGTATAGTGTGCCGCAACTTCGTTTAGACTAGTGTTTACAGGAAAGGCTGGTTTGCCGCCTTTTTGAATTATCTCTTTTTCAATAGATTCGCAAATCTCGTATAACGTAGAGCCAACATGATATTTTTTTCTGGTACTTTCTCTAACTTGGGCTGCAATCTTTCCTGCATTTATATAATCTTGAATTTGCATAGGCTACTTTTGATTTTGTATATTATTAAAATCATTACCATGTGAAGCTTAAATTGGGGCGCTCCAAACTGCTCTCATCTTGGGATCGTGGTCTAGCTTGGTATGATTCGGGTTTTGGGTACCTGAGGTCGTCGGTTCAAATCCGGCCGATCCCATTCTTTTTAGGGTTCCACGCACGATTTTGTGCTACACTAGATTATGACGTAGGTGTTATTGATTTGTTGGAAATAAAAAAGAAAGAAGGTATGGCTTAACAACCAAGTCCAGCTTTCCTGTGATCTTTAAATTGTAGCGTATTTTGTTGCATATTCTTATTCTAAGTGATATTCTAGAACAGGTTTATTCCCGTTCTTTTTGATAAAAAGTGAGAGTTTAGAATCATCTTTAATTTCTAGTAATTCTGCAATATTTTTTGGTACCAATAGATACATACTCTGCTTAATCTTTGTTGGCTCTAACGAAATTGTCATCTCTAATTCTCCCTTAGTTTGATCTTAGGATAAACTTAGTTCAAAAGCATCGTTAAGTAATTTTTAGTACATAACGGTTCTGTATGTATAGAATTTCATGACTTGCAAACTCTACCTTGTCAAAGATAAGATGGAGTTGTTGAAGAATTCTTACCACAAGACTACATTATAACAAGAAAAGAAGAAATTACAAAACCATGGATGGGCATGTAATAAAATCAAAACCCGCTTAATTTTATCTAAAAATTATCTTAACTGCATTCAATTTTCCAAATTTGGTAGATCGCTTTTAAATATGGGTAAGATATTTCAGATCCAAGTGTGGCGATTGAGTGATTACGATGCAGTATTTAGGAAAATATCAAGTATAGCAATTGCATTAATGCTGATGATTTCTCCGGTTAGCTTTGTCTTTCCACCAGCAATGCCAGTAGCTTTTGCAGACGAAGTACCACCGGAATCAGCTGATACTTCAACAACAGAGACTCCACCTGCTGATACTTCAACAACAGAGACTCCACCTGCTGATACTTCAACAACAGAGACTCCACCTGCTGATACTT
>Ga0209431_10002261_pt1 | contig 15720 bp, 21 predicted proteins | sample RifCSP13_3_FD_184021 | JGI IMG/M metagenome (GOLD analysis project Ga0209431, IMG submission 184021) | Soil microbial communities from Rifle, Colorado - Rifle CSP2_sed 13_3 (SPAdes) (version 2) | ecosystem: Environmental > Terrestrial > Deep subsurface > Rock core/Sediment | place: Rifle...
TGTCTTTTCTTAGTCCTCGTATGCGTGGAATGTAAAAAGCATCAATTAACAAAAAATCTATTTTGACATTTGGCATTTGGAATTTGGAATTAGCGGCTTTTACAGCTCTTCTAAAAGCCGCTCCAGTTGCCTTCCCCATCCCAATTCTATTTATCAATGAAGTACTCGCCTCTCCAATTCCCCAAGTTATTGCATTATCCTTTATCCATTCATCTGCACGTACTCTTTGAAACTCTGTTAATTTCTTCGAATCATCAATTCGTACATCATTTTGTATATCGTATATTGTATGTAGTATATTGGGATTGAAGACAACTGCGGCAGCGACGACGGGACCAGCAAAAGAACCACGTCCCACCTCGTCAACTCCGGCAATATTTTTAAAACCTTTTGACCAAATCTTATTTTCGAAGGAAAAATTTGGAGAAGTCATCCTCAAATCTTTACCAATCACCTACAGGCTTGCGTCTTTTTTCACCTGATATTCCTCCGGGATAAAATGAAGCAATGGTGTGTCTAAGTCCTGCCCTTCTTTGATTAAATCTATCTTTAGTTATTGTACCTAATTGTAATCCAGTTCCAATGTGCTCGAGATCGGAAATCAGTAAATCTGCTACTCTTTGCGCACTCCATTCCCCCCTCATTAAAACCGACCCCGCCCATTTTAGTGCATTCTCAGGAACCTGTTCCCTGCCTCCCGGAAGACTATGAATATCTTCTTCTCTTCTCACCATATAACCTGCCTGATCAACACCTGTCGTTTCTTCAGGAAAAGCCCTCGTGATAGCTAACTTCATTACGCTTAAAGCTGCTAGTTCATTCTTAGATATATCTTGAGGAGCCTCTCTGGGAATTTGCAGAATTTCAGCCCCAACACCGGGTATTGATAAGCGAACACGTCCTCCACCGACTATTTCCACCTGTATTCCGGGATTTACTCTATCTCTTTCCATATTCTAACCAATTAGTATATCAGATTAGTAAAATCTAAATTATGTAGAGAAAGCGATTGTTTAATCTATCTTATTTTGCTACAATTTGAACCTGTGAAGGCGGCAATAGATTATTTAAAAGGAGTTCGGCTAGAACTTATGCAAGTTGTGTGGCCAAAAAGGGAAGAGGTTATTAAATTAACACTCACGGTAATTCTTATATCCGCAATAGTTGGCGTGTATTTAGGTGCAATCGACTTTGGATTTACAAAACTTTTGGAATTTTTAGTCAACCGCTAAAAAATAATACGTATGACAATATCTAAACTCCCAATAGAAAGCAAAGAAGATATAGCTAAAAAAAGTGACACTGTTGTAACTGAACGCGGGACCGGAAAGAAAAAAATTCCAGGTCATATTATAATAAGCGAAAGCTCAGATCCTCGCGCAAGCTGGTATGTTGTCCACACAACAAGCGGCCATGAGGTACGCGTATCAGAAACACTGAGGCAAAGAATTGAAACAATGAGTCTCACCGATAAAGTATTTGAGCTAATGGTTCCGACTCAAGATAGAGTAATAATAAGACAAGGCAAAAAAGCAACGATTAAGGAAAAAATATTCCCGGGATATCTTTTGGTCAAAATGATACTGGTAGATGAAACCTGGTTGGCTGTGAGGACAACGCCGGGCATAACAGGCTTTGTGGGTGCAGGCAAAACTCCTACTCCCCTATCTGAAACCGAAGTCGCAAACATTCAAAAATTCGTATCCGCCCCTGCTAAAAGATTCAAAACCAGATTTTCTCAAGGCGAAGCTGTCAAAGTTACAGACGGTCCATTTTTAGACTTTCTAGGAACTATTGATGAGATCGATGAGGAAAAAGGTAAAGTAAAAGTATTGGTTTCAATCTTTGGCCGAGAAACTCCTGTGGAGCTTGACTTACTACAAATATCTAAGGTCTAGCATAACGCTGTTTTAATAATGAGTATTGACGACGATACCAGAAGAATAAGAATAGAATTTAGTAACGGTATGAAGGAAATCACTGGTAAGAGCGGTCCTGATATGGATAGAGATCGGGATCGACTTCAATCCGGTATGAAAAGTGGAATTGTATCTTTTACATTAGACGGAGCGGGGGGCGGAACTCTCGATCTTGGACCCGACGGAAAAATAAAAATTAAAGATTCGGATGAGGCTGCTTTATATCAAGGCCTTCAAGAAGAAGTAAACAGCAGAAAATAACGCCCTCGTTTACAAATATAAATTAGTTTGTTATTATTCATTTACCTCGTTAATTATTAAGATTAAGTGAGGGAGATACCGACTCAGAGTAAAAGAGTACAAGAGTGAAAGAGTAAAAAGTATCGCAAGTATTTTCAAGTTTTTTATTAACTTCTACTCTCGTGCTCTCCCGCTCTTACACACTAAACATTTATGGCTGCGAAGAAAACTCTAACTACACTGAAATTAACCTTAAAGGCTGCTGAGGCAACGCCGGCTCCTCCTGTTGGCTCAGCATTAGGCCAGCACGGTGTTAACATCATGGAGTTTGTGAAAGCATATAACGACAGAACTGCTGAGATGAAAGGCCAAATCGTCCCTGCAGTTATTACCATTTTTGAAGACAGAAGTTTTACTTTTGATATTAAAAAAGCTCCGGTTTCTTCGATGATAAAGAGCGAACTCAAACTCGAAAAAGGCTCGGGTACAACTCCAAAGGACACCGTCGGAACACTCACCTCCTCCCAGGTTGAAAAAATCGTAAAAGAAAAGCTCGTTGATTTGAATACTGACGACCTCGAAGCCGCCAAAAAGATAATAGTAGGCACTGCTAAAAGCATGGGAGTAAAAATAGAAAATTAAAAGTTAAAAATTCAAAATGAAAAATTACAACTTAAAATTCAAAAATAAAAAAAATAAAAACTTTGCACTTTGCACTTTGCACTTTGATTTTGACGACCGAAGGGAGGAACGTGGGTAAAACTAAAACAGCTGTACTAACAGAATCACCGGATGAGTCTAAATCCGGTAAAGCTAAGTATCAAGAAAAGAGGAGGAAGCAGGCGGAAAAAAAGAAAGCTGAAGCTGAAAACCTGCCTTCGCAGGCAGGAAAGCAACCAATAATCAAAGTAGGCTTAAAGGGAGGCGAAAGAATCAAAACAGTAGTTGGTGAAATTCTGGATGAAAAACCCGAAACCGCAGAAACTCGAAAGGAAGAAAAGCGCGAAAAGAAAATCAGAGTACGGGGAAAAAAGTATAAGAGTGCTCTTTCAAAGATAGATAAGAAAAAACTCTACACACTTTCCGATGCTATTGCCTTAGTGAAAGAAACTTCATATTCGTCTTTCGACGGAACTGTGGAAATGCATTTGATTTTAAAAAAAGCAGGATCAAGTGTAAATGTGAAACTACCCTATCCTGCTGGTAAGAAAAAACGGGTTGAAATAGCTGATGATAAAACAGTAGAGAAATTAAAAAATGGCAAAATTGATTTTGACGTACTTTTAGCAACTCCCGAATTTATGCCAAGCTTAATTCCATATGCAAAAATGCTTGGCCCTAAAGGATTAATGCCCAATCCCAAAGCAGGCACATTAATCAAAGATAAATCCGCGGCATCGGCTTCAAAATCTGCGCAATCCGTGGTTTTAAAGACTGAAAAAAGTGCACCTCTTATTCACACAGTAGTCGGTAAAGTGAGTCAAAAAGATAAAGAGTTAGAGGATAACGCGAGCACAATTATAAATGCGATTGACAAAAAGCAAATTATAAAAGTTTATCTAAAATCTACCATGGGGCCTTCAATTAAGATTGCCATCACTTAACTTTGGGGTAAGCTTTCAAGTAAGGGAGTAATCGGTCCTGGGTATGATGATTTACCTGTTAAAAAAATTATCCCAAACGCTATCACTAAAAAGATAGTCAGCCAGACTATAGTAGCAACCGAAGTTGCAATACCCCAACCTACTCCTTTTTTAATACCTATGTAAAACGCCGGTCCGAAAAGCATCAGTCCATAAACCCCAAAAGAAATTAAAACTAAAGATAGAACAAAGACAGAATTATATTGATAACTTATTGACCGAGTAATTACCCCTCCAAGAAGTATCACAACTACCGTGTAACCCGAAATGACAAACGCAGAAACAAATCCAACACTTACTGATATTGCAAGATGCCCTGCATTACCTAAAACTCCAGAAGCTTTTTCAGCTTTAATTTCTTTCTTCAAAAACCGCGAATAAATACGTCTCGAAATCAAAACTATGACTAAAACAAATATAACGATTGCGCCAACTGCAATCCCCGCTTCTTTTGCAAATAGACTCAGTCTATTTTTTGCATAACTCCCTTCGACGGTATAACTCTCAAGCGGTGCCAAATTTGAAGCAGTTTTTATTATTCTCCCGTAGCCGATATTTGAATAAAATGTATCTATTGCCCCGGAAGCTAAGGGTGCAGCTCCCCCGACTCCCTTAAAAGTTGATTCGGAAACGTCGGAAAATCGATACTGAACTTCTCCCTGTGCTCCCTTAAGAACCAAGTCAGAATCAACGTCGATTGCTACATTCAGACTTCTTATATCGTCATTTACCTTTAGTGTCTCGAAGTCGTATTTATAAGCTCCAAAAATATTTTTAGATGTATAGCCACCTGCACGGTAAAAAATAAAATAACTTCCTGACTTGTTTGGAGCAATCACGGTTGGAAGAGTTATATTTATAGTATCGCCCTCGTAGGTGAATTGGGCTTTTTGATATTTGGCGCTACCGTAATAGTTATAGTAATCGGCATCCTGATATTCTTCGCAAATCTGGGGCGGATAGGATCGTGTAGCTGGATCATAAACAGAAACCCCATAGCGGACACATTGTTTATCTCTTAAAACCTGATAGACAAATAAATCTTTCGGTTCGATTTTTGGCACCCGAAGCGAAAATTCAGAAAGAGGCACTTCTTCTTTATTGGTAAGTATTACTCTTGTAGAAACCACTGCCTCGCCATTTCCCCTAAAGACAACTGTGTAGCTATGGTCTTGGCCTAAAAAACCGGGTTCAGGTCCCGGATAAGGCGGGAAGTAATCCGGGGCAATTAAGCTGGAGTCTGCGTCAATGGATTGCGGTTCTTCTTGGGCAAAAACATTTCCAACAAAAACTCCGAGGATAAACAATAGCCCTGCAAATAAAATTGCTAACTTACTTCGCATTACCCTAATTTTCTCTTAATGGGATTACAAAGTCAATTTTGGACTTTCCTTTTTACCTCTTGCCATTTACCATTTAGTAGCGTATTGACTTTAGTTTTTATTCTAGTTAGCATAAACAAATGGGAATTGTAGCTAGCTTAAAAGGATTATTTAGGCGAGCCGACACAGGAGCAGCAGGTCCCGCTGTTGCCGACCCACCTCAAACTACAACAGAAGGAGCAACTTCAGTTCCTACTCAACCCGAGGCAGTTGGTTCGGTATTAGACCCATCGAGTACCGAAGGTTCTGGTCTGGACCCGACAGTAGACCCAGAATTGGGTTCTGCAACAGAATCAACAGCTTCGCCGCGCGAAATTCCGGTTACTGATTCAGAATCACCCGCACAAAAAGTAGAGGTTGAAACTTCACTACCTACCAAAACCGAAAAGCCTACAACAAGCTTAGGAGGAGTTGAAAGTGCTGTTCCCCCTTCTTCCTCAACTGCCTCGGAAGCTGAAAGCCAAGCATGAACAGCCATAAACAGCTTTGAGCAATCATTATTTTAAATACTAGATTTTCCGTGGTATAATAATTAATGAAGGGAGGTGGAGATAAAATGGAAGACAAACCAAGATTCTTATCAGAGGCAGAAGCCATTCAAGTCAGCCAGGAAAGAAGAAAGCAAATTGGCGAGACTCTCGCAAAAGGACCACACCCAATAGGAAATATACCAAGAGAAACTCATACAATAGCACCCGATGTGAGCGGAACAGGCATGTCGCCTTTTGATGCAGCAGCAAGACAGGGAACACTCCCAACCAAGGATGTTTCTGCTGAAGATAAGTGGAAAGCAGATCAAAGAGCTCGAAATGCAAGAAAGTGACCGTTGGGTTAGTATTATTACTTGTTTTTAAGAGTTTTTTTGATAAAATATAGATATGACAGCAGATATTAAAAGTGACAATGCTCCTGTAAGTATCACTGAAAGATATGCACAGCTTGGTAAAGGTTTAAGGGAAAGCAGAATTGCTGACGGTAGAGTAACTGCCGGAGATGGAGTTGGTCAACCGGTGGGGGCAGATGCTTATAAGAGGAGATTAGAAGAAGTCAATAAAGGTATACAGGAAAGAGCAGCGGGAAGAATAGGACGTAACAACCCCGAATCAATTAAGTACTGAAATTAAATACTTCAGAAATTATTATTACGTTGATTTCTTACAGCTTCATTTGATATGATTTGAGCATGGGAGAAAAAGAAGGACTCTTTGGAACTGAGCGTAAAAGTACTGATAAACCAGTTATTTTATATAATGAAAGTGACGGAAGTTTCAGTTACGTTAAAGAATTTAAAGGCGACGCCTTAATACCTGGACTACCCAACCCAGGAGTTGGTAAATCTTTGGTGTTACAAGCAGGAGAAAATTTTTACGTACCAACTGATCCTTTTGAAAAAGCAAAAGGTCCATTGTCAAAAAAAGCCCTTGAGGCTAAATTTAGAAGTGATACAGACTTGAAGCCTCAAGATGCTATTATTGTTTCAAGCATATCCTCTGGGATAGCAATTGGAAGCAATTATGCTATTAAAACAATGGAGCAAATTAGGCGAGATAGAGATGATTTAGTTCGCGGAATTAGATAGTTGACCAAAGCAAAAATCCCTCTTATAATGACAATGTCCTAAGAAAGCATGGTGGGATAATGACCAATTCCAAATGACAAATGTCAAATGGAATGAAAATTCCCGTAACTCATGCTGAGGCCAGCAAACACAGAAACACTGAAGTTTGTTGAAGCACAGAATGTGCGCGCCTCGGGGCGCGTTTTTTTATGTCGAAGACAAACGAAGTATGAAAAAAGCAGATAAAACAATTTTCGTACAAAATTTGACAGAGGAACTTAAAGGCGCATCCTCTATTGTTTTAGTCGATTACACCGGATTAACTGTAAAAGCTCAGCAGGAGTTGAAAAAAAGGCTTCGCGAAGTTGGCGCCAGACTTGCAATCGTAAAAAACACACTTTTTAGGCTCGCCGGAACTAATGCTAAAGTTTCCGAAGATACTCTGACTGATTCTGTTTTGACGGGACCAACTGCTCTTGTTATCACAAAAGGCGATCCCATCGCACCCATACAAATTCTGGGAAAATTTGCCCAAGAATTTGAACTTCCCCAGCTTAAAGTCGGAGTCGTAGACGGAAAATTTCAAGATAAAGAGAGCTTATTTGTCCTTTCTAAATTACCCAGCAAAGAAATTCTTTTGGGCCAGGCAATTGGAGCTATTGCAAGCCCACTGTATGGAATTGTTGGTGTATTGCAGGGGAACTTAAAGAAGCTCGTATTCATATTAAATGAATACTCAAAATCCGAAGCACGAAGCACGAATTTCTAAGAATGTATGAGGGTGAGTTTTGAGTTATGAGTCAAGGGTGGGTTGTGAGAAGTGGGTGTGAATATAATTTCCCACAACTCATACTCACAACTAAACCCACAACACACTACTCAACCCCATCCCTTGTTTCGAATTTCGATATTCGAATTTCGAATTTTTAACGAACCGAGGTGAGTTAATATATGACAGCTAAAGAAGAAGCTAAAGAACAAAAATCAGAGAAATCCGAGAAGAAATCGGCGAAATCTGCAGTTTCAAAAAATGTTGAGAAGCTGGTTGATGAAGTCAGTAAATTGTCGGTAATGGAACTTTCTGAGCTAGTTAATGCGCTTCAAGACAAATTAGGAGTAAGCGCGCAAATGGCGCCTGTGGCGCCAGCAGGTCAGGCAGCCGCTGCACCTGCAGGCAGTGAAGCACCGGGAGGCGCACCAACTGGTGGCGCAGCCAACCAAACAGTAGTAATAACAGCCGCAGGAGATAATAAGATTAATGTAATCAAAGCTATCCGAGAAATTAACCAAAACATCGGGCTAAAGGAAGCAAAAGACATGACCGAGAAGTTACCTGCTGAAATCTTAAAAGACGCAAAAGCCGACGACGCCAAAGCCGCAGCCGAAAAGTTAAAGACAGCTGGCGCCACAGTCGAACTTAAATAATTTTACTTAAATAGTAGAATTGTGAAGTCGTTGGGACTGTAGTCCTTTCGAACTTTAATATTTTTTGTTAAGGTTTTGCAAAAATCTACGATTTTGTTTAAGTAGGCATAATACACCCTATTCCCCTTTTTGTTTTCTGGTTGAGGGTGTCCGCCTGTCATATTAAAGGCAACAACTTCTGTAGCATGCTCCCACATAATTTTAATAGCTCTTTTCCTATATGTATAAGGATTTTTAATGTTTGCATTCAAGGTACCTGAGGTAAGAATAATATCGAATTTTTTCTTTAAAGGATTTCTGAAGTAATCAACAACAGTGAACTTGTATTTCGGATGTTTCTTTTTACAAACTTCTATAAATTCTGGTACTATATCAACTCCCCTATAATCAACATTTCTCGTTTTCGCTTCGATAAACAAGTTTGTTTTTCGCATACTCAAAATAAAGGGAATAATATCTGCAAATCCACAGCCAATATCCAGCACACTTCGGTTTTCAAATTCTATATCGGCGATAAGCTCTCTAAACCGTTTTTCTTGGGCTTTGCTCGAAGAATACTGAAGCGCCCGCGCATCCACTCCGTATTTTTTATAAGTTCTGCGATAAGATTCTAATTTACCCACGTACTTCCTCTTGCTGTTTAGTGGCAATATGTTGCCAAACTAGGAGTAGAGTTCCAGGAGGTAACGATGAAAAGTCTTTCGGTTTTTTTGGCTTAGTCAGATCTGTAAAAGTATTCTCAATTGTAATTATCTTTTCAATCTGACTAAAAACATGTTTTCTCCTTAACCCAACCCAAGCTCTTTTTGAAAGTTTCTCTAAATGTGGAGCCTGCCCGTCATACCCAAATACAGCAACGCTAATAATATCCGCGGCTGCTTGTTGGATCCCCCTACCTTGCGTTTTATCAATACCTTCTATTTTAACTCGCTTCCATTTAAATTTAATCGCTGTTTCGTAACTCCAATTCACTAATCTTTCCGCTCGTTCTTTACCTAATACAGCAACTATTCCAGGTCCACGCCCCTCGCTAAAGTCTAGCTTGTCAGGTCTTGTTCTAAACTCCGAAGAAGATAAACTAGCTTGTTGTTCGTCGTTTAAATCTAAATTCACACCTGCCTCGTTCAAGGCTTGGCGTATATAACTTAATTCAGCCTCTGTAAAAGTCCCGATTTGTCTAAGCACTTCAAGGTTATCCGGAGATAATTGTCTAAATTTATCTTCTACCTTTATTCTCAGCAATTCGTTTTCTTCATTACTTGATACTAGTTCATGATCTACCATCGCGGTTATTATACAACTCCTCAAAATACTTCACAATTTCACCTGCTGCATTTATACCTGTGTATTTTTCGAACCCTGTAAACTGGGGGCCTGGGTTCACTTCTAGTATGTAAGGTTTGTTGGTTTCTTTATGAAGAATAATATCGACCCCTGCAATTTCTGTTTTTGTAACTTCACTTACCTTTTCTGCCAAATCTCTAACATCATCCCTTAAACTTAAATCGAAGTTCTCTCCTCGACCACCAAGGCTGATGTTGCTTCGAAAATCCCCTTCTGGTGGAATCCTTTTCATTGCACCAATTGCGCGATAGCCGACGGTAAAAACCCTGATATCGCCGTCGTTTGGAATAAATTCTCGAATAATAAAAGATGGAGAAATTTCTTTATTTTCTTTAATAATACTTTCGATTTCCGCTTTAGTATTTGCTAAAAATACCCCCTTGCCTTTATGGGTTGTTGAACCTTTAACTATTACCGGAAACTTAAATTTATCAATTACTCCCTCAACCGATTTATTAGAAAAAAGTAAGACCGATGCGGGAAAAGGTAATTTATTTTCGTATTGCTTCCAAAAAGAAATTAAGGGTGTTGGTGAGTAATTTTCGGTTGGATCGATAACTACTTTATTAACAATAATCACTCCATATGTTTTATTAATAAACTCTGAGGCTGCATACCATTCCCAGCGCCTCTTTCCCAATGCCCAAAAATATAGAAGGTCATATCCCTCAAAAGATTTGCCCCGTAAAGTTGGGGTAAAGGTAGTCGAATCCGAATAAACTGTAAGCTCGGACACATAACAACCCTCAATTTGATGTCCACGTTTTTCCCCCTCTTCTTTTATCCGCAGAAATTGAGGATTTTTAACAAGACCAACAATTAGAACTTTCATTTTGCGTTTGCGATGGCGTGTTCGACATAAACTTTCCCGATATTTTGCCCGGTTGCTTTTTCCATCCCTACAAAACCAGCTGTATGATTAACCTCAAGGATATATTTTTTGTCATTTTTGTCTATTAAAATGTCGACTCCTCCAACACTCATTCCAACTGCGGTCATTGCTTCAACTGCAAGCGATTTTCCATCCTCGTCTAATTCAAATCTTTCAACATCTCCACCAAGTGAAAAATTTGCCCTGAATTCACCTTCTTTCGGAATTCGCCTCATCGTAAATACACTCTCACCTATCACCAATACGCGCAAATCAAATTTATAATCAATATACTTTTGAAGAATATAACTTTTTGCAGAATTCCCATCACTCTCTGCATCATCTATAAAGGATTTCAGCGCATCTTCCGACTTGATTAAAAAAACATTCGCCCCTTTCCCCATTCTTGAAGATTTTAGAACAAATGGATAATTAAGCTTTTTAGCTAGCTCGTAATATTTGTTAAAATCTCGTGAATAATAAGAATCCGGAACCGAAATATTGGCAATTGATAGCTTTACTAAATCCGTAACCTTGTCTATGGAATAACGATGCTCTAAAAAATTATTGTCAAAAATTTTAATACCACGTTTTCTTAAACTATTAACAATCACTGATATCGTCTTTATCGCTAAAAAAACGCCGCGAACAATCACAATCTCAGCTTCTATGTCTTTCGTCGCATTGACTATGAGTTTTCCATCCTTAATTTCAAATCCAAACTCGCTCATGTCAATAAGTGAAAAGGAAAACCCAAGTTTTTCAACTTCTTCTTTTATGCGCTCATTTTCTTCAAGTTTAGGAAGGGTTGTAACCAAAGCAATTTTTTTCATTTTTCGAGTTTCGACCCAATAACGGGTTCCACTAAAAATCCTTTTAGATTTTTACGTCCTATTATCATTTGATACTTTAGAGCCATTCTTTTTGCAACCGATGCAGGAGTTATAATCTTTCTTCCTGCAAGCCAAAAGGTGACGCTCACTACAGGCCGCACTTGTACACCAAGGGAGCTTTTAAATTTTTTCGTCCACAATATATTATCCGAAGTCAATAGGCCAAGTTCATCTGCCAAATTTTCGGATATTGAAGTTCGCCAGGCACCCGTATCTATTTTCGCCATAACTTTGATTCTTTTCTTATTGGGTTTTTTGCCTCTTACTGTAACCTGCTGTTCGGCAGAAATTGTTCGCACTCCTTCATCTGCTCTTACTCTATCGGCGAAGGATGCCATAAAAAGAGCTTTGGCAATTTTTACCCCGTGTTCAGCCCCACCTACTCGCAACCCTTCCACTCTTTCTAAACGTTTTTTTAAACCAGCTCGATTTGCAAGCTGAATTTGCAGACCCGGCCAGGGATTGAGCTCTAATACCTGCGGTCCTTTTTCCGGATGCAAAACTATGTCGACTCCAACATAACCTAAGTCGGTTATCATTTGACAATTTACCGCAATTTCTAAAATCAGTGTCCAGTTTGGGATTTTTATGCCATTGAGTTTGCGCTTGGTTCCCGGTTTACTATAAATATATTTTCCGTGCCAATATGCATTTGTTGTTATACCAGTTGCGATATCAATCCCGACCGCGATTGCCCCTTGGTGTAAATTTGCTCGCCCTCCCGACTCTTTTGTCGGAAGTCTTAGCATAGCCATGACAGGCACTTTATTAAATACAACCACCCTGATATCCGGCGTCCCGCGATATGCATACTTCTTGAATGCCTTATGTCGCCCGACATATTCTTCAATAAATGCGATATCGGGAACATTACCCAAACTAAAAGCACCCTCTAAAATATCCATAGTGTGAAGTTTTAAATCCTCAACAGTAACTTTTTCTTTCTGTGTTGTGACCCAAGCTAATTTATCCTGAGCGACCGAAGGGAGTCGAAGGGCTCTCTTTTTAACGATTATTATCCCTTCTCCCCCCAAACTTTTATTCGGTTTTAAAGCAAAAGATGATGGCAAACTGGACCAATCAAACTTTAGGATATCTCTGGGGTGCGCGAATTTTGCATAAAGTTTTGGAACAGGAATATCTGCCTTTTTTAACACCCGTTTAGAGCGAATTTTGGAAACTGCAATAGCTTTTCCGCGAACTTTGTTATAAGTGTAAGAAAATATTTGCGAGCGGGCATTAAGACCGAGGATGTGTGATACTTTCATGAAAGTCAGTCATTTATTAACCGGCGGAATCTCCAGAACTCTCTCAACCTCAAACCAATGTATTTACCCATAAAGAAGTTGAAGACAAAAACTATCAAAATTAAAATCTCGGGATTAAGAAGTGCAAATTCCTGAACTTGCTTGCTGGTTAAAAATACATAAGAAACGAGGGCTAAAATAAGTGTTTCCGTGGTTAAACCAACAGCTGTATTTACGCTTTTGCCTAATTGCACTCTTGAGAAATCCTCCGCCAATAGAACCAGAATAAGAACTGGGAAAATAGATACATTCGCTAAATCCGGCCTGCGAAGTATAGGTGCGGTAAATAAGACCCCCAAAACACCCATAACCACAAAAAGAAGTATAAGAGCCATCCTAGGCAAATACTGGAGTTTAATTTTTGTTTTTCTCAGCAACAATCTTGCGGAGGTTGAAACAGCAACAATTACCAAAAACATTCCAATTCCGACAATGGGACCAGTAGCGACAAATGTAACAGCAAGAGCCGCCGGTAAAAATATTCCAAAACCGCGGATGCCCACTAAATGTCGAGCTGCCGCAATTATTGCGGCAATGACGGGAAGTAGTAAAAGTAAAACTATCGTGTTGGTTGGGACGCCGGCTGATACTGCTGAGCGGATAGCATACTTTATCGGATTAGTCGGCCAAATTGGTCCAAGTTCTTGTTCCTCAAGAAGTTTTTCCAAAGGTCCTACTGTTTCTTCGGTTTTTTGAGTCAGATCAGGGCGCGGTGCTGGTGTTGGAGTTGAAACAATTTCAGCACTTTGAGTTGCTTGGGCTTCGTCAGTTGCAACCAGCTCATCGCTTAGCTCTTCTGGTATTTGGGCAAAAGTTTGCCCCACAAAAAGTGCCAAAAATAACCAAAAAACAGTAGCTAAAAACAATACCTTTTTCATACTCATATTATATAGCCAAAAGAAGGGTAAAAAGAAATTTACGACGCTACTTCGCGCCAGGTGAGGCGGTTGGGGGTGGGGATTTACAACATTGATGCATTCTAGTAAAATACAATTAAATTATGGCTAAAAGAATAATACCGGCAATAGTATGGAAAGAGGGCAAACTTTATGTTGCAAAAACTCTTTCATTAGAGTTGGCAAGCCAAGGTAAAACCCAGAAAGATGCTTTGAAAAATCTTCAAGAAGCGCTCGATCTTCTCATGGAAGATGAGGGAGTAAAAATCCATCCAAGCTCTATCCCTCAAAATCCCAAAATAGAGCGAGTATATGCCTAAACTTTACTCTGGCTTACAATTAATAAAAGCTTTCAAAAGAGCAGGATTTTTACCAAGTTTCTCAGAAAGGAAGCCATATTAAACTCCGAGGGTTTTGGAATGGAAAACTTCAAACAGTAATAGTTCCCTCTCACAAACAGGTTGCTTATGGGACTTTCCACAGCATCCTCAATCAATCCTCGATGACAAAAGGTGAATTTGAAAGATTCGTAAAGTAATTCCCTAAATAATTTCAGACCGAGGTTAAATAACTTACGGAGCTACTTCGCGCCAAGTGAGGCGGTTGGGGGTTAGGTCCCCGGGGAATAACATCATCTGGTCCACTGCGTATTCGAATAATTCTGCCGGGTAGAGGGAATTGTCGGTTAAGGCTCTTTGCAGTTGCACCCCAGTATTGCCAACAACAGATCCCCGTACATGGAGCTGTTGGGTACCTAAGCCTGTTTGTACACTTTGGTCGGCAATGTAGATGCCTTCAAGGTCGGGGCTTGAATCGTGGGCACCTCCGACGGTTAGGTCGACTAGGATATTTCTTTCAACTATCGCCATAAAAAAGCCTTGTCCGTCGGTTAAGTTAATTTTGCTTTGAATTTGTAAGTTCGCGTCTTTGACAAAAAGAACTACCTTGTTTGTACCCAGATTCACAGTACCTGATGGGTCATTAATTACAAGTGGCGCATTACCATAGCCTGCTCCATCGTATTTTAACCACAAGTATCCGTTGACCAGTGGTCCTGTTGTCAAAACAGTCGTGTCAACTGGATTGTTAATATCTGTAATTGAAGAGGCTGAAACTCTGCCTTCAAAAAACGTGTAATTGGGAATGGTTCCTGAATATGCAGAATCTGCATTCCAGTTGGTGGAGGAAAGGTTTGGAGGTAACGGGTTAACACTCCCCCTGTAAGTTGCGACTCCCGGATACTCCCCAAGAGCATCGTGAACGATAAAATAGTTTTCAGGGGCTGTTGGCGGAATAATTGAAGAAATGGCTCCGTCTGTTACCGCGTCCCCTTCTTTTACCTGCCACCAACCTCCGGGATTCGTTACGGACAAGTTTGCTACATCACTACATATTGATAAACCTGGGTCATTCATAGTCGCTGTGGCAATATAAGCCGTTGATCCAATTGCCAAACCTTCTACTTCTCCAATATATGATGGGTCAGGGTCAGGATTAGGATATAATGGAGGATCATTCAAAAATTGTGCAATAGTATTGTTTATAACCCTAAAAAAGACGCTATCTACAGTGTAAGGAGAAGGTTGTTCATCGTTAATTGTTATTGGGAAAGTTGTCTGAATATCTCCAGTGCCATTTAATGTGACATCATAGGCCGTGATATTGCAGTAAGGCTGGAGAGGACAGGCTCCACAGTCACCTGAACAATTATTACAGTCTTCTCCTACTCCGCATGTTAGGTCTCCACAAGTGGGTGGAGGTGGTGGTGGCGAAGTAGGAGTTGGAAGCGGTCCGCCACACGATGGTATACAATACTGAAAATAATCTCCCTCAAAGTACGGATTGCCATATCCAAACGAACAGCTACCGCAAGGAATTTTCCCCAAAGTAGGATGATTGCATAAGGAGCCATCTGTGCAACCACCCAACTGGAAATTTTCTTCACCTACCCAGCAATAACCTGAACAAAAACCGGAACCGGGGCCTTCACAAAGCTCCACCCCAGGTCCAAAACAGAAAGACCAATTACAATTGCAAACAGGAGGAGGAGTAGTTGGAGTAGGGAATGGCGTCGGCGTCGGCCCTGTTACGTCCCAAAAACAACCATTGAGCATACCGAAACTAGTGCCATAATTCGAAATACAATAAGATTGAGGGTTACTCTCAGTACATGATAATTCAGTCGCACCAGAACAGGATACAGAGGGTGCCCATGAGATACAACTAACAGGATTACCATATG
>Ga0209431_10002262_pt1 | contig 15720 bp, 21 predicted proteins | sample RifCSP13_3_FD_184021 | JGI IMG/M metagenome (GOLD analysis project Ga0209431, IMG submission 184021) | Soil microbial communities from Rifle, Colorado - Rifle CSP2_sed 13_3 (SPAdes) (version 2) | ecosystem: Environmental > Terrestrial > Deep subsurface > Rock core/Sediment | place: Rifle...
ATGATACACAACTCGCGCGTCAACTATTCAAAGGCGGCAGGCAGGACCTACGCGATACAGGGCAGCTGCAACGTTTCGGGCATGGGCAGGATAATGCAGCCGCTCATTGAAAAGTTTGGACACAGGATAAAGCGTTACGACGTATCGCTCATTCGCAGGTGGGCAGACCTAGAGGACACAAAACCGGTCAAGGATTCCATCGAGTGGGATCCGCACCCGCACCACCAAGACGATGTCAAGGACTTTATCCCTGACGCCAACCTGTATGTGGACGCGTTCAAGGTGCCTTCTCGGATGATGCACCTGCACCACATGACGGTACGCTTTGACATAGCGCCGACAAAAGATGAGATAATGGAGTGCTACAGGAAGGAGTTTGGCGTCGCCATTTTGAATTCTGCAAAGGGCACGGGCGACGTGCGCAAGAAGGCCATCGAGCTTGGGTTTGCGCATGGCGACACCAACATGGTGCACGTGCATGAAGATATTTTGCGCGTGCAGGACGACATTGTGAAACTGGGCTACTCTGACGACCAGACTGGGATGGTTATACCTGAAAACCACCTACTCATACAGTCGATGGTCTTCAAGAGACCAAGGGACGAGGCGCTACAGAGGACCGATAGCCTCTTCCAGATGAGCAAGAAGCGCAAGATCCTGGAAGAAGAGTTCAAATGAGCATAAACTTACTGGAAATACGGCCAGCGGAATTTGAAACGGGATTTCATCCCGCATAATCAGTACTATTGTTAAATGATCCACGTATGCCTAGCATGATATGTGAATATGTTAGTCATATGTCCGCGGCCGAATGAGGAAAAAAGAAAAAGAATAGACATTTTCATGACTTTGGATAACTCGTCCAAGTCTTCTCGAAGCCAGGTGAACCGCTAAGGTCTCCACTGAAGAATCTCCTCATTTTGACCACTAGGATTAACAGGACCGCCATGGCTACGATGATACAACCAAATCCGATATACTTGGTATATGGAACGTTAAAGAAGACGTCAAGCATGATGTTAACGACCATAGCTACGGTGAAGATTGCCATAACGACGAATAACTTCCAGATGGTTGTCAGTTTCATGCGCGTTGCATTAGTAAAGATTAACGGGAGGTATGTCAAGATTACACCATATTTTTAGCTAATAAGGAACCGGAGCGCGATTCTAGAGGTTATGTATGGAACATTTTTCCAGCTACTCTGACAGTAATCCAAGTTGACCTGCTACAAAATCACAACTTTTGCTAAATGGTCCTTGCAGGTCTAGCATAATAAGCGAATATGGCACCCACATTGCGAACATGAACACGTTCCACGTAAGCAAACTTGTCAAGCCATGCATGACACTGAGCGGAATTGTACAGAGATGCAGATTTGTTGTACGTACCATCGAAGCAACGAATGTGTTTGCCATCATAGGCATTGAAGTTTATACCTAGACTGCGATTCACTCCTGTCGTCTATGGTTGAGCATAAGGACCACCCCAATAATCTCGTGCCGAAGGTGCGCTTCACTGTCGCGTTTTCTGTCCTTGGATCTTGTGCCAAACCAGTACAACGATCCCTGCCCCAGCTGCGCTTCCCGCGATGGCTATTACTAGAACTGAACAAGGACGGCTACGTTGACCTTGTTCTACAGTACAAGCTTCTAGGCCTGGGATTCAATCTTAGCAGTACGGAGGGATGCATAACTGGGATGCTCACCGATGGAACATTGATCGAGGGCTGTGATTCGGTAAGAATGGTACCTCCTTCATAGCATCTGCGACAGTTAATTTACTGAAACGTAAGTCACAGGGGTTGAATTGCGAACTCATCGCGCGTTAGCAGCAAAAGTAGTATAACGCTTAACCCGGCGCTGGAATGTCATAATGGCTAATTATGGAGGAAATAAGTTAATGGTGGACGCTTGCCACCAATTTTGGTTTATGTATATTCAGTCGCTAGTACTGAACTGACTCGAATTGAGAGTCTGATTGCCGCTCTCTTCGATGGCGAGCACTTCCCAATCATAATCGGTCCCCGGCTCTAGAAATTCCTCTGGAATTGTTATTTGTGTCACAGAAGCCGGCAGATACATACTGAGTCCGCGTTTTCCAATCATGTGGGGATGAGGAGCTTCATCCTTCTCGATAATGAGCTGGTAGGCAATGATGTTGACGTCAGAGCCATCGATAGTTTTATCAACTGGACTCCACCTCACCAGAAGATCCTCTACCGGAACGACAGCATCCTCAGCAGGTAATAAAAGAACAGGGCCTTCAGGAATGTCATGAGTTAGCAAGGCGGTTCCTATGGTCGTGCCTTGCTTTTCTCCGACTTCGATTGCAGATCCTTCAAACTTGTACTCGCCTTCTGGCAGAGTTTTCAACAGCTCGGCAATAGGCACATCGGCGTTTTCCGGCTCGACACTCTCGAAGAACAGTTCAGTCAGTCCAAGTGATCCCAGCGTCCCCTTGCCTTTAAAATCCAACACCTTCCCATCTGGACCAGTAACCGTGATCCTGTTCCAACCCTCGCTGTCAATGAACCCTTGGAATCCGGTATCGTTGTCCTTCGCATTGTGCTCGATATTCAGCTTGGCCTCTTTGAGGGGTATTGCGGCACCTGAATCCTCATCTTGCTTATTGTCGTTGTTCGTGCGCCCGTTTTCACCTGCCATAGCAAGCTGCTGACCGCTCACCAAGGCTCCACCAAGAGTAGCTGCCGAAACTGCAGCCAACACCATGACCTTACTCGTATAATTCATTGCTCATGTAGAGTCTAGCCTGATTAATAATAAATGAGGTACGAGTGACTAAGCGTAGACGTCATACTACATCATTGACAACCAGCTCAGTTAGATGCTTGTACCAGAACAATCAGACGATTGAAAAATCACATAATCACTTCTTATGCTGGTCTACTAAGACTTTGATTACTAGCGGAAGAATTCAAATGAGAATAAAATTACTGGAAACGGCTATTTTTGCTGCATTTCAGGAAGAACACCCCGTCATGGTGCGGCGGGGATCGAAGTGAAGTACGGACTGGAATTTCTGTCAATAGCAACATAATAAGCGATTATGTTACCGGTGCAGCCTAAATCAACGAAACGTTAGTTGTTGTAGGACGGCCTAATTGCCCTTTGCAAGTTGAACATCATTTATTACTGTCTCAATGTATCTTTTCATGGCTTCCATTTCGTCTTCCCTAAGGTCTACTTCAATATACACGCAGGAAGCGTCATGGTTAACCAATACTTTCCTAAGTGAGAAGAAATTATAGAAGCGGGAAAACATCGCGCACAAAAGTAGGAATACTTCTCCCCGCCATCATGCCTAATTATGAACGATATGACATCATCCCTTTCTTTTGACCTTATGAGCTTTGCATCTGCACCTATGAGATATTTAGAAACTCTGTAAGTGAAATCAATTGCAGTCTCTATAGAGAAAGGGGCTCCTGAAAGAAGAACTATATTTCTTGATTCAACCGCCCATTGTTCGGAAAGCCTGTCAATGTTTTCCCTGCTTACTAGTTCAAAAAGAGCGCCTATCATCTTTTTGGGAACGGTGACAGGATCGAATGACTTTGCGGGAATAAGCCATTCCGCCTAAAACTTGACGACTGAATTCAATATCGCATTGGGATTCAAGCCTTGTTGGCGTGCGAATTCTTCTACTACCTTGAAGTACTCGTCCGGTATTTCCAACTTAATTATCTGTGTCAATGGTTCTACCCTCACTGTAAGAAATAGGGTAACCAATACAAATGCATAACGGGTACATCGTAGTTTAATCACGCTGGAGCAACATAATGGCTAATTATGTTGTCCCTAGGAGCCATCATCGCTGTCTAGGCGGCGAGAATTGCTTTGAAGCAGCAACGCTTAAGAAATTACTGGCTAAGTAAGTTGATTATCCACCCACGAATTTCCTCTGCAACGCATAAGGGTCCAAGACCATCTCAAGAGGATAGAATAGTGATAAGGCGCGTTGACGCGACTAATCTTTCCGGAATTTTGCTGGCGGTGGCTGATGGCCATGGGGGAGACGAAACGTCCTCCTACGTCGCACAACAGCTATCAGACGGCCTTTTCGACAGGATGGTGGCAGATAATAAGAATTTGAATGATGTCCTAAAGACGACATTTCAATATCTGAACGATTCAACTCTTGAGTTAAGCAAAAAGACGTTCGCTCATTACGAAAGTGGAACGACTCTTTCTGTTGTGTATATTCCTGATGGCCAGGACAAATTGCATATTGGAATAATAGGCGATTCTCCGGTAATACTTGCCAGGAAGGATGGGAAATTCCATATATCCCCAGAACATAATGCCAGGTCCAACGAAGAGGAAAGAAAGGCCGCCGAGCAGAGAGGCGGATTGTTCTCGGACGGTTACTTGTATAGTCCATCTACAAGAATGGGGCTTCAGATGACAAGGGATATTGGTTGCCATGCTATGGGAGACGTTTTGCAAAGGTATCCGGACATCTATGATTTTGCAATCCATGATGGAGATGTACTAATTGTGGCGTCAGACGGTTTGTTAGACCCGGCTCACAGCAGTACCGACGAGGACGTAAGGAGGCTGACTAAGCTTGTTTTGGAAGGTGCCGAGGCTCAAGAACTTATTGACGATGCTCTTCGAAGACAAACAGGAGACAACGTTAGTGTTGTGATATACAGACATTAGATGTAGTCAGGTTCTCGCATAATCACTGCTTTTGCTGAACCAGCGGACCTCCTTGGATTACTGAAGTGAAGAGTTCAAGTAAATGCAGGCCCTGCACTGCATGTACGCAGACCTTGGCAGTGACAGGACCCGCTTGACTGACTGGTAGTTATGAGAACGTGGACACGGACTATATGCAGGGCGTGTACAATGTCGTGCAGTTTTCATTCTAGTTTTAGGGTGCAGGCTTGATTGAGTCTCTTGTTAACAGAATAGTAAGCCCATGCAAGAAGCGCGATGCCCACCAGTCTGAGCGGGATCTGGTACTGCGCGAAGATGCTTGTCGCCGCGGCGCCGGCAACACCGAAAGTTGTGACAAGAAAGAAACTTGCTGACGTGCACCCAGCACACGCGCTCGAGATTACGCTCAGCGTCGATCCTGAAAATAGCGACGCGCCCAGTTTTACTCTTGAATTCTTGAATACGTAGACGTTCATGCTGATTACGACGCCAAGGGTAATTGAGGTGATGATTGAAAGAGCAAAGCCCAATGCGGCATCGCCGGGTATGTAGAACGCAAGCACTGGCGAAAAGAACAGCAGCTGGTCAAGCACGTTGAAAAGCGTCCAGAATCCGGCAGCGAGGGCTGTAGCAAGGACGATGTACGCCCTGTTTGCAAAAACCATCTTGAAAGATATCATGCTCGCCATTTTACGACAGCTTTTTATTTATCACGCTCTGGAACGAGGCGTAATGCTCCCCCCAAACTACCGCTTCGACGTCAGAGCCGTCGCCTTTCATGACTATGAACGCAGGGGTCCCCGGGAACCCTAACGAAAGCGCAAGGTCGAGGTCTGCCTGAACGTACTGCTCGTACTTCTTGCTGTCGAGGCAGACATTGAACTGTTCCCTGTCAAGGCCGACTTCTGACGCAAAGTCTTTCATGTTGGCTGCGCTTGCCCAACCCGAGTTCGCAGAGCCCTGGTTGGAGTACAGTTGGTAGTGGAACTCCCAGAACATTCCTTGCTCATGCGCGCACATCGTCGCCATCGTGGCGGTCACCGAGTCGGGACCGAATACCGGGAAGTGCTTGAACACTATGCTCGCCCTGCCTTCATCAATGTAGTCTTTTGCTCTCTGAGGCTCTGTCTGGGTGGCAAATCGCCTACAGTTGGTGCATTGGATATCTGGAAAGTCAACAATCGTCACTTTTGCCTCCGGATCGCTGAGCAAAGTGACATCTGCCTTCATTAGGTTTGCCGATATGAACCTGCTATTTTCCTGTGTAGGCGCCGCATCCTGCTCGTTCTGCACGGGAGAAAAGGTCTCCTGGACTGGGCTCGTTGTTTGCTGCAGGCCAAACGTGGCGGCCGCATTGGCGGCTACCACCGCCGCGGCGATGCCGCCTCCTGCGTAGACCATTTCCCTGCTAGCTGCGCCACCCAATCCTTTCATTCTGGAGGCGAAAACCGCTTAAAACCCTTCTGTACAACGGATAGAGAACCCTTGAACTCCTCCGTCAGAATGATTCAAATACTGCAAAAGGCAATCCAGTCATGTTTGAGCTCCAAACTGCAGTCACGCAAAGAATGCGCCCTATGCGGCACGACCCTCCCTGTAGGGGCCGAGGTGAGCCTATGCGGCGAGTGCATAAAGATCGCAGATTGCGCCTGCGGGCTTGAAAAACTGCACGACTAGCTACTCTACCATTTTCAGCGTGTCAGTTATAGTCACTATTCCTATGACGTTTGCCTTCTCGCTTACCAGTATGCACCTTGTAAACCGTACGAGTGGCACGAGGGCCTTTGCCGGCGTGGAAACATCGACTTGAGGCGGGGGCGACTCCATCACCTGCGCCACCCTAACGTCCTTCAGCTCACCCTCGGCCTTTTCCATCATTATCTTGGCAACGCCGTCCTCGGTGAGTATGCCGACGACCTTCGACGCGTCAAACACGGGTATCTGGCTGATGTAATTCTTGCGCATCAGCTCTATCGCCTTGAACAGCCGCTCGTCTTTTTGCACGTATATCAGGTGGCGGCTGCAGATGTCGCCGGCCTTCATCGACGTCCTGCCTTCCAGCGACCCGAGCACTTCAAAGATCCTGCGCGCCGTATCGTAGCTGGGCTTGCACCTGCCCGACTCTATCTGGTTTATCATCGACGTGCTCACGCCAGTGAGAGAGGCCAGCTTGCGCTGGGTTACGCCAAGCCTTACACGGGCCTGCTTGATGTACTCGAGTCGTGGCAGCAAGCATGTTCCATTTGCATCCAGAAGTTAAATAGGCTTGCGAAAGAAGGGCGGCAAAACCACAATTAGGCGTCCTGGCCCTTTACCGGCGGAGGGGGAACTTTTACCTCGACCTGGAGACCAAGGGGTTCGATCCTGCCAATGACAAGATAATCACCATACAGTTCAGGGAGATAGACAGAGAAACCGCTGCCAAGAAGGGGAATCAGACGAAAAAGATGTGCTTCTGAAATTCCTGGCCGAGTCAAAAATCACCGAACCTTACCCGTTCACGTTCGTGCCGGTAGGGTACAACCTTAGGTTCGAACACAAGTTCCTGCTTGACCGCTGCAGGACAAACGGCCTCCCGACCATAGACGTACTCGACAAGCCTTTCATCGACCTGTGGCCATTTGACGTGGTGATGAACGACGGCGAATTAAGGTTCAGGTCCTGACAGTATAACTGGCAAGGCGCACGACGGCAGCGTCGTTCCGACCCGGTATGCCAAGAAAAAATACGCAGAAAATAGAGAATTACGTAATGATAGAGGCTGACGAGTGTGTAAGGGTCTGCTCGTGGCTTTACAGGGAGGTCCCAGGGATGGTTGCCCGGTTCAAGTCGGAAAACAACTTCCGCTAGGGCCCGAATCGCGTAGTTTTATATTATCTGCTTGCGGCGTTTTGTAGGTACTCATGGGCGGCGGAAATGACGACGGCAGCAAGTGGGACTCGGTAAAGCGCTACAAGCTTACCAAGATGATAAACGAGCTGTCAAACATATCGGGCCACGGAACCGAGCTTGTGACGGTATACGTACCGCCAAGGAGGCCGATATTTGACGTGATAGGCCAGCTGCGCAACGAGGCAGGCACCGCTTCGAACATCAAGTCTGACCTGACGAGGACCCACGTGCAGGATGCCCTGAGTAGGACAATGGAGCACCTGAAACTTTTCAAAGAAACGCCGGACAACGGCCTTGTAATATTCTGCGGCGCAATCCCAAACGACAAGGGCATAGGCAAGGAAAAGATAGAGCTGTTTTCGGTCACACCCCCGAAGCCTGTCCAAATAAGCCTGTACAGGTGCGACGACCATTTCTGGACAGACCACCTGAAGGACATGCTAAAGGATGATAAGGTGATAGGCATTCTTGCCATCGATACGACTGAGGCCGGCCTGGGCATATTGACAGGCGACAGGTGGGAGACAATAGACACCCTAACATCAGGAGTCTCGGGCAAGCATCGGCAGGGTGGCCAGTCCGCGCGTCGTTTTGAGCGCCTCCGGGAGAACGAGCTGAACGAGTTTTATCACAGGGTGGCACACCACGCCAAGGCCGTTTTCATAGACCAGTACACCGTTAAGGGATTGATCGTCGGCGGCCCCGGTCCCACCAAGGAAAATTTCTTGAAAGAAGAATACCTCGACTACCGGCTGCAGAACAACATCCTGGTCACGCTTGACACCTCTTACTCTGGCGACGAGGGTGTACGCGAGATAATCGACAAGGCGCAAAAGGAGGGCATCCTGGCGGAGTTCCGCGTCATGGAAGAAAAGCAGCTAGTGAAAAAGTTCATGAGCGAGGTGCATTCAGGAAGGAACCTTGGCATCTATGGCATATTTGACGTGATAAAAATGATGAAAGGCGGCATCGCCGATCTGGTGCTTGTCGCAAGCGACATCTCGCACGTCAAGCTGGATTTTACGTGCAAGTCCTGCGGCAATGTCCAGGAAAAAATAGTTGATAGATCGGCGCTCGTGGAGACAAAGCAGGATGTCACGTCAAAGCCCTGTCCCAAGTGCAAAGCCTCTGACTTTGAGGTTGCTGAAAAGGACATTGTCGACTATATGCAGGAACTCGCCACCATGACAGGCACGCGCCTTGAAATAGTCTCGGCGCAGATGGAAGAAGGCGCGCAGCTTGTCTCGCTTGGCAGGGTGGGCGCGATACTACGCTACAAGCCTTCTTGAGGCTCGCAGGAGCAGCCGGCAATTTCCTTAGAGCATCCGGTGCACACGGTAACGGTGTTGCAGCCAAGGGGCGAGCAGGCCTCAAACGACTTGGTGTCCTTGCCGCAACTACACTTCATGGCAGTTTCTTGGCAGCCATCAGATTTCTGGCTTGCGGCTACCACCGGCATCTCACTGACAAATTGGTCAAAAAATTCTTGACAAGTAATAAATAAAGGCAGGCAGATACACCTCAACAAGAAAATGGCCACTCAGCTTAAGGTTCACCCATCGTTTTTCAAGGAATTCGCAACAAAGACATGGGTCTCTCCCACGGAAATAGTCAAGGAGCTTGTGGAAAACGCCTTTGACGAGGACGCCACGAAGGTCCTAGTAACGGTTCTAAAGGGCGGCTCGGTTGCCATAGAGGACGACGCGGGCATGGACCAGAAAAGCGTGGAGAAGTTTCTGCTTTTAGGCTCGCCTCACAAGAAGGTCGAGTCCATTTCGCCAAAGCTAAAGAGGATAAGGACTGGAAGGTACGGGACCGGCAGGCTATCGTTCCTCACCTCGTTTGAAAGCATGAAGATAAAGACAAAACATGGAAACTTTCACAAGGAGTTCATGATCGACGGCGTTGCGCTTGACAGGCTGTTCACCGGCAACGCCGCGCTTGGCGAATTAAAGGCCCCGGCACTCAAGCGCGATGGCACCGAGCTTGTGATGTCCGGCTCCAAGGCAGAGGCCGACATGTTCAGGCTGCTCAAAGAAATCCGCAAACTTGCCATTTTGAGGCAGCCGGTGTTTGAAGTATTCATCAAGACTGCGGACCGCTTCAAGGAATGGGACCTGTCTGGCTCGCAGAAAATAACCGCTCCGGACATACAGGGCCACAAGATACCTGTCAGCCTAGAAGGCGGCAAGATAACGGGGGAAATCACGATAGCAAGAAGGCCGCTTTCCGACGAGGAGCGCGGGATAGCCGTCATGGTGGGAAACCACATCGTGACGCGCAGCAACTTTGGCTTTGACACGAAACTGGCCCGGGTGACCGGATACGTCCGGTGCGACGCGCTCACCTCCAGGTTTGCCGACAAGTCCGCGCTCATCGAGAACGAAGAGTACGTCAAGTTCAACCAGGCCATGAAGACGTTTGTCATCGATACGGTCATTCCGGGCCTCTCGGAATACGAGGATGTCCTCATCACGAGGGAAGAGTCCAAGATTTACCGCGAGATAGACAAGGTGCTCGGACAGGCAATGATAGACACTCTCGAGGCGCAGGAGGAAGTACAGGGCTACGAGATGGTTGACGTAAAGGAAGTCGTCAGAACCACCGGCAAGGAAGAAAGGGGAACAAAGTCAAGTGCACAGGTGCAGGAATACGAGGAAGTAAAACCGCTTGGGCCTGGAAGCGGCGGCATGTCAAAGCCAGGACTTGCGCGCCACGAGCCCCAGTCGTATAGGTCTGTCGCTGTTGAGGAGGCGACTGCAGTTGACGGCGAGATAGTAAACGTGGTTGATGAAAAGCAGGCCGACGGCACGGTCATCAGGACAAAGAAAGTGAGGAGGCCGATATTAAAAAAGACGTTTGCGCTCAGGAGAGTTGGCTTCAAGGTCATCCCGTACGAGGATGAGTCCGACTCGCGTTACAGCTTTACCAACGAGAGCGTCGTGTTTGTCAACAAGGCGAACTCGACTTACAAGGCAGAGTCCGCAAGAGGCGACGAGTTCCTCCTCAGGCACATCATAAACATGGTCGCAGAGTCGATAGCAAGCGCCAAGCACCCCGAGGGCAAGGATGCGCTGGAGCTCCAGAACCGCCTTGTGTCTGAGGCCATCAGGATACACGACTACTCTGTGATGAAGCGCTGATAGAAACGACTAAATCTAACTGTGGACGCGAGATACAGCGGTAGATATGGCGTTTGAATTCATGCCGGGCGCAACCGTCGTCGGCATCTCGTACGACAACGGCGTAGTTCTGGCGGCCGAAAAGAGGGTGTCTTTTGGCCATTTTGTCGTCAACAAGAACATCAAAAAGACTTTTGCAGTGACATCGCAGGTGGGTGCTGCGTGCGCGGGCATGGTGGCAGACATGCAGGTGCTCGTAAGGCAGGTCGAGGCGCTTGCCAAGATCCGCAAGCTTGAGACAAGGCGGGAGGTCGCGCCAAACTCCGTCGCAAAACTAATGTCGGTAATAATGTTCGAGCGCCGATACTTCCCGCTCTTGACTCAGGTAATCGTAGGCGGCATAAACGACAAGCCCGAGATATACACGCTTGACCCGCTGGGGTCGGTGCTGCCGGACGAGTATGCGGCAGTAGGCACGGGCGCAGAGTTGGCCCTCGGCATCATTGACGCCGAGTACAAGGCAGGCATGACTGAGGCAAAGGCAAAAGAGCTTGCCGTGAGGGCGATAAAGTCTGCCATACAGCGCGACGCGGCGTCAGGCGACGGCATCGATGTGCTTTTCGTGACAAGGGGCGGCACGCGCGAAGAAACGATAAAGCTGAACTAGATTTCCTTGTGCGCTTCCCATATTTTGTCGCTGATGTAATGTAAATTGTCAACGACGTAACCCTTGGCCATAGCCTTTGCCGATTCGCTGTCTTCAAGTGCCATCCCCACAGCAAGCATCTTGCCGTGTGATTGGTCCTTAACGACTACTATGTCGCCTTTCTTGAACTGCCCGAAATCGACTATGCCCGGCCTGAGCACCTTGGCCCCGTTGCACACAAACTTTACTGCGCCCATGTCAACCGTGACTGTGGGAAAGTGTGCGAGTTCCTCCGGCCTGCCCAGAAATGGGACTATCTCATCCTTGACCTGCACGGCAGTAAACTCATCTGAAATAAGGATCTTTTTGTCCGCGTCTACCTCATAGACCTTGAACGTCTTGACTTTGGGCACTGTGCCTGCCGGCCACTTTGCCGCCATCCTGTCAACTATGTCTGAAGTCTCGCTTTTTGAAATCACTGATACTTTCAGGACTTATCATGGACGCTACGTATGCGTTCGTTATTATTGTTTACATCCTGTCTTTCGTATACCGACGAATGGCCCTGCATGCTGTGCCTGATGGTTATTTAGGGCTTGAACCGGGCCCTGCGTCTCTTGGAGTCGTCCCTAGGCCTAAAGTCTCGTTTTGTGCCATCATTTTTCTTGGCATCCGGCGTCTCTTTCTATTCTGATTGATCGTTCAGATTCAGACTTTTATCTACTAATGTGTAGTCCGCCGCTTTCTCTTCCTTTACGATTCTGATCTCTCCCATTTTGCCATTTTTCCTTTTGACCGTATTCGCAAGGCGAACGCAGAGAATACACAATCGATTTCAGGAATTGAAACTGACCAGAGCAGATGCTACGTTCGCCAAAATACAACTAGTATAGTTACGTAGTGTACGTGAAAGTAGCCACAAAGCAAGTTAAGTCACGCCGTACAACTAGAGTTTTTTCATCCCAGACAACTTTATACGTTCAGCCGGCCCCTGGAGTTTATGCACTACAGGATAATCAAGGAGCCTATGGCGCTTCTAGAAGTCGAGATGTCTGCAGGCGAGAAGATAACTGCCGAGTCAGGGGCTATGGTGTACATGAAAGGCGACATTGAAATAAGGACTAGGACGCGCGAAGGGGGCTTTCTCAAAAAATTAAAAGTGACTGCGCTTGGTGGCGAGTCGTTCTTTATCAACGACTTTATGGCCCGTGGCGACTGCTCGGTCGGTCTAACCGGCCCGCCCATAGGCGATATAGTACGCCTTGACGTAAAGCCCGGGGCAGGCTTTATCGTCCAGTCGGGCTCGTACGTGGCGTCTTCTTTGGGCGTCATGCTTGACACCCAGTGGCAGGGCTTTACAAAAGGGCTTTTTGGCTCCGAGTTTTTCATGCTAAAGGTGACCGGCCAGGGCGAGCTTTTTGCCAACGCGTACGGCGGCATAATGCAGACGGACCTAGCAGTGGGCGAAAAGATGACTGTCGACAACTACCACCTAGTCGCGCTCGGCGAAAGCGTCAGGTACAACGTGACAAAGGTGGGCGGAATGAAAACGACCATACTGGGCGGCGAGGGGCTTGCGACAGAATGCACCGGCCCGGGCCCTGTCTACTTCCAGACAAAGAACCTGCGCGAGTTGATAGACATACTTGGGATAAACCAGCGCGCCGAAACAACTTCAAACAGCGGCGTGTCGTTTGGAGGGTTCAGGATAGGCTAGGCGTTGGTCATCGATAGGACTAGGGGTCTATGCTTTCGTTCATCTATTTCGATTGGGACCCTAACCCCTGTCAAGAGAAAGCCTACGCTAGCGCCCAAAAGGCAGTCAGACTAACGAATTATTGCAGGTATGGTTAAATCACTTTTAATATCCGTTGAATAATTTCTGATTCTATTACGCCCGATGTTTATTTATTTGAACCTGGGGGAATAGGTGATGTACGCGCAAATCCTAGTCCCATTTGACGCTTCTATGCACGCAGAAAAAGCCCTTGCACATGCAGCGGATCTGGCACGAGTGCATAACAGTCGCATTATTTTACTGCACGTAATCCAGGAAATACCCATGTTTCCACTCATCAGCCATACATCAATGTCTGCCGGAACTGGATTGCCTCAACCATTCACCGAACACGTAAGGATGGTCTATGAGGAATCACAAAAATACGTGACGCAGATGTTAAAACTAAAAGCTATGCCCTATAAGCAGGCAGGGGTTAACATCGAAACAGTTGTACTAATTGGTAACCCTGTTAAGAAGGCTCTCGAACATGCGGAAAAGAATAATGTTGACTTGATTGTCGTCGGAAGTGTTGGTCTGAGCGGTTTTGCTAAACTTCAGGCGCTGGGCACCGTTTCAAGAGGGATCGCAGAACGCGCTACATGCCCAGTTCTGGTAATTCACTAGGGAACGAATCCACTGGCAGCTTATTTTTTCAATAGTCTGCATTAGGCTGGGCGGGGTATTTGGAGACGAAACCCGGTTGCTGGCGTGCAGAGGATATGAGGGATTTAGCATAGCTCCTTCAGCACCTTTGGGTGTACTTGTCCCGCCGACTAATGTCTCAAGGAGTTTTGGCGGTGAAATTTCGTGGTTATCGACGATTTAGATAGCCCCCTTTACATAAAATCGGGGGAAGCACAAAAGCCTATTTAATCACGCATTAGTGTGCGTCAGCGTCTGCCAGCACTCTATACAATAATCGCCCGTGACCTGGAATATCTCGGCGGGCCTCTCCTCACACTGGTTGCAGAGTATGTCTGCAATTTCCTCAGATTTTGGCTCCTTTGATTCCGATATTTGCATAGTTGATTATAGGAATTCTAATGCAAGTCCGATATTTATATGTAATTTGTTGCACTTGCTTTACAGGATAGTGCTCCCGTCAACAAAGATAGCGCTCAAAGACAGTGTCGCGAATCTCAATGAGGTCGCGCAATACCGCGCTTGCAGTCTCCATGCCCCCTGCGCCTCGCCCTATAATGGTCTGCTGGCCAGAGTGCTCCGACGAGAATGTCACGGCGTTAAGCGTGCCGTTCACGCATATCGGGTCCTTCTTCGAGACTTCAGTGGGCTTTACTTCAAGGCGCCTGCTGTCGCACGCTGCTATCAGTTTTATGGCGTTGCCACGCGACTGCGCATTCTTGACATCTGACACCTTGACGCCGGAGATCCCGGTCCTTGCCACATCTTTCATCGTGACTTTCATGCCCATTATCCAGTTGGCCATGATGACGAGTTTCGCAGCCGCGTCGTAGCCGTCGATGTCAAGCGACGGCACAGCCTCGGCGTAGCCCTTTTCCTTGGCGTCAGCAAGTGCGCTTTCGTACGTTAACCCTTCCTCCATCTTACTGAGGATATAGTTTGTCGTGCCGTTCAGAATGCCCTGGAAGGACACTATCCTGTCACCCTTTAGGCAGCGCTTGGCAAATTCTAGTATCGGCGTCCCTCCTCCGACGGTTCCGGAGAACCTGAACATGACGCCGTTGTAGTTTGCCAGCTCTATCAATGACGGAAATGCAAGCGCAAGCGGCCCCTTGTTAACGCTTATGACGTGCTTGCCCGTCCTCATGGCAGATATGATGTGCGACGTGCCCGGCTCGCCCGTGGAAAGGTCGGTGGGCGTCGCCTCGATTACGACTTCGGTGTCGACGTTCTCTATGACGTGAAGCGGTTCGAACTTGCTTGCGCTCTTATCGTACGCGCCAACTGAGCCCTTCTTTTTTGCAGAGAGCAGGCGCTCAAGGTCTAGGCCTGCCGGGGATATGGCAGAACCACGATTATCGACGCAGGCCACGATCCTTGGTTTGATGCCGTGCTGGCTATACAGGTCTGCCGAGCGCGAGAGCAGCAGCTTGGCAAAACTCTGTCCCACCACGCCAAAGCCTACTAGCACTATGCGCAATTTCTACCCAATTGCTTAAAGGTGTCAGGTTAATATGTGTAAACGAGATGAAAGCCGACCTCGACGCGCTCGACTTGCGGCTTATTGAGACATTGCAAAAAGACGGCTCGCTTCCGTTTGTGGAGGCTGCTGAAAAACTGGGCGTGACCGAGGGCACGGTCCGGAATAGGGTGCGCAGGCTTCGCCGGCTGGGCGTCATACGCAAGTTCACCATTTCTGTCGACCCGCTCGCGCTCGGGCAGTCAGTAGTGGCTTTCGTGCTACTCAACGCTGCACAGGGCAGGCTCAACGACGTCGCGAAAAAGCTCTCGTTGCTTGACGCGGTCTCCGAGGTTAACGAGACCCACACGTACGGCGACCTTCTCCTCAAGGTCAGGGCCAAGAGCGCAAGCGACCTTGCCGGCATAGTCTCAAACAACATCAAGGCGGTGCCTGGAGTGGCCGGCACGCAGGTACTCTCCGTCCTCAACGTC
>Ga0209431_10002263_pt1 | contig 15703 bp, 15 predicted proteins | sample RifCSP13_3_FD_184021 | JGI IMG/M metagenome (GOLD analysis project Ga0209431, IMG submission 184021) | Soil microbial communities from Rifle, Colorado - Rifle CSP2_sed 13_3 (SPAdes) (version 2) | ecosystem: Environmental > Terrestrial > Deep subsurface > Rock core/Sediment | place: Rifle...
GGGCCGTGCTCCAGGAGCGTGACTCGCCAGCGGGCGTCGTCGGCCGTGCCGTATCCGATGACACCGGGCACGGAACCGGCGAGCCGGCGCCCCCCGGCATCGTCGAGACAGGCCACCACCGGACCCTCCACGGCCCCGGCCACCCGGGAGAAGGCCGCCTCGAGCCGTTCGACGGTCCCGTAGTGATCGAGGTGGTCCGCCTCGACGTTGGTCACCACCAGTCCGCGCAGGTGCAAGCCGAGGAATGTCCCAAACGCCTCATCGGCCTCGAGGACGAACAGCTCCTCTTCGCCGAGGTGGGCATTCGTGTTGAGATCGACGAGCTCGCCGCCCACCATGAAAGACGGGTCGCGACCGAGGGCACGCAGGGCGGCGACCAGCATCGCCGTGCTCGATGTCTTCCCGTGGGTGCCGGTGACACCGATCGTCGGCAGGCGTCGTGTGATCTCGTCGAGCAGCCTGGGTCGCTCCCACACCTCGACCCCGGCGGCCCTCGCCGCCGACAGCTCCGGATCCCGATCGGGAACCGCACTGGAGGCGACCACCAGATCCCAGGATCGCGCCGATTCGGGCCGGTGCCCGATCCAGGTCTCGATACCGGCCCCGTCGAGCGCCGAGAGCGCATGCCCCGGCTTGAGATCCGATCCCGTGACGCGGTGACCCGCCTGGGCGAGGATCTTGGCCAGACCCGACATGCCCACTCCGCCGGCTCCAACGATGTGGATGCGCCGCCGATCGAGGAGCTCAGCCACCGGCGACCCCGAGGAGGCGGGAGGCCACTAACCGGGAGGCGTCCGGCCTCGCCGTCGCCGCGCAAGCTCGTGCCATGCCGGTGCGACCGGACTCGTCGGAAATCAGCCCGGCCACGACACCGGGGAGGCGCCGGATCTCATCCTGGGCGACGATCACCGCTCCGCCGACGGAGGTGAGTACCCGGGCATTGGCGACCTGACCGACCCGCTCGAGCGGGACGAACACCGCCGGTGTCGCCGTGGCGGCGAGCTCGCTCACCGTCATCGCACCGGCGCGGCACACGACGAGATCGACGGCGGCGTAGAAGTTCTGCATATGGGTCTCGAAGGGGAGCCTCACCCACGGTAGCGAGGGGTCGACGACCTTCCCGATGCCGTGCGCCTCGGGGCCGGTGAGATGGAGCACCGGGACTCCCGCCGCGGACACGATCCCGGCCGCAGCCTCATTCAGAGCCCGTGCCCCCAGCGAGCCGCCCAGGATTCCCACCACCGGGCCCTCCATGGGAAGACCGTAGGCCGACCGCGCCCGACCGCGGAGTGTGTTGCGGTCGAATGCGGCAAGGGCGGGCCGCAGGGGGTTGCCGACCACCTCGGATCGAGCCAGACGCTCCGCCTTTCCCGGGAGACCGAGCAGCGTCATGCGAGCGCGGCGGGCTCCGAAGCGCGCAGACAGCGTGGGGTCGGAGTTCTGCTCGTGAACCACAAAGGGCACGCCGGCCTGCCGTGCCGCCAGCGCCGCCGGGATCGTCACATAGCCGCTCATCGCCAGCACCACAGACACGCCGGACCGCCGCAGCACATCGGCCATCGCCGCCGCCGACCGCCGCACGACGATCGGGATGCGCAGATTCTCCACCGTGAACCGGCGGTGCAGCCTGGTGAGATCGAAGCCGACGAAGCGGTACCCGGCCTCGGGTACCGCTCTCGCCTCGAAGCGGTCGCCCCCGAGGAACAACAGGCTCTCCCGGGGTACCCCCCGCTCCTCGAGCGCCGCAGCGATGGAGAGTGCCGGATAGACGTGCCCCCCGGTACCGGCCGCGGCGATGGCCATCGTCACCGCGCCGCCACCTCGAACTCGACCGGGTGGCGGGCCACGCTCACCAGCACTCCGACGGCGACCAGCGAGATCACGAGGGCGCTTCCACCGAACGAAACGAAGGGCAGCGGAACGCCGGTGATGGGAAGGATGCCGGTGACACCTCCGATGTTGACGATCGCCTGAACCGACAGCCAGGTGGTGATGCCGACCGCAACCAGGCGGCCGAACCGGTCGGTGCACCGGCGGGCGATGGCGAGCCCGGCCACGGTGAATACCGCGAACAGGGCGATCACGCTCAGGGATCCGGCGAGACCGGTCTCCTCGCCGAGAATGGCGAAGACGAAGTCGGTGTGCGCATTGGGCAAGAACGACCAGCGGGCCCGGCTCGCCCCGAGGCCGACGCCCCACATTCCTCCCGTCCCCAGTGCGACGAGGCTCTGCACCGCCTGGTACGAGTTGCCCAGCGGATCGCTCTGCAGGTCGAGGAATCCGGTGATCCGCGCCCACCGATACGGCGAGGAGTAGGCGAGAACGAAAGCGACGCAGGATCCCGCAACTGCGCTTCCGAGCACGAGACCGAGCGGGGCGGCGCTCGCCAACACGATGGCAAACCCGCCGGCGGATACCAGCAGCGTGGTCCCCAGGTCGGGCTGCACCATCACCAGCGCCCCCACCAGCCCGACCGAGCACAGCAACGGCCACAGGAACGCCCATGGACGGTCCATGTGATGCTCCCGCCTGCTCACCAGGGTCGCCAGGAACAGCACGGTGGTGAGCTTGGCGATCTCCGATGGCTGCACCGAGACCGGGCCGATGATGAGCCACCGCGTCGCCCCGTTGGCCCGCACCCCGAACGCCACCACGGCGGCGAGCAGCGCCACGCTCCCCACGAAGAGCGGGAATGACATCCGCCGCCACCAGCGCAGCGGGATCAAGGCCGCGATCACCATGGCCACCACGCCGCCCACCAGCCACACCACCTGGCGCTTGAAATAGAAGAGACCATCACCGGACTCGCGCAGGCCGACCACCGACGAGGCCGAGAGCAGTGCCCCCAGTCCGACCACGATCAGCAGCACGACCGGCACGAGGACGAACCCGATCGATCGCGAGACTCCCCGTTCGTAGATGAGGGCGCGGCGAACCGCCGCACGCGACGACGGTACGGCGACGACTCCGGCCACCTCAGGCCTCCTTCCGGATGCGGACGGCGGCGGCGAAGCGGTCGCCGCGATCGCCGTATGAGCGGAACATGTCGAACGAGGCACAGCCCGGAGCGAGTAGGACCGTGTCGCCTTCCCGGGCGATCCCGTCGGCGACGACGACCGCCTCCTCGAGTGTGGCCGCCACGATGGTCCGCGGTGACGCCGCGGCCAGCACCGGAGCGGCCTCGCCGATGGCGACGATCGCCCGGACGTTCTCCTCGGCGGCAAGGGGCGCCACGTCGAGACCCTTCGCCCTCCCTCCGGCGATGAGCACCACCGACGGGTAGGCGCGGATCGCAGCCAGGGCGGCGTGCGGATTCGTCGCCTTGGAATCGTCGACCCAGGTGACTCCGGCCCACGTTCCCACCATCTGCCGCCGATGCTTCCCCGTGCGATAGGCCCGGGCCGCCCGCTCGACGGCGGACGGATCGGCGCCGAGGTGGAGCGCACCGGCGGCGGCGGCGGCGATGTCGACCACGAACGCGGCGTCGTCACGAACCATGCCGGTCAGCGGGATCGCGGCGGCGCCGACCCGAAGCACTCCGCCGGCCACCCCCCACCCACCGGCCGGTACCCGGTCGGCGCTCACCGGCACCTTACGCGCGGTCGCCGGCGCCACGGCGACGATGGCCCCCGGGTCGTCGGCGTCGAAAACGACGATGTCGTCGCCGGTCTGGCGTTCCAGCACACGCTGTTTGGCGGCGGCGTACCGCTCCATCGTGAGGTGCCAGTCGAGGTGGTCCGGGGCGACATTGAGCAGTACCGCGGCGACGGCGTGGAAGCTGTCGACGAACCGGAGCTGGAACGACGACGCCTCCACCACCAGCACGTCCCACTCCCGATCGTCCACCCCGCACAGCGGGTCGCCGATGTTGCCGACTGCCGCCGCCCGCAGACCAGACTCCGCGAGCATCGCCGCCGCCGCCTCGGTGATGGTCGTCTTCCCGTTGGTGGCGGTGACCGCCAGGATCGGGAGCCGCACGTTGCGGTAGCCGAGCTCCAACTCGCTCCACACCGTGAGCCCTGCGGCCAGGGCATCGGCGACGGGTGGAGCATGCTCGGGCACGCCCGGGCTGGGCACGACCAGATCGACACCGTCGAGCAGCGACCGATCCCAGGCCCCGCCATGGGTGGCGTCGGCATCGACGCCGGCGATTGCGGCCGGATCGGAGTCGTAGACGATCACCTTCTCACCCCGGGAACGGAGGAGACGCGCCGCGGCCCGCCCGCTGATGGCTGCACCGATGACGAGTGCCGTCATCCGATCCCTCCCGAGGTGATGAAGTCGCCGTAGAACAGCCCGAGGCCGAACGCCACGAACAGTGCCGCCAGGATCCAGAAGCGGACGATCACGGTGGTCTCGGGCCAGCCCTTCAATTCGAAGTGGTGATGGAGTGGCGCCATCCGGAAGATGCGCCTGCCGAAGCCGCGGAACGCGACCACCTGCACGATCACCGAGACGGTCTCGAACACGTAGAGGCCGCCGAGCACGACCAGGAGCAGATGGGTGTTGGTGAGCAGGGCAAGGGCGGCCATGGCGCCGCCGAGGGCCTGCGACCCGGTGTCGCCCATGATGATCTGTGCCGGAGCCGCATTCCACCACAGGAACCCGAGGGTGGCCCCGACGAGGCCTGCGGAGAGCATCGCCATCTCCAGCGTGCCGACCACCGCATAGAACTCGGGATGACGGAACTGCCAGAACGAAATGATCATGAACGCGCCGAACACCAGGGCGGCGGAGCCCGAGGCGAGCCCGTCGAGCCCGTCGGTGAAGTTCACCGCGTTCGAGGCCGCGGTGAACAAGAGCAGGACCCAGACCACGTAGAACCAGCCGAGGTCGATCCCCAGCGGCCGGGTGAAAGCCATTTCGGTGCTGGCGCCGTAGCCCACGGCGCCCCAGGCGAAGAGTCCGGCGATGGCCAGCTGACCGGCGAACTTCCAGCGCTTCTTCAGACCGAGATTGCGTGCCTTGGTGACCTTGGCGAAGTCGTCGAGGAAGCCGATGAGACCCATGCCGACGAATGCGAGCAGCACCAGCAGCCCCGGGGTGAGGAACGGTTTGAAGTTCAGGCTGACGTCCCCCGCCGGGGTGCGGGCATCGAGATGTCCGGCGAGCCATCCCATCGCCACGGCGAGGATCATCACCAGACCCCCCATCGTCGGGGTCCCCTGCTTGTGGGCGTGATCGACCTCGTCCTGGATGAACTGGCCGATGCCCTGGGCCCGGAAGAACCGGATCGCCACCGGCGTCGCCAGGATCGTGACGAAAAAGGCCACACCCGCCGAAAGCAGCATCGCGATCATGCCGCAGCACCTCCTCCGATCAGTTCCGGGAGCCGTTCGAGTCCGGTCGCTCGCGACGCCTTGACCAGTACGACGTCCCCGGGACGGAGCCGGCCGGCGACGGCCTCGGCCGCCTCGACCAGGTCACCGACCGCGGCCACGACGGCCGTGCCCGCTCCTCTGGCGATACCGGGGTCCTCGCCGACCACGACCACCATGAAGCCGAGCGCGGCGGCTCGCCGTCCCACCTCCTCGTGCAGAGCCGGGGAAGCGGCGCCGAGCTCGTGCATCATCCCGAGGACCGCGACGTGTCGACCCGGCATGGCGGCCACCGTCGTCAGAGCCGACTCCATCGAGGCCGGGTTGGCGTTGTAGGCGTCGTTGACCACGAGAACCGTTCCTCCGAGGACGGACCTCTCCACGACCTCCATCCGCCACGGCGACAGCCGCACTCCGGAGAGCCGGCCGGCCGCCTCGGCGAAATCCACCCCCAAGGCGAGTGCGGCGGCCACCGCAGCCGCGGCATTGGTCGGTTGGTGGCGTCCCGCGGCGGCGAGGACGATGTGAGCCCGTTTCCCGGCGTGGAGCATGGTGAACGATGCCCTTCCCCGGGGGTCGACGGTCACGTCTTGTGCGGCGACGTCGGCAGAGGGGTCCTCGCCGAAGGTGATCATCGGTCCCCGGCGCATCGTGAGGAGAACGGGATCGGCCACCGGGAGCACGGCGACTCCCTGTGGGGAGAGTGCCGCAACGAGCTCCCACTTGGCACGACGAACGGTGTCGATGTCGCCGAACATCTCGAGGTGGGCGGGGCCGACGTTGGTGATCACGGCGACGTCCGGACGGATCACCCCGCCGAGAGCCGCGATGTGCCCCAAGCCCCGACTTCCCACTTCCACCACCAGGGCGACGGCATCGTCCGGGCAGGCGAGCACGGTGAGCGGCACCCCGATCTCGTTGTTGTACGAGCTCGGGGCGGCGTAGGCGCCCGGTCCAACTGCTGCGGCGATCAGGTCCTTGGTCGTCGTCTTTCCGGTGCTGCCGGTCACCGCCACCACCGGAGCCGACAGCTCCGTGCGGCGGCGGGCGCCGAGGGCGGCGAGGGCGGTGAGCGGATCGGCGGTCTCGACCCCGGCGGCGCCCTTGGGGAGGCGTCCCGGTTCGACCAGCGCCGCCGCGGCACCCGCGGCAAACGCCGCCGTTACGAATTCGTGGCCGTCGGCAGCCTTTCCGCGTAGCGCCACGAAGAGCGCTCCCGGGGCGGCTCGACGCGAGTCGATCACGACCGAGGTGATCGTGGCAGTGCCGACGGCGACCCCACCGATGGTGGCTGCAACCGAGTCGAGATCCCACTTCACAGCTTCTCAGCCTCCTCGACGGCAACCACTCGATCGTCGAAGGGAACGACTCGGTCGCCGAAGTCCTGTGTCTGCTCGTGGCCCTTGCCGAGGAGGAGCACGACGTCGCCGGGCCGGGCAACCCCGACGGCGCGGGAGATGGCCCGGCGGCGGTCGATCTCGACGATCACCTCTGCCGGTCCGTGTGACCCGGCCACGACCTCGGCGAGGACGTCCTCCGGCCGCTCGCTGCGGGGGTTGTCGGTGGTGAGGACTGCGACATCTGCTCGGCAGGCGGCGCTCCCCATGAGGGGGCGCTTCGCCCGGTCACGGTCACCGCCGGCGCCGGCGACCACGATGACGCGCCCCGAACCCGCGAGGATCTCCCGCGCCGCCCCGATCACCGCCACGATCCCGTTGGGGGTGTGGGCGTAATCGACGACCACGGTGAAGCCGCCGCCGGTCGCCACCAAATCGAAGCGGCCCGGGACCCGATCCACCGAGGCGATCCCCGCGGCGATCGCGCCGTCATCGATGCCGAGGCTGCGGGCACAGGCTGCCGCCAGCGCGGCATTGGCCACGTTGAACCGCCCGGCCAGCGGCACCTCGAGTTCCAGCGATCGACTGCCGTTGCCGAGGGAGAAACGGGAGCCGGAAAAGGCGAGCGCCACGCCTCCGACCCGCAGGTCGGCGTCTTGGCTCGTCCCCACGGCCATCACCGGAAGGGAAAGGCCGCCGGCGACGCGACGGCCCGCCTCGTCGTCGATCCACACCACCGCGCGCTCGCATTGCGCGAACAGGGCGACCTTGGCCCGCTCGTACGACTCCATGTCTCCGTGGAAGTCGAGGTGATCCTGGGACAGATTCGTAAATGCCCCCACCCGGAACCTGGTCTCGGCGACCCTCCCCAGGCTGAGCGCGTGGGACGACACCTCCACCGCGGCCACGTCGACCCCGGCGTCGACCATCCTGCGGAGCATCCGCTGGAAGTCCGTCGCCTCCGGGGTGGTGCGCACCATCGGGACGAACCGCCCCCGAATCCTCGCCCCCACCGTTCCGGCCATTGCCTCGGGAATGCCGGCGCGCCGACAGATGCTCTCGATGAGATGGGTGACGGTGGTCTTGCCGTTCGTCCCGGTCACCCCGACGAGACGCAGCCGGTCGGATGGCCGTCCGTGCACCTCGGCGGCAAGCGGCGCCAGCGCGGCCCGGGTGTCGGCCACCACCAGCGCCGGCACCCGGACGGCATCGTCGCGAACCTCCACGCAGACCGCGGGAGACCCCGCCGCCACCGCGGTGGGAACGAACCGGTGTCCGTCGGTGGTGCGTCCCCTCACCGCGACGAACAGCACGCCGACACCGGCGGCGCGGGAGTCGTGCGTCACGTCGGTGACGGCGACTGCGCCGTCACCGAAAACGACGCCCCGGCACACCGGTGCGAGCGCAGCGAGGGTGATGGGATCAGCCGGCATCGGGTGCGACCCCCAGTTGATTGAGTGCCGCCAGTGTCACTGCGGAGAAGACCGGAGCCGCCCCCCGTCCCCCGGTGGCATCTGTGCGCGGCGAGTCGAGCACGACGGCGACGACCACCCGGGGGACGTCGATGGGGGCCATGCCGATGAAGCTCGCCACGACTTCGTCCTCGCTGTACGCCTGGCTGTCTTCCAGATACTTCTCGGTCGTGCCGGTCTTCCCGCCGACACGGTATCCGGGGACCGCGGCCAAGGATCCGGTGCCGACCTCGACCACCGCCTGGAGCATCGAGCGCATCTGCTCGGCCGTCGCCGCAGAGAGCACGCGTCGCTTCAGGAAATCGAATGGCACGCGGGTCCCGTCGGCATCAACGATCTCGGCGACGAGGTGCGGCTGCACCCAGATGCCGTCGTTGGCCACGGCGGCGTACACCATCGCCATCTGCAGGGCGGTGACGGACACGTGATAGCCGATCGAGGTGCCGGCGACGCACGTGGTCAGGCACCACTCCTCGGGTTCGCGCAGCACACCAGAAGCCTCACCCGGAAAATCGATTCCGGTGACGGTGCCCTCGCCGAACGCCGCCATGAAGGTATGCAGGCGCCGCGCCCCGAGTTGCTCTCCGATGAGAATCGTGCCGAGGTTGGAGGAGTAGGTGACGATCTCGGTGACCGTGAGCACGTCCGCATGGTCGGTGAAATCCTCGAACACCGTGTCCTGGATGGCGATCTCATCCGGGATCTGGTACGACGTCCCGGGGGCGACGAGGCCGGACTCGAGCGCACCGGAGATCGTCACCACCTTCTGTGTGGAACCGGGCTCGAAGACGTCGGTCACGGCGCGGTTGCGCAGCGCCTCGTCCGGGATCGAGCCTCGCTCATTCGGGTCGTAGGTGGGCAGGTTGACCATGGCGAGGATCGCCCCGGTGGCGGGATCGAGCACCACCACCGATCCCGCCTCGGCTCCCGTCCGTTCCATCGCCTCGGCGAGCGCCCTTCCGGCGGCGAACTGAATCTCGGACTTGATCGTGAGCACGAGGTCGGCGCCGGGTTCGGCGGGCTCTATCCGGTGCTCCCCCTGTGGGATGGCCAGGCCCTCAGGATCTCGCTCCACCACCAGCGAGCCGGGATGTCCGGCGAGCGCGGCGTCGTAGTAGAGCTCGAGCCCCTCGAGTCCGACGTTGTCGTCAGCCCTCACGAACCCGACCACGTGGGCGGCGAGGTCCCCCGCCGGGTACAGCCGCTTCGGCTCGACGAGCAGGTACACCCCGGGAAGGTCGGCCTGCCGGATCGGATCGGCCACCGCCGGGTCGAGCTGGCGGGCCACGTACACGAACTCGGTGTCCGAAGCGAGCGCCGCCAGGACTTCGCGTGCCTCGCGCCCGACGAGCGGGGCCAAGGTCCGGGAGACGTCCACCGGGTCTTCGATCTCACGGGGATTTGCGTACACCGTGATCGCATCCACGGTCACCGCGAGTTCACGGCCGTCACGGTCGAAGATCGTGCCGCGGTCGGCGGCCAGAGTGAGCCGTTGCAGCCGTTGGTCGAGCCCGCGGGCGGCGAACTCCTCGGCCCGGGCACCCTGCACCACGATCAACCGATAGCCGACCATGGACCAGGCGAGCACGAGCACGACGCCTACGCCCGCGAGGCGCGCATTCAGACGACGCGGCCGTGCCTCCACTGTTCTCCTCCTCGGCGTCGTCGTGATGTCCCGACCGGGGCGCCGCACCGGGGTGCGAAACCCGTTCTCCTCGCGGTGGCCGGAGCCTCTTCCCCGCGCCGTGTTATGGCTGGGCGCTCAAGAGCGTCTTGAGGTCCACCCAGCGATCCTCCACGCCCGGCCCCGGATCGCCGAGACCGGGAACCTCGATCATCATGAGTTCGGTCGGATACACCATGCCCATCTCGTCGGCGAGATCGGCGATGCGCTCCGGCGATCGCAGATCCGCCACGCGGAGGCGCAGCTCCCAGTACCGGGCCTCCTCCACGGCGATCTGGCTCCGGATGTCCTCGAGCACGAACGCATTGCGGTCGAGGGCGACCCGGGTCGAGATCATGACGAAGAACACCGCCGCCAGCGTGAAGACGAGTCCGAGCCATCCGCCGATACGCCGGTGCCTGGTGCGCGGCCCGACGACCACATGGAAGCGGCGGGCACCGGGGGCCGGGAACGTCAGCGGGTACGAGCGGGCGACCATCAGAGCTTCTCCGCCACCCGAAGCCGGGCGCTGCGCGCCCGCGGGTTCGCCGCCACCTCGTCCTCACTCGGCCGGATCGCCTTGCGGGATACGAGGCGGAGCTCGGCTGCGGCCCCACAGACGCACACGGGGAGGTCGGGTGGGCACGTGCACCCGACCGCGCCGGCCGCGAACCGGTGCTTTACGATCCGATCCTCGAGAGAATGGTATGAGATCACGGCAATCCGGCCTCCGCGTCGCAGCACGCGCAGGGCAGCATCGAGGGCGGGGTCGATCGCACCCAGCTCGTCGTTAACGGCGATGCGCAGAGCCTGAAAGCTGCGTCGTGCCGGGTGCCCGTGGTCGCGGGCCCGAGCCGGCACGGCCCCGGCAACGACCTCCGCGAGGTGCGCGGTGTCGCCGACCGGGCGAGCGCGGACGATCGCGTCGGCAATGCGGTCGGCAAAGCGCTCCTCGCCGTAACTCCGGATGATGCGGGCGAGTTCGCCGCGGTCGACCTCATTGACGAGGTGACCGGCGTCGAACCGGGCGTCCGGGCCCATGCGCATGTCGAGAGGGCCGGGGCTCCGGTAGGAGAAGCCTCGCTCCCCCACGTCGAGCTGGTGCGACGAGACACCGAGGTCGAAAACGGCGCCATCGAGTTCATCGACTCCCTCCTTGACGAGCACGGTCTCCAGGGTGCAAAAGTTCGCCTGGTGCAGAGACACCCGCTCCAGACCTGCAGCCCCCGGGGCGGCGTCCGGATCGCGATCGATGGCGATCACCCGGAGCGAAGGCACTGCCTCGAGAAGCGCCCGGGTGTGGCCTCCCCCACCAAAGGTGGCGTCGAGGACGATCTGCGGCGCCACCGCCGAAATCGCCTCCACGATCCGATCGGTGAGCACCGGGAGGTGGTACGGGGTGTCGAGTCGGCTCACGGTCAGCCCCCCGGAGCGCTGGCGCCAGGATGGAAGCGGGCGGAAAATGGGGCATTCCACATGGCATCCAGGGGGCTGACGGTGAGTCGATCGACATTCAGATTCCTTCCTCGCTGAGCGCCTCTTCGATGCCGGCGTACTGCTCGTCGGCCTGGGACGAGAGGCTCTGCCAAGCCGCCGCATCCCAGATCTCGAGACGATCGCTCACTCCAACCACCACCACGTCCTTGTCCAGACCGGCGTAGGTGCGAAGCGCCTGCGGGATCTGCAGACGCCCCTGCTTGTCGGTCTGCAAGTCGCTGGCGCCTCCGAAAAACGACCGGGCGTAGTTGCGGTTGACCTTGTTGTTGCGCGACAGCCGGGTGACCTTGGCCGCCGCCTCCTCCCAGCGATCCGTTGGGAACACGAAGAGGCAGCGCTCCTGCCCCTTGGTGACGACCGCTCCGGCAGCGAGGTGCTCGCGGAACTTCGAGGGCATCACGATGCGCCCCTTCTCGTCCACGCTGTGCTGGTACTCGCCCAGGAACACCCGACATCTCCGCTTTCGTCATCGCCGTACCGCCTTCACGCTTCACGGCGTCCGGTCGAAGAGGTGCGATCGCACCCCTTCCTTTCCACTTCGCGCCACTTTCACCCACTTCCTGCCCCATGTCAACCACTTTGTGCCTCTGGGCGCCAATATGGAACAGGTGTTCGGGGGGTGAAGGTGCACGCCTGCGCGGCCCCGGGTTCGCCGCGATGCGGTGGCGATGGGCAATGAGCAATCGGCGAGACCGCGCAGAGGCAGTGTCGCGGTGTTGCCCATCGCCCACTGCGTTGCTCCCCCGCCGCCGGCCGCCCGCACCCCTGGCCCCTGGCCCTTCGCCCTTCGCCACCTGCGTTCGACCCCACCCAACGCGCTACCTACCCTCGCCCCGTGCTCACCGCACGCCGCATCGTCATCACCGGCGCCTCCTCGGGGATCGGCCGCGGACTGGCGCGGGAGTACGCCGCCCAGGGTGCGCAGGTCTGGGCGGTGGCCCGCAACGAAGCAGCCCTCGCCGACACGGCGCGCGGTCACCCCGGCATCCACATCACCCCCGCCGACCTCACCACCGGGGCGGGGCGGAGGGCCGTCGTCACCGCGGTGGAGCGCACCGGCGGCGTGCTCGACGTGGCGGTGCATGCCGCCGGTTTCCTCGGACCCGTCGGCGTCCCTCTCGCCGGGTATCCGGAACCGGAGTGGCGCGCGGTGTTCGAAGCGAACGTGACCGCGGTACACCTGCTCCATCAGGGTCTCTCCACCCACCTCGATGCCGGCACGGCGCCGACGGTGATCGCATTGGCGAGCACGGTCGGCCGCACACCGAGGGCGGGTTGGGGGATGTATGCCGTGTCCAAGCACGCCCTCGAGTGGTGGGTGGCGATGCTTGCCATCGAGTGGCCGCGGGGCCGGGTGTACTCGGTCAACCCGGGAGGCACCCGCACCCCGATGCGGGCAGCGGCCATGCCCGCCGAGGATCCCGCCGCCGTCCCCGCACCCGAGGAAATCGCCCCCCTCTTCCTGCGTCTCGCCCACCCGGCGGCACCGGAACCGTCGGGCTCGGTCCTCGACGCCCGTGACTGGATCGGGCGCAATCCCTGGGAGGGTCTCGACCCGGGGGCGACGCGGCAGTGACCACTTCCCGTCGCGGCGGCCGAACCATGCGTATCATCGCCCCATGACGACCGACCCCCGCACCTCTTCGGCGCCGACTCCTCCCCCTTCGCGGAAATGGCTCGGACCGGCGCTGCTCCTGATCCTGGTGGTGGTCCCCGTCGTGGTGCTCGTGGCCTCCAACACCGAATCGGACACCCTGGCCTGGGCCGGTTACGAATGGGAGGCCCCGAGATGGTTGGTGCTCGCCGCGACCTTCGTCGCCGGCGGCGTCGGCGCCAAGCTGCTCGGGTGGCTGTGGCGGTCCTGGCGGAGGCGGCGGCGCCGCAACGCCGACGAGCGCGACATCACGCGCAGGCTCGCCGGCGGCCAGGGAGGCTGATCCAAAGCCGCTGGTATCGTCGGCCCCCGCATGGCTCAAGCGCTCGTGCTGAACGCCACATACGAGCCACTCACGGTGGTTCCGATCCGCCGCGCGGTCGTGCTCGTGGTCCGGAACAAGGCGGAGTTGGTGCACACCCGCGAGCAGCGATGGCACTCCGAGCACCTCGACATCCCCGTCCCGACGGTGATCAGGCTGCGCCGCTACGTGCGCGTTCCGTATCGCAGACGGATCGCATTGAGCCGGCGCGCCGTATTCGCCCGGGATCTCAACCGGTGTCAGTACTGCGGAGGCTCGGCCGAGAACCTCGACCACGTCGTGCCCCGCTCCCGCGGGGGTACCCACGCCTGGGAAAACGTGGTGGCGGCGTGTCGAACCTGCAACACGCGCAAGGGTGACCGCACGCCTCCCGAGGCCGGGATGGTGTTGCACATCCCGCCGAAGGCGCCCCGGGAGAACGGCTGGCTCCTCGTGGGTCTGGGCGCGCCACCCCATCCCTCGTGGGACGCCTACCTGGGTGCCGCCGCCTCCTGACCGGACCCGGTGGCACCACGCTCCGCAGCCCTGCTCGGCACTTTGCGTGGTGATATCATCGCCGGCGGAGGTGAACCCGGTGCGCGTCGTCGGGTACGTGCGCGAATCCCCCGACCCATCGGACGGTCGATCGGCATTCGCTCAGCAGGAGGAGATCCGCAGGCACGCGGCGACGCACGGCCTCTGCGTGGTCGCGTGGTGCCAGGACCTGCGCGGGGCGACCCCCGGCCGTGACGGCTACCTGTCCCTGCTCGGCGTCGTCGCCTCCGGCGCCGTCGACGCCGTTCTGCTCCCCGGAATGGCCACGCTGTCGTCCGACCAGATCGTCCAGGAGATCATGATCTGGGACCTGGTCGGGCGCGGCATCCGGGTGATCTCGACGCTGGAGGCCGACCGCACCCTGCTCGGTGCGGAAGCCGATCCGGGCGCTGCCCGCATGATGATTCGCGACGTGCTCACCCGGGTCGGCGAACACGCCCGCTCCCTGGGCGCCCACCGAATCCAACCGCCTTCGATCCTCCCCGACGGGGACGTGCTCGTCCACATCATTCGCGCCGACGAGGCGGAGATCTCTCTGCGAGATGGGGCCCCGCGCGCCTAGGCGCGCAATGCGGCCCAGGTGGCGCGGGCGACGGCGTACGCCCGGCCCGCCTTCACCACCGCCGCCCCAGCGGTGCGGGTCCCGTCGACGCGCTCGACGAGGACGGTGACCACTTCGGTCCCCTCGGTCGACCCCAGCGACGCCGACAGCAACCGCGGCGGCCTGCCCTCGGCGAGTGCCCCGACGACGGCTACGACCGCGGCCGCCACCGCATCCTCGGTGGCCACGGTGCGCTGGCTGAAACGCCGTCCATCGGCGGCGGTGGCGACGACCATGACCCCGTCGGAGGACTCCTCGACCGTGAGCGAGGCGAGCGCCGACGCGACGCCTCCGTCCGACGGTTCCGCGGGGTGCAGGAGTGCGGGTTCCGGCGTCGGTGCCTCCGCCGGCACCGGTACCGGCGGCGGCATCACCGGCCGGGGTGGGATCGGGAGATCGGCGGCGGGAAGACTGACGGCGGGTGCCGGCGGACCGTCGTCTCCGGTCACGCGGGAGCGCATGCCGTGCGAAGCGAGCACGCGCTGCACGTCGGCGCCGACCGCACGCGGATCGGCCTCGGGATGGAGCCGAACCCGAACGTTGTCGGGCGTGACCCCTTCGCCCTCGACCTCGGCGGCGGCGACGCCGGGGAGGGAGAGGAGCTCGTTACGCAGCGTGTCTGCCGACATGCGGGGCTCCCTTCTCCCACGGTTCCCGGATCGGCGCTCGCCCCGCATCCTAGACACCACGCATCGTAGGGTCAACGGCCACTGTCGGTATCTCCGGTGACCCCGACGCGCACGGCGCGCGCCTCATGGTTCCCAGTCGCGTGCGGAGGAACCGGCCACTGATAGTCTCCGCCCGCCCACCTTGGAGGAGCGTTGCCCACACAGCCCGTCGGACAGGGTGAACTGAGCTGGTTCGCCGACCAGTTCGACGCGATCGCCGGCAACATCGAACGGGTCATCCAGGGCAAGCGCGACGTCGTCGACCTCGTCGTGATGTCGATGCTGTCCGAGGGGCACGTGCTCATCGAGGACGTGCCCGGTGTGGGCAAGACCCTGCTCGCCAAATCGCTGGCGCGCAGCATCCATTGCTCCTTCCAGCGCATCCAGTTCACCCCGGACCTCCTCCCCTCCGACGTCACCGGAGTGTCGGTGTGGGACCGGGAGCGCGGCGATTTCGTGTTCCGCCCGGGTCCCGTGTTCGCCAACATCGTGCTCGGCGACGAGATCAACCGCGCCAGCCCGAAGACCCAGGCGGCCCTGCTGGAGGCCATGGAGGAACGCCAGGTGACGGTGGACGGCACCACCCGCGAGCTCCGCCTTCCGTTCATGGTCATCGCGACCCAGAACCCGATCGAAC
>Ga0209431_10002264_pt1 | contig 15702 bp, 16 predicted proteins | sample RifCSP13_3_FD_184021 | JGI IMG/M metagenome (GOLD analysis project Ga0209431, IMG submission 184021) | Soil microbial communities from Rifle, Colorado - Rifle CSP2_sed 13_3 (SPAdes) (version 2) | ecosystem: Environmental > Terrestrial > Deep subsurface > Rock core/Sediment | place: Rifle...
TTGCTTTTTGTCCTGCGGGGGCCGTGGCGGCTTCTCTTTCACGATCACAGTCGTGTCCGGCTTTTTGGGCGGCCGCTTGTCCTCGCCTCTACCGCCTCGGCCTTTCTGCGCAAAAACGCTCGCCGCAAGGAACACGACCAGCACTAATGCCGAAATTATCTGTTTTGCTCTAACCATCGAATCTAAAGCCTCCTCATGCTCCATCAGCGCCATGGGGAGGGAGAAAGAGTTGCGCCGCTCAGTGCTGGAGCAAGCCGGATGCCAATAACGGTTGACCCAAATACAACTGCCAATCGAAACTTTCCACCAAAAACTCCAGACTTTACGCACCGTTTCGCATCGCGTCGCACGGTATGGTGCAGCCCTGGAGCGCCTAATCACCGACGCGCAACAACACTCAATGTTCCCACATTTCCACTCGTGTCAAAGACTCGCAAACTAATCGTGTGTTCCGGTTCCGCGGTAATCGGCAACTCTAAAGAGTAACGCTCCCGTCGGTTGTCTGCAATACCATCGTCGGGGAATATTGGCGTCCAGACACCGCCGTTCACACTCAAATCTGCTTTTCTTATCTTTCCTGTCGTGTCTTCAACGTCAAAAGCTATCCGCACCGTTCCGCCAACAAATTGTGGCTGGCCCACAGCTCGGATGGCCGGCGGAGTATTGTCGATATCAACAGGATCGCTGAAACGCTCTCCAGATAAAGCCTGGCCAGTTGGGTTGTCCGGTGCATCAGAAGCTGTGATCTTTATGATGTAACGGCCATCGGCCAGGGTTGCGCCATCGATAGTATAGAAGTTGTCCCGTAATTTATCTTTCAATAAGCGAAAGGTGCTTTCGTTAATCGAGCGATATAAAATCGCATATTCCAATGTGTCGCCATTGCGATCTTCGGCCTGCCACTGGAATGACCGCGCTCCCTTCTGAAATAGGCGTCTGGGAGGAACTTGAGCTGCGATCCCAAATTGCGCTGGGTCCAAACCAGCCGATTCAACCGCCGGGTCGAGTGTCACCTGCACCGCCTGCTGAAGACTTACGCCGATGGGGAGAGCGGTTATTGATAGAATCTCTGGCGCGACATTGCGCGGCAGATAAGCGAGACTCACGTCCTCACTCCATGTTCGAGCCGCGCCACCGGCTGAACGCATCGTCATCCGCCACTGAATGAACCGAGCACGAGGGCTCGCGATCTGACTCCCTTCGGGATCTCGATAAGGTGAGCTCCATTCACTCCAGGTACTGTCAGGACGCTCCCCGTTACCGGTGCGCGTTTGGAGCTCGACGTTGCCGCCACCACGCCACCAGATACGTCCCCAATTCGCTATTAGCTTTGCATCTCGAACTGGAGATTCGTAAATGCCTTCCGCCATCAACGGCGCGCCAAAGCGGAACAACTTCCCCTGGTTACTGGAGGCCGCATAGACCTGCCCGCTGGTGACCAGAAATGACGAAATCTGACCTTCCGTCGACTGAAGCAATAACGTGTCGCGCCCGTCGTTCGTAACCGAGTAGATGCGACCCTTATCCGAAGTCCCGATAAGAACACCGCCGCCCTGGGATGCAGGCGCGACGGCAAAGGCAGTGACCGTTGTTGAACTCCAAAGAACGTCCGCGCCACCGTCTGGGAGTATGCGAAACACTGCACTGCGAGCACTTGTGGTGTCGGTTCGACTCCGCACGGGCGGTGTTTGCGCCTGAATCGGAGTTCCACTCTCGTCAATAGCAGTTATGGTGACGGAGGTCGTCGGCGTAGTTGCAGTTTCAGGAGAAGTGATGACAGGTTGTGTCGCCGTTTGCTGTCGGGTTCCGGACGCGGCATCACCAAGTCCCAAAGCATATATTGAACCATCAGCTGCAGGGGCCAACGCGTGAATCTCTCGCAACTGCGCGTCATAAAGCGCGAACGCTTTGCCATCACCCGAGATTCGCAACACCAGACCACCAGGATCCGTTCCTGCTATCAGATCACCCTGAGTTGAGACCGCGAGCGACATCACGTGAGTTTGATTTGTCTTGATGAGCAACGAAGCGTCAGGTTGAGCTCCCGCGCTGCGTACGCGATAAAGTCTGCCGTTGTCTCCCGTCCCCACCGCCAGCGAACCGTCATTTAACACCGCAAGCGACCAGATGTACTTGTCCACCGGGTCGAAATAGACCTCTGCTTTGCCGTCGGCGGTGACTCGATAAACCTTGCCATCCGGCGAGGTGCCGGCGTACAGAGCACCGTCGCGCGCCACGGCCAGTGAGGTAACGTCGAGCTCCGCAGCGTCGTAAAGCAGAGAGCCCCGCCCATCAGCGGTTACGCGAAAGATTTTTCCGTCATGCCCAGTACCTAGATAGACGTTCCCCTGCCCGTCTATTGCGCTGGACCAAACGTATGCCTGCTCAGTGTTGAAGACCTCTGCGATGTTTGGGGCGAGACTAAGAGCACCCGTATCGCTGACCGAGACACCACGTGCATCACCCTTTAAGAGCTCAGTCCTAGAGTTCATCTCCCAGATAACTGGTTGTCCGGCGTGGGCCGAGCCGAACAAGGAGGCGGTCAATAGAAGGGCCATTAGGGGTCTTATTCTGTTTTTGATCTGAATCATGCCGGTAGTTAGTTTCCTATGAATTTTGCGTAGAGAGAGCGAGCTGTGGTGATGTTATCAGTGCCACGAACGATCGACCGGGCGTCCTGGAAAACCGTCAATTCAAAGTCTCCTGTGCGAAATCTCAGCAGGTAATCGTTGAATTGAACTTCCCCGTTGGATCGCAGTCTTTCGGCCAACCTGTGAAAGTCTACCCGTCCAGACTGAGAGGGCGAGATCTGCACCGCGTTGCGCCCGCAAAGGACCGCGGCAAACTCACTTCTGTTTTCATTGAGCATCTCAAAACGTCCAAGTCCACACGTTGGACAGTCAGGTGACGGAGGACCGGGTTTAATCCGCCGCCATTCGTTGCGCCAGACATCAAACTGCATCAACGACTGGTGAAGCTCAGCCTCGTTCTTCGTCAATAACTTCAAAGCCTCCGTAACCTGCACGGCCGCAACCACACTGATGATCGGCATGATTACACCGACCGTGTCACAAGTCGGCGCACTAGCGGCGGGCGGCGCTTCCTCGAATACGCAACGAAGGCATGGTGTTCGATGCGGTCGGATTGTCATGGTGACGCCGTACGACCCAACGGCGGCACCGTAAATCCAGTCGACGTTGTGCTTCACACACGCGTCGTTAAGTAGGTATCGCGCGGCGAAGTTGTCGGTGCCATCAAGAACAAGATTGGATCCCGCCAGAAGACGCTCTACGTTTGAGGCGTTAACATCTACTACTTCGGGTTCAACCGATACAGACGAATTCACTTTGTGTAGATGCTTTTGGGCGGCGATCGCTTTCGGGAGTCGTTCCGCAGCATCAGATTCGGTGAACATAGTCTGCCGCTGCAAATTCGAGGCTTCAACGAAATCGCGGTCAGCAATACGTAGTCGACCAACTCCTGCGCGGGCGAGGGCCTCCACTTGCGCGGTACCAAGCGCTCCACAACCGACTATGAGCACAGTTGCCGATTGCAGACGCTTTTGCCCGGCGGCGCCAACGCCTGAAAAAAGGATTTGACGGCTGTACCTTTCGTTCATCCGGTTGTTGTACTCTGCTTCCATCAGGTCAAACCAGTGCTCTTTTCGCCGCTTCCTCCATCACTCGATTCGGAACTTCTAGTCCGGTCCAGAGACGGAACTGGATTTTCGCCTGCGCCACCAGCATTTCGAGACCACCGAGCGTGTCACAGCCTGCCTTCATGGCCTCACTTACAAGTCTCGTCTCCCGAGGATTGTAAACCAGATCGTAAACCAAACCGACGCCGCGCAACTGATCAGCACTTGCAACACTTTCGTTCTCGGCACTGCCTCGCGTGCCAACTGGAGTTGCATTAACAACCAGATCGAATCCTGTCAGCGGTCCTTCAGCCAGTACTTTCCACTCCACTCCAAACTCCCCCGCCAGCGCCTCAGCATGCTTCGAATTTCTCGCAAGAACAGTGACGCCGGCGTTCCGTTTCTTCAACGCCCAGCACGCTGTTCTGGCGGCGCCACCCGACCCGATCACAGCGCAGCGAAATCGGGAAACGGAACCGACTCTGTCCAGCAAGGGCTTAATGAACCCTTCGGCATCCGTGTTGTAACCGTGTAGCCAGCCGTCCTTCAAGACGATAGTGTTGACTGCTCCGATCTGTTCCGCAGCGGGATCGATATGGTCGAGGTAGCGAATGACAGCAGATTTATGCGGCGCAGTAACACTTAACCCACGCAAGTTCCATTCAAACTCCTTGGTGCGCGGGTTGACCATTCGCGAAATGAAAGCTGCGACATCGCTGACTTCGAACGGCAGATACACGGCATCTATCTGCGAGGCGGCAAATGCGGCGTTGTGCAACTGGGGAGACATCGAGTGTTCGGTCGGCTTCCCAACCAAACCTACGATTTCGGTCGCTTCGGTAATCGAGTGAAGGCGATACACTTCCCGCAACTCACGCGCTGTGAGTTGACCAGGAGCAGTCGCGCTTGCGGCCTCCATAGCGCCGTAAGTCAGAAAACCGCCTCGCGACGGTCCCAGAATCCGACTCATAATGCCAGCCTGGCCCATCGCGATCGCAATTATCTCGCGTCGCTCAACACTCGCCCGGTTGAGTAGAGCAAACAAAGGCAGGTTATCAATGATGTCATCTACTTGCACCGCGATCTTCAGAATTCGCGCTCGCGTTCGAGCCATTCGCTCGTAAGTTTGGATAAGGTCATCAGGCAAAGCACGAAAGTCGTGGTGGGAACAGATAACGCGGTCCCAATCGATCGCAGCGTTATGAGAGCTTAGCTCTTCAACCAGATCCAATTCAATGTCAAAAAATGACGCGTCTGCGGGTGCTTGTTCCAGCCAAAATCTTCTGCGAACGTCGCGCGTATGGCTGTTGACACCGCCTTCTTCGCTTGAGCGCAGCGTAACGATCGAACTCTTTCCCAACGACCTAAGGCGATCTGAGAGTTGCGGAACAACGGTGCCTAGGGCTTCCGGCTGAAGGCAATCAAGTCGAATCTCAACAATATCACCCGCAGCGGCAGCGTCATCTAAGGCAGCATTCAACTGATCCGCAGTGTGCACACAGACAGGAATACAAATTAGGGGCGGAGTCTGAGAACCCATCAAATAAAGTTCAGGCGATGCTGCCCGGCGCAGAGCAAACATCGCCTTTCTGATTAGTGAAAACTTTAGCGAGGAATATCGTTTGGCCCATCCAATGTTCGTGTCGGTGCTTCGGCGCCAAGATGTCGGGTCGTTCCTTCTGTGACACTCGGTGGCGACGGTATCACTTCGCCGGTATTGCGTCGCGGCAGCTCAGTGGGCCGTATAGTAGGTTGGAATGCCGGTGACTGTGATGGACCAAGTGGTAGTTCCCGCTTTTGTTGCTCCTTAAATCGGATGTACTGAGCAATTCCAGTTCCCATCATCGAGAAGGCTGGGATCAACATCCAAAACCACCAGCCGCGTCCGATGCCCGAAAACGACAGCGCAATTGAGACAAAGAGGAAGCCCAAGCCCATGAAGGCACTGCGGAAGGCTGAGTCCAGACTTACCTCCCTATCCCGTCGCCTCAAGTGGCGTCGTTCGGCCCGGCTCAAAGGCACATCGCTGCCCTTTTCCGGCAGCTCTCCCGTCAGGGCTTGAGGCACCAGACTGATATTGGCACCGCAAACGCGGCAGAAACTGGCGCCGTCTAGATTTTGGCCTGCACATCTAGGACAAAACATTTGTACCTCCGCAACTGGTGGGTTTGTAAGCTCAAGCTCAGGTTTTCACATTACGTTGACGACGAGCCTCGTAGAGTAACACGCCAGCAGCCACTGAGACGTTCAGTGACTGCAGGTGACCCAGGACAGGTATCCGAACGAGTGCATCGCAATTCTCCGCGACCAGGCGATGAAGCCCTTCACCCTCACTGCCGAGAAAGAGCGTCGTAGGTAGAGTCCAGTCCCACTCAGTGTAAGCGGACTTCGCCTCGGCGGAAGCACCTACAACCCAGATGTTACGTTCTTTCAACTGCCCTATCAAACGCACGAGGTTGGTGACTCGTGCAACTGGAACGTGCTCCAGGGCGCCGGCCGCTGCCTTCGCCACACTGTCGGTTAACCCCACAGCACGACGTTCAGGAATGAACACTCCATCAACCGCTGCGCATTCGGCTGTTCGAAGGATCGCTCCCAGGTTTCGCGGATCTTCAATGCCATCCAAGCCTAATGCAAGCGGTGGCTCGTTTGTCCCTACCTTAGTGGCGAGGACATCCAACAGTTCGTCGGCGTCGTGGTATTTCGCGACCGCAATGCGCGCAACCACGCCCTGATGCAGGGCTCCGCCAAGTGAGCGGTCCAATTGAATTCGCGGCACCCTATGCACCGGCACACGCTCACGTTTGGCCAGTTCCAATAGCTCTTTCAACCGTTCGGGGCGTCCACCCTCGGCGATTGTGATCTGTTCGATCTGTCGACGCCCAGCGCGTAAAGCCTCGACGACAGGCAAAACCCCGTAGATGATTCCTGTTTGCCTGCGAGGATCCACCGGTCTTGGTGGGGTTTCCCCGTCACCAGTCTCGCGATCCCTGGCCCATCGTCTACGGGGTTTCATCGACTCTTGTGATGCTGCAAGTATTTAAGCAAACGGGAGTAGCGCGTAAATTGCTTTTCGTTGCTGACCTCTGTGACGGCACCCACTGTCAGCTTTCCAGGCCGCTCGCGCCGCCAGCCACGCGACTGTGTAATCTTAGTCGAACTCCATACGTGCTCCAGCGCATGACGGGCCTTTGTGTATGAATCATCCATCACGGCATGCGGAGCCCGTGATCTAATCAGATCGACCAACCTCCGGAAATTGTCGTGTGCGAGCAAGGTCTTTGTCGAGCCTAGGCATGAAAAATCAAAACTCTTTGCGAGAATCCGTAAGTTGGTCTTTGCGCCACGCCAGTAGAGATCCACCACTGCCTCATCGCCGAATGTTTCCACAGCGTCTAAAATTTCACCATCCTGCCGCCCGCCTTTTCTTTCCAAGAACTCTTGATTCTTCCGAAGTAGCGTTCCGCGAACCAGCAATTCCACCTCCAGCCATTCAAGAGAAAGTGGTGCATCACCCCCGCTAGGATGGGCCAACAGTCCCTTTTCACTTATATCGAGCGCCCGGATCCGCAAAGCAGGAAAATCCTGAAACGCGAGGTCTGTATCGGTTATGATTAACGCGCTGAGGCCATATTGATTTACGCAACTGGCTACAAGTCTTGCTTCCTCAGCAGTCGCCGTGCAGGCCAACGGTAATGGACGTTGAAAAGACAATATTTGCAACAGCGCTTCGGGAGTGATCTTCAGCAGGGCGCCTAGCTCACGCGACTGGTCGGGAGACAGTGCGAAACCGCTCGCTGCAAAAACAACAGTGTTTCCCTGCTCCCACTCCTCCAACGGTCTAAGTTCAGGCTTTCGCAGCTTTGCTCGCTCTTCGTCGAAAGCGAAAGGAGCGCCACAATAAATACAATTGCTTCTGGTTGGAGGATTTATGCGCTGGCACTTTTCACATCCAACCATTTCTTCAGCGGTAAACCTCTGTTGTTCTTGATCAACCGTTGGACCAAGGTCGAGCGGGGGAATGTTTTCGTGATCTTTAGGCAACAGCTCCTCCAAGGTTTTGGATTATATGAGCTTCGAAAGGATTCTTCGATAGTTTCCCTCTAGCGGCGCATGAGCGAATGAACGAGAAGCTGCAGATTAACCTGTTCGTGGCTTTCTATCTTACAGCAGCAGCTCTGGGGTTAGCTTGCTCTGCCATCCCGCCGACGGACACTGGTGGTCCACAGCCAACCCAACCTACATATCCAATACTGCTGCATGAAGATCCCGAACGGCGCGAGGCCACACTAAACGCGGCCGCACGAGTCATGGCCGGAAGCACCTCTGCTGCAAACATCACGCTTCAACCGGTAACCGCGACGATTGCAAGTCTACGGTCAAACCAGCCCCTACCACTTTACCTGCCAAAGCTTGGAACTGGATCCGTGATGAATGAAGATGAGACACGCGAGTCACTGCGTCGTTTTCTTATCGATTGGCAAAACATAATTGGGGCCGACCCTACGCATCTGTCTCTGGTCCGTCGTGAGAGCACGCCGAACGGCACCCAGGTAGCAACCTACGAGCAGCGTCCTTTTCGGCACCCGCTGCGTGGCGGCTTCGGCAATCTTGAAATCCACTTTGGTAACGACCGCCGAATCCTGAACATCACGAGCACGTGCATCCCGGATGCCGAGTCTATGCAGGCCATGCTGGCTGCAATCACTCCGAGCCTTACACCAGAGGACGCGGCGCAGTACCTACTCCAAAACGGGGTGACCTTCACGGACTCAACTGGCCGAACCCTGACGCTTAATCCGACGGAAGAGCAAGTGGAGGTACGAGAGCCTGTATTCTTTGTTAAGGGGTCCCAGGAAGCGCTTGAATTTCGGCTGGCGTGGGCGGTCGAGTTGACCGACGCCGCGGTAAAGATACTCTATCTGGATACCGTCAGGGCCGAAGTATTGAGTGTCGAATAGCCGGGCATCTGGTTCGCAACTTGACCAAAGGTGATCGGGCGACGCATCCTTAGACCAATAAAAACAACAAATGTTGGAGTTCCGATCAATGCACAACTTTGATCCTACGAACAATATTTCCTGGCAATTAGGGCATCGCGGACGAGTGGCGGTGTTTATCGATGGTAACAACCTGTTTCACGCAGCCCGTTTTCACAACATCGACATAGACTACAACAAACTGCTGCGGGTTCTGCTTGGGGACGGGCGCTTGTTAAGGGCTTTTTTTTACACTGGCGTTGATGCAGGCGCCGAACGACAACAGGGTTTTCTGCTCTGGATGAGACGCAACGGATTCCGGGTCGTACAGAAAGAGTTGAAAACTTTTTATGACGGGTCAAGAAAAGCCAATCTGGACGTGGAGATTGCCGTCGACATGCTTTCGCTGGCTGGTCGTTACGACACAGCAGTGTTGGTCTCAGGAGACGAAGACTTTGTCTATGCAGTCAACGCGGTGGCCTACAAAGGCTGTCGTGTGGAACTGGCCGGCTTTCGATCCAACACAGCTCCTAAGCTAATAGACGTCGCGGACTATTTCATAGATCTGGGTGAAATCGCCGACAAGGTGCGTAAAGAAGTTACACCGGGCCTTCGATATGACGAGCGAGACTTGCACGAAGAAATACAGCCCAGTTGTCTGGGGGATGAAATTCCACTTCACCAACCCGGCGCGGGGAGTTACGAGCCTGGTATTGGCGTCTCAATGTCACCCGCTGGCGACGATTGTTCAGAAAGCTTCTCATCACCGGCCGAATTCATTCGCATAACCGATGAGCATTGAGAGCCGGCGGCCGCCCCTAATTGAGGTTGGATAATGAAGATATTCACGGTTGAAGAAGCCAACGCCCTGCTTCCATCCGTTCGCGGCAAGCTGTTGAAAATTCAGCGCAGCCACCGACAGCTTTCCAAGTTCAACGATGCCGCGAAACTGGCCGCGGAAGCTGCAGAACACGGCGGTGGGGGAATATCAGCTGGCGTGCGTTATGCCGAGCTCCTGATGCAATTGACTGCTTCAATCAACGAACTCGAAGCTTTGGGTGTGCAAATTAAAGATTTTGCACGGGGCCTCATCGATTTCCCCTCTCTTCGCGAAGGGAGAGTGGTGCTTTTGTGTTGGCAGATCGGTGAAGGAGACAGCGTGGAATGGTGGCATGACGTTGACGCCGGCTTCGCTGGTCGGACGCCGTTATAGAACCAGTTGTTGAGGTCTGGCAAGGTCAGGGGTAGGAAATGACGTATGACCTACAATGACCTAAGACCTATGCAATTATGAGCAATGCCCAATTTTCCATTTATCATTTCCCATTTCCCATTTCCCATTTCCCATTTCCCATTTCCCATTTTTTATTTATCTCCGTGTCTCCGTTCTTCTCTGCGTCTTCTTAGTAACTACTCCTCTAAGTGGTTGATTCTATTAGAGGAGGAGAAAGCTACACATTGTTATCTGCCCGTCGAAAATGGCTCGGATGCTCTGTGGTTCCCGTATTTTTGCTTCGCGAGATTCACCACCAAGACACGGAGATAAATGAAAAATGGCAAATGAGAAATGGAAAATTCAGAGGTCGGAGGTCGGAAGTTAGAGGTCGGCGCTGGATGCCAATGACCAATGAGCAATGAGCAATGACCACCGATCACTGACCACTGACCACTGACGATGTAACACTGACCCGAACTCCGACCGCTGACCTCTGCCCTCTGACCTCCGACCCCTGATCTCTGCCCTCTAACCCCTCACTGCCCGCGCCGACAACTTCAATCCTTCGAATATTTTCTGATTGACCACTTAAAGTTATTCCTGATAGCATGCCCGGCAATGTGCAGCGAGTTCACCGTTGAACTCTGTCCCTGTCGCACGTTGCAAGCCTGATAATTGTCCCTCGGAGCCATTTTGGTATGCGATGTCCCTCGTGCGGCGCTCTTCAAAACGGTTTTAACGTTTGCAGCGAGTGCGGCCAGGAGTTAAGTGTCCACCGGTCAGTTTCGGATGCAGATTCCCCCCAAATTCGTAACTCGGAAAATGGGCCAGACGGCGAAAGCGTCCACACCAGCAACGATCCCTCACCGGCCTCTCGGTTGATTGAATTCCCCGGACTTCCCAAAAGCGCAGTTCCGCTCTGGCGAAAAGAGATTGCCGAACGCGTTCGCGAGGCGCAGGAGCGAAAGGCTCGTGAAGCTTTGGAAACCAACGGCGGAGCTGAGGGTAATGCGGCACCCCAGCTCGAGTTGCTTAGTCAGGTCGAGACGCCTGAGATTAATCCCCTTGTAGCAGCGGCGCTAAAGCGAATTGAGCGCGCCCACACAAACTCTCCCAGTCAGATCTTAAATCCCTCCCGAGCGATGACCGCTCTCGCCTATGCACCTGACAACGGATACCAGCCGTTGGTAGAGATTGCACCAGAAACGGTTCAACAGCCAACTTTAGTCACTGAAGCAGAGATCAACGCCGATGCAGAGCAATCTGCAAAGACTCATAACCTGACGGTCGTACCAACGGTTACCAGAACAGAGGAGGTTCAGCCACCTCGCGCTGCAAAGCCGCGTAGAGTTATTAGTGACGGTTTGAACAGCGCCGCACTGAACTATCTCGATTCTGTTCCGACGACTCTGCGCGTTGAGGACGTAAGCCATCGTGCTCCCGTCCCTCGCAGATTTGCGGCTGGCCTAATAGATCTGATCGTGCTGATATTCCTCTGTCTGCCAATGATCGCAAGTTTGAACCAGGCATTGTTACCTTGGCAGAATCCGCAGGCGGCGTTCTTTACTGTCTCGACCGTGATGGTGATGGGGTTTTTCTATTCGACAGTTGCAACCGCGCTGACGGGACGGACGCTTGGGATGCGTCTGTTAAATTTGCGGGTGGTGGACTCACGAACGGGCTTGATCCCAACGGGAAGTCAGTCAGCAGCCCGTTCCTTGCTCTACTTATTCTCGCTTGTTTCTGCCGGTTTAGTCTTGGTATACGCCCTGCTCGATGAAGACCGTCGCACAGCCCACGACAGATTTACCAAGACAGACGTGATCGCTTGTTAGTGTTTCAGCAACCGCAAACCCAGCAGCACAAAAAAGGGCACTGCTCCTAAAGAGCGGTGCCTTTTTTGTAATGCTCGGTAAAGGCTGCTAGCCTCAGTTCCCACCGGTGAATCTCGAAATCATAAAATCAGTCGCGAGTGAGGTCGAACAGCTTCTCCAGGGCCGTTTCCTATTTGCCGTCCATCAGTTGGATACTTTCACTCTCGTTCTGGATTTCAGACTACGCGAGAATGGATTTCTCCTGATAAGCACCGATCCGAAACGGCCACGAATGTACTTGATCACACGACGGTCGCGAGAGCTTGAGAAGGCCGCTATCAGCGCTGGGCCATTCGCGCAGTTTATTGTGAGTGCCTTACGTGGTGCGCAGTTGATTTCGGTAATGCCAGACGAGACCGAGCGGATCGTCTGGCTCACATTCAGGAAACAACAGGAAACTGGAGAAGAGCAGCGCCACACTCTAGTGGCCCAACTTACCGGACGTTCTGCAAACCTCTTCCTGGTGAGTGCGGATGGGGTTATTCAACAGGCATTGCGGCGCCCTAAGGGCGAAGGGCAACAGGTTGGTGACCGATACCAGCGGCCGCCACCAAACGTCAGCTCAATCCAAGAGTTGATGCACCTTCAAAATGAGGTCTCCGTCTCGGCGTCGTTAGACGAATATTTCACCCAACTCGAACGTGAAGAGCGTTTCGTTGCTCGGGTGCAAGCTATACAGGAGCGATATAAACGCCAACTTGCTCAGAAACGGAAGCTGGTACTGAATCTGCACGACGACCTTCGCAAACACGGCGATGCTCTCGAACACAAGCGAGTTGGCGATCTATTGCTGGCGAACATTGGAACAGCGGAACGCGCCGGGCGAAAGGTGGTGCTTAGAGATTATTACTCCGAAGGAACGCCCACGCTCGAGCTTGAACTTGATGAGAAAACAAGCCTGCAGGAGGAGGCAGCTCGATATTTTGCTCGTTACGCTAAAGCGAAGCGAGCGCAGGAAGAGATTCAGCGAAGGCTCGCCGAAACAAAGCATGGAATAGAAGCTCTTTCGACGGCGCAGTCGGTTCTTGATGAAATTGTCGCGACGCACAACGCGGATGCATTGTGCGAACTTGAAGAAGAACTTGCCCTGCCGGGGGCCCGACAGAGAAAGCAACCTCAACCAGAAAAGCTCCCCGGAATCCGTCGATATCGCTCGTCAGATGAGTATGAGATTCTCGTCGGCAAGGCTGCGACGACAAATGACCGGCTAACGTTCAAGATTGCCCGGCCGAACGATCTTTGGTTTCACGCCTCCGATTATCCCGGCTCGCACGTCATCGTCCGCAACAGTAGCCGTAAAGAGGTTCCACACCGCACCATCGTTGAGGCGGCACAGCTTGCGGCAAAATTCAGTCAAGCTGGCGATGACAGCAAAGTAAAGGTTAACTACACTCATCGTAAATTTCTTGCTAAGCCGAAAGGGGCTGCACCGGGTTTAGTGCGACTGTCGAGATTTAAGAGTATCACCGTAACGCCAAAGGAAGCGGTTGAGCGGATCATGTAATCTGGCCAGTACAAGTGCGCTGAACCCACTTTGGCTGCGTGTTAACATGGTTATCGAACGGAGCCCTTGCACAAAAAGTGTCCGCTCAAATGTCTTCTCTGTGGACCTCTGTGTTCTTTGTGACTTCTTAGTAACTCAGCGAGAAATGCCCTATTTTTGCACTCCAGGAGTTACCTCTTGTTATCTGCCCGTCGAAGACGAGCAGGGGGAGCTCTGTGGTTGTGTTTTCGGCGAGTTTCTTCACCACTAAGACACAGAGGACGCGGAGGTCGCACAGAGAAAAAGCCTATTTCATATTTTTTGTGCAAAGCCATCGAACGAGTATTCGTTAAGGAGCAGGCGGGGTAATGGATTGGCAAAAGAATATTCTTAATGACAACAGAGAGATTGAAGAAGTCATTCGAGCAACGAGATCAATCGCCGTTCTCGGCATCAAGACTGAAGAGCAATCGTGGCAACCCGCTTATTACGTTCCCAAATACCTGCAGGCTGCCGGGTTCGAGGTCATCCCGGTGCCCGTCTATTTCCCAGAAGCGACATCCATTCTGGGCAAACAGGTTTATCGCACGTTGCTCGATATTCCTACTGAGGTGGATCTGGTGAACGTCTTTCGGCGGTCCCAGGATGTGCCCGGACATGTGGAGGACATCCTGGCAAAGAAACCCAAAGCTGTCTGGCTGCAGTCAGGGATTAGCAACGATGAAGTTGCGGAGAAGCTAGCCAAGGCAGGGATCAAAGTCGTTCAAGATCGTTGCCTGATGGTCGAGCACCGCTACATGGAACGTTAATTTTGGAGTGCGGCGGCACCCCAAAGGTCCACAATTGGCAATCGGGAATGTTTAGTCTGTGTTATCTGCGTAATCTGTGGCTAAAAGTGCGCAAAAGATGCCAAAAATCTGGCATCTGTGGTAGATTCTCACTCCCAAAACTCGACTTCTCGCGTCCTCGTCACCCATGGAATCCGAACGGCTGACCCGCAAGAAAAGAATCGATCCTCTGCTGAAAAACCTCGGCTGGAGCATTGTCTCGTTTGATCCGGACAAACCATTAGCTGAATTACAGAATTGTGCCATCGAGGAATTTCCAACCACCAATGGTCCCGCTGATTACGCTCTCTGCATAAACGGCAAGATCGTCGGTGTCGTCGAGGCAAAGAAACTCACGCTTGGCCCTCAGAACGTACTGACGCAAGCCGAGCGTTATTCTCGCGGTCTAAACAACACCCACTTCCATTTCCACGGCTATTATGTTCCGTTTCTCTATTCGACCAATGGCGAAGTGGTATGGTTTCACGACGTTCGCCACGAGCGCAGCCGCTCACGCCAAATCGTCCGCCTTCATACGCCCGCGGCGTTAACAGAATTACTCGAACGCGACTTTGACGCGGCATGCGACTGGTTTACGACTCATCCGAACAACCATTACCGTCTGCGGCCTTACCAGATTGAGGCCAATAACGCGATCGAGGAGGCCATTGCGGACCGAAAGCGGAAGATGCTTGTTGCGATGGCAACAGGTACCGGCAAGACCTTTGCGCTCGTCAATCAGGTCTATCGGTTGATGAAATCGGGATTCGGTCAGCGAGTTCTTTTTCTGGTAGACAGACGCGCACTCGCCGCCCAAGCCGTTCGCACGTTCGCCTCATTTGAACCGCGGAGGTTAACACTCTGAGTGGGAATTGATGCAAGGATTCCTTAATCGAACAGGATTCTTTTATCGAAGTTTTGAGGATCACCACAGAGGGCACTGAGGCCGCAGAGGTTTAACGATTGAAATTGGTCGCGGATGAAACCGCCGTCAAGAGAGGGAGCTTCGCAGCAATTTGACGGTTCAATACCACCGGCTTGCCCGGTGGAGGCTCACGTTTGCGCTTTTGACTTGTACTTTTCTGAGCAGAAGCGGAACCGCCAACGAAAGAAAGCCAGACGTGGAGTGGAGGCGGCTCGTGTGTTTTGGAGTGGAGGCGGCGCGGGGGTTTTGGAGTGCGGGGGCAAGGAGCGCCAGCGACGCGCCACCGCTTTTGCTTGTATTGAAACACTTGAGTACTAGGCGCGACGCGGACACCAAACCGGGGGCTCTGACTGAGAATTGGTTTAGGCGAGTCACAACCTTGGGATCGCAAAGCATGAGGTTGGGTAAGCGAGAAAACAAATTAGGGGGGGTCGAAGTTAAAGGACCACCGACTGAAGGTCGGGGGATCTTTACCTTCCACCTACCCTCCCCCGTGGAGAAGACACTTGACCCCCCCAACTTAGCGGGTGGTCCCGGTCGGATCGTAAAAACTACGGGGGTCATCCGCTGTCTTGGTGAACCAAGGAAATTCTACACCCGGCAGTATGTATGATGGTTTTCTTACATGGACCAAATCGACTGGAGCACATTCAACCAAATCCTACACACTGCCGAGACTGTGTAAAAAAGAATTGGTGCGCTGCGGATCTGAGGATGGTATAAAGATCTGAAAGAAAGGAGGGCGCAAGCGGATGGGATTT
>Ga0209431_10002267_pt1 | contig 15694 bp, 27 predicted proteins | sample RifCSP13_3_FD_184021 | JGI IMG/M metagenome (GOLD analysis project Ga0209431, IMG submission 184021) | Soil microbial communities from Rifle, Colorado - Rifle CSP2_sed 13_3 (SPAdes) (version 2) | ecosystem: Environmental > Terrestrial > Deep subsurface > Rock core/Sediment | place: Rifle...
ATATTACCCAGGTAACATTACCGGTTTCTCCCTTATACCTCCCGTTATTACTGTAGATCTCGTAGTACAGAATACAAGTAACATTACTTTCACAATTAACAGTCTGGCGGCAAACGTGACCTCAGACGGTACCCAGATCGGAAACATTTCAGATTTTACACCTGTAGTAATCCCGGCGAATAGTCAGGGTGCGGTGCCTCTCACATTGAGGTTACTGCCCATTGGCATCGTTAACGATATTATTTCGATCATCACCGGCGGAGTGGGAAGTCGAACTATTTTGATAAAAGGAACAGTTAACGCTAACGGGGTTCAACAGCCGTTTGAATTACCTTTTAAAGTGGGGTTATAATGCCTGTACCAACGCCCTCTAAAAATGCTTATGGTGGTATCTTTCAATACCTGCTGCAGATAAATGGCGACCCTGTGCAGGTACGGGCGGCTCAGGCGAAGCTAGCACAGCTCACCCCGGAAACGGCGGCTGTGTATGCGGGTCTGAACATGCTACCGGAAGGTGATCTGAAAAGTTGGTTGATGGCGAACCCCGTACAGTTTTGGACGAAAGTGTATGAGCTGTTCTTTGGTAAAAAATGGACAAGCGGGGATTATGTTCTTGGTGAGCGGTTAAGTGATCAAGTGTATTGTAATCCGGATATAGGCCGGCAGCAAGTATCTAATCAGATGGTTGATCTCGCTCACGTAATTTTTAATCAGCTCTTTGGGGTGCGTATTGGCACAACGGACGATTTGGATGCCCTGGACAACGGCGTAGCTGCTTATAAGGCCCGGGCATCAAGTCAGGGTATAAGCGACGATGCTATCGAACGGGCTGTGTATTTAAAGCAGCGGTTTTACCCCGTAAACACCTATAACCGGGTGTGTTGGGATCTACGATACTTTGAGCTTTTTCCATTGGTCGGGCGCATACCTGACCATGAAATAGGCAAGTGGTACACCGGTACGGTGCTGGGTGGTGCGTATGCGATTAACGGTGTTATACCGGTTTCAGCTACCGACATTTTGGATCAGTATATTGGGGCAGACTTCGATCCGGTTACTGGGACGGTGACAACAACGGACGGTACCGTAATTACCCCCGATGTATTACCGGGGGCGGCTACCGGATCGATCATGGATAAAATAATATCCTTTGTAAAAACCGAACCGCTGAAAGCTGCGGTAGTTGCTGCAGCTGCGTTGTATGCTTATTATGAATTTGAGGAAAATGACTAAGTGTGTATGGTTACACCGGATATGATTTTGCGCCGGTTGCCTCCTTATCAAGACGATTGGGAGTTGGTGGTAAAAGAGCAATATGTACGCGACATTGTTAAAGAGATCTGTACCGCTCACCGGCTATACGCGGATTTCTACGATAAGTTTTCGGATCTGTTTTACAATACAGATCCCGAAACAGTAGCGGATAGGCTGTACAGTTTTTGTAAAAACTATATCTCATACCGGGAGGAAAGTAAAGAAGATCAAACCTCTGCTCTCCCTACAGGTATCCTTCACCGGGGTTATGGTGATTGTAAGCATTATGCGTTATTTTCCGCCGGGGTTATCGGATCTCTAAATAGGCTGTATGACTGCTGCTTTGAAGCGTATTATTATTTTGTGGGCTATAGAGGTGCTGAGGAACCCTACCATGTTTTTGTGAGTATAGTGGACAGTGATAAGGAAATTTGGTTAGATCCAACGCCCGGCAGCGGTGGTACACCTACTTTGATCGTACCAAAACCGATTTAATGAAAAAGTTAGTCGACAATGAATGGCTTGATATTGGGCTGAAAGTAGGGATACCGATCGGTGTGTACTTTTTTGTGATTAAGCCGATTTTGGTGTCTATAAACTTACTACCTGATAAACAGGAACAGGTGCAAAATGAATCCGATCAGCAGGCACAGAATCAGCAACAGCAACTGGGCGTGTACTATGGAAATGAGAATCACAGCTACAGCGCCACTGTATTGGATGGTATTTCGGTTACCCTGCGAACTGCGACAGATAGTTGGTTCGGGTATGATTGGGATTCGATTGCTGAGGCGTTGGCGTGGTTACCTGGGATGACAGCAGCTGATGGCAGGTATTTCCTGGGGACTTTTGCAAAAAAGAACGGTTACACGTTGCACCGGTGGTACTTGGATAAATTCACAGATACTACTATCATTACCTCTTTTACCTGGGACAATGTTAAGTGGGAACCTGGTTGGGGTAGTAGTGGGGGTCGTGCTGCTTATGACTACTCACCCTTTTATGAAAAGATGGGTATTAACGAATCGAACGCCCGTTCATTTTCATGGTCTGAGGTAGTGAATAAATTTGTTTCTTACGTGTACTCTTTAACAGGAGTAACGCGGCAATAACAGGATACAGTCTATTGAAATTGTGAGATTGAATATGTGAGATATGGCATTGTACAGAAATATTGCGGGTATTCCGGATGACACCGGACGCGTTGGTTTATCACTTACAAGTTATTCAGGTGGTTCTACTGCACCGACACTAATACGAGATCCTGCAGCTGTTGAGGCTGCAGCGTCTGCTTACTATGCAGAAATGCAATCGCGGTACGACTACGCATTAAAGACAGATACCGGGCAGCTTACTATCGAGGGGATTTTTGTTGCCCCCGATAATGGAAGTTTATTTCAGGGTACCTACGAGTTCGCCAAAGCATGGTTACCACTACAGGACATTCAGAAAATTGAAAATGAGCGCGGAACAGCGGGTGCCTTGCTGCTGCACATGAACGAACCCGCTTTGGCTAAAGACACTGCAGGGTATGAGGGTGGCAGTAGTGGTACATTCAGCGGACAGCCCCCTGCAGTAGATCCCATTCCGGCAGTACAGGTATTGCCCCCGGTGGTTACCGATTCTACCGGTGTTGTTTATTTCGATCCGGCTACTGCAGATCCTTACCCAGTTCCGCCCACTACCACAACAACTACCAGCGCTATCCCGACTACTACAACTACCATCCCGACTACGCAGGCGCCGTTACCGGTTGATCCGGCGACAGCCATTAAAAACAACTTACTACCACTGGCAATAATTGCCGGCCTGGTAGTGGTTGCGGTTGGAGGTGATGACCTGTTGCATCGACGTAGCCGGCTGGTATTCCTGGGGGGTATTGGTGCCCTTTTTTACATCATGGCTAAAAAATAGAAGTATGGCGAAAGCAAAGAAAAAGCGCAGGAAAGCTACCGGGGTAAAAAAGAAAGTTACCAGGGCGAAGAAACGAAAGCCCGTTAAACGCCGGCGTAGCCCTGCAAAGAAACGCCGTACACGCCGGGTTATAGGGGTAAAAAGAAAACCTGCTAAAAAGCGCAAACGGCGTAGCCCCGGGCGCAAACTGGTAAAGCAGGTTGAACGGCGAAGCGTTGAGCGGGTAATGGCAGGTAAGCGCAGAAGGCGTAGGGCTGTAAGGAAACGGCGTGTAGTAATGGCGGGCAGACCTCGCCGGCGCGCTGTTGGTAAGAAGGACAATTCAAAATTGCTAATCGGCCTGGCTATCGGGGCTGCAGCAATTTACTTTCTAACAAAGAAAACCACAACGGCTACCTACCCTACTAATTACCAATTGCCGCCGATAGCGCAGACAAGCAACTATACCAGGAATACACAATCGCAGGATCTACTTAACTACGCTATGGCCGGGGGATTGGCTATTGAGGCTATTATCAAACTGATTGATAAGCTCAATACCAGCTCTGACCAGGAAGTTGAGAACATCTACGATGTGTACCATACGACCGGGAATTTAAATTATATCGCTTAATCAAAATTTACATATATGGCTCGAAGGAAAAAACATCAAAAAAGGCGGAGAACTCGCCGGGTTGGTGCGTTGAGGTTAGGGGGTAAAGGAGACATTGCCGTAAAGGTTCTTGCCATTGGTGCCGGTTTCCTCATGGGCAACGCAATAAATGGAGCTATTGATAAAATGCTCCCCAAAACGACAGATCCCGCCCCCGTTCCGACCAAAAACGCAAAGATCACAGCCACGGTAGCGCAGGTTGGTATCGGTGGCTTGCTGCTTCTGCAAAAAAAGAGTGGTGCCACTGGTATGGTTATGAAGGGCGCCGGCGGGCTGCTTGCCGGTGCGGGCCTGAAACGAGCACTCGGTGTACTGGGTGTGATGGGTGGCTATCAGTCGGTACCTGTCATTGGTCGCCATAAGATGGCCGGCTATCAGAGCGTACCGGTTATAGGTGCAAGTGTGATACCCTCACAGCTGGGTAATCGTACTCCCCCACAACTCAATGGTTATCGTCCTGCAGGGTCAGGTGTCGGTAGCTACGTTAACCAGGGCAGTGGTGTGATGGGTAGCATAGGTTGCTGTGACGATGGCAGTGGTAGCGGTATAACCAGCTACGACGGCTCAGGCTACATGAACTAAAGGATTTTTATTTTTTGCTACAAATACAATCCGGTACCTGGTTTCCACCGGGTACCCTTTCACAGATCCGTACCTGTTTAAGCTAATTATTAACCTTGTAAATGTGTGGATATGAATAGTACTAACAACTATAGTGCACGAATGAGTTACGATATAGCAAAGCAGGTTCTTTTCAATTCTTGGATAGACAGCTTTCAGGGCCAAAGCAAAGCGTGCTGGGCCTGGGTGAACGGTAGAAAGCTATCGCAGCATGAAATTCGCCTGGAAGTCGGGCTGAACATCAACAATAACAGGTTTGCTTTTGGGGTTACACCTAACCAGGCGAATAGCACGAACGTTATTTTTCCAACGGAAAACAGATTGATGTTGCAGGATAGCCTGGTTGTTTCTGAGTATGCCATCTTTGTAGCACAGCCTACCAGTAACGCAGACGTTACCTATACCCTGAATACATACGGTAACACGCAGGTGTTTGCCGCTGCCGATGCTGCCGCCCTGGACAGCACTTTTTACAGCAACGGTTTCTTTTCTACAAAGGTCAATAATGATGTGGTGATCCCGTATAGAGGGCTGTTTAATCACTGGTACAAACCACAAACCCAGCAAACTGCAGCCCTGGGAGCTGGCGCTCCTAAAGACCAATTGCGCGGCGCAGAAGATGGGTTCGTAACACAGGAGCCTAACCTACTGCTTATTGGTAGTAAAAACTACGTTCCTGAGATCGTGCTGCCGGGCGCCCTGGCAAGTGCTGCCGCATTTATGCGCGCTATCTTGATTTACAGAGGTGTGTTAGCACAAAATAGCACAGTAGTAAATTAACCCTCCTTACGGGGGTTCTATTATCAACTTTAAAAATTTACTACATGCAACAAGTCTTAGTGAATGAGGAACCACGGGGGCCGTCGGTGCTGATAGAGATCAATGTACAGACCAATGGGCAACAGCGGGTACCGTTTCCCGATATCTCACAGCTGCGTAGTACGGCTTATCAGTCGATCATCATAAAGGGTATGCGGTTAATATCCATCGAAGTGCTTACCAATGGTATTATCAGTAACAACCCCAACGCACCAATTACTGAGCTGCCAAAGATGGCGGTTACGTTGTATGCAGAAGGCTGGGAAAAGGGTCAGACCATACCGTTACTGACACTTAACGATATGAACTTTACAACGGGCGCCATCCCTTTCCGGCAGAAGCCTACCAGGTTCGATAATTGGGTGAACGTTGATTTTCCAAAATCGTACCTGCAGTATGCCAATGGTACACTGAGCGCAAACGCGCCGTATGTGGTTTTGATCGATTGCGAATATGTCCGCCTCGATGCGCAGGGGCAATTAATACAAGGGCCATCAAGATGACAGGTGTTCAACTCATAGGTAAGAATGCAGTGCTTTCGCGGTTCGGAAAATCCGACGCTGAATCCTGGGCGCTCTACCAGGGCAAGCAGTTTATTGTTGGCGGGGTAGGCGGTGAACTGTTGGATGAATGGCTATCGGATTTTGATGCTGCCGGCAGCACTGCTACTTACACACTCCGGATATATGACATTGACGGCGCCCCTACTTCCTCTACAGGTAATACGGATTACGTAGCCTGCATAAATTTCAAATTGAATGATGCATATGAGGGCTGGGGTATCGCCGGGCATTCTAATAAGCTCATGGATCGAATAGGCGCTCTGGAAAAGCAGCTTAAGGAACGGGAGGAAGATAAGGACGATGGCAGTACCGATTTAAATTCGATAATAATGGGATGGCTGAATGATCCGGTAAAGCTCGGGCAGGTAGCCGGTGCGATCCGGCAAATGATAGGGGGCGGTGGTAGCGTTCAACCTGCTTTAATTGGGGCAACCCCCGTACAAACGATTTCGGGGTTTGGTGCTGCCGTTGAGCAAAGTGATGACGTTAAGTTAGCCCGCATAGCTGCTGCCCTGGACAAGCTGGAAAAAAGAGATCCTAAGTTGATCGATCACCTTGAAAAACTGGCAAGCCTGGCAGAGACTGATCCCGGTATGTTCACAGCTGTGATTTCAAAACTCGATTTGCTATGATGACATACAACATCGTTTTTTTAAGTGAGGAAAATGAGCCACTCGCGGGTGAGCTTGCGTTTCTCGATGGGCATGGTGCACAGCTGGGGGCTGCAGCAATTCACGCCGGCGGTTCTGAGGTATTCAGCACAGACATACCAGATGGTACAATTTTATACCATGCCGACGTACCGGGGTATAAGCCGCTGACCACTGAGCAACTATTTGAGACTACTACGTTTACACTGGCCCGGGAAACCCCCGTTCTTAAGTACGTTGTGCTGGGTGGGCTTGCCGTTGGCGCTGTTGTGATACTATCGCGGTTTATAAAATTTTAATGTATGGCTACTACGTTTGCGGGTTCACTTGAAATGATGCAGCGAAAGGTATTTGCCGATCTCATTAAGGAGTTAGGGGGCCGTCCGTATGATATGATCGTACAGATCTATGATCAGAATACATACATACCCGTGGCGCATGGCTGCTTTGCCTTTATGTTTACTAACGTGGGTGATACACCGGCAACGGTAAAGGGCATGATTATTTTCCCATCCGCTACGCCGGCTACGGCGCTCGGGGATAGTAGATCAATTTCCGGGCATAAGCTCGATATATATAAAGGAACTATGGATCTTTCGTTCAGGCCACCTATAGGGGTTGCACAGGCCGTTGAGATCGTGCAGCTTTATTACGTTGACTAAAATGTGTGTGTATGGGTATCGGTGTGGTCGCAATACAGACAACGCAAAAAAAGGAGCCACAAGCGCCCCCCGGGCCACCGTTTGTTCCTGGCAGTGCAGATAACGGCCTATCGGTAGATCCGTTAACTACCAGGATCGTGCTGGGTAATATTGTCGGTGAGGCCGGCAGCCCGGCACAGCTATTGAGTGATCGGGAGATCATTACAGAAGATGCACTGTTTAATTTGTTTGCTGTTGTACTCGATGCTTTCTTTACTGGGATACAAACCAGGTTAGAGGGCATGGGGATACAGATCACCGGGGCTGCAGGTACCTTTCCCTACTTCATTATGACTACCTCCGGTGCTGGTTTTAACCAGATCCAAATGAATGGTAGCACCGGGTCAGATAATCAGATCCTTTTGAATACAAGCGGCGCGGGTGGTGTCAATTTACTTTCGTTGACGCAAACGGCAGGTGCTGCAAATATTCTTTTACAGACCGCTGCTAACGGTATCGCTCAATTTCGTATCCGTTCTGTGCCTGATTCTTTTGAAATATTTACTGCCGGTACGGGTACCATAAGGTTTTCAATTAACCAGATTCAGAATGTTTGGGAGGTAGTTACCGCTACCGGTAACACACAGATTGGCCCGACGCTGACGACTTCTAATACTGCCGCTTTACAGGTAACCGGTTCACTTACAAACCGGCGGTTTATACAAGGTCAGGGGGCGGGGACATACGGCGTTAACAGGGACTTAGATAGTAGTAAAAACTTTATCAATTCTGCTGCTGCACAATTTGACCTCCCCGATATGGCGGGGGCAAGCGATAGACCTGGTTTCATTTTCAGATTATGCGTTAAGAATGTCGCCGGTGTCACTATACAATTATTTGCCGGGCAGACGGCTTTGTTTGGCAGCCTGTCAACCTCTGCCGGCGGTACACTCGCCTCAACGGATGTGGGTGCTAGTATAGTGATGGTTTGGGATAGTGCTAATTGGACTACTGAATCCTTTTTGGGTGCGTGGGTTCTGACTTAATAAATTTTAAAAACATTTTTTTATGGCTTTCACACAAGGGATACAAACTATAAACATATTGGCGGCTGCTCTATCGACCAATACGGATATTGTACTAAATGACATAACCGGGTTTACGTTTAATCTGGGAGCGGGTAAGCGCATTCGCTGGAAACTGTCAGGTGTTGTAACACTCGGTGCTACCGGTGGGTTTCGTTTTGCCGCTAATAGCACAACTGCACCGACTACGTATAGTGCGCTGTGGCAGATCGTAGATGAAACAACTCCGGCCACATTTCAGGATGCCCAAATTGCTCAGGCAGACTTTACCAATGCCAGTGCAGTAGCAGCTAACTACCTGCTAACTGGCTCGGGTACCGTGGTTGCCAATACCGCTACCGTGTTTTCATTGCAGTTTGCGCAAAACAACTCAACGGCGAATAACATTACCCTTAATGCGGGTATGACAATGGAGCTTTGGCAGTTCTGAGAATCAAGACTGAATATATTGCACTTGGTGGGCTTGCTATAGCTGCAGCGTGGTTTTTGATGTTCAAAACCAGATTGATCAATGCACTTGCTACCTTCATACCCAGTGTAGAGGGTTTTAGATCTCACCCTTATTGGGATGTTAGTCGTTACAGCTGGGGTTACGGTACCAAAGCGCCGGGTCCTACCGGTACGATTACCAGGGATCACGCATTTGCTGATATGGTTACGTATCTGCTCGATGATTACGAGATCCTGAAACCACGTATAACGAGGGTATTGACCGTTAAGCAGTGGGCGGCTTACTTATCATTCAGCTACAACCTGGGAACAGATGATGCCCTTGATATGGTACCGTACATCAACGCAAACGACGATGCAGCGTTACGTGTTCAGTGGATGCGTTATATAAACTCCGGGGGTCAGGTTAACCCCGACCTAATTACACGACGCCAAAAAGAAATGGCTTTGTGGTTTTCTTAACAATCATTACATTGCTTTTAGTCTAGTAGCTGGCTTGCTACTTTAAAAACAGGATAAGGTTAGGGGGTAGCTGTTTAAAAAACGGTTACCCCCTTTTTTATGTTCGCACTCCTAACGACCTTTCGGGTAAGTGTACACACTTATTTGACGGTTTGAAATAATTACCCATATTTGTGGAAAGTTATTTATGAACGACAAAATTGAAATTCAGGATCTCAGGCGTAGATACGCTCACTACCAGACTATGGTAGATCATTGCTCCGATGCTATTCGGCAGCTAACGGGGTACACTCCCGAAAACTTCTACTTTGTGTTTACTATCAATGAAACTCCTGTTGTCAGCATTCCTATCGGTGAGGAAGAGGGTAACTTTTGTGTGGGTGTCTTTATGAGCTGGCACCAGTTCTATTCCAGAAAATTAAGAGAAACGGCGGTTTTATTAAATAGCCTTACGGCAAGTATTGCCGTATAGGTTGTGATTTGCTTTCAAATTTTCAGGGTGTGGTTATCCTGTTTAACGGAAAAGTACAGCGGTATGTCTGTACTGGAATTTGGGGGGCGGGTTTTTTTGGGAAAATCTTCCTGCTCCCCATTTCTTTTTAAACTTTACTACTATGTCAGATAAAAAGTTAGTTCTTCCGGAAGTTGGCGACGATTGGTTGGACGGTCTTGTAGATCAGTACATAATAATTTCCCTTAAGCACAGCACAAACGAGGTTACCATGTTTTGGCGTGCCAATTGCCTGGGTTACACCTGTAGCCCGCTTAATGCCGGTAAGTATTGCAAAGAGGTTATAGAGGGTCACATGATGTACTACAATGACGGTCTTAACTCCATGGCCATCCCTTGCACACAAGCGGCATTGGAAACCCTGGGGATCTTTACGGTGCTTGCTGACTACAACATGAACCACATTTTTTTAAATAAAGAGATTGCGGATACGCAGGAATAGCGGGTACCAATTTGGCCGTGGGGAATGCTATAAGAAGAAAGATCCGTTTCCTACCCCGGTAGATGACCCGATTTGAACGCCCTACAGTCAACCTTCCGTGCCTTCTACCTGTAGTCATGAGATTTCACAAAGGGTAGTTTTGAAAGCTAACCGCTGGGTTGATCCCCGGCGGTTTTTTAACCTAAAATCTGTACTTTGAAATAAAAAGCGTTTATGCTACTTAAGGATTTAAAAGAGGGTCAACGGTTCATGTTCTTAGATAGAGAAACGCCGATAGCATTGATTACAGCGAGGGGGCAGCATAGATCTTTGGGTACCTTCCAGGTAAAGGGTAGTGTGGCAGATGGGTTATATCCTAAATTACTGCATGAGGAAACGGGCAGGGAAATGACTGCAGTTAATGCTACAAACTACCGGGAAGTGTTGCCAATTCTTTGAGGCATTGTTAAGTTAGCCCCTAATCGATGCCGGGGCTACTCTTTATAGTGTATGTCGGTCTAATGTTAAATGGCCACATGGCGAGCAATTAGTTAGCGGGAAAGCCCGCCCATCTTTTTAGATCGGGCATTGTTTTCCTAATAGGATAAGGTTTATAAAGCGGCCTGTTTCTACAGGTCGCTACTTCTTTTTAAAACTGAAAACACTTTTATATGGATAGGAAGGAAGTTCTTTTGGTTAATGGGATTATGGCGCTTATGAAAGAGCATGGTTATGTTGGGTTTGTCGGGTCATTTGTAAAACATGACGGTCATGTTACTGATTGCTTGACTACTAACATTGTGGCGCCGGGCTACGACAAACGTCCGTTCCAGCTAATAGAAGGGTTACTGAATGGGGTTGTAAATTCGGTTTTCAATGTAAAGGAGGTGAGTAGGGAAACCAGTGCTTTCGTAGATCCTGACTTTTTAACCAAACCAGATAATCAATGATACTTCCTACACTTCGGTATTGTTACTATGCGTTTAAGGGCGCGGATGGTTCTAAGCAGGAATTACGTATTTGGATCACGGATACCCTGTCAATTGAATGGAAACTCTACGTTAATGACATTTTGGTAGGTCATCACTTGGATGTAACAACCAACATAATGCTGCCCGGGGTGCTTGCTACAGTCCTTTCATACTTCAATGTGCTTAACATGTACAATGATCTATTTCAGCAAATGAAAAACTCATAGCCATGCTCATTGAGGAACTTTTAACGCTGCCGCCCTGGATCGATTACGAGGGTGTCAACTTCGAACTGCAGCTGTTTAATAACGGTGGCAACGAGATACGGTTATGCTACCAGATTAGCCACGTAGATAATGAAAGCCCGCACAAGGCGCAATATGATGCTACCGGTACATGGAGTAACAAGTTCCGTAACGGCGAAGATCCGCCATCTGAGGGATGGTTATATCTTCAGGAAGGCATTGAAACCGACGTAGATTTCCTTTGGTCTGTCCGGCAGTGCTGGTACACACTATGGGAGTGGGGTTTGATGCGTTCAGATGAAACTGTAATACTTTAACTTTTACAACATGCATACTTTCACGGCTTTGCTGCTATGCTGCTTGATCGTTACTTTCCTTACTTGTAAGGTGGGTAGAAAATCAACTATGCAGGATATGCAATGTTTCCGGGTTGATACTGACACTTACGAAACGCTTGAACTGCCTTTGCACTACGTGCCAGGTGATACAATCATTTATGGGCACTACCACGATACAAGCAGCCCGTACATCGCTACGTATGTTGTGGTTTACCGGTGGTTACCTGCCTGGATAGAATCTGGCCGGGAAACGTCGAAGTAGGCGTATGGATTTATAAAGCGCCGAACTTTTCAAAAATCGGACTTTTAGTTGCTTGACTTACAACGAACTAATAAAATAGCGATATGGAGATCCAGACAAATGACGACTTCAAGATGGTGGGCTTTTTAATCAGCGAGGGTTACCATTTGGTAGTAAAAGTACCCGGCAGGGGTTGGTGTGGGGTTCATCAGATGGTATTTACATGCGGTCTTTTCTATAACCTTACCCGTGACTGTGCAGGGGATGGCAGATACTGCTTTAAAACTATGTACGAGGCCGTGCAGTCTTTGTCTGCCTGGGACGGCAAGGGAGATCCGCCCGGTAAATGGATAAAGCACAAGGGTATAACGGGAGAATACGATAACCCAAACAAGTTAATATATGAAACCAAACCAATTGATTGAAGCGTTACCGATACACATTCATATTATGGGTGAGTTCTATAGCGGTAAAGTGTACATTGATGGGCGCCTTTTACGCCCGGATGACAGTCAAAAAATCCGAAACCATAGCCCGGACGGATTTAAATGGGGGTATGGTGGATCTGGCCCGGCTCAATTCGCCCTGGCCCTTCTGCTCCTATACGTTGCGTGGTCAGATCCTGAAACCCAAAAAATACTTGATGAAATCCCATAGCCGGTGTCTGTGATCGTTACCAGCCTATAAACTATCCCTCATGCACACCGATTACGTTCCCGTATGTCGGTAAACAACTCAGGTGTCGTTTTTTTAACTCTCTTGCATGAGGGATAGTTTATAGGCTGGTAACGATCACAGACACCGGCTATGGGATTTCATCTTTAATACCTAAATACTTATAACATGACAGACGATCAAATTAGAACGTTCTACCGGGATATTGCGGAGGTTTGCGCAAAGCATAAAATGGGCTGTATGGTAGGGATGTGGTATTCTGGCAAGGGCCATGAGGAACATGGCATTATTGAATGCTCAGATATAACCGATACTCAAATGAGGCAATTTGCTGTGCTACTGCATGGCGTTATGGATGCATGGAAAGAGGGGATTAAGCCTACTCCGAAACTTGGTAAAATACATGAGGTGCGCGGCGATCCTGACGAAAAAAATTAATCTTTGCGGTATGAATGCAAAGTACTGGGCCGGTTTTATCAGCGTTAATACAATCCTGCAGCATAAAAACATAGCGACCTGGGCAGTCCATTGGCTACGTAGGGCAGAGCAAGCAGAAAAGAAGGGTAAAGAGCTTGTGATATTTGAGATCCCGGTAAATGACCGCTTACACGCTTTAGAGGCTATTGAAGGAACGCTGCAGCATGAGTATGATCTACTGCAGGTGTCAGTAGATCCCGGCACTGAAAACCACCTAAATTCCTTATTTATACAGGCAATCATGATGCCGCCGGATGGGGTACAGCCATGAAAAACCCCTTCATAAAAATGAAGGGGTTAACCATTTTAAAGAGATTCCCGGCCTGATATGCCACCGGTACTTAATTAAAACAATAAAACCGTGCTTCGTACTACTCAAAATCAAAAAAAATTTTCGCGGCAAAGCCGCGTTACCGGGCATTACTGGGTAAAGTGGTGCCATTATGGGTCACACAAGGATGCGGTTTGGCGAATCGGTTTCTACTTTGCTGGGTTTGCTCATTGGGCATTACCGGGCGACATAAGGACTTTTACAGACAGCGACTTTATAGAGATAAACGAAAACCGCATACCTCGTTACTGGCTGTTTGGTACGGTTACACTTTGGCAATTATGGGTACTTATCGCGGTACTCGCCTGGAATGTAGGTTCAATTTCACTTGATATTTATAAACTAATAATCAACACAACCAAATGAGTTTCACAACTGTAGGGGAATTAATAGATGCATTGTCAAAATTAAACCGGGCTACCCCGGTGCTACGGGAAGATATAAACGGGCCGGGGTATTTTGACGTATCCACCGGTGTTCCTATGATCTATAAAGTGGTGCCAGGTGGTGTAAAAGGTGTAAAAGGCGCCGGGTACGATTACTATATCGATGCGGATCAAACCAATCCAGACGGTTTCGACGCTGTGGTTTTGTAGTTAGTTTTTCATATATTCGCCCCGTTATCAATTTATTGAACCAAATAGTACTTAATCAATGCAGAACAGTGCGTTGGATAAGGTGTCATTCTCCTACAATGGCGCTGCCCTTAATTCGCCTCTCCTTACTGTCCCATCCAACTACGTTGGTACAGATCCCGAACTCGTTTTAAAGCTCACTTCTACGGGCGTTACCTTTTTACATGATCGAAAATTTAGAAAGCGTTACACAGGCTCAACAGCGTGTGCAGTAGATATTAATGGTAATCTGTGGCTGAATGCAGGGGATCTAACTAAGGAGGTTAGTAAGGGCCGGGAGGTACCCAAAAAAAAGAAGGTCAGGGAACAGCCCGACCTTCTAAAGTTATTTGAACCAAATTGTTCAGGGGATCTCTATCCTGAACAGGGTGCAATATCGTCAGAAAATGCGAACAACGAAAATAATTCCACGAATTTTGAAGATTCTGCAACAAATAATGCAAAAAAACCGCGAAAAAAGGCGTATTCAGTCGATAAAGGCAAAGTACGTGCCCGGATATTGACCTACATTAATACCCAGAAAGGTAAAAAGAACCTGTTTTTTTGGACGGTATCTTTCCCAGCTCACACCCCGGATGACACTTGTTATCAAGCATTCAATACCTGGTTAACGGCTCTACGGCAGCGAAAAATGTTAAAGGACTACCTGTGGATCGCTGAACGGCAGACCGGTGAACGGCTTACGACTGATAAGGCACCTACCAATACACTGCATTTCCATATCGCAATACCGCACTTTATGAACGTTCAAAGGGCCAACGCCATGATGCGTTCAACCCTAAAAACTTATTCCAAACGCGGTTTGATGCCTGGGGCAGTCTGCGATCCCAACACAGGCGCTACTTACTTTCTCCCATCAGTCGCGAAGTACAATGGCGTTGATATTGCGAAGCACAGGAAAACCAGGCGCGTAGTGAATTTCGCATTAAAGAAAGGTTCATCGACGTTAGCAAACTACCTTACAAAGTACATCACTAAAAACGATACCGAGTTTCCCCATCTGGCATGGCATAATAGCCGTGGTTTTTCATGTCTGTTCACCGGTGTTACTTGCACGCTTACTGAATTTAAGCGAATGGGCTTTGGTGCATACCTCAACCGGATACGTGTTTTCAAAATGAACTTTGCCACGTTCGTACCGTGGTTATTTGGCCCGCCTCATGCGGTAATGGAACATCTGTTTAATTTAAATTCTACCATACAAACACTTTTTGACAATGGAGAAACTTGATAGCGATTTTATCCCCGTTGAACTGCAGAAATTGCACGAGCTGGGGCAAGCTGGTAAACTGTGGGCGCTTTCGATAGTGTTTACCTGGGACGGTGAGACAAAAACAGTCATTCACCGTAACCTTACAAACCAGCAAGTAATGAAGCTACGCAGTAGCATTTTTGAGTATGGTTTTATTCATCAAATAGCTGCGGGAAGTTGGCGGGTCGTATGTCCTTTGGATATAGATCGTGTGTATTTGGATCGTCAGAGTGGGTATTTTTCAGGATAACCAAAGTTTTTTTAAGCGTAGAACTTTAACGGTTGGCTGAAAGTAACTGGGCAGCCAATGTACGGAAAAATTTACTAATGTATTTTAACGTTAGTAAATCTACTATTGCTTTCAGTGTTGCCGCTTCGTAACTTCCTATTACAAACCTTGTGTGATGGGTGGTTTTGAGGCGGTTTTACTTTTGGCGGGAATAGCCGGCGTTTATCTGTGGAACTTATCCCGGGCAGCTGGTTACT
>Ga0209431_10002268_pt1 | contig 15692 bp, 13 predicted proteins | sample RifCSP13_3_FD_184021 | JGI IMG/M metagenome (GOLD analysis project Ga0209431, IMG submission 184021) | Soil microbial communities from Rifle, Colorado - Rifle CSP2_sed 13_3 (SPAdes) (version 2) | ecosystem: Environmental > Terrestrial > Deep subsurface > Rock core/Sediment | place: Rifle...
CGTATGACGGGTCGAAGAAAGATTTTAGGCGCTCAATTCTGTACGGAGCCGTAAAAATCGCAATAGCCGCAGAGAGGATAAATGCCGGAACAACAGCTGCAAAATGCCATAGAGGCGCTTTGCCGACAAAATAAATAATCATGCTTGTTGCACCAATAATAATTGCAGTACCCAAATCCGGCTGAAGAACAATAAGACCCAATACGGCAAGTGTGGGCAGAAAAAAAACAATGAAAACGTCAGATAGTTTAAATTTGAGATTCTCAAATTTTGCGATCATCAGGCTTAAATACAAAATCAGGCTTAATTTTGCAAACTCTGAAGGCTGAAATGTGAAGCCGGAAACTGCAATCCAGCGCCTAGCACCGTAAACTTCCGACCCGATCTGCGGAATCAAAACCGCAACCAAAAGAATGATTGATACAAACAAAATGACAGAACTTGCCTTAAGCAATTTCTGATAGCTGAAAAAACTGAAAAAAACCAGGGCACCCAGCCCCAAAAAAACCCAAATTACCTGATTTTTAAAGTAGTAAAGCTTGTCGCCAAAATCCCTGGCCGCTGCAACCACCGATGCATCATAAATCGTCAAAAGCCCCACAAGAATCAGAACCGCGGTTGTTGAAATCAGCCAAAAGTCAAAACTTGCCCTTTGGCCTCTTGGCTGTATTTTTGAAAAAGATGTCATTGGTTTTTCAGCCTTTGAACTTCCGTTTTAAAATTTTCCCCTCTGTCCTTGTAGTTTTTGAACATGCCAAAAGATGCACACGCCGGAGACAAAAGTACGACGTATCCCGGTTTTGCGAGTTTTTGGGCCATTTTGACAATTTCCCCCATTTTTTTTGCGCCCTTTAAAACCGGGCCTTTAAAGTGCCCATTTTCTTCAATCGAAGTCTCGATCCTCTTGGCTTCTTGGCCGATTAAAATTAGGGCTGCAATTGACGGATCGACGATTATTTTTTGGGAAAGAGCGGAAAAATCCGAGTTTTTTGAAGACCCTCCCAAAATCAAGATTTTCTTGCTCCTAAATGATTCAATCGCGGCAATTGTTGTTTCCGGCGTTGTGGAAAAGGAATCGTTGTAAAACTGTATTTCATTTTTCTTACCGACCAGCTCAAGGCGGTGTTCCAGACCTTTAAAAGTTGCAAGTACTTTAACAATATCATCGTTTTTAACCGAGTAGATTTTGGCAACAGCAACTGCGGCAAGTACATTTTCAATGTTGTGTTTACCGACAAGTCTGATTTTAGAAACATCACAAATCTCATCCAATTTTTCAATCGCCGATACGATCTTCGTGCTCTTTAGATAAACTCCATTTGTCCTTTTTTTTGTGGAAAAATAATATATTTTCGACTTGATGTCTCTTACTATCTCTTTCGAGTTTGCAAAATCAGCATTAACTACAGCAAAATCATTTTTTGTCTGATAAGAAACAATAGGCTTTTTGGCATCGATGTACTCATCCTGATTGTTATGCCAGTCAAGATGTTCTGATGTAACCATCAAAATAACCGCCAAGTGAGGGCTTTTTTTAAGGTCCAGAAGCTGAAAGCTCGAAAGCTCCAGAACGGCAATAGAATCTTTTTTAAGTTTTGGAAGAATGTCCAAAACAGGCGTTCCGATATTTCCAGCCAAAAAAACGCTTTTGAATTTTTTCCTCAAAATTTCATAGATCAAAGTTGCCGTCGTTCCCTTACCTTTTGTACCGGTTACGCCTATTATCGGACTTGTGCATTCATCAAAGAAAATATTCGTAGTTGATGCAACTTGAGTCTTTTTCCCCAATAGCTCCTTTATTTGCGGTGAGTTGGGTCTTACTCCCGGTGAACGCACAACGAAGTCAACATCAAAGCCTCTGGGTATGTGGTTTTCCCAAAAAAAATTTATGTTTTTAACTTTCAATTTTTTCCATAGATCGTTATCAATCCGGTCTTTTGATTTTTGGTCGAATATAAAAATCTCATTCTTCGCTCCTAGGTAATTTGCGCAGGAAACGCCCTCAATGCCAAATCCTACTATTGCAATCTTTTTACCTGTGATCATAAAAGTTATATCCGGGCAAACTGGGCGCTTACTTTATATTTTAGTAGCTGTGAAGCGACTTGTGAAAATTTTTGAGGATTACCTGTTGTGTAAAAAGTTTCAATTACGGTGCTTTTGGTATTGTCTTCTGTTTTCATCAAAATTTGTTTCGTTCGCTTGGCAATCGCCCGGCCGGAATCAAGAATCCGAATTTTCGAACCTACCCGAACTTTTATTTCAGTCTTTAAAAATGGATAGTGGGTACAGCCAAGAACTACGGTGTCTGCGCCAAAGTCACAAACTTTCTTTATATACTTATCCAAAAGGGTCTGTATCGTTTTTCGATCCAAAGTTTCCACGGCATCCTCCAAACCTTTACAGCCCAAAAGCATGATTTCCTTATTTTGAGCAAATTTTTCGGCAAGATTTTTCAAGTAAGAACTTTTTGCAGTCGCAGGCGTTGACATAACCGCAATTTTATTATTTTTGGTCAATTTGGCTGCCGGTTTGAGTGCAGGAACAACTCCGATTATCGGAATTCTGAACTTTTTCCTAAGATAATCCAGAGCGTAACAGGTAGCCGTGTTGCAGGCCACAACCAAAATACCGATTTCCTTTTCAAGTAAAAATTTTGTTATCCTTGCCGAAAGATTCTGGAGTTCTTTCTGAGTCTTTTTACCATATGGCACATGGGCCTGGTCTGCCAAAAAAATATATTCCCTATGGGGAAGCAGTTTTTTCACTTCCTGAAAAACGGAAAGCCCGCCAACGCCGCTGTCGAATAATCCTATTGGGCTGTTTTTTTGAAAATTCATCAGAAAAAAGAAAGCCAAAGACCCAAAATTGCGAAAATAATCTGGGCAAGCAAAAATCTAAAAACAATTTTGGGTTCTTCCCAGCCTTTATGCTGAAGCCATAAGTGTAGCGGTGAAACTTCAAAGATTTTTTTCCCTCGGAATTTTTTGGAAAGCAGTTGAATCAAAGACGACGCAACCTCAACCACAAACACTCCGCCGATTACAGCCAAAGCAATCGGTTTGCCGAAAAGCAACCCAAAAACGGCAAGAGTCGCTCCGAATGAAAGTGCACCTACATCTCCAAGCCAAATTCGCGCAGGAAAGACATTAAAATACAAAAAGGCGATAAGAGCCCCTATCCAAAGACCCAAAAAAGTTGACAGGGTCGTATCCAAAATAGCGCCAGAAATAATTAAGAAAGCAACAAGACAAATTAAAAGCAGCCCGCTTGCCAGCCCGTCTAGGCCATCTGAAATGTTGACGGCGTTTGCAAATGAAATAATCGTGAATGCGGCAAACGGAATATAGAAAATATCAAGTCTTAAAATGTCAAAAAAACTGATATTGACAAAGTCGATACCCAAATCAAAATAAAGCATTGAGGCAATAATCATGCCCAGAATAAGCTGAACCAAAAATTTATAGCGGATTCTAAGTCCCCAAAATTTAGCCCTTTTAAAACCGAAGGTTTTCCTTAAATCATCATAAAGCCCCAAAACTCCGAAAGATACAAAAGTAAACAAAAGCACCTGAACCTCTTTTTTGAACGGGTAAACCGAAGTCCTGTCAATGCCAAATGAAGGTAAAACACCGATAATTGCAACATAGAGCGCCGTAACCACAAAAATAATCAGTGCCCCGCCGCCTACAGGTGTTCCTATTTTGTGAGCATGCAGTTTGTCAAAAATCGGCGTTCTTACCTCAAAAACATCCTTTGTGAACTGCTTTTGCCGCTGAAACCTGATTTTGTAAAGAAAATTGATAAAGGGAACTAAAAGAACGCTGATTGCCACAAACGATAGCAGAATTAAGCCTAAAATTCCTTCCATCTGTCTAAAACATTATACTAAGCCAAAACACCGCAATGATAGCAATGAATCGAGATCGGTTTTCCTTGAAGTGCAAATACCAACCTTTCAAGATGGGAATGTCTGGAACCCTTGATCAAAATTACGCTCTTGTCCATTTTTAATTTATGAATTGAGTCGTTTATCCCGCTAATACCTTTTGCAATAATTATTTTTCCTTTATAAGAAAAATTCTTTGCTGCTTTTGCAATAGTTTCTGATTCTTTACCAATAGTTACTAAAACATTTATGTTAGAGGCGGCAATTACCTTACCCAAATTTTGATGGGCTTCTTTGGATAATTCCCCGAGATCCTTCATATCGCCAAAAACAGCAATTTTTACTTTATCCTGTCCTAGCGCCACCAAAGTATTCACCGCCTCCTTAGCAGCAACAGGTGAGGAATTGTAAGTATCGTCAAGAATGCTCATGTTTCCTACAGAAATTACGTTGAGGCGATGTAAGGGTACCTGTGTTTTGGATAGACCTTCTGCAATTTGCAAAAGAGTCATTCCCTCAATTATACCGACAGTTGAGGCAGCATACGCAGAAAGCAATTGGTGCTCTCCGACTATTTTCCAGCTGATTGTTGCCTTTTGACCATTAAGTCTTAACCGAAATTTGGATCCTGCAAGATCTTGCCGAAAATCCGATATCTTTACTCCACTTTTTGCGGATTTTCCAAACCACTTTACGTGAGCTTTTGTCAGCTTTGCCATTTCTTGACAGTAAGAATCATCAGAATTCAAAACAGCATAATCATTCTTCTCTAAGGCTTTCACGAGTTTTAATTTTTCCTTAAAAACACCTACAACATTTGCGAAGTATTTAATATGCGTCGGGGCGACGGCTGTAACAACTGCAATTTTTGGTTTTGCAATCGAAAGATAATAATCCATATCGCCTGGATGCTCGACTCCGTATTCAAGAATGATTTTTTGATCCCACGGTTTTGTTTTTAAAATCGTTTGGGGAATTCGAAATGTCGGATCTAAATTTTCATCACCGACGACCGTTTTATATCTCTGTGACAAAACCGCACAAATCGCATTTTGCGTCAGGGTTTTTCCAACACTGCCGGTAATTCCAACTACCTCTACATTTGGCAACAGCTTTAGATAATTTTTGGCAAGAAGAGCTTTTGAGGCATGAAGCGGCTTTTTCCAGTTTTTTACCTCTCTGTATGGATCGGGTTTTAACATGGAGACTTAATTATATCTTAAATAACGCCTACCTATCAAACTATGGGGTAGCAAATTCTATTATTTTATCGAGAAGTCTGGAGTATGGAATACCGGCTGAGAAGGCTGATTTTGGAAAAAGTGACACTGGCGTTAACCCTGGAATCGTGTTGACTTCAAGGATATGAATTTTTTGGCCTTTGATAATCATGTCCACTCTGCCAAATCCCCGACAGCCAAGGGATTGATAAGCTAAAATTGCCACTTTTTGAACTTCACTAGTAAGTTTCTTACTTATTCTTGCCGGAACGATTTCCTCACAAAGTTTCTCGTCGTATTTGGCCCTGTAATCAAAAAAGTCTGTCTTTGGAACAATCTCAACTACAGGCAGAGCTCTGGGATTTTCATTGCCCAAAACAGGAACAGTTATCTCTTTCCCTTCCAAATATTCCTCGACGATGACTAAATTACTATGTCTCAAGGCCAGGTCTAAAGCTTTTTTAAGATCAGATTTCTTGTTTACTTTAGAAACACCAACAGATGAACCCTGATTTGAAGGTTTGATAAAAAGGGGTAATTTAAACCTATTAAAAACTTTATTTGGTGAATCAGTTTTTGTAAGCACCAAATATTCAGGGACGTTGAGACCAACCTGAATAAATAATCTCCTCGAGTAAATTTTGTCCATTCCTAAAGCAGAAGCCAAAACACCCGAGCCCGTATAAGGAATTCCCAATAACCCCAAAAAACCTTGAATTGTGCCATCCTCACCATTCGGCCCATGCATAGCAATAAAGATGATATCGACATGATTATTTTTGATTATCGACGCGTGATCTGAGCGATTCAAATTTCGTGTTTTTGAATTTGTAATTTGAGGTTTTACACCAGCAGGGGAGTCTAACAGAAACTGTTTTTTGTTCCCTATTTGCCAATTGATGCCGTCTTTCGCAATCACAATCGGCAAAACATTATATTTCTTGGGATTTAAATTTTTAACGACTTCCCTGCCTGAAAAAAGTGAAATCTCATGCTCTGATGACTTTCCGCCCATCAGAACCGCTACATTCAGCTTTCTCATGCCACAATTTTCTCCCATGAAAAGGCAGGCCAGCCGAAATGGCCGTAGCTCGCTGTTTCTCTATAAATTGGCCGTGACAAGTTCAAATCGTCGATTATACCTTTTACGGAAAGATCCAAAAGGCCCCATGCAAATTGCTCAATTTTAGAAAACGCAACTTTTTCTGTTCCGAATGTTTCTATGGCTTTTGTTATCGGCTCTGCCTTGCCAATAACGTACGCAAGCTGGATTTCACACTTTTTGGCATAACCTTTGGCAACTATATTTTTGGCAATAAACCTTGCCGCGTAAGCCGCTGATCTGTCAACTTTTGTTGGATCTTTGCCGGAAAAACAGCCGCCGCCGACTCGGGCCATAGATCCATAGGTATCAACGGCGATTTTCCTGCCGGTAACTCCCGTATCCTGAGATGGACCGCCTATCTCCCATTTACCCGTCCCATTGCAGATCGTATTTTTAAAATCAATACTGTAACCATATTTTTTAAGTGCCGGTCTTATTATCACCTCAAAAATGTCTTTTGCGACTTTTGAAAGCGGCAACTTTGGATCGTGAGGCACAGCTGTTACTGCTTTTGTGACTTTTTTTGGTCTGTGATTCTCATATTCAACCGTTACTTCCGATTTGCCATCAGGCCTCAGGTAAGCAAGGACTTTATTTTTTCTGGTCAGATCTATGCGCTTTACAATTTCCCGCGCCAAGGCGATGGGCAAGGGTATAAGTTCGGGCGTATCGCCGCAGGCATATCCAAACATCATCCCCTGATCTCCGGCTCCTCCCAAAAGCACACCTTTGGCAATATCCTGAGACTGGGTGTGAATAAAGGTGTGAACTTTGACGTTTTTGTAGCCAAAGTTATAAATTCCCCTGTCATAACCCAAATCTTTGACTACTATCCGTGCTATTTTTTCAAAATCAACTTTCGCGGCTGTTGCTACCTCCCCTGCCAAAATTATTCTGTTGACGGTTACCATCGCCTCCACAGCCACTCTGCTTTTTGGATCAAGCTTTAGACATTCATCTAAAATGGCGTCGGAAATCTGGTCGCAGATTTTGTCGGGGTGGGAAGCAGAAACTGACTCCGAGGTAAAGACTTTGTAATTCATTCGATTCTTTTTATATCGGCGCCGAGGACAGAAAGCCTTCCAACTATATTTTCGTAGCCTCTTTCGATTAGCTCCGCGTTGCCTATAATGCTTTTCCCCTGCGCGGCGCAGGCTGCAATTACCAGTGCCATTCCTGCCCTGATGTCCGGAGTATCCAATCTTTGTCCGCGTAGTTTTGTAGGCCCGTAAACGAACACCCTGTGAGGGTCGGCAATCTCAACTTTTGCTCCCATTGAAAGAATTTTGTCGACAAAAAACATCCGCGATTCATACATCCAGTCATGAAGAATCGTCACTCCTTGGGCTTGGGTAGAAAGAACTATCATTGGCGCCATAAGATCCGTAGGGAATCCGGGCCAGACATCAACAACTACTTTTTCAACTGCCTCAAGCTTGCCTCCCAAAATAATGAGAGTATCGTCGTTAAATCTAAATTTAATACCAAATCTGGAAAGCGTCAGAAGAATCATATCCATGTCTTCTGCAACAACCGGTGATATTTCAATTTTACTTGACGTGACTGCGGCCAAAGTTGCAAAAGTACCGACTTCGATATGGTCCGGTCTTATGCTGTGCGTTGCGCCAAAAAGTTTATTAACACCCGTAATTTCCAACCTGTTTGTGCCAACGCCGGCGATTTTTGCACCCATTTTTATTAAAAAATTGCATAAGTCGACAACATGGGGTTCTGAAGCAGCCCTCCGTATAACCGTCTCGCCATCTGCCAAGACAGCTGCCATAATGGCATTTTCTGTTGCAGTAACCGACGCCTCTTCCAGAAAAATATCAGCACCCTGAAGCTTAGTAACATAAGCTGTCAAAAAATCTTCCTCCTCTAAAATTTTTGCACCTAAAGCCCTGGCAACCTGTATGTGAACATCAAGCGACCTTCTGCCGATGATATCTCCTCCAGGATAACCCATCTTAATCTCCACCCCTTTGGTAAGAAGCGGCCCAAGAAGTAAGATTGATGCACGCAATTTTTCGGTTAATTCTCGGGGCAAAACTTTATTTTTGAAATTTTTGGCGGAAATTTTAAGTTTTTTTTGTATCTTTTGGATTTTGACACCGCATCTTGATAAAAGCTGGGTCATTACTAAAACGTCGGAAATCTCAGGTACATTGTCGATTATGCAAACCTCATCCGTTAAAAGACAGGCTGCCATAATCGGTAAGACCGCATTTTTATTACCGGCAATTTTGATTTTACCGTATAACTTTTTGCCTCCCGTAATTTCAAACTTAGCCACCTTAGAAATCCCCTAAGAATTCGATAAATCTCATATATTGTCTCCAAAGTCGCCAATATATTTCATGTATTGTCTCCAAAGTCGCCAATATAAAAAATTTCCTCAACAAGATTCAAATCAAGCTCCTTCTTTGCCTTTTTTTTGACAAGATCAATCAATTTTAACACGTCGTCTGCTCTGGCATTATCGACATTTAAAATGTAATTTGCATGTTTTTCGGAAATTTGGGCTCCGCCTATCCTTTGCCCCTTGAGCCCCAATTTTTCAATAATATAGCCTGTTGATGTCGTCAAATTGGGCGTAAAAAGCCTTTGTGCGTCGGTATCTTCGATATTTCTAAAAATACAGCCGGAACAGGCAATCCCGACTGGCTGCTGGTCATTCCTCCTTTTGACATCATCCATCGCTTTTTGCCACAGTGATGATTTGTCTTGGGTTGTCTCGAGCCTAAACAAAGCCTCCAGAACAATCTCGCCAGTTTGCTGAATCTTTGATTTGTCGTAGCCGAATTCAAAATACTCGGAATCAACAGTTTTTTCTTCTCCGTTTTTCGGGTTAAAAAGTACTGCAGACGTAAGCCTTCCACCCAAAAACTCACCTTTTTCAACTTCGTAATGGGCGTTTATTTTCAAACCCCCGCCGACGGTTCCCGGAACCGAAAGCAAAAATTCAAGTCCCGCAAGGCCCTGATCTATTGTAAAACGGGCCAGTTGATTCATAAGCGTTCCTGAAGCACACCAAACCTGAGCGCTTTTTATTCCTTTGCCTTGCTTGTCGATTATGCCTTTGATGCCGACAAGCTTAACACCGTCTGCCCTGTTTTTAATAACCAAGCCGTCAAAACCGCTGTCTGAAACCAAAACATTGGCTCCGCCGCCTAAAATCACAAAAGGAATTTTAAGATCATGTGCTGTTTTTAAAGCAAGTCTTAAATCATCGACATTTTTGGCTTCAAAAAAAATCCTCGCCCGACCGCCGATTTTAAAATAGGTGTGCTTTGAAAGAGGCTCGATTTCAAAAACCCGTAAAGGGCCGAGTATGTTTTTAAAATTTTCGATATCCATATTAATTCGAATTTAACAAATTCCAGAATTTATAAACGCTGCCTGCCCCCATTGAAAGAACAATATCGAACTCCTTAAGATGTTTTTTAAGATACTGAGCAGTTTTTTCCAGACTTCCTGAAAAGACGGCTTTTCTGCCGACTGCGCTTGCTAATTGCTCGGCCAGTTTTCTGCTGTCTCCCTTCTCTCTTGAGGCATAAACTTCGGTTATAAAAATCGAGTCGGCTTTTACCTCCGATAAACTCTTAACAAATTCATCGAAAAAAACTTTGATTCGCGAGAATGTGTGAGGCTCAAACACAAGGGCGATTCTTTCCCCTGTATATTTTTCGAAAAGTGCATCGGCTGTCTTTAGAACCGTATAAGGCTGAACAGCATAATCATCATAAACTTTTACCCCGTCAATCTCTCCTTTATACTCCAGCCTCCGGCCGACTCCCTCGAATCGTTCAACCGTTTTTCTTGCAGCAGAAGGATCAAGTTTTAATAAACCGGCTGCAGAAAGCGCGGCATTGGCATTTTCTTTGCGAAAATTGCCTATTATGGAAAGATCAAGATTTTCAAATTTTGCAATTTTGACGACTTTAACATCAGAGCGCGCAGATCTGGCAAGATCAGTAGAATCTTTATCGCCTGCAATTACTAAAATACCGTTCTTTTTAATATTTGCGATAAATTTTTTAAAAGACGTAAAAACTGCTTTCTGCGTTTTGAAGTAGTCTGGATGGTCCCAGCCAGTATTTAAAATAACTGCAATGTCCGTTGAATAATTCAAAAAGTTATCATTGTATTCATCAGCTTCACAGACATAGTACTTCGATTTGCCAAGGCGAAAGTTTTGTCCCCAAGCAAGAACTTTTGCCCCGATTTCACAAGTGGGGTCAAGGTTTTGATCAATTAGAATTTGGGAAATCATGGCAGTTGTTGTCGATTTACCGTATGCGCCGGCAACCGCAGTCACAAATTTGTCTTTTTGCAAAAATCTCCCCTGAAACTCCTGCCAAGTCAAAGTTGGAATCAAAAGTTTCCTAGCCGCCTTAATCTCTAAATTATCGGGGTCAAATTTTAAAACAGACGGAGAAACAATCAGCATACCGGAATTCTTAAGATGCGACGGGTCATGATCTTTATAAATTGGCACCCCAAGGTTCTTTGCATACGGCGAGTCCGAAATAAGATCACAGCCTGTGACATTGTAGCCAAAACCTTTGGTAATACCGGCAACAGCAGACGCCCCGGCACCCAAAATACCCATCATGTGAATATTTTTAGCGTGTTTTTCCTGGGCTTTTTTAAGATCCTCTAGAGTATTTACGCTGTGCCACTCGCTTGAATCAGAAAGCATATGAGTTTCAACATTCTTCTTTTGCCTTATAGCCTCTTCAATCATGTCAGTTATATACAGTTCACCAGTGATTTTAGAGGGTTTAAGTTTACGGATATTTTTAGAAAGCCAGTCTTTTTCGAAAAAATAGATGCCGTCATTAATCTCACTGGTCTGTTTTTGACTCGTGGTTGCGTCTTTTTCTTCAATAATTGCTGTTACTCTACCGTTTTTTCTGATAATTCTGCCAAAACCGGTCGGGTCTTCAAGCTTTACGGTAACGAAGGTTACGACTGCTTTTGTATTAAGATGTTTTGCATAAACTTTCTCAATCGTTTTCGCTTTATAAAAAGCCGTGTCGTCCCCGTACATCACGTAAACCACCGGAACATTTTTGCCAACCTTCTTTAAACCCATCAATGTCGCATCACCGGTCCCTTTGGGCTGTGATTGAAGGGCATACAAAACCTGATTTTTAAACAGTTTTTTCATTTCAGAAATATTTTTTTTATTTGTAACAACAATGATCTGGGCAGAATGCGTATCTTTTACTGCAGCTATCGTCCTTTCAATCAGACTTTGCCCGGCAACTTCATGAAGCACCTTGGATTTTCCCGATTCCATCCTTTTACCCTCACCTGCCGCCAAAACTATTGCCGAAAAATTATTCTTTTTCATTTGCTTTCTTCTTGATAGCCCTCTCTACGGTTTTGAATTCATCCCAAGGATACTCTTTTTTGCCAAAGCACATACTTTTTTCGTGAGATTTGCCAAAGCAAACTACGATGTCGTGCGGCTTTGCAAGCTTGACTGCAAATTCAATCGCTTTCTCCCGATCATAAATTTTATAAAAATCTTTGGATTCCATTTTGCCGGATTTTATAAGACCTTGGGCAATTTGCTCACAAATATCCTCAACCTTCTCATTTCTTGGATCTTCTGCCGTTAAAACACAAATATCGGCGTACATGGCCGCAACCTCGCCCATTTTGGGCCTTTTCAACCTATCTCTCTCTCCTGCCGCACCGAAAACAGCAATCACTTTGGAGTTTGGAGTTTGGAGTTTGGAGTTTAAAGTTTTAAGGGCTTGTTTAAGACCGTTTGGAGTATGGGCAAAATCAATAAAAACTTTGAAATCTTGGCCTTCATCAATTTCTTCCATACGGCCTTTAACACCTTTAAAATTATTAAGGGCTTTTATTATAGTTTTTTTATTAACACCAATTTGGCTTGCGCAAGAAGCCGCGGCAAGACCATTTGATATATTGTAATCGCCCGATATTTTAAGTTTAAAAGGAAATTCTTTGAGCGTGACGTCGGCATTTTTGGCAATCGAATAAGTCACAATTTTTGAACCTGTAAGTTTTTTAGCCTTGTCGTAAGATGCATCATCAGCGTTCAAAATACTTATTTTGGCTTTTCTTAAAAGTTTTGCTTTTGAGCGGAGATAGTTTTCGAAACTTCGATGGTAGTCAAGATGCTCATGGGTAACGTTGGTCAAAACCGCCACCTCAAAATTTATTCCGAAAACCCGATTCTGATCAAGACTGTGCGAAGTTACCTCCAAAACAAGATAATTCGAGCCGCTGTCAACTATTTTTGCCAAAAAGCTCTGAAGTGCGACAGGATCCGGCGTAGTCCTATGGAAACCTGTGTCGAAAGTTTTGCCGCCAACAAGAGCGTGGATTGAGGAAATTAAAGAAACGTTTTTGCCTGCCAATTTGAGAATTTCATAGATCATATGAGAAGTTGTAGTTTTACCGTCCGTTCCGGTAACACCAATGACTGTCAGTTTTTTTGAAGGAAAACCAAAATAGATGCAAGCTGCGTAAGCTCGCAAGAGGTGATATACATTCTTAATCTTCTGCCACATAGATGCCTTGTCAATTATACTTTGGAAATGGCGCCAGAGCTATTTTGAAACAGGAGAGGACTGCAAATCCACATAGGCATCAATGAGATCAAGAATGGCTTCATTCACATCAAATTCCCCAGACGAGAATTTATAGACAGATATACCGATTTCATATTTTAATTTATCTTGTTCGCTTTCTGACTCTCTCCAAACAACCCGGGCGTAATCGGGACCAAGTGCTGACATTAGTCTTAGCACACTTGTACCCCCTTCCAAATCTTCCAGATCTTTAGACAAGTTTTCTTTCAGACTTTGCAACTTGTCTTGATTTTGTGAAGATAACGAATCGATTACCCTATGTAAATTTTTTTTAGTAATCTTGAGGCTTTCGGCTTCTGTCAATCGAGTCGATTCCTGATATGGCTGAATAACAACTGGGGGCTGTTCATTATTAGCATTTTCCTGACAACCACTCAAAGTAAGGCCCATACTTGTTAAAACCAGCCCGCCTCTAAGCAACCACTTCCTTTTAGGATCTGATTCTTTTGCCATAATAAAAACCGCCAAAAGCGGCTTGGTTTATTGAGATGGAAGTTTACCACAAAATAAGAATCTGCACAAGCTTAACGACGCTCAAGAATTCTACTTTTCAGGCGGGATTCCGAAGTGGATAAAAAGCTCTTTGGCGATTTCAAAAAAAGTAGGGGCTGCGGTTTCTGATCCAAAAGGGGATGAGGATGGCTGGGTGAAACGCACGAGCATCACAAACTTTGGATCATCGGCTGGAGCAAAACCGATAAATGAGGCAATCGTTTTGTTTGGGTCGTAATGGCCGGCAATCGGAATCTGGGCAGTACCGGTTTTGCCGGCAACCCGGTAGTCTTTCGGTGCAACAAATCTGGCCTCGCCATATTCTACGGCGTTAACCATCATCTCGGTAACCTGAAGCGCAGTCTCGGGTGAAATTACCTGAACCTGATTTTCCGGCTCAATCTCCTCCTCACCTTGGCCGTCTGCGACTTTTTCCACAACTTTCGGCGATACTAAAAGCCCGTGGTTGGCGATTGCCGAAATCGCCTGAACCAACTGAATTGGCGTTACGGCAATCCCCTGGCCAAATGAGGCCGTAAAAAGATCGATCTGTTTCCAATCTTCGTCCGGCCTTAAAAAGCCTGTCGATTCTTCCTGTAAATCTATGCCGGTCTTTTGTCCAAAACCGAATTTTTCAACATATGAAAGAAAATTTTTCACACCCAGTTTTTCGGCAACAAAAGTCATGCCTACATTGTCGGAATTCTGAATTACCTCTGTCATCGTCGAATCAGGATGATATTTTTTGTTCCATGTGGATATTTCAAAACCGGCAACCTGTCTTGGCCCCGAACAAACATTGCATTTTGTGTTTGGCTCAACAGACTTGGTATCGAGTGCCGCTGCCATAGTAATAGGCTTAAAAATAGATCCTGGCTCAAAAGTATCGGCAACCGCGGGATTTTTATAAAGGCTTTCGTCAAATTCTCCTCTCAAGGCTGGATCATATGTGGGAATCGTTGCCATTGCCAGAATTTTACCGTTTTTGGGATCTGCAATTATAACGGTACCGTCTTTTGCGCCGTATTTTTCCACGGCTTTTCTCAGTTTATCCTCAACCATAAACTGAATATCTCGCGCTACAGATAAATACAAAGACGATCCCTGCTTTGCAGGAACCGGTCTGTACTGACCGACTAAAATAGGCAAACCCAAAGGATCCTGTTCCTGACCCAATCTTCCTGGCTTGCCCCTAAGGTTCCTGTCCCAAAAACCTTCAAGCCCAAAGTAACCAGTATCGCGGCCGACTTTATCGAAAGCAACAAACCCCAAAAGCTGGGCCGCCATGGAAGCCTCCGGATAAAAACGTTTTTCATCCTGCACAAACCCAATTCCCGAAATCTTTTTCTCTTCTACCTTTTTCTTAGTCTCAAGTGTGACTTTTCGTGCCAATTGCACCCAAAAAAGATTCTTATCCGAAAGCTTGTTTTTTATCTCTTTCTCTTTGATTTCTACCTCATTTTTCATCTGTTCTTTGTCGGCATCTGAAAGACGGGCAGAATCCGTGGTGAATTTTTCAGATATTAAAAAAGGGGCCAAGTTTTGTGCGATTTCCTGAGGATTTTTCTCAAGTTCATGGGGCTTTGCATATATCAAAAATGATTCCTGGTTGGTAACCAAAGGAAAACCGTCGTTTGCTAAAATCTCGCCACGGGACGGGGGAATTTCGCTTTCTATTAAGAAAGCGTCAGAAGAGAAAGAGTTTTTTGCCAAAAACTGCCAGTAAAAAAGCCTGAAGATAATAACGGCTGCTGCGATAAAAAAGATTATTTGTAAAATCTTTAGCCTATCCATACAAAAAGCCTTTATATATATCTAGTTTACCCCGCACCAAAACAGAAAACCACGTATGCAAAGCCGTGGTGCGGGGTTTAGCAAAAGATCAGGGGGTAATTACCAAGGAAGGTTTTTTGAAACCGTCTTCTAGCGCTTTTTTGGACAGAGATACCAGAGATGATTTTTTGGAAATTTCCACTCTTAAAATCGTATTTTCGGATTCGAGCTTTTGGATTTCGTCTTCTATTTGGGCTATTTTTTGGCCGTCTGTTGCCAGACCGTTTGCAAAAACAAGCTGGGTAAAAAACAAGAGCGTTGCTGCAGCTGAAATCACAACCATAAGTTTGACCTTCACACCTCCTGTGTGTTTTTTCTCTTGTTTGTTGCGATTTTTAAAATCGGATACCGGTAACATATTTAATTTTTAAATCTTTTCCGCAGCCCGCATTTTGGCACTTCGTGATCTTGGATTTGCCAAAATTTCAATTTTTTCGGGGCCGATTGGTTTTGGTGTTAAAACCTTGAAATTTCTTTGATGCTTGAAGAATCGTTTGACTATGCCATCTTCAAGCGAA
>Ga0209431_10002270_pt1 | contig 15685 bp, 14 predicted proteins | sample RifCSP13_3_FD_184021 | JGI IMG/M metagenome (GOLD analysis project Ga0209431, IMG submission 184021) | Soil microbial communities from Rifle, Colorado - Rifle CSP2_sed 13_3 (SPAdes) (version 2) | ecosystem: Environmental > Terrestrial > Deep subsurface > Rock core/Sediment | place: Rifle...
AACAGATGGTTGCACCTCCTATACGAGCAAGAAATAACATCGGTTTAATTAGTTTTGTTAAAAACTATAAGAATATTGCTAAGAATATTATTTAGTAATAGTTGTTATAAGCGACTTCTGAGTAAAGAAAACCTTAGGAAGAGAAAGACTCTTTTCCACAACAAGAATGGAAGTAAAGCCTTTGCAATGCCCTCTAAAGACTCTGTTACTTCACGATTCTCGTTCATAGGGATTGGGCGAAACTAACACGACAACGAGGCAAGAGTGCAATCAAAGTGAAAAGCGTCATTGAATAATTTACTTAACCTGTCTCTGTGTTACTGTATCCGTTCGTTTGACCTTAAAGGTCCTGACTTCCTAACTATGCAACATAGATTAGACATCATGTTCAAGTAATGGGGGTCCCAACTTGGATCTTAAGAAATTGGTCTCTTCATCCTGCAGGCAGAAAATCATGAAAGAACTTTCCAAATCTAAAAAAATCAACATGATGGGACTCGTGCGCAGAATCAATAGCACATACAATGAAGTAAATAGGAACCTCAAAATCTTGGAAGAAGAAGGCATAGTTACGAATAATTACTATGGATGTGCAAGAGTGATAACGTTGAACCGAGAGAATGACAAAACTATCGTGCTGCTTCAAGTGTTGAAAACTTTAGAATCTGCAGACAGTTCTGTTGTCCATAACTGAGCAATTTCCCTCTTTTACTTCATGGTAGTTCTTATTGCGGACGTGTTTGATGTACAGCTTCTGAAGTTGTTTTGGGAGAATAAAAATTTCCTCCCCTTTGAAAACTTCAAAAGCGAATACGTATGAGGTAACCTAGTTAATGTCCCAACATAACTCCGGGAAGAATTACGAAGGTGGCTCTTTAATGAGGCCTGTTTTTGTTTGCTCGTTTTTCTTCACGGGTTCCAAGTATCTTTAATGCTTGAAGCAGAAGTGCCGTTCTTGGATTTTCCCTGTTTAATCTAATCACTCGCATTCGACCGAAATGCTCGTCAAAGATAACTTCTTCCTTTTGTAGTGTTTGAAGGTTTGAATTAACTTGGTTGTATGTACTGTTGACCTTCCGTACGAGTCCCATGATGTTAACTCGTCCGCTACTTGAGAGAACCCGTATGATTCTTCGTCTGCATGAAGAAGCTATCAAAGTCTCTAAGTTCATACAGAATCTGGACTGAGCTAGTTCTTTTTGATTTATAATAGATAGGAAGAAACGACTATTCTTTGCTGGGGGGAGCTTGATTAAAGTGTAGTTTCTTTGAGAAAAGTTCACTTTTACTTACCTCTCTATTTCCGAAACTTTTCGTCCTCCCTTTATAGCTGAAGCGCTGAGATGCGTGCGAAAGGCGTTTGCTACTTCATGGACAAGTGCCTTTACGCCGGGGCTAAATGCTTCGGGGGCGCGTCACCGCCCAGTCCCGATCGAGGGACAGAAAGAGAACAAGTGGAAAAGGCTTAACTTTTCCATAACAAAATGGAGGCAAAAGAAAAATGACTAAAAAAACCAAACGCAAACTTCTTTTCATAACAGTTTTGCTTTCGACGCTATTTCTTTACAGCACTTATGCAGCTCTAACACCTATTGCACATGCAGAAGAAATGAACACTCAACAGAAAGGAATCTCAATCCTTAGCAACGTGGTCAGTCTTGACCTTACAAAATACGCGACGATTTCTAAGGAATATCCGCAGGATTCGTATCTAGGTGTCGTTCCAAAAGAAACCGCACGGTACATTCTTGATTCGAATGGAAGCAAACTCGATATGCTTTGCACATTCACAAACGGTAACTTGCAGATGATAAGTGTGCTTGAAAACGATGGTTCGCCATTTACTACAAAAAGTGTGACTGGCGCGGTTGATATGGCCAAAGACTTTCTAAACAGTTACCAAAGCTACTCTGGAAACTCATTCTACGGAGACTTGGCATCAACACTAAACAACGTTACCGCAAATCAGGCTTTAACAACTGTGGTTGGAAACATTCAACTTAACGTGACAGTCTCGGGCGGTTCATCAACTTTCAGGTGGACATACGTTTATGAAGGAATTGAAGCACCAGTAAAATGCGTAGTATTAGGCTACGACAATGGATTCTTGAAGTACTTCATTGACGATTGGAATCTCTACAAGATTGGCAGCACCAGCATAAACCTCTCCGAAAAAGAAGCCACAGATAAGGGATTAGCAAACGCCAAGAACTTCTCCTGGACGGTGGGATCAGGCAACAGCACATACGAAGTTACAGATTTTAACGTTACACAAGCAATGGTTTGGGAAACAATTTTCAGCAACTCTCTCTCAGCAGACACGGCACGTGGTCAGGATCCGTTGACACTTTATCCCATGAGGCACGTATGGGTTAGCTTGGATAAGTTCTACTTTGGCAACGTCTACGGAATAGAAGTATACTTGTGGGCTGACACCAAAGAAGTCTATGACATGCACGAGCGTTTCTCTACACTGGACCCACCTGCTGGTCTATTAGCTGATTCCAGTTACGCTGCGGTCGCACCTTTAAGCAGTCAAGCACCCTTTAGCGCAGAATCGAACTTCATGCCACTAACATTGGTTGGTGTTCCAATTCTGGCCATCGCAACGGGCTCTGCTCTTTTCTGGCTGGGAAGACGCAATAACTGCCAAAAACCAAAATCTCTCAAGATTGGCACTATTTTGCTATGCTTGATGCTATCTTCGACTATTCTCCTGATTCCTGTTGCAACTGTGAATGCGAAAAATCCAGTTAGAAGCGCGTATATATGGGGCTCAAGAAGTAGTGGCGGTTATGATCCAGATGTTCCACCAAGTGGGGCTACTTGGCGGAAAACGAGCGGCGAGCTTCAACAGCAAAGTGCTGCCTCTGCAGACATTGCAAGTTCCTTCAGTAATTACGGTGGTTACAATGTTAGTAACTTTCAAGGAGCGGGCTCTCTGAAGGCCAACATTCTCAGCAACATTACTTACAGTCAAGGAGACTACCTAACTGCTGTGGTCGACTTCGATCACGGAATCTACGATTACATCAATGGATACCGGCACTACAGGTTCGAAGACGACAATGGCACTAGGATCGGTCCTCATGATGACTACACTGAGGTAACTCCACCTGTGAATGCCGTCTACGATTGTGAAATATACAGTGACACTGGGGGTTCGGCGAACCCGAGCAATGTGTTCTTTGCACTCATCAATACGTGTTTATCGGCAGACTTGGCGATTATTGGTCAAGGAACATGGCCTGATGGTTCAGCTTATGGGATGCCCTATGCTTGGACTCACAAGATTGTTAGATTCCAGAATGCAACGTATCCCAGCTTTAACATTGCCTATGACATGAGCCGATTAGGGTACAGCGAGCCGGACGCTGGCGCCTACGTTTACTTAGGTTTTCCTCTGGGATCAGCAGCCCTCGATCAGACTAGCGTACAGAACGGCTATCCTAATACTAAGTATGCATATTGGCTTGAGAACTTCTTTGCTTATGCCTTCATCTATGACATGTCGGTGAACGATGCATTAGACCACGCGTCATACTCATGTTTTCAGAGATATTTTGGCCAAACTGATCTCTACAACAGTTTCGCCGCGGTATGGCCATACTGGAATGGGGAACGTTGGGTTGATGACGACGAATGGAGCTATGCGGAGGGTTGTACTTTAGCTGTGTATGGAAACGGGAACATACATCTTAAGGGTTTTAGTGACAATTTCAATGACAACTCTATGGATCCATTCAGGTGGCAGAAACTACAAAACTCCGCGACAGTCAACGAAGCAAATAGCCGACTCGAAGTAACCATACCATATGGCGGTCAGAACCAAGCTCAAGCAGGATACGTAACCAGCATTCCCTACAATCTACAAAGCTCCACAACATCCGTACAAGTAGTGACGCTGAACAACGTGGATGAAATGACGCTCCAGATATGCAGTACCAAAGTGACAAGTTCCGACCCTGATGCAGAAGCCAATTTCTACAGAATTCTAAAACTTAAAGAAGCATCTGCAATCTACGTTCAACAACGAATCAACGGCGCCAAAAGCACATTGGCAAATCCGACCTGGGATGGTTCAACTGGAACATTGAAAATAGTGATAACAGCAGGAGTTATCTACTTCTACGAAGACTCCAACCTCATATACTACACAGACTTTGCATTGCCCTCGTACAATTTCTACATCTACGTGTTCACAAGCTCACCACCAGCATATTATGGAACTGACGCGTTCGATAACTTTGCTCTAACTAGTTAGTCGATAGGACGTATTGGAGAATGTGCTAATTGACGAAATTGTCTCAAGTTTCTCCCCTTTTTTTGTTTATCGTAAACCATGCTGTTTTCCCAAAGAATCTTGACATAATCCTTAAATCAATGAAGAAGCCATTTATTGTGGGGACAAGAATGTGCAAGAATGTTTCTTTCCCGCTTGTTCTCGCCCTTCTCATAGCATCGTTAATGGTTATCGCTACGTCGTCAGCCTCTCCCAGCATGACTGAAAACTCTTGGACCACAAAGGCGCCGATGAAGGAAGCAAGAGCTTATCTTGGAGTTGCCGTCGTCAACGGAAAAATATACGCCATCGGAGGCGACACAGGTTCCCCAGTCGGCAATGGACCCGGGCCAACAGTCGGAACATATCGCTTAACTCCTGTTGTGAACACCACCGAAGAATATGATCCTGCCACGAACCAATGGAAAATAAAGACCCAAATGCCAACTGCTAGAGCAATGTTCGGCACTGTAGTATATCAAAACAAAATCTATTGCATTGGCGGATACATAACCCACGATGACAGCACAAGCGCAAATGAGATGTACGATCCTGTGACCGATTCATGGGTCACTAAAGCTGCGATGCCCACGCCCGCGTATGGCGTGCAAGCAAATGCGGTGGGCGACAAAATCTACGTGATAGGAAAAGGTGTGAATTACGTTTATGATCCTGCAACTGATTCTTGGTCTTCAAAGACGCCGCCGCCAACTGAAATTCAGGACCGTTTTTCAGCTGTTGTTGGCAGCAAAGTATACTTCATTGGCTATCTCGCAGATTTGTCCAACGTTGTCCAAACATATGACACTCTAAATGATAACTGGAGCGTTTTAACCGAGGCGCCTGCGTACCCTCCATCGGAGAATGGCGGTGGAGTAAATTCTGGCGTGCTTGCCCCCAAGCAAATTTGTTTCTTCGATTATGAAGCGACATATGTTTTTGACATTACAAATAACAGTTGGACGGTAGGTGCGCAAATGCCGACTGCCCGTATTTGCGTTGGAGTGGCCGTGGTTAACGACACTTTCTACGTTATTGGGGGTCGCTCTGGGGAGTGGGGCTATATTACAATAATGAATGCGAGCGCTCTGACAGAACAATACGTGCCATTTGGCTACAAACCTGACTCCACTCAGCCCGACATAGCGGTTCAATCGCCCGAAGCCAAAACATACTACGAAAGTTATGTTTCTTTAAACTTCACAGTTAACGAACCCGTTTCATTGATGCAATACAGCCTCGACGCTCAAGATAACATAACAATCACGGGAAACACGACTCTCAGTCAGCTGTCATACGGACTACACAACGTTACAATTTATGCTCAGGACAATGCAGAGAACGTTGGAGCATCTGAGACAATTATCTTCACAATAGCTATGGCGCCAAAGCCTCCCGAGCCTTTCCCAACAGCATTGGTCGTAGCTTCCACAGGGACCGTTGCTATAGTTGGCGTGGGCCTGCTGGTCTACTTCAGGAAACGCAAGCGTTAAACGGAGAAAACTTTTACTCGCGCCCGCCGAATACTGCTAAAACTCCCAATATCTGAAAGAACAACACTGTGTTTTTTCTACTGCTCTTGTTCTATCAGCAATAGGCTATTAAGAGAAGAAGAAGCGAGAAAAACACGTGCCTTCTTCTTCTACCACAACGGAAACCTAAACCAACACCCGAGCTAAAAGAAGAAGAAAAAATAGCCCCCATACGTGATTGTTTTTTTCTTCTTCTTAACAAAGGAAAGTGACTAAGGAATCATTCTGAAAGAAGAAAAACAATTTGGACGCAGGGAAAATTGATGTTTTTCTTCTTCCAACGAGTTTGTGCCCTAGAAAAAAGAAAATGCAGGAGCAAACTCGGGAGGTAGAATGCAGAAAAAAAATATACTTTTATTCATGCGCTTAGTGCACACTACTTCGCAATATCCAGGTTTAGCGGCCGCGTGGTTTTTTAGAGTGTTCAGTTTTTCGTCTAGCTCGGTCCAAGGCAGGTCTTGTTCAACTCCTGCAGATACTTCTGGTTGATTTCTTTCATTAGGGCAGGAACCTCCGGGATATAAGAAATTGACTGCGGGTTTCCAAGGCTGAGTTTGCGCACTTTCGCCTGAAGATTTCCTGTTTCACAAGCAACTCTTTGATAAGAATCACAGAGCTGATCTATCTCTTCAAGGTGACTCTTCAGCGTAAATATTATCTCAGAAGCATCTTTGTTTAACGCGTCAAGTCTAAGTTGAACCAGGGGAAGCTGCAAAGAACCAATTTTTCTTACCCTTGCTTCCCACAAATAGATTGCTCTCTCACGTCGGATCCATTGTACTGTTTGTTTGCGACGAGAAATCTCATTCTTAAAGCAATCTATCACTTCATTCAGACGTGTGCTCAAAGACCAAGAAACTCCAAATTCTCGCCTCACATTTTGTGGATCAGTTCCTTGGCTAAGCTGCAAAATTGCCTCTTGACATTTCCCCATTTCATCTTTGAGAACCGACAAGGCTTCATTGAGTATTTCGACACATTTCTGGACCTCGTGAGCACTTAATGTTGGTAAATGCATTCGGATAAAGGAGCGGCGTTCTTTGAATTTCTTCTCTGGATCGCTTGAATCATACACTTTCAGCGCTGAATCCAAACTTAATCGCCTCCACGGAATGCTTTAGTCCCTAAGCCTTCAGACCGCAAAGCTTCCTCTCGTCTATCCTCATCTTTGATCATTTGCTCAAGCAGAACTTCCATGGTATATTCGGGATAACTGTTGAGAACCTCCAGATACTCTTCTAAGTGTTTGTTGAAAATTGTGCTCAGCATGAAGTGTGTGTAAGATAGTTTTTCTTTAGATAATCTACAGCTTTTTGCTTCCATATACATTAATGACTGCAATTCCTCTACAGCCAAATGAGCTATTTTCCGCATCTGTGCCCTCAGAAACACACCTCTTTCTGCCCCCTTAAGCTGCTGTCCACGCTTCCCGATATTCGCGCTCACTTGCTCAATCGACGTGTCTTTTATTTCCTTAACCATTTCAGCCAGCTCATCCAAGCTTATTTGCTCTTTCCCTTGCTCCTTCACATTCCTCAATTCTTTTGCCATGTTAGAACCCATTTCATCTGCTGTACCGACGCTCTTCAAAAGTGGGGCCCAGATATCGTCATCCTTAATCACTACAGTGTACCATGCTTCAGGTCCTCTCACCCCAAGTCGAGCTTCTTTCTTAAGGCTCCCCTCTTCGACCATTTCATCTAAAACTTGCTTCAAAGTCGTAGGTCCCCAGCCTAACTCTTTCAGCTTCATTTCCATATCTTTCCAACGAGCTTCTCCGCCAAGGTTTAGAAGCAGCTTGTAGACGTCGGTTTTTCTGATTGATGGTCTGTTTAAAGGACTTCTACCCTTCATTTTCTCAATACCTCACTACTATTTCAGTAACACTTTATTATTACAATAATACTCTACACTAATAAGTCTTACGTTTGGAAGACAAACAAGGAAGAGAAAAAAACATGAAAAAAGAAGTACGCATAAACGCCAGAGTTCCTCTGAGCCTTAAAAAACTGATGCAACAGTTTGTAGCTAAAGACACGCATATCAACGAAAGCGACCTAATTCGTGACTCTATTCGTGAAAAGATTCAACGAGATGCACCAGAGCTCTATATGCAACTTTTTGAGGAGAAGACACCAACATGAACGAGAAAATTGAATTTTTAGTAAAGCTACGTGATGGCTGTCAAATGCTTGTTGATGCCGCAAACGAGTACCTTGAATCCTTAGCACCACCAGAAGTCAAAGAAAATGACAAGACAGCAGCAGTTCAAGAAACGACGTTCATCATTCTTAATTTTGAACAACAACAAGGCGTCAAACTCGGAGAATTCGACGTCGCCTACAAACCCAACAACATTGAAGACAAATGGCACCATGCCTACAACATTCTGAGAAACTCGAATGCAACAATAAACAACAGGTACCACGGACAAGACTACGCCTACAGTTACTGGCTTTACGGAGAAAACAAAATCTACCGACAAAAACTCAAGCCAAAAACATAGGAGCTTTTCGCCCGCATGACCGAAACCCCAAACGCTACAGTCTCGCTGACCTGCGATACTTGCGGAAAAACCGTCAAACCCGCATATCAAGATGACGCCCAAACGCAATGGTACAAATGCGAAAACGGCCACACAACAGCCAGACCAAAAAGAAAACAACTCGACGAAATAGAAGCATTCCAAACCAAGTTCTGTGAAGCCATATTCCAAGCAGACCAACAGCGATTACAAATTTTGGGTCCCTTATCCCTAGACCCAAGAATAGAAGAAAGGCTCATAACAGACATAGATCGCACAGTCAAGAACGACAACCACGTAACCGCAGCAGTTTTCCACATAGCACTAAGTGCATATCTTGAGCCTGGCAACTTGGCGTTGAAGGGCGCCTCCGGAGCGGGAAAAAGCTATAATATGCATGCTATCACTTGGCGCTTTCCGAGAAGAAACCCTCTCAAAACTCAAGTACCGACATGTGCGAGAAGACCTAGAAAGCAACCGAATCCCCATCCATGTGCATGTAGAAGCTGAAATTACCAAAGGCAAATACCATGACTACGACACTTTCCTAGGCGCCGAAGCCGTTCAATTCCTAAAGCTGTACATAGAGCAAAGGAAGAAGGGCACAAGGAGAATTCCGCCTGAAACCTTAGCCGATGAATCCCCGCTGTTTCGAGATGAAACCACGCGCTCGCCAAGAAGCATAGGTTCAAAGCAAATACGCAAACTTGTCCACGACCTCTACCTCAAAGCAGGACTCATTAAACAGCCGAAAGGACGCATGTACGACCTAAGAGTTCACAGCCTAAGAAAATACTTCAAGACACAGATGCTCGCTTTAGGCGTCCAAGCTGACTATGTTGACTATATGATGGGGCACACAGTTGACACCTACCATGATATCCAAAGCTTGGGAATAGACAAACTACGCAACGTCTACGCAGCATCCGGGCTAGCAATACGACCGAAAACTCAAATCAACAAACTCGAAACGGTAAAGGAAATGATACGAGCTTTAGGAATGAACCCAGACCAACTCCTGACCAGAGAGGCACTAGCTGAAGGTGCAACCATCTACAGTAACCAGACGGACCTTGAAAACCATCAACTCACAGTGCTAAGCAACCAGTTAAAACAGTTGATCCAACAAGCGGCAACAGGATAAATTCGCCTCAGGATTGGCGAATACCAGCGGGCCCGCCACAAAATGCTTGATGTTGTAGTTCGGGACTGTTGGGGGTTATGCTAATTATGAAATTGGGAAAACACGGACGTTCATTTTTTTGTCTCGAAAGCCTAATAGCAGTCTTTGAATGCTGTATTTCGTACGCATTGTGTCGAGGATTATGCTATGAAGGAAAAAGTCGTTGTCGGATGGAGTGGTGGAAAGGACAGTGCGTTGGCGCTTTACGAGGTTTTGAAATCTGGCATGGAGGTGTTGGAGCTGCTCACTACGGTGACGCAGGAATACGACCGAATCAGCATCCACGGCGTGCGCACTGTGCTGCTTGAGCAGCAGGCTGAAGCGCTCGGTTTGTCTTTGGAAAAGATGCTTCTTCCGAAAGGTGCAGCTGACAAAGACTACGAGAAGGAGCTATTGACAATTCTGAGGAGTCACAGAAACCGAGGAGTCCTCTCAGTTGTCTTCGGCGACATATTCCTCGCAGACGTGAAGAGGTACCGCGACGAGTTACTGACGAAAATAGGTATGCACGGCATCTACCCATTGTGGGGGAAGGATTCACGTGAACTCGCCTGCAATTTCATTGACCTCGGGTTCAAAGCCGTAATCACCGTCACTGACTCGAAAGCGCTTGGCGAAGAGTTTTCGGGAAGAGAATACAACAAGCAATTCTTAGCTGACTTGCCCGTGGATGTTGACCCATGCGGCGAGAACGGCGAATTCCACTCTTTCGTCTACGATGGACCAATATTCAGCAAACCTGTACATTTTACGAAAGGGGAAGTGGTTCTCAGAGACAATCGCTTCTGGTATTGCGATTTGGTTCCCGTATAGATTGGCTTAGTGGCGTATGAACTTAAGGACAATAGTTCACGCTGTTTCCATGGCCCTCAGCGAAAACAGAAACAGGCAACGCGTGGTTCTCTCTTCATTTGCAGAGAATCTAAAAGAGGACTGTATTTGCTCCGAGCACATCAGTACTCGAGAAAAAAGCTGCATACAAGAAAAGAAAGAAAAAGAAAAATTATTTCAGGAAATCGTCGAAAGTCCAGTAGTGGTCTTCTTCTTGGCTTACGATTTCTTCGAACATGCGACGTGTTTTGTTGTCACCACGTTTCATGGCTTCGCTGATGATTTTCCTGTAAAGTACCAACGCATAGTTTTCAGCTTCATGGTCCAGCTTCAAGAAGTCATCAGCAGTTTCGCCCACTTGCGGAAGCGGATCAGGAATAAATGTGACTTCACCTTCCAACAGATAGATTCGTTCGCTTATCTTTTCCAAATGATCCATCTCCGCCATGAATATGGGTTTCAGCAGTTCGCTAACGACTTTGGCTTTGTTGTTTTCGCGGACTACTTCAAGCGCCGTATTCTTCTTTCGCAAAGCGAGCAAACTGGCTTTTTCATGTTGGTTCGTGTACTGGAGTATCGCTGAAATTTCCGCGGCTACAGCCTTGTTCAATAACGTGAAGTAGTCTTCGGTGAATATCTTTCGCCACTCGGAAAGTGGAACACCCTCAGGTCCTTCTGGCTCATCTTTGATGCCAACGTATTCTTGGAACTTAAATAGATGCTGCTCCTCTTCACCGTAGATTTTCTCGAACATTTCGCGGGTTTCCCAATCCTCCATTTTTCCAGCGGCATCGATGATTTTTCGGTACAGCACAAGCGCTTCTTCCTCAGCTTTCACGCCATTCTTTGCAAACGCGCTTAAACTATTGCCGATGCTTGGCTTGTCCGCTTTGGTGGTGGCGGATCCGCCAAGATAGTAAATCCGCTCCATAATCGCTGCAGCATGTTTCATTTCAACTATGGCGAATTCGCGGAGGAACTTCCCAACCGCATCATACGTTGTCTTATCTAACAAGATGTTTTCTGGGATGACTTTGCGGATGAGCTTCTCCATCTTCGCATGCTGCAACATGTACTGGATGGATACTTGGATTTCTCGTGAAACTGCTTGGTTTAAAAGGCTAACATACTCTGGTGTCACTTTGGCTGACATAACAAACCACAACTCTTACTAGAGAAGTTGAGCGTTAATATATAAAAGATTTGTTGTGCATCCAACCGCAGTAGCTCTTGGCACCTTGTTTCTTTGCGATGAAATCTGCTTCTATCTGGAAAAAGAAAAAAATGAGAGGTAAATGTGGTTGGTAATGTTCAGATTACTTTTTCTTTGCTGGTTTTTTCTCTTCTTTCTTAGCTGGTTTCTTCGCCACGAGTTTAACCTCGGGGTTCTAACTATGTCTTCATTTTGTATTTAAGATTTGCCAAAGCCCACGCGTTAATGACAGCTAATTAGGAAATCGTTTGAAAAAAGCTCATAGTGACAAAACAAAGCAGTTTTTCGCTCCAATTTTGCTGGAAAACTCGAAGGAACAGTCATTCAAAAACAAATCGCGCTCAATTTAACAGCATCAAGTCAAATTCAGAAGACACCACTTCTTAGGAACCCGTCTCAATTCACCGACCACACAAAGCAGCAACGTCAAAGTCTTTGAACAAGAGCTTTTGCAGGTCGTCGGCAATTTTTTCACACTCGCCGAATGGTTGCTTCCTAAGTTTTCTAATCAACCGTATGTGCTGTGATAGAGTGCCCATAATTATGATGTCTGTTTTCGTCTTTTCAAACTTGGCAACATTTTCAGAAACTGCCACGTCTCCGCCGCGGGAAAGCATTTCCTGCTTGATTATGTTTGCAGTTTTCGGGTCTACATCTTCAAACTTGACTATCCGGTGGACAGCCTTAAGCGCCATGATTTGAACTCCAACGGGATTCGCTTTGACTTTGCCTATCTCAGAAACTGCCTCATCCAAGTTGGAGACTTGCAGTATCTTTGGCGACATGACTTATCCTTATCAACTGGCTCCTTAAAACGATTCGCAGAAAACAAACACTGCGTTCCACCCAAAATACTCGCAGAAAAAACACTTGATCAGAGTTGCTCACTCACGATATGGAAACATTTAATAGTCGAATGTAAAAAACTACATAGCGATGAAAAAAAATCCCGTGGGGTTTGAGTTTGAGCAACCTAAACAAGGTTAACGCCAGAACAAAAGTAATCGCCCTCATTGCCATTTTCTCTTCTCTATACGCAGCCTTAAGACTGGTTCCTACAGTACCTATGATTGGCGCTCAAGGAGCTTCGTTTTCACTATCAGATGTCCTTGCCTCACTATATGGCATCCTGCTGGGACCATTTACAGGAGGCTTCAGCGTTGTCATAGGGACATTTGTCGCGATGGGATTTGGAAAACCCGTAATTTTTCTTGGTCTAGACTTCCTTCCAGCTTTGGTAAACGCCGTCGCATTGGGGCTCCTCGTTAGACGCAAGTGGCTAATTGTGGTCGCTTTGAACATCGTATTGCTTGTAGGTTTCCTACTTAACCCGCTAACAAGCATCTTCATCAGCGTTGGCGGTATTTCATTTCCGTTCGTTTGGTTACACATAGCAGCTTTCATCGTGCTTCTTTCACCCTTAGGACGTAAAGCAGGTCAATGGGTAGAAACGCTAAAACCCACTTTCCTTGCAGCAGGAATTTCCATTCTGGCTTTCGTTGGAACAATGATGCAGCACCTTACGGGCGGAATACTAACAGAAGTCGTGCGCAACCAAATCTACGTTGTTCTCGGTCAACCCCCCATAGTTCTAACTGCCTCATTTCCGATAACTTGGTCTATCGTCTTCTTCCTCTATCCATGGGAGCGATTAGGACTAATCATTTTGGCAGTTGTTGTAGGCACGCCACTGGTGAGAGCTCTCAAAAAGTCTCTTCTTAGACCAGAAAAGCAGGCTTTCACAGACTCAAAGCAGGACCAGAAACCGCCCGTTACAATTCGAGCTTGAAAGGATTAGTGTTACTTGAACAAACGGGTATCTTGGATGTATTCTTTGCCTGTTCTTAGTGCTATTTCAGCTTTTGCCAGTTCGCTTCCCAAGTAGCCCGCATGGTCAATTTTCGATATTAAACCTATTTCCATAATCTTTGCGAGTAACCCTTCGGCAGTCTTGCCTTTGATGAGTTTATCCGGATTATCCGTTTTCGCCGAAACGTAATGCAACGCCACTATTTCTTCTCCAGCCCTGTCGACGGCAATCCTGAACGACCCCTTCTCATCCAACGCTGTTCTTTTGGACTTCTCGGCTGCAACCACCACGGGCACCATGGTTTCTATTGCCTTGTTGTAGGGTTCCTCTCGGTTTCTCTTGTCCTTCAGCACAAGCAAGTCCAAGCCTAGGTCTTTGGGAACCGAACCGCGTTTCTTGGCAAGAAACATCATCTTCGAAGCAACAACTTCCTCCCTAACAGTTCCTTTGGCTTTGTCGCTTTTCTCTGTCGCCAGCAAAATGCTTGCGCCAACTTCCGACGACAAGCGCGCCAGCAAGGCGTTTACGCCAACGGAATCTGCGTCCATCAGTTCCGTCACATTTGAGACCCCAACGAATAATGGAACTTCAGGATTTCTTTTTGCAAATTCATGGAAAGCCATCATCGACTCCAAAACGTTCGTTGGCTCCAGAATCAAATCGCCAATGACCTTGGTGATTCCCAGTTTCCTGGCTTTTCGGATTATTTCTTCGAGGAAACTCACGCGTTCTTCGGCAGTTTTCGGGAAATATCCTTCACGCTGATTCGTCGGAATAAGCACAACTGCAACATTTTTTGCAAAAGGCGCTAAGGCTTCGAGGTTACCCGCATCTCCGCTCAGCACCAAGTCCGCGCCAACACCAACTGCCGCTTGAATCTCAACTGGGTCAAGCGTATCTATGCTCACGGGCACGTTTACGACTTTTTTAGCTGCTCCCACAAGCCTGCTCGCATCTGCCGGTCTGGATTCGCCTGACACCATACCCACGTCGATGATGTCGGCTCCAAGACGCACATACTCCTGCGCCAGTCTCTGCACTTCTTCACTCGGCATCAACGCGGCATCAACAATTTCAGCCATGACCCGCATGGGAAAATGACTGCCTATCGCTAAATCTCTAATCAACATGCTGCCACGCTTTCTCAGCAAAATATCACGGTTCTCCTCAACCGTGAGCAGTTCTTCCAAAGCTTTATCCTTTAGTCTTTCCGCGAGAAGTTCGTCCGCAGGCATAACAGTTGAAAGCTTGACTTCGCCTAACGAGTCTAGAATTGTTGGCAGGTCGGCAGCATATATAGGACCTTTAAAAGTCGGAATACCCGTTGAATCCCAAACGGTTTTTGTGTCGCCTCGAACTAATCCAGGAACAAGAACAATGTCAAAGCCTTTCAGCGCCACATTTTCAAGCGCCTTGGCAATAGAGTCAGGGGATAAAAACGCGGCTACGGGCACTTTTAGGACAAGAATTTTTGTTTCAACATGGCTTTCTTTGGCGTAGCCTTTCACGCTATCTTCAGCAAGCACACCTGTGACTAAGAGCACTTTCAACCAAACCGCCTCTCTCATTGGGTAAGTCTAATACAAGCACCTTTGTTGTTGGCTTTTGCAGTGAAAACTTGTCCTCCAACGCTATCCTGGAGGAACTTGCGGAACTTCTGTTGCGCTCCTTTCGCTTCTTGCTCTTGGAACAGTCCGTAGATTGCTGGCCCCCACGAACTTTGCCCGGTACCGTACGCTCCAAGTTTCCGAAGGATCTCGATGCCTTCAGCCGAAATCGAACTAGAGTATCTCCCCGCTTGGACACTTGAGAAGTTGTCGCCCACAGCCATCTGAATCTCGCTTAGCGCTTCTCCGAAGCTCCGGATATCATGTTCCATCAGTCCTGGAAGAAGTTTCATGATTATTAAGCGGCATATTTTGCCCACCGTTTCAGCAGGCATCGGCTGCAGTTGGTTAAACGCTGATTTTTCTTCATCGTTGGATAATCCTTTGTTAACGCTAGGCACTGCCACTATAAACCGCCAGTCGGCTGGAAATGGACTGCGGAAAATCAACGGAGGAAATTTAGACTGGAATTTTCCGTTTTTCGTGGCTTTTCCGCCATCCACGACAAATCCGCCTTGCTCAAAAATCGCTGTGCCCACTCCTGTTCTTTGTGCTCTGCCCATGGCGACGGCAAGCTCCTGCGTTGATGCTTCTATGCTGAATAGTTTTTGGAGAGCCGTGGCAACTGCCAGAGCTAGTTGTGTTCCTGAGCCTAAGCCCACGTGGTCTGGGATTACCTGTTTGATGCAGATGTTAACGTTGG
>Ga0209431_10002272_pt1 | contig 15678 bp, 11 predicted proteins | sample RifCSP13_3_FD_184021 | JGI IMG/M metagenome (GOLD analysis project Ga0209431, IMG submission 184021) | Soil microbial communities from Rifle, Colorado - Rifle CSP2_sed 13_3 (SPAdes) (version 2) | ecosystem: Environmental > Terrestrial > Deep subsurface > Rock core/Sediment | place: Rifle...
TTGTGGGACTGGCTGTTACCTTGAAACCACACGAAGCATATTATGTTACGTTCCCGGCAGATCAGCATCGGACGGCTCAGCTACTAAAGATAATGCAGCCGGTTTTTGAAAACAAAGCAATAAAAAAGATTGGCCAAAATCTGAAATACGATATTCAGATCCTGATGAATTACGGTATTTCCGTTGAAGGTGAACTGTTTGATACCATGATCGCACATTACCTGATTCAACCTGACCTGCGGCACAATATGGATTATCTGGCGGAAATTTACCTTGATTATAAAACGGTTCACCTTGAGGAACTTATTGGTAAAAAAGGCAGTGTGATGAAAGGTATGCGTGAGGTAGACCTTGACGTGGTTAAGGAATATGCAGGAGAAGATGCCGATATTACACTGCAGCTTTCAGTAATTCTGGCAAAAGAGCTTGAAAAATACGGACTCGAAGGCCTGGCAGAAAAAATAGAAATGCCCCTGGTCAGGGTCCTGGCCGAAATGGAATATGCAGGATTTAAAATCAGTGTAGAGGGACTTAACAATTATGCGGAATTATTGAAAAAGGAAATACTGGTAACCGAATCAGAAATTTTCAGCTTGGCCGGGGATAGATTTAACATCAATTCACCCAGGCAATTGGGAGAGGTTCTGTTTGAAAAAATGAAAATTGCGGACGGAACCCAAAAGACGAAGACCAAACAATATTCAACCGGTGAAGAAGTTCTCAGCAAACTCACCGATAAGCATCCGATCGTAAACAAAATTCTTGATTACAGGGCCCTGCAAAAGCTGCTCAACACATATGTCGAGGCATTACCGGGTTTGATTGACAAAAAAACGGACAAAATTCATACATCATTTGAGCAAGCCTGGGTAAGCACTGGACGGCTCAGTTCAAAAAATCCAAACCTGCAGAATATACCCATCCGCGATGAACGCGGAAAGGAAATAAGGAAGGCATTTATTCCCAGGGATAATGACCATGTTCTGCTTTCAGCCGACTATTCGCAGATTGAGCTGAGGCTGATCGCACATCTGAGCAATGATGCCAATATGATTGAGGCTTTTATCCAAAATGAGGATATCCATAAAGCCACAGCGGCAAAGATTTATAAGGTTGCTGAGAATGAAGTAACACCCAACATGAGAGCCAGGGCAAAAACAGCGAATTTTGGGATTATCTACGGCATTTCATCCTTTGGATTATCACAACGGTTAAATATTTCCCGAACCGAGGCTGCAGAACTGATAAAAGGGTATTTTGACAGTTACAGGCAGGTTAAGGAATATATGGACAACGCGGTGCTGCAGGCTAAAGAAAAAGGGTATGTTGAAACCATCATGGGGCGGAGACGCTATTTGCCCGATATTCATTCTGCTAATGCAATTGTCAGGGGCGTTGCGGAACGGAATGCCATTAACGCTCCCATCCAGGGTTCGGCCGCTGATATTATAAAACTGGCCATGGTAAATATTCAGAACAAACTGAGGAATAGCCTGAAAAGCGTGATGATTTTACAGGTTCATGATGAGCTTATTTTTGATGTCAGTTTACCGGAACTTGACCGGATAAAGGAAATCGTTAAATATGAAATGGAACATGCCATTAACCTGAAGGTACCCTTGCTGGTAGATATGGGAACAGGCAGTAACTGGCTCGAGGCGCATTGACAATCAAATATCCCGCAACGTAAAGATATCTTCAGCTTTCCTGGATTTTCCGGATCTCTTCGATATATCTGTTCCGGATACCCTGCAACCGTTTTAAGTCGGGATTCCGCGTGTAGACGCGGACAAAATCGATCACCTGTTTCAATAGAACAAATCCAAGTGCCGCATCAAAATTGCTGTTATCCAGGTTATTCTTAACCGTTTCAGTCACTTTCCTGAACATGTTCCAGGTTATGTGATAAGGGATCTCCGTATAGAACGTCATTTCATCATCCAGATCCTTAAAAATATGATCTTCCATACACAGGAGAGAAAAGACCTTGTCAATCCTGATCAACCCGGATGCATTGATTTTCCGTTTTTTCATAAAGGCAATACCCTGGTCGATGAAACACCCTTGAATTTCAGCTATATGGGAGTAATCACCCAGTCCTCTTATCCTGATACAGGGGAAATGTTTATTGTATATAAAAACATCTGCCGGGCAGGAATCAAAATTGAGCCTGTGATTATTACACATGCATTGTGAGATCCGGAAAATATTTTCAGCGTGATAGTACTTTGTTGTAACCAGGTATATTGAATCGGGTTTTGTATCAAAGGGCATGTTATCACCATGGTATCCGGGGAAAGGCACCTGGCTTTCAAGGACAAGGGTGTTTTGGAAAATGTTATGATCAACGGTCTGCAGTGCCTCTTCTTTCAGGATGGCCCCCATGGTTTCTATATTGTCCTGACTTTTCATATCGGTAGGTGTTGTTACCCAAAGATACGTCGATTCGGAAAATCAGGCAAACCATTTCAGCAGAATATTCCGGATGGAATCTATTTTAACCGGTTTAACGATATAGTCATTCATCCCCGATGACAGCGCCTTTGACTTGCTCTTGGTATTGGCTGTGGCCGTCATGGCAACTACCGGCATCTGGTATCCTAATCCCCGGATTTCAACGGTTGTCTGTATACCATCGCGTTCAGGCATTACAAGGTCCATAAAAACGATATCGTAATAATGGCTTTTTACTTTATCAATTGTTTCGTTTCCATTCCTGGCGATATCAATCTTGATTCCCAGGTTGGAAAATATGGTTTGGGCAACGCGGATGTTAATTTCGTTATCTTCGGCAACCAGGACCGAAAGGTTGGATTTTAATTTTCTTACTACCTCGGTGGTAGATACTTCCATATGCGGGAAGGCTTCGTAAAGGCATCGGAACAGATCGGTCCTTTCAAAGGGTTCAACAATATAATAGTCAATTCCAATCCGTTTTGTAAGTATATAATTGTCGGCTTTGTGATTCGAACTGATCATAACCATCAGGAATAGATCCGACAATTTATCCTCGTGCAGTTTTTTGGCAAGTTGTATGCCATTCATGGAGGATTCGTCGAGCATAAAAATAACCTGTTGTGATTGCGCGTTTTCGGTAAGCTTCTGCTTCAGCTCCTGAAACCTGCCGGCCTCATATTCGAATACTTCAGCATTTATCTTTTCCTGTTCGAATAACCGCAGCAACCGCTGTTTAGTAGGTGAATTTACGGATAAAACCAGGGCATTGATTTGCGTGAGCCGGGTAATTTTATCTGTATTTATGGTCTTTACCAGTCTCTCATTGGAGTATACCTCAATGGTGAAACTGAATTTGGACCCGGGATAATTGGGCTTGCGTGAAATAGGGGAGGGACTTTCAGCCCAGATTTCTCCGTGCATAAGGTTGACAAGCTGTTTCGAAATGGTAGTGCCCAATCCCGATCCTCCGTATTTCCTGGAGGTAGATTCATCAGCCTGTGTAAAGGAGTTGAAAATACTTTCAATTTTGCTCCGTGGAATACCCACTCCTGTGTCCTCAACATAAAATAGCAGGGTAAGGTTATTATTGTATTCCTCTTCCAGCTCAATACCAACCGCAATCTCCCCTTCATGGGTGAATTTCACCGCATTGCTGATGAGGTTCGAAAGTACCTGCCTGAGACGGAACGAATCACCGATAATATTTTCCGGTACTTCGGGTTTTACTTTCAGATTAAGCTCAAGCCCTTTTTCTTCAATAATTGGCCTGAACAGATCAATAGCGAGCTTAACCTCTTCCCTAAGCTTGAAGGGGATCTCCTCCAGCTGCATTTTGCCTGCCTCTATTTTCGAAAAATCAAGGATATCATCGATAAGATTTAAAAGGAGATCGGCTGACCGCTTGACTATCTGAAGGTAATCACGCTGGTCATCTGTAAGGTTTTCCTGACTCAGGGCTTCGGTCATTCCGATTATACCATTCATGGGAGTCCTGATCTCGTGGCTCATTTTGGCAAGAAATTCCGATTTTGCCGTGTTGGCAGCCGCTTCATATTTTCTGGCCTTCTCTATGGGCGTAACATCAACAAATGCACTCAGTACATAATCTTGATTTTCCATGGAAAACGGCAAATCCTTTTTATATACTGCTACTTCCTCTCCTTCATGCCGGTAAAGAACAAACTGATTGGAATCAAAAGCGGATTCCGAACTGGAATGATCATAATAATCCCGGGAAAGCATAAACCTGTCAGTCAAGTTTTTGCCAATAACCATTTCATCATTTTTTAACCACAGCATATCCCGGGCTGTCTGGTTAACCAGCCGGGTATGCTGGTGCTGGTCCAGCACCATGATGCCCACAGGCAGGTTATCAAAAATTGCCTGGAATGTGGAATAATCAATACCGGTTTTTTCCTTGAGAGACATACTTTTGCCGATCCTGCCAACAAGCAGCACGAGAAACAACAACAGCAGTGCGGTACTTGCCACGGTGGAAATAATTAACTTTCCGATTATCAAATCGAAAAGATAGCTTTTATGCACCGAATAAACCGTCACAAACCGGTCACCCAGCATGGTAAAAGGCGCAAAGGCCGAATAAAGAAATACTCTCTTCCCGCCAGCATAGGCCGGGTGTTTTACAAAGTCATTAAATTCATCCTTTAATCCCGCATCCAGTGCCGACAGATCCTTATGGGTAAGGGAGACAACCGAGTTACTGAAAACTGCCTTCCCCTGTTCATCCGCTATCCATTGCCAGAAGTCGGTGTTGTGATGGGCATTTCTGAAAACCGAACTGAAAAAGCTTTCGGGGTCAATTGTAAACACCAGGTTGGCATAAAGATCGTCATTGTTGAATACGGGGAAGGAATAAAGATACTGATCATCGGATTTGGTTACCGACTGCCTGTCCTGAAGCTGATTCAGATGCTGTGTTATATATGGATCGATCAGAAGTTCGTTTTTCTTGTTGTAAGAGAGGTTCAACACATTTTTGTCACTGTCATAAATATATATGTTGCTGATGAGGTTGTTATAATTTGCAAAAAGCAGTTCCAGGTTCAGTAATCCTTCCTGTTTGCTGTCATCACTGCTGATATTAAGGTTTAACAGCGAATTGGAAAACAGTATTGCATTTACTTCATTTTCAAATTTCATCAGGATGTTTTCAATTACATCCGAACCTGCAATGGCCTGACCTGACAAAAAACTCCGCAGATACGTAATTTGATTCCGGTATATAGACAAATTCAGGAAAACATTCAATAAAATCACTGCTGCGGTCAGACCGATTAATAAATACCTGTATTTCTTCATCATTTATCTCATTCGTATACAATTGTACTAAATATTCCTGTATTTGGTTGCGTTATCACCTACAATCTTGAGATAACTGCGATACCTTGAAGGATGAAGGATACCGGTATTGAAGGCTTCAACCACTGCACATCCGGGCTCATGGATATGGGTGCAGTTATAAAACCGGCAGTTCTTTGAAAGCTTAAATATGTCGGTAAAGTACAGCCCTGTCTCATTCTTATCAATATCAATTACCCCGAAGCTTTTGATACCGGGGGTGTCAATTAAAAACCCTCCCGACGGAAGTTCAATCATTTCAGGATATGTTGTGGTATGTTTTCCCGTAAGATGACGCGATGAAATAGTCCCGGTTTTCAGCTTTATTTCCGGGTAAAGTCGGTTAATCAGACTGCTTTTGCCAACACCTGAATTTCCGGCAATCAGGTTTATCCTGCCTTTCAACAGGTCCGCCAGCATGCTTGTGCTGGCATCCTGCAAAACCGACATCGCAAAAACCTGATAACCTGCAAATTCGTATATCTTCCTCACCTCATCCAGCCATAGCAGTTTTTGATGATCATACAGATCAGTTTTGTTTATCAACAGGATACATTTGATATGATAGGCTTCTGCTGAAATCAGAAAACGGTCAACAAATTCAAGGGGTGTCTCGGGAAAATCAAGTGTAATCATCAGAAAAACCCGGTCGATATTAACGGCCAGTATGTGCGATTCATGGGAAAGATTGGTGGCCCTGCGTATAATATAATTTTTTCTCGGGTGAATGTTGACAATGGTTCCCGTATTGTCCGGTTCCTCCTCAACATCAACCTGATCGCCTACGGCAACAGGATTGGTATTCCTGATTTCACGAATCCTGAAATTGCCTTTTAACCTGCAATTGATGATTGTATTTCCAGCCCTGACCGTATGCCAGCTGCCAGTGGTTTTTACTACAATTCCTTTTATCAAAGTAATGTTGAAAATTGTATTTTTGTTCGTGCTAAAATACTAAGAGATTTGTACTTTTAATGAAGTTGACCCATACAAATATATGAAAACAATCCGACAGCATTATTTTATCAACGCTACCGACGAAGAAGTATTTGCGGCACTTACCAATCCGTTTACCATTGAGCTGTGGAGCGGATATCCCGCTCAGATGGAGGCCAGGGAAGGTACCGGGTTTTCGATATTTGACGGCGATATTGCCGGCAGAAATATTAAAATAACTGAAAACCGGCAACTGGTCCAGGAATGGTACTTTGGCGACAGCCCCGACGAATCCATTGTAACCATTAATCTGAAACCTCATAGACAGGGGACAAAAGTAAGTGTTGAACACACCAATGTGCCGGATGAGGATGCTGAAGAACTGGAAGAAGGTTGGAACAAGTATTATTGGGGTGCAATTATATCATTTTTCAAATAATTAATTAATAAATCGTTACGAGAATTAATTGAACTGTTACATTAAAATCTATTCATGGGTTTAAGGCGAGAAGAAATTGACCTGATGGCTCCGGCAGGGTCATTCGAATCCCTTTTGGCAGCTATTCAGGGAGGTGCTGATTCGGTATATTTCGGAATAGGGAAGTTGAACATGCGGGCACGTTCTTCTTTTAATTTTACCGCTGCCGATCTTAAAAAGATCATGCGCATTTGCCGGAAGTATGGAAAAAAGGCTTATCTAACCCTGAACGTCGTTTTTTATAACGAGGAACTGGAGGAGATGAAAAGAACCATTGACCTTGCCGGGCAGCACGGGGTACAGGCCGTAATTGCTTCTGACCAGGCTGCCATCCATTATGCCCACCAGCAGGGAATGGAAGTGCATCTCTCCACGCAGGTGAACATCAGCAACTGGGAATCACTTCAATTTTATGCCGCTTTCGCCGATGTTGCCGTTCTGGCCAGGGAACTGAGCCTTGATCAGGTTGCATCGCTTACCAGACAGATTGAAAAGGATCAGATCAGGGGACCATCCGGACAATTGATGCGCGTTGAATTATTCGCTCACGGAGCCCTTTGTATGTCAATTTCCGGCAAATGCTATCTGAGCCTGCATCATTATAACCATTCGGCCAACCGGGGCGAATGCCTTCAGGACTGCCGGAAAAGCTATACGGTTAAGGAAAAGGAAACAGGATTTGAACTTGACATTGACAATGAGTTTATCATGTCACCCAAAGACCTTTGTACCATTCATTTCGTCAATAAGATCCTGGACGCCGGCGTACGGGTGATGAAAATCGAAGGCAGGGCCAGATCTCCGGAATATGTAAAGGTTGTTACCGGGTGCTATGATCAGGCAATCAGGAGTTGTCTTGACGGATCCTATGATGCTGAAAAAATAGAGAAATGGAAGATGCGTCTTTCATCGGTTTTCAACAGGGGATTCTGGGATGGGTATTATCTGGGTCAGAAGCTGGGCGAATGGAATGATGTATACGGCTCCAAGGCTTTACTGCGTAAGGTTTATATTGCAAAAAACCTGAATTATTTCAGGCAGATCGGTGTTGCTGAATTCCTGTGTGAGTCCGATTCACTGCAGGTTGGAGATATGATACTGATCATGGGACCATCCACAGGGGTTATAGAACATGTGGTGGATGAAATTCGTGTGGATCTTGACAGGGTGGAGAAAGCCCACCCCGGCCAGCGGTTTTCAATTTCAGTTCCTGAAAAAGTCAGAAGAGCTGACAAACTATATAAACTAATAAAAAACCCATGATCATGAAAATCCCCACCGTTTTTTCACGGCCTTCAACCTGGTTTATCACGATGCTTTTCCTGTTGGTTATGGTGCAATGCAAAAGCAAGGGAGATCATTTAACAGCTATCAATACCGCTTTCACGGAAAAAATTGTTGCCTTCACGGCAGGAGTAATCTCATCGGAATCACCCATCCAGATTGTTCTGGCGGAAGATTATAACGTTGTAGTTACACAGCTTACATTATCCCTGGGCAAATCAGCCGGAACAGGACATATTAAACTTAGTAACAAAGGGAAGGGAATGCTTTTCACCCGGGTTATTATGGAAGGTATTCCGGAGGCCGGAAATGAAAAAGATTTCAATAACAACCTGGCATGCATTTCGAGTATCTTACCCCTGAAGGCAGGACCATGGACATTTCACGGCTCACCCAGGGAACTGATTTTGTTGCCGTGGTCACCCTAAGCAATCCGGGGGATTTTGATTACAGGGACATGGCGCTTGCACAGGTATTCCCTCCGGGTTGGGAGATCAATAACACGCGGATGAGTGATGCGGAAATACCCGCGAACAGTGCGGCTTATTCTTACCAGGATATCCGCGATGACCGGATCTATACTTATTTCGACCTGTTGCAGGGTGAACGAAAGACTTTTATTGTTCAGCTGAATGCTGCTTACCTGGCAGGTTTTAACCTGTCGGGTACCTAATCCCAGGCCATGTACGACAACAGCATCGGTGCTGTGATAAAAGGAAAATGGGTTGAAATAGCAGCCCCGGGAAACTGATCAGTTTTTATACCTGGCCACCATGTCGATAAACTGATCAAACAGAAATTCAGTATCCGTAGGGCCGCTGGAAGCCTCGGGATGAAACTGGGAGGAAAAGAAGGGTTTGTGTTTATGACGCATGCCTTCGTTGGTGTTATCGTTCAAATTGATGAAAAGAGGTTCCCAGTCAGCCGGTAAAGTACCATTATCGATGGCAAAGCCATGATTTTGGGAGGTAATATACGCCTTGTTGGTGTTCACAAGCAATACGGGCTGGTTATGACTCCTGTGTCCGTATTTTAGTTTGTAGGTGTTTGCACCGGCGGCAAGGGCCAGCAACTGGTTACCCAGGCAGATTCCATAAATGGGGGTATCCTGCTGCAATGCTGCGGCCAGGTGTTTAATGGTTGCCGTACAAAGCTTCGGATCACCAGGGCCGTTTGAAATGAACAGGCCGTCGTAACTTTCCTTTGAAATGTCGTGGTCCCAGGGTACCAATACTACCGTAGCGTCTCTTTTAAGCAGGTTACGGATTATGTTGTACTTCACACCACAGTCAATGAGCAGTATGCGGTACTTTCCGGAACCGTAAATTTTTTTTTCACGGATACTGACCTGTTCTACCAGGTTTTCCTTGTTGGGATCATACAGATCCACCTGCTCGTTGCCGAGGATAATTTTGCCCAGCATGGTGCCCTCCTCGCGTAAAATTTTGGTGAGAGCGCGGGTATCGATTCCATAAATTCCGGGTATTTTACATTCTTTCAGCCAGCTTCCGAGGCTTTTACGGGCATTCCAGTGACTGTAATCAGCTGTATAATCTGAGATTACAAGTCCTGAAATATGCAGTGTGTAAGATTCAAAAAACTTCAACATATCATTTTCGGTATCCCCAACCGGTACTCCGTAATTGCCAATTATGGGATAGGTAAGAACGAGTATCTGCCCTTTGTAAGAAGGATCGGTCAGACTCTCAGGATAACCGGTCATGGCCGTGTTGAACACAACTTCTCCGGAAACCGATTTCTCATATCCAAATGAATATCCATGAAATTCAATCCCGTCTTCAAGAATGAGCTTTAGATCAGTTCCCTTTTCCATGCTGGTGTTTGTTACTTATTTATGATAGACAAAATGATATCCTCCACCTGTTCTGGGCCGATTTTTTTTGCGATGATCTTTTTATTTTCATCCAGGATATAGATTTGCGGCGTGGTTATAATGTCATACTTTAGTTTAAAGTCGTATGAATAAGGATTCCAGCAATTTAACCAACCATACAACCCATGCTCGTTCACAAAATCAACCCATTTTGCCTTACCGTCCTCACCAAACAGTGTGCTGACAGCCAATACCTTGACATCCAGGTTGCGCAGGCTTTTTTCATAAACGCCATACAATTCGGGGACCACGGTTTTGCAGTGTCCGCAATCGGCTTCCCAGAAGAGTAATACGAGATACTTTGCTTTTACCTGTTGCAGGGTTATCTGGGTTCCCACATGCGGGAACTTTCTCAGGGCGGTATCGGCAACCGTGCTTTTGAAATGTTCCGGAGGAACCAGCATCAGTTGTGCATCCGGTGCGATCTTACCGATCAATAGCGGCCTTGCTTTTTCCACCCTGCTTTTCAGGTCGGTGATGAATTTTTCATCACTCCACCACGAATCATGAATATAATACTTATCCGCTATATGAACCTGTACGGCATCCATGCCCATAATATTGCTTTTGCCATAATGGTTGAAAAGGGTTATCAGCATAAACCTGAACAGGTTTGAATCGGCCTTTGTTTTTTCTATAAAGTAATCCACATGCCTGAGCAGGGTATCGGGTATCTGGGGAACGACCCTGGTCAGGTAGGTCATTATCTTGTCTTCATAAAGCGGGGTTCTTAATAACCGCGGATCTGCAATGTTAAAATTATCAAAATAGTGTCTCCGGTAATAATAGTACTGCCAGGTGGAGTCGGTTATCCTGCCCTGATCATCCCTCGGAGGATCAGGTAACGAAACGTCGAGGGTCGCCCTTAGAAAATCCGAAACAAACAAACCGGAATGTTCCTTGCTGGTTTTTTCAATCCGTAAAATCCGGTCGGCGTTGATCTTTTTAAGTTTTTCAGTGAGCTTTTCCCGGATAACAGGATCCTTTTCAGCTTTGAGGTTAAGGGTTATGCTGTCGGCCTGATTTCGTAACGCAAACATATATTTCTGAAAATCAAGAAATACCTGGTTCTCTTCTGAACCTTTAATTTCCATTGTATTCAGGAATTCAGTGGTATCAACCGTTATGGAGAATTCCTGATCTTCACCCATTACCAGTTCGAAATACCGCGAGTTGGGAAGGTACAACAGGTACATGCCTCCCGGCAATTGCTTTTTACCCCTGAACATCCCGGCACCCTTGTCATCCAGACGGGCCGTGTCATCGGGGTACATCGATTTGTTCAGGTAATGCCCCAGGATCACCGTGGTATCAGCCAACCCGTTAACCTTAACCCGGATTTCATAGCCTTGTGCGGTTACCTGAAAGGACAAAAGGACCAGACACAGAATGAAAAACATATTACGCATGTGTACCATAGTTGAAAAGATAGGTGGTTTTTGGTTCAACAAACGAAGTGCCAAAAATAATTAATCTTGGCGAATACAAAAAAAGAAACCCGATTTCTTCCCTGCATCCATATTTCCTATATTTGAACCTTTAAACAAATTTTCATCGTCATGCTCAGTTTGGACGAATGCAGTGAAATTATCAACAGGCAGTTGCAGGATATCAGTTTACCCGGAGAGCCTTCCAATCTGTATGAACCTATCCGGTACATGCTTGAACTCGGGGGAAAGCGCATCAGGCCTGCCCTGGTGCTGATGGGATGCAATGTATTTTCGGATAATACCACAACGGCTTATTATCCTGCACTTGCAATAGAGGTATTCCACAATTTTACCCTCATGCACGACGATATCATGGATAAGTCGGATGTCCGGAGGAACCATCCTTCGGTCCACCGGAAATGGAACCCCAATGTCGCCATACTTTCCGGAGATGCCATGTTGATCAAGGCCTATGAGCTTTTGTGCAGGGGACCGGCGGCACATATACCCGAACTGTTATCTGTTTTTAACCAAACAGCCCTTGAAGTATGTGAAGGACAGCAATATGATTTGGATTATGAACACAATACCGGTGTCTCTCTTGCCGATTATCTCCGGATGGTGGAACTAAAGACTGCTGTGCTGCTGGCAGCTTCGCTCAAAATAGGTGCCATAACCGGGGATGCAGGAATGGAAGAAGCAGGTCTGCTCTACGGTTTTGGAAGGAACATCGGTATTGCTTTTCAGCTTCAGGATGACTTGCTGGATGTATTTGCCGATGCGGCATTTTTTGGAAAGGAAACGGGCAATGATATCGTTTCAAACAAAAAGACGGTCCTGCTGGTACAGGCACTGGAAATATCATCCGGCGCCACCAGGAAGGAATTGATGCGATGGTTGAAGCGCCGGCGTTTTAACAGGAATGATAAGATAGATGCGGTCAGAAATATTTTCAGCGAACTGAACCTGGAAGAATTAACCCGGGCCAGGATCGGATCATTTCATGACCAGGCTGTAAAAATGCTTGACAGTTTACCTGTTGCCAAATCCAGGAAAACCGTTCTCCTGGATTTTTCGGAAATGCTGATGAACCGGAAAAAATAACCTGTTGTTATCTTCCCGAAGTTTTTCTTGTAAATACCTCGTACTGCTTGGTTGAAACCGAATCCAGCGAAGCCGAAATACCGGTCTGGTTAAAGGTATTGGTCATCATCATCAAATTTTGAAGGATCTGGAAATTGTACATGACCTGATCATTGATGCTGGCAATAAAGTGCTGTTTCTGGTCGAGATAATAAGCCAGGTTTCCATTGCATTTATCCTTTAATTTAATAACCAGGTCGTTTGCCTTGTCTATCTGGCTGCACTTGTAATAGGCATTGGCTATTTGGATGATGGTATGATCGTAAGGGATTTTCTCATCCGGGGTGAGTTCCAGGCAGCGGTCAAGTACCTCAATTGCTTTCGCCGTGTCGCGCCTGCTGATGAGCTCATCGGCAAGCTGAATGAACCTGTTCCTGAGCCTGACGATTGACATGGTACGTACATGAAAATCATCAAGATATACCTTGGGGTCATTCATGGCGCCCCAGCGGAATTTATGCATCAGGTTTTCATACAGTAGGTTGCTTTCAATACGGCCGGCTTCAAAGCGCCCGATGCTACGGGATTTTATGGGGACCAGGCGGTAGGCAAAACCTTCCAGCTGAACAAAATCTTCAAGTCCGAGTGTGCCGGTTTGCCCGAGTGAGGCGAAGTATACCGGCCGCTCCCAATTGTTGTTGGCCAGGATGTCCATAACGATCAGTTCACTTTTACCCAGGCTGTTTCGGCTGAATTTCCATTCTATCGCAGGCACAATGTTGTCCCGGTCTTTCGGGTCCACGGTACCATTTTTCAATACAACGGAAGTATCCACCGGGATCCTGAAACTGCGGGTGGGAACGAAATTGAACTTTTCCCCCGAACTGGCTTCAACTTTGGCTTGTGGAAGATCGCTGGATATGAAATCAATGATGTCCTTCAGCGAGGCTGCCTGTTGGGTGCGTTCCTGAACAAATACCGCATCGCGGGTACCGTTGATATATTTATCGTGGGTCAGCGAAATGGGGAGAGCTTCGGATTCGTATGCTTTTCTCTTCATCTGGTCGATATACCAGTCCATATTCAGCAGCATGAGATTGACAACCCGAACATCAGTCCTTATTCCTTCAACATCCTGGGCATACCAGAGCGGAAAGGTATCGTTGTCCCCGTTGGTGAACAGGATGGCATTCGGAGCGCAGGTGTTAAGATAATTGTAAGCTATGTCGCGTGTTGTATAGCGTCCCGAACGGTTATGATCATCCCAGTTCTGGCTGGCCATTATTCCCGGCACCAAAAACAGGCAGCCCACGGATATGAGCACGGCGGAATATCCTTTTCGGAAGCGGGAACCCAGGGAATCATAGAGCGACATAACTCCAAGCCCGATCCAGATAGCGAATGCATAGAAAGATCCGGCATAGGCATAATCCCTTTCACGCGGCTGGATGGGTGTCTGGTTAAGGTAAATCACGATGGCAATTCCGGTAAGGACAAAGAGCAGCATAACCACCCAGAAGTTCCTGACGTCGCGCTGGAGATGAAAGACCAGTCCAAACAGTCCCAGCAACAGGGGAAGAAAATAGTATTTGTTTCTTGAGGGTGCCTCGCGGGCATCCCTGGGCAACAGGTCTTCCGATCCGATCAGGAGCTCATCAATGGGCCGGATACCACTGATCCAGTTACCATTAAGCGGATCACCATGACCCTGAATATCATTTTGCCTGCCCACAAAATTCCACATAAAATACCTGAAATACATATGCCCGAGCTGGTAGGAAAAGAAGAACCGCAGGTTGCTCACGAAACCTGGCGCGTTTTTTGGTTCAGAACGGTCATAGGTTATATTGCCGTCCTTGTCGCGGATAATATTCCCGTCCTCGTCCCTCCTGGGTTCAAACAACCTGCTTTCTCTGAGACCTCCCCATTCGATATATACGTCGATATGTTCGTTATCGGAGCTCCACATGCGCGGGAAGAGCGTATTGAATTCCTCGCCATAAGTATAGGAAAGTTTACGGTTGGTAATTTTATATTTCCCGTCAATGGGTGTGTAGGTGGGTTTTCCTTCCTTAATACCGGCAGGTTTTGCGTTAAAATAATGGCCTTTTACCAGGGGTCGTTCCCCGTATTGTTCTCGGTTGAGGTAGTACTGCAGGGAAAAAATTGTTTCGGGATTGTTTTCGTCCATTGGGGGATCGGCCAGTGACCGGATATAGATCATCGCAAAGGAAGAATAGCCTATAATAATGACGGTGACCCCCAGCAATACTGCATTTAATAAAGTTTTTCCGCGTTTGTAAGTGTGCAGTATGCCAAAGGCCAATCCGCCTGTGAGCAGCAACACGTAAACCAGTATTCCGCTGTTGTAAGGCAAACCGAAACTGTTAACAAACAGCAGTTCGAATTTCGAAGCCAGCCAGATCACGCCGGGAATGATAATATACATGATCGAAGCCAGCAGCAGCATCGAAATCATCAGGGCCCCGATCACGCCGCGGGTGCTTGTCCTGTATTTCCGGAAATAGCATACCATTACAATAGCAGGTATGGCCAGCAGGTTCAACAAGTGTACGCCGATGGACAGGCCCATCAGGTAGGCGATCAGTATCAGCCACCGGTTTGCATAACGACTGTCGGCTTCATTTTCCCACTTGAGAACCGCCCAGAAAACAATTGCGGTAAAAAGCGAGGAACTGGCATATACTTCTCCCTCAACTGCAGAGAACCAGAAGGAATCCGAAAAAGTATAGGCGAGTGCACCAACAATACCGCTACCCAGTATAAGGATCATGTCAGGCAGACCTATGGACGATGCACCCTGCAGTGATTCACCAGTTAAACGCTGCAGCCTCGATCGCACGAGCCTGAGTGCAAGATGGGTAATCGTCCAGAAAAGGAACATGATGGTAAAGGCACTGGCCAGTGCGGAAAGGGAATTTACAAGCATAGCTACCTTATCATGATTTTCCCCTGCAAATAAGGAGAAAAATCGGGCCATGATCATAAAAAGAGGGGCTCCGGGAGGGTGTCCTACCTGGAGTTTAAATGCACTGGCGATAAATTCACCGCAATCCCATAAACTTACAGTGGGTTCAAGGGTCAGCATGTAAACAGCGGCTGATATCAAAAACATTGTCCACCCGAGGACGTTGTTAAGGAGTCTGAATTTATTCATTCCAAATGATTTGAATATTTGAAGGGGTTTTGTTAATTTGCATCAGTAAAACGACCAAAATACATAAAAAATATAATAA
>Ga0209431_10002276_pt1 | contig 15672 bp, 13 predicted proteins | sample RifCSP13_3_FD_184021 | JGI IMG/M metagenome (GOLD analysis project Ga0209431, IMG submission 184021) | Soil microbial communities from Rifle, Colorado - Rifle CSP2_sed 13_3 (SPAdes) (version 2) | ecosystem: Environmental > Terrestrial > Deep subsurface > Rock core/Sediment | place: Rifle...
AAGCCATAAAAGCTGATCATAATAACCCAAGTCGAAAATATAAGTTTCAAAGCGGAGGTGCCGAACAACTGAGTAAATGCTATAGAGTGTTCCAAATGCTAGTATTAACACCCAGACCAAAAAAGTTTTCCGGTTATCTCTTAATTTATTTTTCTTCATTCCATGGAAAGTATAATATGTAGGTGGTGTTCATTCCATTATGCTACGTTATAACCACCCCATCTTGCTCTTTCTTTACTAATACAATCCTTGATTGTAACATCACTCAAACGAAGAAAGAATGTCGCGCACTGTGTGTTGGTGATCTTGATGGTGGAAAAACTATCGTGTGTAGTAAAGATTGCCCTTTAATTTCAAGTATTAATCCCAAATTTCTTACAATAAACCCACACTTAAGGTACAGAGATCTTGTTGAAAAGCCTGATAAGCCAAATGCATTTTATCCGGAACCAGAAACGGGACCTGACATTGTCTAAATAGTCGTTTCGGGCAATACTTTCCCGCTCTCTCTTAATATTCTCATCCAACAAAGGATCAAATTCTCACTACTTTGCAAGGATGTTCCTTTAAAGGTAGTCGCACAATCAAGGAACCGGAAATAATTGACAGAGGGATTTTACTTCTGGAATTCCTTCATTCAAACATCTTAATCAAATCCCTTGGAGTTAAAGCTTTTTGAGGTCTTAAAAATCTTGTAACTCTTTGCGTTAAAAAATGCTTTCTATCAAGGGTGACTAGAAAATTAGTTTTAGCTTTCTTTACCTCTGATAAAATCGCAGCATCCTTTTCAGCAATAACCCCTTTTGCCTTTTGAATACCCTTTTCATCTGGACTTTGTTTTAAAACTTCAAGTTTGTCAACCAGTATAAAAAATCGCTCTTGGTGATAACTTTGAAGCTTTTTATGAATATTTCTTTCTGTTTCCGTTAATATTAGATTTGACGTCACAAGTTTAATATTTTTCAGAGTGAAAAGTTTTGAGGAACCACCCGTCGGAGAATTATCAGCAGTAAATAGTACGCTTGAATCAAGAAAAACTGACTTTAAAGCTCGTCTTCCTTTAGCCATTTTTCTATTTCCTTATCACTAAATTCTCTTGTATACTTCAGTAAATCTCTATCTATAAAAGTTTTCTTATATATCTTTTTAACTTCGCTCTCTAGTTTGTTTAAGTATGAAACGTCGACCAAAGCAGCTTTGGGAGCACCCCCTTTTGTCAAAACAATATAATCCTCTCCAGTTACTTTTTCTGCGAGAGCACCTAGTTTGCCTCGGGCTTTAGTTATCGGAATTATCGTTGTCATAGATAAATAATACTTATGTTACACAAAGTTGTCAAGTATTCTGTAATCAATAATGTAATTTATAACGTACACTATGGAACGGGGAATTTTTGGCAAAAGGGTTTTTTACTTTTTGTCCAAGCAAGTTAAAAAACTACTCGCAATGTTTTTCATATAAATTTTTAAGTTTGGTTGCCTCAGTCTCAGGATCTGTATAGTAACTCGGTAATCTTACAGCAATATCCACCATTCCTCCGGGTTGATTTCGCAAATCTTTATCAATTTCCCCCATCATATCGGGAAAAACTAGTTCTTTCTCTTCAGGTATTAAGTCTCTCACTGTAGTGTCCGAATGAAGGTTTCTTACCAGTTTTTGCAATTCTGGACAATCAATCTCACGCATATATTTATTTTAGTAAATTAGGGGACGGGGAACTTTTTGCAGAGGGCTTTTACTTCTTTTGCGATTCCCAGAAGGAATTTGTCTTTTTCAATCTTTTCTCTATACGCTTTCAAAAACTGCGCTCTTGCTTCCGACTTTTCAGGGAATTTGTAAGGTTTAATGTGATCGATTATTTGAAAAATCCACTCACCAATTATTTTCATCTCTTTTTCTTTCATTCCCCGTACGGTTATAGCAGGAGTTCCAAGGCGCAGACCCGAGGGATAGAAAGGAGAACCAGAATCATTCGGCACTGTGTTTCTGTTGGCAACTATTCCTGCTTTCTCCAAAGCCCATGCAACAATCCAACCATTCGTTCCATCCTTCCTTAAGTCAATTAAAACTAGGTGTTTATCGGTTCCGCCACTAACAACGTCTAATCCCTTGTCCACAAAATACTTGGCAAGAGTTTGCGCATTTTTAACGGTTTGATGTGCATATTTTTTAAATGCTGGGGTTTTGGTGTTTGCCAGAGCGATAGCGATTCCCGCAATTGAATGTAAGTGTGGTCCACCCTGGAGTCCAGGAATAATGGAAAAATCAATATCTTTTTCAAACTCCTTGCGGCAGATGATTATTGCTCCCCGAGGACCACGCAGAGTTTTCTGGGTGGTCATGGTAACGAAGTCAGCATATGGAAAGGGAGACTTATTGGCTCCGGCTGCAATTAACCCAGCCTCATGGGCAATATCGGCAAGATAATACGCCCCCACCTTCTTGGCAATTTCTGAGAGTCTTTTATAATTTATTTCCCTTGGATATGCTGTTCCGCCGGTAATTATCATTTTCGGTTTGAAGACTTTCGCCTGAGCTTCAATTTTATCGTAATTAAATACTCGTGTTTTTGGATCAACATGGTAAAATTGTACGGTAAAAATTTTAGAAACCAAAGTCACTTTCTTGTCAGGCTCGCCTGGCGTCGAAGCCGGCATTTGCCATCCATGAGAAAGATGACCGCCATCAGGAAGAAACATCGAAAGAATCTTATCTCCCGGAGTTAAAACCGCATTATAAACCGCCAGGTTCGCGGGGCAACCAGAATGAGGTTGAACATTTGCAGCCCATTTTTTATCAGATAATCCAAAAGCATTTAACGCTCTTTCTTCGCACAAACGTTCGACAGCATCGACTACCTCATTTCCTTGATAGTAACGCCTTCCAGGCTGACCTTCTGCATATTTGTGCATCAGAACTGATCCAACCGCTTGTCGAACTTCAGGATAGGTATAATTCTCCGACGGAATCATCATCAAAGTGTTACGTTGTCTAACTTCTTCCTCCTTAATTAGTTCAAATATTTTGTCCATAACTTTATTCTAGAGAAAAACTGCCAAGCCAATATGACTGTCCATTCTTAACTGTATATTAAATCAAAATTTATAAAAGGTATATAATCTCTTATCAATTTGGCTAACCCTTAAAGGCCAGGCCTTGCAAAAGGCCTTGCAAAAAGCTAACCTAACCTGAACCTAAATCACCCGTAGGGTGATTTAGGTTCACACCCCACCCTTTTTCCAAATAACCGAATTTAAAAAGGGCTTGAAAAGGTCTTCGTCCATCGGAACCTTCCAACTCATGAATCTTTTTTTGTAGTGCGGAGGGCGTGTTACAAATTTAATAAACGGTAGATCCTCAAAGATTACAATCGGCGTCTGTTCTCTCCCTTCTCCCATTAAATAAACCGCAAAAGCGGCCAAAGAGTCAGGAATGTTGGTCCTCGAATATTTAAATTTCCTACCAAATAAATCTTTCTTTCCTACATAATTTTTTAGATGAGAAAAGCCATAAAAAGCTATTGCCTTGCCAACAATACCACGCTTAAGGACCGCTGCATTTGAATCAGTAATAACAACACCCAGACTTTTAACTTTATATTCACGCCGCAAAAATCTCCAAATTTCTTTCGCAGATTTGTCAGGATTTTTGGGGAGAAGAATATAATATCCTCCTGCATTACTTTCGTCTATTCCTGCCGAACCCATAAGCATTCCATGGGTAATTGTGTGCAGCCTTCTTTTTCTATCTTCTTCTCTTGGAACATAAAGTTCGGCTTCGCTAATTGCCAACTGTCTCTTATCAACAGATCCATCTGCAAAAATACATCTTCCCTCCCCAATTGATACAACTTTTGAAGTTATGGCAACGACAGAGTTTTCGGAGAGCTCTGAGATACTTTCTTTGATTAAACTCCACAAGTCATCCTTCGGCGGTAAAAATTTCCTGGTTTTAATAATTTTAATATTCACGAGCCAATTATACTCCTAACTTTTCCGGCTTTCGCCATGAAGCCCACTTACATTTGGGGTAGCGGGAGCAGCCGAAGAATTTTCTTCCTTTCCCGGTTATCTTAACTATCACATCTCCCTCTTTACACTCAGGACATTTCATACCTGCCTTCTCGATATATTTTTCAGTATGCTTGCACTCGGGAAATAAGGAGCAGGATATAAATTTCCCAAATCTCCCAACTCTGATAACCAAATCCCCTTGTTTGTCCCCGACTCTTCCCTCTTTTTCGCAAGTTGGACATTTTTTCCCGGTCTTTTCGGTTTCAATTTTTACGCGTTTTGACTTTTTCTCTACTTCGACGAGTTTTTTATCAAACGGCCCATAAAAAGTGCTCATCATTTCCTGCCACTTTAGATCGCCTTTCGCAATATTATCGAGCTTATCTTCCATCTCAGCCGTAAATGAATAGTCAACGATATCTTTAAAGTTGGTAACCAAAAAATCATTGACCGCAACCCCGATTGGCGTCGGGCAGAATTTACCTTCGAGTTTCTCAACATAATTCCGAATCTGAATTGTTGTAATAATCGGCGCATAAGTTGACGGCCGGCCGATGCCAAGTTTTTCCAAAGTCTTAATTAACGACGCTTCGTTATACCGCGGCGGCGGTTGTGTGAATTTCTGTTCGGAATTAACTTTTATCAGGTCTAAGGCTTCGTCTTTCTCAACTGCTGGCAACTCCGGAATTTCCTCTTTTGATAATGGAATTACCCTTCTCCAACCATCAAATTTTAAAACCTGTCCGGAAGCTCGGAGAAGATAGACTTTCCCAAACACCTCCGAGGTGTGAACGTCTTTCACCTCGGAGGTGTAAGTATGGGCTGAAACGTCAATCACTGTTTCGTCAAAAACACACTCGGCCATCTGGCAAGCTACAAACCGCTTCCAAATAACCCCATAGAGTCTTTCCTCCGAATCTGCAAATTTGGATTTTGGAATTTCGATTTTTGAATTTACATCCGTTGGCCGAATTGCTTCATGGGCCTCCTGAGCAAGCTTCGACGTCTTTTTGAAAAATCGAGGAGTATCCGGCAAATAACTTCTTCCGTAACTTTTTTCAATAAATTCCCTCACTTTATCTATAGCAGCTTGGGCTAAATTCACTGAATCAGTTCTATGGTAAGTAATAAGACCTTCCTCATACAACTTCTGGGCAACACTCATCGTCTTTTTTGCGGACCAGCCGAAAAACCTCGCGGCCGTCTGAGTCATTGTGGAAGTCGTAAATGGCGGATAAGGACTTTTCTTTAATTCTCGTCGTCTGACGTCAAAAACCGTGTAGTCGGATTTCTCAAGATCAGTTACTATTTCTTTGGCTTCTTTGCCGTTTTTAACCTCAAATGTTTTATCATTAACCTTAATAAGCTTAACTAAAAAATTCTTGTTTCTTAAATCCAACTTCCGACTTCTTACATCTACAAATATCTCCCAATACTCTTCCGCTTTAAATGCCTCTATCTCTTTCTCCCGCTCTACTATCAACCTTACAGTAACTGACTGAACACGCCCTGCTGATAATCCTCGCCTGACTTTTTTCCAAAGAAGAGGTGATAATTTATAACCAACCAGCCGATCCAGTACTCTTCTTGCTATCTGCGCATCAACCAAATGCTTATAAACTTCCCGCGGGTTTTTTATCGCCGTCTCAACTGCTTCTTTCGTAATTTCGTGGAAAGCAATTCGTTTCAAATGATCGGCACTTAGAGCTTTATGTTCCGTCAGGATTTCTTTAACATGCTGGGCAATCGCTTCACCTTCACGATCAGGATCTGTCGCCAGAAATATACTTGACGCTTTCTCGGCCTTTTTTATTTCTTTGATGGTTTCCCCCTTTTTCTCAAGAGCCAGATATTTCGGTTTAAAATTATTATCTACATCAACCGCCAATTCGCTTTTGGGCAAATCTTTAATATGCCCCATTGTCGCTTCAACGGAATAATCTTTCCCGAGGAAACGGGACAAAGTTCGAGCTTTAGTCGGTGACTCAACAATGATCAAATCCATATTTAAATTTTTTACCGTGATTTTGAAATACTAAGAATTTATTCTTCAGTAATTTCAAACTCATGGCCAAGAAAATATCTCAAGATATTTTCTTATACACTCCATTCCCGATATTTTTGACTATTCCTTTTAATTCCATAACAGTTAGTTTGCTGGAAATTGTTGAAACCGTCAACCCTGATATTCTAGCAAGCTCGTCAAGATGTAGGGGTTCATTTGCCAAAATTTCGATCAATTTCCCTTCGTCTTTGTCTGAGGGCAAAACAGATTCAACCGCTTCTCTATCCACCTTTAGCTGTAAATCCAACTCTTCCAGTACATCCTCGATTGAGGTAACCATTTTGGCACCGTTTTTTATTAAATAATGCGGGGCGCTGCTCATCGGAGAAGTAATTTGACCGGGAACTGCAAACACGGTCCTTCCTTGTTTTGCTGCGTGATTAGCAGTATGAATAGTCCCACTTTTAATCAAGCCTTCAACAACAATAACTGCCTTTGCCAATCCTGAAATTATCCTATTTCTAAAAGGAAAAAGGTGCCGCTCCGGAGTAACTCCGGGAGGATATTCCGAAATAACTGCTCCGCCCGAGTCAATAATTTTCAAGCCCAGCCATTCATTAGACTTTGGAGTAATAGTGTCTACACCTCCCGCCAAAACAGCAATACATCTACCACCGACTTCTATCGCGCTTTTGTGTGCGGCCAGATCCACCCCAAAAGCAAGACCGGAAATTATGGTTAGTCCAACATTTGCCAATTGGGCGGATAATCTTTCTGTCACTTCCCGACCATAAGAAGTCATCTTTCTACTGCCTACAATCGCTACCGCGTTTACATCATTTTTAACCATCTTCCCCCGGACATACAAAACAACCGGTGCATCATCCAAGCCCTTGAGATTCTCGGGGTAAGTTTTATCTTTAATTGTTACGAAATCTATTTTGAGGTAATTTAATCTATCAAAGTACTTTTTGAAATCAAAATTGTCTCTATAGTCCAAAAAGCTTCTAACAAGTTTCTCATTAAGGCCTATCTTAGTTAACTTGTTAAAAGAGGTCTTCCATGCATTTTCAGCGCTCCCAAAATACTCCGTAAGTAGGTTTATCCGTAAAGGACCAAAAGACGTGAAGGACGCTAGTGCAACTAAATAGTCATTGTCTGTCATGAGCAGTTGGTGTGGGTGAAACCGACGGCTGAACTTTATACCAATAATTAAATATTTCGCGGGCAATCGGCCCTGCAACTCGTGAACCCTCTCCGCCCCTTTCGACTAAAACTGTTGCAACTATTTCAGGGTCCGCATACGGAGCGAAAGCCGTAAACCAGGCATGGGTGTCATTGCTCCCATCTCCCACCTCGGCAGTTCCGGTCTTACAGGAAACATCTTTCCCGGATCTTTCTTTAAAATCAAAAAAAGTATAGCCGGTTCCTCCCGCACTACAGGCTCCCAGCATCCCATTTTTGATAAGCTCAATACTTTCTTCCTTAATACCTAAACTCTTACATTTACTCTCACTCTCCGCAATGTGTGGACTACAATAGTCACCATTATTGGCAATCGCCGATATCACCTGATTTAAGGCTATAGGGGTTAGAGCTAAATCACCCTGCCCAATTGCCAAGTGATATGTATTCCCCAAAAACCACCGTTCACCTTTCACTTGCATTTTCCAAATGGGATTTGGAACCAGCCCGGTAGCTTCCCCGGGGAGATCTATTCCTGTAAGCTCATCCAGCCCGAATTTGTGAGCCCAGGTGTCGATACGCTCAACCCCGACAAGCTCCCCTAGTTTATAAAAAAAGGTATCGGTAGACCTGGCAATCGCACGCTCCAATCCAATTTTTCCTTCACGCCCCCCGTATTGAGTGAAATACCAATTATTAAAAGTGAAGTTACCGTAAACACTGGTGAGAGCTATAAAACCCTGATCATCGTAGATGTAACTTTTGTCTATTTTTCCTTCTTCAAGCGCGGCTATCGCAACGACAGGTTTAAAGACAGAACCCGGGTGATATGTACCTGAAATGGCTCTATTGAAAAGCACTAAATCGCGATCAGAAAGAACTTGAGCAATTTCGGCAGAATACTTTTTGTTGCCAAAAATGTTGGGATCATATGTCGGCGATGAAGTTAAAGCTAAAATCTCTCCCCTTGCATCACTTACAATAATAGCTCCTTTCTTACCATCTAATAGCTCCACTATCCTTTTCTGCAGGGTGAAGTCAATAGAGGTTGTCAGATCGCTACCCGGAATGGGATTTTTTCTTCCCAAAGTTCTTACCTTTCTTCCGAGTGCGTCCACTTCTATCAGTTCTTCACCATCACTTCCCCTCAAAATACAGTCGTAAACTTGCTCGAGTCCGCCTCTCCCCATAAGAGAACCTAATTCCCGAGGCCCTTTAGAAAGACACTCAGCCTCCACTTTCCCAAGCTCTTCTTTAGATACCTCACCCAAGTAACCGGTAATATAGGCGAATTCGGGACCCTGGGGATAGGTGCGTACCCATTCTGTAATTAACCCTTCATCGGAATTCCCTTCTGATTCATGCTTCTCAAAACCGGAATTAGAATTAAAAACAATACTTTTCATAACCATCTTATTTTCCGCAATAATTTCTCCCCCTCTTGCGTAAATCTTGCCGCGCGGCGCAACAATTGGCACACGCCGAATCCTATTTTCCTCGGCAAGCACCTTAAAATATTTTCCTCTAATAATTTGCAGATCAGCCAGACGGCCAAAAAGTACCAAAAAGCCAAGAATCAAAATGCCACGAAGAAACCAAATAAGCCAACTTTGGGTTTTACTTGACAATAAAGTTTCCATACTTTTTTAGAATTTGATTTGTTTTATTCTAGTTAGGAGACTCATGTCCTCCAATACTGCCCCACAGCCTCTCACAACACAACTTAATGGATCATCTGCTACATATACAGGCATTTTTGTTGCTTCCGCTATAACCTTATCAATTCCACTAAGCAGTGCTCCTCCGCCTGCCATGACAATTCCTTTTCCCATAATATCGGCCAAAAGTTCAGGTGGTGTTTCTTCCAACGTATCTACAATGTTTCCTACTATCTCCTGAACTGTAGGAGCAAGAGCTTCACGAACCTCGCTTCCTGTTAGTTTGATTGACTTGGGAAGTCCGGTTTCCAAATCTCGGCCCCGGACAACAAAAAACTTTTCTTCCTTTTGAGGTAAACAATTCCCAATGGCAATTTTTACTTCTTCGGCTGTTGCCTCGCCCAACAAAAGAGAGTATTTAAGCCGAACATAGGATATGATTGCTTCAGTCATTTCATCTCCTGCAATTCTAATTGAGCGACCAACCACCACTCCTCCCATAGAGATAACCGCCATTTCCGAAGTGCCACCTCCAATATCAACAATAAATACTCCTTCAGGCGACTCAATGGGCAAGTTTGCCCCAATTGCCGCAGCCATAGGCTCTTCAATCAGGTGTGCCTCACGACTGCCCGAAATAACTGCCGCATCTGCTACAGCCCTTCTTTCTACTTCTGTTACACCTGAGGGGATTCCGATAACAACTCTGGGCCTTGGAATTTTGGGAATAACGCCACCGGATTCATGAACACGTTTGATATAGTAAGAAAGCATTGCCGCGGTTGCGTCAAAATCAGCAATCACACCGTCCCTTAGCGGCCGAACTGTTTCTATCATAGCCGGTGCCCGACCCAGCATCCGTTTTGCAGAAGCGCCAATTGCCAAAATCTCTTTTGTTTTTTTGTGTCGGGCAACGTGTGATGGCTCTCGGATAACAATTCCTTTGCCTTTAACCCAGACAAGCGTATTGGCGGTACCCAAATCAATCCCCACATCATGCGAGAAAAGACCTAAAATTCTATTGATGTGAAATGAGGGTAAAACCTTACCTAAATTGGAGATTTTTACTTTGATTTTCATTCACTTTGCAGTATAACTTTTTAGTTGTTGGATGCAAATGGCAGGAATTGGTGGTGGGTAATATTGAAATCTTGCCACGGAGTTGGTGGCGTTGTACATTATGATATGGTAAAAAATCTTACAAAAATTTTAGAGTATCTTTTTTATCTGTTTTTCTTTTTAACTCCCCTGGCATTCCTACCAATGACTTCGGAACTTTTTGAGTTTAACAAAATACTTCTTACTTATATCTTTACAGTTCTTATTTTTTCGCTCTGGATACTAAGAATGTTAACCGACAGAAAAGTAATTTTCCGTCGAACTATGTTAGATATCCCTTTAATTATCTTTTTAATTTCTCAGACTCTGTCAAGCCTAATTTCAGTCGATCCCAGAACGTCCCTCTTAGGCTATTATTCCCGCTTCAACGGAGGATTACTTTCCTATTACTCTTACGCAGTTCTCTACTGGGCATATGTCTCAAATATGGATTATAAAGGAACCATAAGAAGCCTTAAGGTACTCCTAGGAAGTGCCGGCATTGTAAGTATCTGGGGAATCCTTGAGCATTTCGGTCATTCGGTCAGTTGTTTTATTATCCCACCATTTCGAACATTTGACGTTTCATGTTGGATGCAAGATGTTCAAACACGGGTTTTCGCTTCCCTAGGACAACCAAATTGGCTGGCAGCATGGATCATTGCGCTAATTCCGCTAACGTGGGCTTTCGCACTAAATTCTAAATTCCCTCAAAAATCCCGGCCGGCCGGCTGGTGGACAAATTCCAAAAAATATTTTTTTTGGCTAGGTTTATCCGCTCTATTTTTCATCACACTTCTTTTTACAAAATCCCGATCCGGTATCTTGGGTTTTACTATCTCTTTTTTCCTTTTTTGGCCATTACTTATGTTTTTTTACAGAAGAAGTCTCAAAACTATATTACCGAATTTTTTTCTTGTTACTTGTCCCTTGTTACTTGTTACTTTCCTTGTTGGTACTCCATGGACACCGAAATTAAAAGATATTATTAATAAACCAACAACCAACAACTTACAACCAACAACTCCTTCAAGTCCTGCCCTTGAGGTTGGCGGAACAGAGTCGGGCAAGATTCGCCAAATTGTTTGGAAAGGCGCTATTGATATCTGGAAACATTATCCCATTTTAGGCAGCGGCGTCGAAACATTTGCTTTTTCCTATTACAATTTCCGGTCGGCCGAGCACAACTTGGTTTCTGAATGGGATTTTCTCTACAACAAAGCCCATAACGAGTACTTGAACTTCGCCGCCACCACCGGAAGCATAGGACTCTTGGCTTACTTATTTCTGATAGGAGCTGGCATTCTCCAAATTGGAAAGGGGTTAAGAACCACGCATCATGAAGTAAAGGGGGGTAATCTTACTTCCGAGAATTTACTTCTTACCAACGGAGTTGGCCAAGCTTTGCTTACCCAGCCACTGCGGGGCCAAGCTTTGCTTACCCAGCCACTGCGGGGCCAAGCTTTGCTTATATCTTTCCTTGCTGGTTTTACCAGCATTCTAGTTACCAACTTTTTCGGTTTCTCGGTAGTAGTCGTAGCACTTCAATTTTTCCTTTATCCGGCGTTTGCAAGTACACTTGCAGAGCAAGGTGCAAAGGATAAAGTGCAAAGTAATCAAATTATCAGATTAACAAATCAACAGATCTTTCTATCTCTGTTTGTTCTTTGCGCTATGCTCTTTGCGCTATCCCGCATAGCGGCATATTGGTACGCCGACTATCTTTATGCTCAAGGAAAACTTAACAACGATGCCAAAAATTATGTCGCTGGGCGGGAGTTTTTGAATAAAGCAATTAAACTTTCATCCAAGGAAGCCATTTTTTGGAATGAACTTTCAAAATCAACTTCTTTTATTGCTTTAATGGCCGCTACGCAAAAAGAGACTGAATTGGCCCAGAAACTTGCCGGCTCCGCAGTCACAGAGTCAGGGATTGCTGTTTCACTCTCTCCTGCTAATGTAAATTTAAAAAGAGATCGGGCAAGTGTCCTTATTAATCTTTCATCGCTAAACGAGAATTACATTTTTCTGGGAAGAGACTCACTTTTGGAGGCGACAAAGTTGGCTCCAACCGAGGCAAAACTTATATACAATCTGGCTCTGGCACAGCTTCGCACGGGCGACTATGGCAAAGCGATCGCAACTATGGAAACTGCGGTTAGCCTTAAACCTAACTATAGGAATGCACGCTATACTCTTTCTCTTATGTATATAGATACAGGCGAAAAAGAAAAAGCAAAGACAGAATTGGAGTATATTCTTACACATATCGCTCCGGATGATTCCGACGCCAAAAAAGAACTCGAAGAATTGGGTTCACAATGATATAATCTAACCCATAATTATGGTACGTGATATTTTAGATTCTAAAGATTCTCGTCTTAGGCTTCTTTCAAAACCGGTAAAAACTATCGATAAAAAGATCACTTCTCTTATTAACGATCTAAAAGATACACTCATCGTCCAAGAAGATCCGGAAGGCATCGGTCTGGCAGCTCCGCAAATAGGGAAAAATCTGCGGATATTTATAATGAAGCCGGGTAGTGAAATTACAACCATTATTAATCCGGAAATACTGAGTGTTGTTAAAAGAAGGATACTTTCTCGTAAACATCCACAAGGTAAGAAATATGCTTTGGACTCCGGCAAAAAAATAATGGAAGGTTGTTTGTCCCTTCCCCATTACTACGGTCCTATTACAAGGGCTGCAAAAATCACCATCAAATACCTGGACGAAAACGGCAAAAGTGTTATAAAAACCTTTGAAAAACTCGACTCCCAAATTATCCAGCATGAAATAGATCATTTAAACGGTGCGCTTTTCGTAGACCGTCTCATCGAGCAGAAAAAACCATTGTATGAATATGTGGACGGAGAATGGGAAAAAGTTGAGCTATTATGAAAATTGTTTTTTTTGGCACACCAGACTATGTAGTCCCAATTTTAGAAAAACTGCATAAAGCATTTAAATCCCGCTTCGGAGAAACTCCCATTGCAGCAGTTGTAACTCAGAAACCACAACCTGTCGGAAGAAAGAAAATCCTCGACTATTCGCCTGTAGACACATGGGCTCACAAAAAGAATGTCCCGATTTTTTTCGATCCTAAAGACATTTTACAAACCACCATTCTTGCAGATCTGGGAATTCTTGCATCTTATGGATCTCTAATCCCCGATAAAGTTATTAGCGCCTTTCCTCACGGCATCCTAAATATCCACCCGTCTCTTCTTCCCAGATGGCGGGGTGCTTCGCCTGTTCAAGCAACAATTCTAACTGAAGAACTGGCCGGATCAACAATTATGAAAATAGATGACAAATTAGATCACGGCCCAATAGTTTCACAATTTAAAGATGAAATCTTGCCTGAGGATACAACCCAAAGTTTAAGACAGCGCTTATTTGACAGATCGGCAGATGTGCTAATTAACCTCCTGCCTGCCTACATAGAGGGAAAGGTTAAATTAAGGGAACAAGAACATAGAGAAGCAACTTTCACCCACGAAATAAAAAAAGAAGACGCGTTCATCCCTCCGAAATTTCTAAATGCCGCCTTGCAAGGCCAGGCCTTTAAAGGTAGGTGGACAATCCCCTTTATTAAGGTAAACGACCAAACCTACAACGTACAACCTACAACCTACAACCTCTTTAATTTTATCCGTGCCATGCACCCCTGGCCAATAGCATGGACATACGTCTCGTTAGAACAGGCTACAAAGGATAATTCACTGAGAAGATTAAAAATTCTCAAAGCACATATTCAAAAGGATCTTGTTACTTCTAACTTGTTACTTGTACCTGACCTTGTCCAACTCGAAGGCAAATCCCCCGTTTCTTGGGAGCAATTTAGACAAGGTTACCCCGAAGCAAAATTTAGTTAACTTCAGGCTACTGCAATATTTTTGTAATCCCTGATGGAGCCGAATTTTTTGATTCTTTTGAGGCACTTCGTACAAATTCGCATTTTCTGCACCTCACTATTGATTTTCAAAGTTACTCTCTGAAGGTTGGGTTTGAAAAGTCTTGCCGTAGCCTGAGCTCTTTTTCTCCACCTTTTACCCGCAACACCCCTGTGGTGCTTTTGACTTCTCCCAACATTTGTTTTTTTACCGCAAATTTGACAGATATATGCCATTTTCAACTCGACACAAATAACGCGAATAAATGCACGAATGTCACGAATAACTAACCATTTGTGTAATTCGTGTGAATTCGTATATTGGTGTCGCCATAATCAGCTTTACCTAACAAACAGTGTCTATTATACTAATAAGGCGTTAGTATAGCAAAGGATAATTATTATGTCTTTAATCGCCTGGATACTCGCTTTTATCATAGCTATAACGATTCACGAAGCCTCACACGCTTTTATGTCGGATCGGCTGGGAGATCCGACCGCACGCTTGATGGGGAGACTCTCTTTAAATCCACTGGTTCACTATGATCCTATAGGAACTACTTTACTACTTGGTCTAGTCTTTTTACGAGCACTCGGATTTCCGGTAATACCCTTCGGTTGGGCAAAACCGGTTGTCTTTGATCCTTATAACCTGAAAAATCCGAGGCGTGATTCCGCCATCATTTCTCTGGCCGGACCAATCTCCAACTTACTCCTAGCAATCCTCCTTTCTTTGGTTTTGAGATTTATAATTTCGGGATTTTTGGTGGATCTAGTCTACCCCATCATTACTTTAAATGTTGTCTTGGCAATTTTTAATTTGATTCCAATCCATCCCCTTGACGGGGGCAAAATATTTGTTGGCATCTTGCCGGAAAAGGACGCCTATGAAGCCGATCTTTTCTTAAAACGCTATGGCATGTTTATCCTCTTTTTCCTTATCTTCCCAACAGTAAGAGGAACCTCTCCTCTTTTTCTGGTAATTTCACCCATAATCAACTTCATATTAGGCATACTTCTACCCGGAAGCTCTCTCATTTGATAATTGACTATTTATTTACAGACATCACATCCCAAGATTGGACTATAAGCAAAGCTTGCTTCTCGTTCTACTCGAAGTAAGCAAAGCTTGGCCAAAGAGTACTTTGGTAAATTATGTGATGTATGCCAAACAAATCATAACCTTAGTCCATTTTTCAAATGTGATTTGTTTATGTTGACTTTTCCTGGTAGAATTACTTGACCCTGCAAAGGGGACCGGGAAAGCCTTTTCTCACCAATTTATAATGATGGGAGAGCAAAGTTCTCGATCTCTACGGAGTTCCGGAGCGAGCGAAAGTAAGTCGAGGAGTTCTAAGGGCATCAAGACAGCTCACCCACCTTGATTTTTCAGGGAAAAGACTTCATCCGGTTCCCCCGAGCAGGGTCATTTACTTGGTGTAAATCCAGCTTCAAAGATATCTATTTCTCTGCTATAATTTACCCTGTCCCAACACGCCGGCGTAACTCAGCGGTAGAGTAGCTGTTTTGTCCCAGTACATTCGTGCTAATTTCGAAGAAACAGCCGAATGTACGGGATCCCGTAAAATCGGCTTGTGCCTTCCTAGCTCAACGGCAGAGCAGCGGTTTTGTAAACCGTCGATTAGGGTTCAATTCCCTGGGAAGGCTCAAGCACAAGCACGATTTGTACTGGGATAAACAGCAAGTCAGTGGTTCGAATCCACTCGTCGGCTCAACTAAAGTTGAGCAGATAATATATCAAGCTGAGGTGGCGGAGCGGCCAATCGCACCAGACTGTAAATCTGGCGCCCGAACGG
>Ga0209431_10002282_pt1 | contig 15656 bp, 7 predicted proteins | sample RifCSP13_3_FD_184021 | JGI IMG/M metagenome (GOLD analysis project Ga0209431, IMG submission 184021) | Soil microbial communities from Rifle, Colorado - Rifle CSP2_sed 13_3 (SPAdes) (version 2) | ecosystem: Environmental > Terrestrial > Deep subsurface > Rock core/Sediment | place: Rifle...
CACGATGACCTTTGCCGCTAGCATGCGGCCACGGCAGAAGGTGACGTCGTCAGACGTAATCGCAAAGGTAGCCACATCGCGCCCGCGTGTGCCAAATTCCAGGGTCAGGGTGATTTTCTTTACTTCCTTGTAGGAAAGCACCAGCGGGCGCTCGAAGATAACATCCTTCAGCTCGACGGGGCGCCATTCCAGCCCTGCCGCGGAGGCAAAGCCGCGTGCCGCCATCTCCAGGTAACCGGTTCCGGGGAATATCGTTGACTCCAGCACGCGATGATCCGTCCAGGGAATCGTGGTTTTAACGCTGGTCTCGAAAACTGTATTCCTGGCCGTGTGGCTGAGCGCCTTGCCCAACAAGGGGTGCACGTCGGGTAGTGCGGGCAGCTCCTCAGCGGCGGAACCCGGGTTCATCAGTGGGTAGTCTGCGGGACCCACGTCCAAGATGCCGGTGGAAGCGAGCCAGTACTTTTCACGGCGGAAGGGGTAGAGCGGCAGGGAGACATGCTGGTAAAGAGATCCGCCAAACAGGCGATCGACCTTGAGCCCGGCGCCGCCCACATAGAGGGCTGCCAGGCTGTTGAGCAGGTTGTTGTTGTCGCTCTTGTCGCGCTTCAGCGTCGGAATGATCTGCAGGTTAGGGGCGTCGAAGGCCGTCGCCACAGCCGGGGTCAGCGCGGGATGGGGGCCGATTTCGATTATTATGGTGCAGCCAGCGTCAATGATCTTCTCCATGCCCTGGTGGAACAGCACCGCCTGGCGCACCTGTGAGCCCCAGTAAGCAGCGGGGATTTCGTCACCGAAAAAGTCGCCGGTGGCGTTGGCGGCAATCGGCAGGGTGGCCGGGTGGATGCGCATGGCCGTTGCAGCCTGGGTCAATTCATCCAGGATCGGCTCCATCAGTGGGGAGTGGAAGGCGTGTGAGACTTCCAGTTCCTTGGTCTTGCGTCCGGCGGCTTGGGCTAGCTCATCCACGGCAGCTACGGCCTCGGCCGTGCCGGAGACCACAATAGCGCGCGGCCCGTTCACGGTGGCAATCGATACTTCCTTCTCACGGCCCTGCACCCACTTCTGTACCTGTTCCAGGGTGGCGCCGATGGCCAGCATTTTACCGCCAGCGGGTAGTTGGCCCATCAGGCGTCCGCGGGTGACCACGAAACGCGCTGCCTCATCCAGGTCGAGCATACCGGCGATGCAGGCGGCGACCAGTTCGCCGATGCTGTGGCCGATGGCATAATCAGGTTTGATGCCCCAGTGACCAAGCAGGTCGGCCAGGGCATATTCGATGGCGAACAACGCTGGCTGCACGTAGCGTGTGTTTTCCAGGTATTTGGCCGATTTTTCGCCGAACAATACCTCCAGCAGCGGGACGCCCAACTCTGGGTCAATCACCTCGGCCACTCGGCGCAGGGCGGTAGCAAAGAGCGGTTCGGTGTTGTAAAGCTCCTGGCCCATTCCAGCATACTGCGCACCCTGGCCGGTGAACATGAAGGCCAGCCGCGGCCGGATCCTGGAGAGGCCTTGCCCGGCGAACAGCCCCTGCGGGGTGCGGCCTATCCGCCACGAGTTCAGCTTACTCTTGAGATCCTCCCTCTGCGCACCGACCACAGCCAGGCGGTGGTTGTGCTGCGTCCGATCCAGCGCGGCAGAGTAGAGAACATCGGGCAGCGAGTCGGCAGTGACTTTTTCCAAAAAGTCTACCCATTTGTCCACCAGCTCTTCCAACGCCGCGCCCGACCTGGCTGAGATGAGCAGCATGCCGCCTTCGCGCTCAATCAGACCAGAGGCAGCCTGAGACGCGTGGCCGTTGTGGGAAGTTGGCGCCTCCTGCAAGATGGCATGTGCGTTGGTGCCGCTGTAGCCGAAGGAGTTGACGCTGGCCAGGCGCGGTTGTCCATTGCGCTGCCAGGAAATGCGTTGAGTGGCGACCTGGATTGGGGCGCGCCCCAGGTTGATGCCTGGGTTGAGCTGTTTGAAGTGGATGCTGGGCAGGATTTCTTCATGCTCCAGCGAAAGGGCTGCCTTCACCAGGCCGAGCAGGCCAGCGCTGGCTTCCAGGTGCCCGAAATTACTCTTGACCGAGCCAACATACAGTGGATTATCCGCAGTGCGGTTGGGGCCAAAAACATTGACAATCGCGCTCATTTCAATCGGGTCGCCGACGGGCGTGCCTGTGCCGTGAGCTTCCAGGTAGCCGATATCATCGGGGCTGAGACCGGTGCGGGCCAGGGCGCTGCGGATAACCTTCTCCTGGCTTCGCCCGTTGGGCGCCGTCAGTGCTGGGGTGTGCCCGTCTTGATTGACTGCCGTGCCGACGATGCTAGCATGGATGCGGTCGCCGCGCTCGATCGCCTGTGACTGGCGGCGCAGTACCACAGCCACGCAGCCCTCGCCGCGGATGTAACCATCCGCCGAGGCGTCAAAGGCTGCGCAGCGCCCGAGGCGCGACATAAGCCCGACTTTTGAAAAGGCGATGTGCAGACCGGGATGCAGCATGACGTTGACCCCCACCACGATCGCCGAGTCGCATTCGCCAGAGAGGATGCTCTGGCGGGCTAGGTGCAGGGCTACCAGGGAGCTGGAACAGGCCGTGTCAAGCGTCATGCTGGGGCCTTCAAGACCAAGAAAATGGGAAATACGCCCGGCGGAGATGCTCATCGCATCGCCCATGGTGTCGTAACCGGTGATGCCCAGTGGGCCTTCATAGACCCCCTTCAACTGGGAATACCCATTGGTGTTCATCATTGCCAGGAAAACACTGATATTACTCTGGAAAATCTCCTCCGCCGATTGCCCTGCATCTTCCAGGGCGTGCCAGACGGTTTGAAGGACCATGCGCTGCTGTGGATCCATACGGACAGCTTCGGCATCCGATATATTGAAGAAACCAGCATCGAAGCGGTCGATGTCTTCAACAAAGCCGCCTTTTCGTACATAAGTCTTACCAGGAGCCAGTGGGTCGGGATCATAATAGGCATCTACATTCCACCGGTCCGGCGGTATTTCGGTGACGAGATCTTTACCTTCACGCAGGGCATTCAACAACTGTTCTGAGCTTGTGATATTTCCAGGGAGCTTGCAACCAATCCCAATCAGCGCGATGGGTTCGGTACCGTTCGATGAATTTTCCGGTCGATATACTTCCATCTGACTGCTCCAGTTCTTATGAGGCCGTCCACAACAGGATTATGACGATATAATATATCATATTTTCATTCCCCTATTTTGGCAATTCGTGATAACATGCCTCCATAAAGATTAGGGTTTCTTGAGAAATTTAATACAGTATATCAAATTAATGGTAGGAGGGTTTAGAATATGATTTGGGAGTATAGCGAGGCAGAATGAGCAGATAGGGTTTATTCTGTTTGTTTCTCGGAGAGCAATTGTGCTTCTCTTGGCATATTCTATTTGGCATAATCCATACACAAGGAAGGTGAGGAAAATATGGCCGGCGAACCTGAAGAAAAACCGGTAGAAATGACCCAACCGATCGTAATCGAATTAGGTAAGCGGAAAGCGAAGGATATTAAGGATTTAAAGAACGGTAAGGGTAAGGTGTGGGATGACGTGTACACGATTGTCGAGGAAGTCAAAGAAATGCTGGGTGAAGATGCGAACAGCAAAGTAATCCTTCCGGTCATTATGATTTATCAGAAGAAACCTAAACGCCAGAGCCTGAACAGACTAATCTTTCCCAACTTCAAGTAGTTCAGTTTAATAAAGGAATTGCCATGAGCGCTGATAATAATCAACCGGTTCGTGTTTTACGTCCTTCCGGCGGCGAATTGCAGCCAGAGCTAAAGCCGATTGTTCTGAATTATAAAAAATGGAAAAAGAAAGGCAATAACAAGGCTAAAGAGGGAAAGCCAAAATATTCAAAGGGCTTGGAAGATATTCAGCGCCTGGAAGGAGATATGGTCCGTGTTACGCAAACAGGCGCCCGGGCGCTTTCCAGGAGTATAGACGCCTACGAAGAAGAACGCCGCCAGTCTGCGAAGAAAAAAACGGATGGCGCGATCGAGGATTTCATCCACAATTCTGCTAAAGCCACCGGTACTTACTTGAAGGAAGCCAGCGATATCCCGGTTGACCTGGCTGACTCGGTCAGCAGGTTGTCTTTCCGAAAGAATTTACGTAAAGGTTTGCGCCGCGCCTCAAAAAGAATTCTCACATGGCCGATTTAAATCAGGTCCGTTGATATTTCTGTCCGGGCTTATTTGCCTGAAGACTGAAAAGCTGTAATACTAGCTATGCGAGCCTCGGAAACGCCTGCGATTAATCGCCCATCCTCAGGAGTTGTGGCAGAGCTACCCCGCAGGCAGTTCTTCGAGGTTTCTTACGGGGATGTTCCATTATCCCAGATGAAATTTGTTTCGTTTCAAACGAAGCGGGTAAATTCGTTTGAACGGCTTTTCACCTGGCTCAAGCTTCTCACTTCCTTACTCCTAAACGTCCTAACGGATATTATCCTGGGTAGAGACAGCATGCAACGGCGAGCGTTACGCCTGCGCAGCGTTTTTGAGCGCGAGGGAGGCTCCTTCGTAAAGCTTGGGATCCATCTTTCCATACGCGTCGATTTCTTGCCCTGGATTTTCTGTAACGAGCTTTCGCGCATGACCGACCGAATGAAGCCGTTTCCGGTCACAGAGGCGATTTCAATCATCGAACGTTCAACCGGCAAACCGCTCTCTGCAACCTTTTCCCAATTCGATCCAGAACCTATACATTCTTCATCGGTTGTCAACACATACCAGGCCATCCTGCGATCGGGCATTAAAGTTGTGGTGAAAGTGCGCCGGCCAGGGATTGGGGAACAGTTCATGGCTGATCTCCAGGCCTTTGATTGGCTGCTCTCGTTCGCCGAATTCCTAACAATTTTCCGCCCCGGCTTTACCCGGGAGATACGTCGCGAATTTCGTAACTTGCTGATTGAAGAATTAGATTTTGTCCAAGAGGCTCGTCGCCAGGATGCCTTCCGCAGAGCGGCTGCAAAAACAGGGAAAGAATTCTTTTCTGCCCCGCACATCTATCTGGATTTATCCAGTGAAGAAGTTGTAGTCTATGAGTTTGCGGATGGTATGTGGTTGTGGGAGCTACTCGCAGGAATTGAGGCGGGAAACGAAACCGTTCTCGCCCAGGCCCGGGAAATGAATATTGATCCTCAAAAAGTAGCCAAAAGGCTGCTTTGGGTAAATAATTGGTCCTGGGAAGAGAACTTGTTCTTCCATGCTGATCCCTATCCTACGAACATTCTTATCGGCCGGAACAGCACAGTATATTTGATCAACTTCAACTCGACCGGTACCTTGAGCAGTTCGAAACGCCAGGCTATTCGTCAGAACTTGTATTACGCCGCAAAGCGAGATCCCCAAAATATGGCTCGCTCCAGTTTAGTCTTGATGGAGCCTCTCCCGCCAATCGATATTATTGAATTAACCCAGGAATTGGAATCTTACAACTGGCAGATGATCTATGCCCTGGAAGCCGCACCTGAAAGTCTTTCCTGGCAGGAACGCACTTCCGTCATCCAATGGATTGGAATGATGCATCTGGCTCGCAAAAACGGGATTGTTATGGATATTCAAGTGCTTCGGATGTTGCGGGCGACATTAGTAGTTGAGACGATTGCAATGCATCTGCATCCGAAAATAAATTTTGTCCAACAGTATTGGAAATTTGACCGGTTCCGGGCCGAACAAGCCCGTCGTAGAGTCACCAACTCCATCCGTGACCAACTAGAGGGAAAAACAAATGAGCATTTGGTTATCCGCGTTGACCGCGTGCTCCATACAATCGAAGACCTCATCTTGCGCGCCCGTCATATGCTGACGCTCCCTTCGATGAATTTCAGTAGCCTGATGAGTAAATGGTCGTTTGGGTTCTATATACTTTTCCGATACCTCGGACATCTTCTGGGGATTACTGCACTGGCAGTAATCAGCGGATATGCGGTTTTCTATTTCAATGGTCAGGAGATGCCCAGCCTGCCTGATCTCTTAAAATTGATTGTGACGAATCTGGTTTACCTGCTCTCTCTTCTCGTACTGACCTTTATTAATGCCCGGACCGTTTTATTCCGTATGGATGACAAGGAAATCCCGCAATGACCACCCAGGTAAACTACAACGCGATTCCGATTCGGAAGTCTGTCTCCAAGGCGATGAATGAATGGCTGCTCCGCCAGGAGTTAACGGCGAAACCGGCTGACACGACAGAGAATTACCCAGCTGCTAAAACTATTTTAAAGAGCATGCCACGCCGCGAGCTGTTGATCGCTAGCCAGGCGGGCCAGCTCTCATTACCCTACTACGAATCGCTCATTGCAAGAGGCAGGCATCGGGACAGCCTAGGACGTATGCTGACCTGGATCAGCATGCTATCGAGCTTGCTGTTCGGATATTTACTGGATAAAATCCTGCGTCGGGATAGCATGGAAAGAAGTGCAGTTCGTCTACGCCAGGTTTTGGAGAGAGGCAGCGGCACATTCGTAAAACTAGGCCAACAAGCCGCCATGCGGATCGATCTGCTCCCCTGGGAATACTGCGTCGAACTATCTAAAATGTTGGACCGGATGTTGCCCTTCGCTTTTGAGGAAGCACTTATAGCCATCGAACGCACGATTGGCCGTCCCTGGCAAGAAATCTTTGATGTTATTGACCCTAAACCGATTGGTTCGGCTTCTATTGCTTGCGTTTACCAGGCTACATTGAAAAATGGAACGAAAGTGGTTGTAAAGGTACGCCGACCTGGGATCAAAAGGTTATTCGTAGCAGATTTACGCGTCCTGGATTGGATCATGAAGCTGGCCGAATTTCTAACCTTCTTCCGCCCAGGCTTTACCCGCAACTTGCGCACTGAGCTACGAGATATTCTGATGGAAGAACTGGACTTCAAACGAGAAGCCCGCTTTCAGGATATTTTCCACAATAATGTTAAAAAATCAGGTCGCACCTTTTTTAACGCCCCAAAGGTTTATTTTGAATTCTCCGGAGAAGAAGTGTTGGTCCAGGAGTTCATTTCAGGCCTCTCGCTACTGGAAGTGATTGCCGCGGTTGAAGAAAATGGGCCGAAGGGATCGGCCTTATTACGGGAGTTGAATATCGATCCGGCTGTTGTAGCCAGGCGGATCTTGTGGGCAGCCTTCTGGAGTATGGATGAGCATGTTTTCTTTCACGGCGACCCTCACCCGGCCAATATCCTCGTTCGGCCAAACAACGAAATAACCTTTATCGATTTTGGGAGCTGCGGTAGTTTTAATAATACGCAAAAAATCGCCCTGGAACAAATGGTGATCAGTATGAAAAACCAGGATGTCGAAACAATGGCTCGCAGCTCTCTGATTCTCATGGAGCCCCTGCCTCCCATAGACTTGCCCGCTCTTTTGAAGATGGCCCAGGAAGAGTTTATGAAGGTTCTATATACCTTCAATACTCCGGCCAAATACACCGAATACTGGGAACGCACTTCCGCAAGGCAGTGGATGGCTATTATCCGGGTTGCCCGGAAATTTAACATCCCGATGAACCTCCACATGTTGCGCATGATTCGGGCCACCTTGCTGTATGATTCGATTGTGCTTCGCCTGGATAACCAACTCGACCGTTATCATGAATACACCTTATTTATGAAGGACCGGGCTGAGCTGGTCAAGTTGAAATGGAAACAGAAATTGCGCGATAACGCTGGGGATAATTTCTTTTTAAACATTGAAGACAATGGAAAAGCCTTGAACGATCTTATGATCCGCGCCCAGACAATCCTGGGCAAGCCGATTGTCAGTTTAAGCTCAACCATTAATAAATGGATTTTCACCGTGGCCGTGCTCAGCCGGATGGTAGGGCGGATTATTTTGATCACCCTTCTGGCGACAGGAGCAGTTGGACTCAGCTCCTATCTTTTGGGTGTACCAACTTCATTCGAAAATGGGTTGAATGTGGTCCTGCAAAGCAATCTTTACCATCTTTTTTTAGTCGCGGCAATCGTGGTCAATATTCGGCATATTATCTTCCGGTTACAGGATCGGGATTAATGAGGCACATTTTTAGTTGAATTGTGGCGTATCCACATATTAACCTCGATAGATCAATTGCTTGTACGCAGAGTTTATCCAGGATTGTAATGAGCATTGAACAGGATCATCTCGTTTTCACAAGAGGTCCGCGAGCAGGTGAGGAAATCCCTCTTTCAACCTTGCCCTTGATCATTGGCAGGTTAGAACCTGCTGATATTGTTATTATGAAAGAAAATGTATCTCGCAAGCATACCCGAATCTCGCATAACGCATCCGGGTATATTGTCGAAGACCTGACCAGCAAAAACGGGACGTTTGTAAACAATACACAAATCCATACCCCGCACTTACTGGCAAATGGCGATCATGTGCGCCTTGGCGCGGATGTTGAATTCGTTTTGGTGGTTTCGCCAGAAATCCAGGCTGCCCTACCTGCCATTCGCCCAATCAGCCCTTCATTTGAAGAAATTGAATCGCCAAATGTTCACGACACTGTCATGCCTAATCAACCGGTTACCAGCGAAAAGACGGTCATAATGCAAGAGCTACCGCCAGCGGCGGTGGATCCACCGAGATTGGTCGTTTCATTGCCTGGTCAGGAACCTAGAATATACAACCTGACGACTCCACGCCTGCGGATTGGCCGCCTGCCAGATAACGATATCGTCATCGAAAACCGTTACGTTTCACGGTATCATGCCGAGCTGGAAAAACGTGGCCCAGATTACTACTTGGCTCCCTCCCCAAATTATAGCAATTCCCTGCTCCTGAACAGCCAACCGGTGATGGAACCCACCCAGCTGCACCAAGGCGATAAGATTCGGATTGGCGGCTTCGCGCCCGGCGAGAACGTCTCGTTATATTACTTACTTCCGATCGGTCAGGCCGAATTTGCTAGCCAACAGACCATTAAATTTATTGAAAATAATGTCATGACGATCGGGAGGGATAAAGGCAACAAAATTTTCCTGCCTGTCCCAAGCGTATCTCGTTTTCACGCGGAAGTGGAAAAGGTCGGCCAGCGCTACCGGGTGCGCGATTTACACAGCAGCAACGGCACGTTTGTAAATGGTAAACGTGTGGAGGGTGACACCTGGGTTCATCCAGGCGATGCCATCCAAATTGGTCCATACCGCTTTTTCGTCGATGAACACGAATTCATCCAGAAGGACCAAACCGGGCAGGGCGTGCTTGTCGAGGTGATGAGGCTCAAGAAGTGGGTAAACAAGAAACTGAATATTCTTCAGGATATATCCCTTGTATTCAAACCACGCGAGTTTATTGTGGTGGTTGGGCAAAGTGGCGGTGGTAAATCCACCCTGGTCGATGCGATCGCCGGCTACCGTCCAGCCACGCATGGAAAAGTCATTGTAAACAATACCATCGATGTCTATAAAGAGTTTGATGCTATCCGCTCAACGATCGGATATGTGCCGCAAAAAGACATCATCCATATGGAATTAACGGTGTTCCAGGCTCTGGATTACGCCGCCAAGCTGCGCATGCCATCAGATACCGCGCAGGAAGAGCGTATCGAAGGCGTCAAAGAAGTGATGGCCGAACTGGATCTGACTCACCGCCAGGATACCCAGATCAGCCAGTTGAGTGGCGGCCAGCAGAAGCGGGTATCCATTGGGGTTGAATTGCTCACAAAACCAGGTCTTTTCTTCCTGGACGAGCCGACTTCCGGATTGGATCCTGGCATGGAAACCGAGCTGATGCACTTGATGCGTCGGTTTGCCGACCAGGGACGCACAATCATCATGATCACCCATGCGACAAAAAATATTATGCTTGCCGATAAAGTTGTGTTTCTGGCCCGCGGCGGATACCTGACCTGGTTCGGACCGCCGGAAGAAGCCCTGGTGTATTTTGACCAATATCGAACGGAACGCGACCGTCGGACAAGCCCAATGGAGTTTGATCATATCTATACCCTGCTCGACCAGGCAGAATTGGGCACGGGGTCAGATTGGGCGGAACGATTCCGCAATGACGCTGCCTACCGGAAATATATTCACGACCCTCTCAAGCAGGCGACCGATAGCAGGAAACCGGACAGTCAGCAGAATCAAGCAAAACCGTTAACATCGCACAATCAAATTTCCGCCCTGCGCCAGTTCTTTATCCTTTCAGGGCGAAATCTAAAGATCATGACCCGTGACAGGTTCAGCCTGGCATTGCTCGTCTTAACCGCCCCTTTGCTGGCATCCCTCGATTTCATTCTGGCCTCGGGTGTTGGACGCAGACCAACCGGTTTCAGTGAAGGCAATTTCAACAATGTGGTCATCACTCTTATCGTCTTGACAAATACCTCAATTCTGGTCGGCGGTTTGGCTTTTATGCGTGAGCTGGTCAAAGAGCGTGAAATATATAAACGCGAGCGCATGGTAAATCTGCATCTCTCGTCGTACATCCTGTCCAAAGTTTGGATCGCCTTGCTTCTGGCGGTGTACATGGCGACTTGCTTTACGGTAATCCGCTATCTTGCCTTCGATATGCCTGGAGGTCAGGAAGAATTGGTGTATTTCTTCATTACGGAATTCCTGTTGGTTGTCGCGGGAACGATGATGGGGTTGTTCGCTTCGGCCCTGGCGCCAAAAGCCAATGCCGCCCCGTTGTTGATGATTCTCTTTGTTATTCCTCAGATGGTGCTCAGCGGTGCTTTAGTCCCCCTTCCGGTTGTTATTAAGGCGCCCGCTTCCAGCAGTTGGGCTTTCCAGGCCGACATTGCCATCAGCGGCGTGGGCTCAGGTCCGGCAGGGGATTCCTGTTGGAATTTGCCCAAAGAAGAACAAGATAAACTCAGCCTCGATCAGAAGAAGGCGCAGTGTTCCTGCATGGGCGAAAATGCCCTTCGCGAAACTAGCTGCAATTTCCCCGGCCTTGGCAAGTATTACAACGCGGCGATTGATGAGAAAGACCCTGTGAAACCCCTGGAACCAGGTCCCCAGCCCAAGGAACCCGTGTTCCCTCCAGAACCGGCGAAACCTGCTGATCCAAACAACCTCCAGATGATTCAGATGTATCTCAACGACCTGACGGTTTACAATGAGGATGTATCCCAAATTCGTGATCAATACAAAAACGAATTGGATACCTGGCAGGAACAACAAGAAGATTACAAGACTCAGCTCGAAACTTACCAGAAGGGTCTTTCCGAGATAGAAGTCAAACGAGCTATCGCCGTGGGTTCAGCAGAGTCGACGATCAGCCGTTATAAGGAAGATTACGGTTGGACCTTCATCCATAAAAAGGATCGTCCAGTCTATATGAAAACGTTGGTCACCGCCTGGGCTGCCCAGATAATTATCATCCTGACCCTGTTCGTCGGCGTGGTCATCCTGCAAAAACGAACCGATGTTTTCTAAACCGGACCATGGATCAAAATCACAATCAGCTCTTGCCTGCACTGCAGGACTTGTATTTAGCGAATAACCAGGTGCAGGTTTGGCAGGCCTGGTTGGATTGTTCCACCCAGGAATTGACCGACTATTATGATCTGCTTCTCTTGGATGAAAAGGCGCGTGCCAGCCGGTTCTATTTTGAAGGAGACCGAAACCATTATATTGTATGCCGTGGTTTGCTTAGGCTAATCTTGGGTACCTACCTGGGTATCAAGCCTACCCGGGTTGAATTCTGTTATGGTAAACATGGGAAACCGGCATTAAGAACAGGCCTGGTGGAAGATAATCTTGAATTCAACCTTTCCCATTCCAATGGCCTGGGGGTGTTTGCCTTTTGCCGGGGAAATCCGATCGGAATTGATGTTGAATATATACGCCCAATGCCTGATGAAGATCGTTTTGCCGAACAATTCTTTTCCGATCTGGAAATCGCCTGGATCGGTGCTCATGCCGGGGCAGAAAAACACATTGGTTTTTTCAAAATCTGGACCTGTAAGGAAGCCTTTTTCAAAGTAAGCGGTGACGGATTAACCCTGCCGATAAACCAGGTGGTCATTGATTTAAGTAGAAGCCAATCTGTCCGCTTGGCCGCCATCGATGGTAACCCAGAGCAGGCTGCCCGGTGGAAGATTGTAACTTTTGAGCCGACGGCAGTTTTCCAGGCTGCTTTAGCAGTTGAAGGACAGGATTTGCAGGTTGATATTGGGTGGCTGTCCCCCTGACCGCCACACTTTTTACTACAAAAAGCTTGAAAGCGGTCTTTCCAAACGAACCGTCCAATACATCCACTCGATTTTGAGGCGTGGTCTAAACCAGGCCGTAAGGTGGGAGATGCTTGTTCGCAATCCTGCCAACTCAGTCGTTGCCCCAAAGCCGGACAGAAAACCGCCTGAAACACTCACAGTGGGTGAGGTGCAGCAGCTTTTTAATGAGGTAAAGGATCACCGATATTTTCCCATCTACTGCATCGGAGTTGGCTGCGGACTCGGAGAAGGCGAAATTCTGGGACTTCGCAAAAAAGATGTTAGTCTGGAAAAAGGCATTATCAAAGTCGAGCAGACGGTTGTTTCCATCCGTGGGAAAATCTTAATCGGAGAACCCAAAGATGTGGTGCATTTAGCTGGCATCGGAAGTAGGCTGCGCCTCGCACACCATCTCCGCTGCGTCATCCCCCACCGCGTCGGGTGTGCCTCGCGTACTATCTTCTAAAAACGCCTCTGCCCTGGCATCGGAAGGTACTGCAGCGCTCAGATCGGTCTCCATAGGCGCCTTATCCTCCGCATAAACATTAAGATTATTGCTTGCAGGCTCTCGGTGGTGTATAATAGCGTATCTGGATTGAATTTGTCGATTATAGATTTCCAATACGTGACATTTGTTATAGCTATCATTGACCATGCCGATCTAAATGGGGCTAATCTCCAAGAGGTATTAGATTGGGGCTTCGTGAACGCTTTCAACAAGTAAAAAGGCTTGTATCCGTTATAGGCAGGGACAGAATAGGAGACTGGGTCATGTATACACACTCACTTTGGAGACGTGTCATCAACATTGCCACCGCGTTTGTGCTGATGGCAAACATATTCACGACGGCTGTGGCAGCCGAACCGCTGGGGGGTGCCAACTCTTCGACGCTCGCCCGCGAACCACAGTTGACACCTGCGCAGATTGGGGACGGCTCCATCGACGGGCTGCAGTTCCCCGATCCCACCGAAAGCCTGGCGATGGTCGAGCCCCCGACTGCGAGCAGCGACGGCGGCGCCCACCTGTCGTATCCGCTGCTGATCCCCAAGGGACGCGGCATTACCCCCGACCTCTCATTCGTATACGACTCGGGCGGTGGAAACGGCTGGCTCGGTCAGGGTTGGGACCTGTCGGTCGGCGAGATCAGCGTCGACACTCGCTGGGGCGCGCCGTACTTCGATCCTGCGTTCGAGAGCGAGACCTACAGCCTCGACGGCGACATGCTGATCCCCAACGCGCTCGGAACTACGTGGGAGCCGCGCCTGCCCGGCGATCGCCAGGACTACACCCGCCAGGTGGAGACCCAGTACGAGCAGATCATCCGTCACGAAGTGCCCGGGGAGGGACCGAAGGGCTACTTCTGGGAGGTCCACGACAAGGGCGGCAACGTCTTCTGGTACGGTGGCCAACCCGACCAGGGCGGCCCTGACGGCTACAACTACCTCGACGACGACCCGGCCAACGACCTGACCCCGACGATCGACCGTTCGGCGATCGTCACCGACGAGAACGGCAACGGCGTGCGCTGGCTACTAAGCGCGCAGCGCGACGTCGGCGTCAACCAGATCAGCTACCACTACACCACCATCCACTACCAGTACGGCGCTGCCGGTTGGACGAACGTCGGGACTGACGACGACAGTTGCACGCCGTCGGACACGGTGCTCTGCGCCAAGCACACCTACCTGACCAGCATCAACTACACGGAGGCGGCGGACATCGCCCCGGCTCCCGACGGTGACGCCGAGTACGAGATCGTGCTGACGCGCGACCACAGCCGCGAGGATCCCGTCGTCGATGCCATGGGCGGCTACGTCGACCTGACTGTCGACCGCCTCATCCGGGTCGACGTCTACCACGGCGATCCGATCGTCACCGGTACCGACAGCGACGGTAACGAGACGCGCGCCCCGCGCACCTACGATCAGCTCGCCGTGCGCTACGACCTCGGCTACCAGACCGGCGCCTTCGGCAAGTCGCTGCTGACGACGGTCATCCAGGTCGGCAGCGACCAGACCACCTCGGCGACACACACGTTCACCTACTACGACCGCGTCAGCAAGCCGGGCGGGGGCTACGACGGCTTTGGCGCAGCCAGTGACTGGACCACCGGCAGCGACCTGCCCGATCGCCTGTTGCTCGACAGCAGCGCGGCCATCGGCGCGCTCGGCTCATCCGAGAGCAACTCCGGCGAAGGTCACGCCTACATCGGGTTCAACCCCATCGACCCCTTGAAGGTCGGCTCGTTCGGCGGATCGCTCCAGATTGGTGGAGGCGCCACCGAGGCGATCGCCGAGTGGCTCGACATCAACGGCGACGGCCTGCCTGACAAGGTCTACCGCGACTCCGACGGCACCGGCGGCGACCTCAACGATGTCAACCGCAATGGCCCGATCCGCTACCGCCTGAACACCAGCGGGCCCAACGCCTCGACGGCGCCCGTGTTCGGCGACGAGAAGACCGTCACCGGTATCACTCGCCTGTCGACCGAGGGCAACTTCGGGCTCGAGGGCGCGTTCGAAGCTTTCCCCGGCATCACCGTGGCCTTCGGCCTCGGCGTGGAGGTCTCTTGGGGCGACGCCTACTTCACCGACGCCAACGGCGACGGCCTGCCCGACTATGTCAGCGGCGGCACCGTGTGGTTCAACCACCTCGACGGCAACGGAGATCCGATATTCGTCGCGGGCGACAGCTCCGCCACACCTGTGCCAATCATCGACACTGGCGCGACCGTCGACCTGCCACCGGACGTGCAGGACATCCAGGACCAGTTGGAGGCAGCGAACCCGTTGGTCGACACTGTGCGCCGGTGGACAGCGCCGTTCAATGGCACGATCTCGATCGACGCCCCGGTGACGCTGAGCCCGATGACCGGCGTGTCGAATGACGGCGTGCGCGTCGCCATCCAGCACGACGGCACCGAGATCGTCGCCGGCAACCTGCTGACCACCGGCTCGCAGGCGTTCACCTCGCCGATCGAGGTGGAGGTCGCCGCCGGTGACGACATCTACTTCCGCCTCGGCTCGGTGAACGACGGGGCGAACGACGACGTCGACTGGAGCCCGACGATCACCTACACCAGGATCGACGGCGTCGCCGACGCCGACGTCCCCAACCTACCCACCGACGTCAACGGCCTTTCACAGGTCACCTACGTCGCGGCGGACGACTTCACCCTCTCCGGCCGCCCGGACACGCTGGTGTTCATGCCCTACCAGGGAACCGTGCACTTCTCGGCGACGATCGACAAGCTGGCCACGACCGACGACGTCAAGGTCGTGTTGCTGCACAACGGCAACCCAGTGGCGATCACCGACGGCGACGCCGGCACCACAAACGACGACCTGCTGGCCCACGACTTTGCCGGGCAGCGGACGGTCAGCGCCGACATCCCCGTCGCCGCCCCGGTCCCGCCACCGGACGCGAACACCCCCGGCACGCAGGACAGCCTCACTGTCAAGCTGGTCAGCGACACACCCATTGACCTCCACGCCATC
>Ga0209431_10002288_pt1 | contig 15616 bp, 10 predicted proteins | sample RifCSP13_3_FD_184021 | JGI IMG/M metagenome (GOLD analysis project Ga0209431, IMG submission 184021) | Soil microbial communities from Rifle, Colorado - Rifle CSP2_sed 13_3 (SPAdes) (version 2) | ecosystem: Environmental > Terrestrial > Deep subsurface > Rock core/Sediment | place: Rifle...
GCAAGAGGTTCGCTGGTGAGAAACGGTAACGGCGCGGCTGTGATCATGGTGATCATCGGGCTTATCTTTTTCATCATGAGCGAACCTCTTGCCCGGAGCAAATGGAACCTGTTCCTGAATCCGTTCAACGTGCCCATAGATATGAACCTGACCATTTGGAAAAATGTGGTTCACCAGAACCGGTTAATGCTGATGATCGGAGCTGTTATTTCTCTGCTGTGGGGGTTAACGAATCTTCAGCGGCGGGAGAAATTCGTGTAGTTGTTACTCGTCAAAATTTACTCTTTTAAAACTAGCCAGCTCCATAGCTTGTTTCCGGTATATTTTCTTATAGTTTTTATCACCGGAAGCATCGCTGATCCGGCTCATCCCAAAATACCCATAGGCTGCAAATTCATTACCAAAATCACCAAAAACGGAAATATCCTTTATGCCCTTGCTGTAATGCTGTTGTGCCTGCCTGATGTCACGGTACTTTTTCTCATACAATATGCCATTGAAAATTGAAAGCTGAGCCTGAAAATATGAATTACGCATTTTGATACCGGATGATCTGATCAGATTTTCAGCCTCGTCATACCTCTTTATAAGCAACAGGTTCTTTATGTAAACAGCCAGGTACTGCAAATTGGAAGGATACAACTGATGCAGCGATTTGCTGTACTGTGAGGCAAGCTGATAATTATTTTCAAAGCTTATGCAAATCCCGGAAAGGAAGGAATAGGATTCTGCCTTCAGTACGATTGAATTCCCGGCAGCCAGCTGAAGTTGCTTTATCCCCTTTGCCTTGTCGCCTTTCGGAAAAAGAAAAGCCAGGGTTTTATATACCGGGTGGGCTTCGGGATATGCCTCGCGGTAATAATTATAGAGCCCGGTAAAGAAATAGAAATCAGAATATACGGAAGTGAAATCAAAGGAGCGCCTTACATACTGATATGTGCTTGTGGCAAGCGGAAACACCTCCATACTGAGTCCATTGTCAGCATAAAACAGCAACAGCATTCCCCTGGCACCCAGATTGGCCAGCAAATACTCTGCTTCATTGGCCGGATCGTACTTTTTTTCGCAAAGTTCGATGCAACGACGCATGTCGGTTTCGTAAGAATCGCGTTGAGGTGAGGAGGGAAGCAGCGGGTAATTCTGCCAATAGGTCATTATTCCCCTGAACAGATGCACAATGGGATGCCCCGGATATGACCGGCTGATCTTGTTGTAAACCTCGCCGGCATGATTGAACTCCAAATTGTAAATGTGGTCAACACCTTTTTTAATCAGGCTGAAAGTAGCGGTATCTTTCAGTATTTGCGCGGTTAGCGGGGCAGTAGTAAAAAAGATACAGAGCATAACGCAGTTGATGAATTTCCTGAAAGTGCGGCATGTAACTGACGTGATTGTATTGAACATTTTATTTGGATACATTGGCACCGATCCTTTATCCGTATTTTGAAACAGTTAAAATTAATAAGTTTTTACTGGAAACAAGAAAAAATCGAATTACCCGCTTGTTTGTTTAATCGATTAAGCATATCTTTATACTTCCGGTTTGTTCCCGGTAAGCATAATGAATTCTAAAGGACCAGGTGTTTATAAACCATTAAAAATGGGTAAAAATGTTTCGATGAAAGATATTGCCGGAAGGATCGGCGTTTCAACGGCTCTCGTTTCATTTGTGCTAAACGGAAAGGCCAGGGAGAAAAGGGTTGGTGCAGAAATGACCAGGAAAATACTGGAAGTGGCCTCGGAATTAAATTATATGCCAAACCAGATCGCCCGGAGTTTAAGAAAGGGATCTACCATGACAATTGGTCTGATCCTGGCCGACATAGCCAACCCTTTTTTTGGAAGCCTGGCACGGGTCATTGAGGATGAGGCTAACAAACATGGTTATACCGTGATTGTCGGCAGTTCGGACGAAAGCAAAACAAAGACCGAAATACTGATAAACACCCTGGCAAACAGGAAGGTAGATGGCTTTATCATAGTCCCGGCCGAAGGTTCCGAAGAGCTTATAAAGGGTATCATGCACAAAAATATCCCCCTGGTTCTGGTCGACCGTTATTTTCCTGCGCTGGCAGCCAGTTATGTTGCCCTCGATAATTACCAGGCTTCTTATGAGGCAGTCCGCTGCCTGATCGGAAAAGGAAAGATGCGGATTGTGATCCTTGCTTACAGGTCTTCGCTGATACACATGCAGCAAAGAATTGCCGGGTATATCGCTGCCATGGAAGAAGGCCGCCTGCATGATAATATTTGTATCAGGGAGATCAGGTATGAGCATGTACACGAAGATGTTCAACGGGTTTTTCAGGAGTTGATCATCAGCGGGAAGAAGGCGGATGCCCTGTTTTTAGCCACCAATTCCTTATCCGTTTCGGCGTTGTATTGCATTAAGGAACAAGGGATAAAAATTCCCGAAGAACTGGCAATCGTGGGATTTGATGGAAATGAGTCTTTTGATTTTTTTTATGCCCCGCTTACGTATGTTAAACAACCGCTTGATGAAATGGGAAAGGAATCGGTAAAGATATTGGTAGATCACATCAACGGTTCAAAAAAAACCGTACAGGTTAAACTGAAACCCAATCTTATCATCAGGGAGTCATGTGGTTGATTCGGTAATAAATTCTTAACTAAATAAAACAATGGTCATGAACAAAAAAATGTCTCTTTTAGCAAGTGCCTGCCTCTTTTTTATGGGATCGTTCGCACAGAACACTTTTAATGGTCTCGATATGAATATGGGCAACCTGTACAGGCTATCCAATGCCAAAACGCGTTCCATAAGTCCCGAAAACTTTACCGGAGAAAAAGGTAAGGGCGGGATGGCTACACCCGAAGACAAAGATAAGCCCAACCAGGCCAATGCGTTCCATGCAGCCAGGGATCTGGGCCAGGGTTGGAAAGTAAATCCGTACATCCGGATCCAGCCCGGAGAAACGGTTACTCTGGCTGAGATTACCGGTCCCGGTGCCATTCAGCATATCTGGATGACTCCTACGGGCAATTGGCGCTTCTCCATCATACGGATATATTGGGACGACCAGCCGGAACCCGCCGTGGAGTGTCCTGTGGGTGATTTTTTCTGCATGGGGTGGGGCGAGTATGCCCACCTGAGTTCCCTGGCGGTTTGCGTGAATCCCGGGAGTGCATTTAACTGTTACTGGACCATGCCGTTTCATAAAAAGTGCAGGGTCACCATGGAGAACATCAACGATGCCGACCCCATGACGCTGTATTACCAGATCGACTATGCCCTCACTGAAGTCCCTTCCGACGCGGCTTATTTCCACGCGCAGTACCGGCGCACCAATCCGAACGAAACCTCGGTTTATACCATTGTGGATGGCATCAAGGGGAAAGGCCAGCTGGTAGGGATTTACCTGGCCTGGGGAGTTAACAACAACGGCTGGTGGGGTGAAGGAGAGATTAAATTCTACCTCGATGGCGATACCAAATTCCCCACCATTTGTGGCACCGGTACCGAGGATTACTTTTGCGGATCCTATAATTTCGACCGCAACGGAAAATACACGGAGTTTTGTACGCCCTATTCCGGACTGGTGCAGGTGATACGGCCTGACGGTACCTATCGCTCCCAGCAGCGTTTCGGGTTGTACCGCTGGCATATTACCGACCCCATCCGTTTTGAAAAGGACCTGAAAGTAACGATCCAGGACCTGGGATGGCTCCATGGCGGCAGGTACCTTCCCCAGCAATCGGATATTGCGTCGGTGTGTTTCTGGTACCAGACCCTGCCGGCAGCGAAATATCCTCTTTTACCCGACTGGAAAGAACTTGTGGTAAACTAATCCTGTAACACCATGAAACAGATAATATGGCTCGGCCTCACAATCCTTTTGTCATCGGCATGTTCAACAACCGGCCGTGAGGCAAAAAAAGCAGCCGCCCGGGAATTCAACGGTGCTTATTCGGGTGAAACACTTAACCGGGTGGCCTTCCCCATAGGCGGAATCGGTGCGGGTATGATCTGCCTCGACGGTAACGGTGCCTTTTCACATGTCTCCGTCAGGAACAAACCCGATGTTACCAAAACGCCTTTCATGTTTGCGGCCATTTCAGTCAAAGGTGTTGAAAACGGGGCAAGAATTCTGGAGGGACCGGTACAGTTGTGGAAGTTTTACGGCGATCCGTCCACCAGTTCGGTGATATTCGGTTGTCCGCGATTTGAAAATGCCTCTTTTACATCCCGTTTTCCTTTTGGAACGGTTGCTTTGTCTGATCCGCGAATACCCCTGGAAGTGAGCATTACCGGATGGAGCCCTTTCATCCCCACCGATGCCGATAATTCAAGCCTGCCGGCAGGTGCACTTGAATACACTTTTAAAAATACCACCGGGAGGGAGCTTGACGCCGTGTTTTCCTTTAATGCCGAAAATTTCATGCGGGTTACCACGCCCGGTGGCGAATGGGGAGATCCGGTAGTTGGCAGGGATTCCATTATGCAACTCGACAACGGGTTTATCCTGGAACAATCGTGCTTCCCGGATAAACCGAATTATAAAGGTGAATTCGCAGTATTTACCGATGAACCCGGAGCAGTGACCGATTATTGCTGGTTCCGGGGAGGGTGGTTCGACAGCAAGACCATGTTATGGAGAAATATTCAGCAGGGTGAAATGCCTGCCAATCCGGTTACCGAAGGAGCTACCGGCGCATCGGTTTATATACCGGTGAAAATTCCGGGAAATGAATCGAAGACTATCAGGATCTACCTGGCCTGGCATGTTCCGCATTCCGACGTCAAAGCCGGCGAGAGCCCCGAAGACGGTAAAGCGCTTCAAAAACCCGTGCCGGTAATATGCGACACCGGATCTTCGTGTTGCTCTTCCGACATCACCTCGGCTTACTATGAGCCCTGGTATTCCGGTAAATTCAAAAATGTAAGGGAAGTGGCTGCATATTGGCGGATCAATTATGGGGATTTAAAAAGCAAAACCGGGTTGTTTACCCGTGATTTCTATGATTCTGACCTACCCCCGGAAGTACTGGAGGCCATCGCCGCCAATCTGAGCATACTGAAATCTCCAACCGTGCTGCGACAAAAGGATGGTAAACTGTGGGCCTGGGAAGGATGCCACAACCAGAGCGGTTGCTGCAACGGTTCATGCACCCATGTGTGGAATTACGCCCAGGCATTGCCGCATTTGTTCCCTGCACTGGAACGCACCCTTCGCGAAACCGAATTCACGGTGAACCAAAATGAAGCAGGGCACCAGAACTTCAGGGCAAACCTGCCTATCCGGAAAAACACGAACAACTGGTATGCTGCAGCGGACGGACAGCTGGGGGGTATCTTGAAGGTTTATCGCGACTGGAGGATATCGGGTGATACGGAATGGTTACAAAAGCTGTGGCCCAGGGTACGTGAAAGTATGGATTACTGCATCATACAATGGGATCCCCGGCAAACGGGTACCATCGAAGAACCCCACCACAATACATACGATATTGAGTTCTGGGGCCCCGATGCCCTGTGCACGGGTTTTTACCTGGGAGCACTCACTGCCTTCATAAGCATGTCCGGAGAATTGGGGGAGGATACGGCCAAATACGCAGCACTCCTCGGGAAAGGAAGAAAAGCCATGGAGTCGAACCTGTATAACGGCGCCTGGTTCATGCAACAAGTGAAGTGGGAGGGGCTGAATGCTCCGAGTCCGGCTGAACTGGCTGAAAAAAGCATAGGTACCGGTTATTCTGCCGAAGCGCTTGCCATATTGAGAAAAGAAGGGCCGAAATACCAGTACGGAAACGGTTGCCTGAGTGATGGCGTACTGGGACTCTGGATGGCGAAGGTGTGCGGTATCGCTACCGATGTAGTGGATCCCGGTAAGGTGAACAGCCATCTCCTTTCGGTGTTCAAACACAACCTGAAACATGACCTTTCCGGTCATGCCAACCCGCAGCGGGCCATATACGCCTATGGCAATGAAGGCGGGTTGTTGCTTTGTTCATGGCCGGAGGGAGGAGAGCCCACATTTCCATTCGTATACAGCAACGAGGTGTGGACCGGAATTGAATACCAGGTTGCCTCTCACCTCATGCTAACGGGTCATGTAAAGGAAGGCCTGGATATCGTACGTACCTGCAGGGAACGTTACGACGGCCGGAAACGTAATCCGTTCGATGAGGTCGAATGCGGCCACTGGTACGCAAGAGCTATGTCGAGTTACGGTCTTATCCAGGGTCTTACCGGATTGCGATACGATGCCGTTACCAAAACCCTTTACACCGATTCAAAAATCGGTAATGATTTCAACTGCTTTATTTCCACCGGCACGGGATTCGGAACAGCGGGACTGAGAAAGGGCAAACCTTTCATAAAAGTCAGCTATGGCCACATCGATGTTGAAACGGCGAATGTTTCCGGCCGTTCGATGGCGCCGGAAATTATTGAAAACTGATCTTTTGCCAAATTTTGATACCTTTAGCCTCGTAAATTTATGAGGCATGGACAAAAAGCAGAGGACTGTCTTACGTGGCGCCGGGGGAATTGCCGCTGTGGTGGTTTTGACCCTATTGATCAGGTTTATCACCGGCGTTCACTTCCGAAGCCAGATCCCGCCCCTTCCGGATATGGAGACTCTTTCCGTTCCGTTACAGGATCAATTGTCCGATGCCACCCGGAAAGCCCGGCTTAATCCAACGGCTGACAATCTGGGCAGACTAGGCATGGTATACCATTCTTCAACCGATTACGAAAATGCTGCAGCCTGCTATCAGCTTGCCATTAAGAAAAACAGTTCGAAATGGGAATGGAGTTATTTCCTTGGTTACCTGAACAAGGAGATGGGTGAATCGGCCAGAGCTGTAAAGAATTTTAAGACGGTAATTAAAGAAAACCCAAAAGCCTATCATGCCTGGTATTATACCGGCGAGGGATACCAAAATATGGGCTCAAACGACAAGGCAGAAATTGCTTTTAAGAAGATCGCATCCATCCGGGAAAAGAATACTGCCGTAAATGGTGCATCCAGGATCGATTATTTCCCGTTACGGACCTATGCCAGATACCAGCTTGCCCGTATCTATCTGGGCACAGGCAGGGTTGATCTCGCTGAACAAACACTTCAGGATATTCTGAATGATAATATCACATTCGGGCAGGCATACAGACTTCTGGGAAATATTTACGCCACCCGGGGTGATATCGTTCAAAGCGGCAAATACATTCTGCGCGCAAACGATCTTTCCGATTATTCATCCCCGGTGGATACGCTGGTTGACCAGCTGTCGCTGCTTTCAAGATCTGAACTTTACCTGTTGAAACAGATTGACGAAGCAGAAAGGAAGGTTCATCCGGAGTGGGCCATGAAACTTGTGATCCATGCAATACGGGTAATGCCGGAAAATAAGTATTTGATTTCCAAAGCTGTCAAGCTTTTTTTAAAAATGGATGCCGGGAAACAGATAACACCATACCTGGATAAGCACCTCGGTTTATTTAAAGATGATTATAACGAAATTAAAGAGGTTGCGGATCTGTTATACGAAAAGGGAGCCTTTCAAAAATCCCTCGGTTATTATCAGCAGGCCGCCCGGCTTAAACCCGGAGAAGCAGAAATTCAATCAAGCCTGGTGCTGGCACTTTTCAATGCCGGTATGAAGGAAGAGTCATTGGCGTATATGGCTGAACTGCTTGAAAAAGATAAAAAGAACCTGAAGGTGCTGTCTAACGGCGTGTATATCATGCTCACAATGGGGGAAATGGGGAAGGCCGATGCTTATGTTGCAGAGCTCAACCGGCTTGCACCCGCAAACCCGAAAGTTCAGCAACTTACCGGTATGATTGCTGAACGGGACGGTCAGCTCAGCCGGGCAACTGCGTTGTATGAGAAATCATTTTCCGGCGATCCCAAAGACCTGGCAACCATACAGGCACTGGGCGAAATACTGGTAAGGCAGGAAATGTGGGGGGAAGCTGCCGGGCATTATAAAAAAGCATTGGAATACCATCCCAATGAGCCCTATCTGCTCGAAAGGCTCGGCTCACTTCTCATTAACTGTCCCGATGCCAAACTGAGAAATGTAGCTGAAGGAATGGAATATGCCGAACGGGCGTTTACCCATAAGGCCAGTCCCACATTAACCATGTTCTCGGCCGGGAAAAGCCTGTCGGATGCCTACGCAAGTATGGGTGACAGGCAAAAAGCCTATGCCTACCTGAATATCATTTACGAAATGGCCAGAAGCCAGGGCGCACCGAAGGAAATCGCCGAAGAGATTGCAAAGAAATTAGCAGAATACAAATAAGTTTCAGGTTTCAGAGGGCTTCGCGCGTTTCAGTGCGCTTCGCGCGTTTCAGGCGCTTCGCGCGTTTCAGTGCGCTTCGCGCGTTTCAAGGTTTCAGGCTTCGCGTTTCAGGGCGTAATCATAGCTTTCGCTAAGCAAAATTGCATGAGGCCTCGCGGAAAGTTCACAGGTATCCCTCAGCTGATCATATCGGCAAACTGGGCATGACATAGAATGCCAATGTATTTTATGAAGAAGCGGAAGCTTGTTACCGGATCGCTGCGAAAATGGACAGGATGATAAAGATTTCTCCGGGCGATCCGGATGTGCTGAAAGTCTCCGGGATGATCGCACAGGAATCAGGCGATTGGAATAAGGCAATTGCTCTTTACGAATTGTCCTTCGAAGGTGACCCCGGTGACCTGATCACAATCAGATACCTGGTGAATGGTTTAATACGGCATCGGAAATGGCAAGCCAGTATCAGTTACCTGCGGAAAGCGCTGGAACATCATCCCAATGACCCATTTCTGCTGGAGCGGCTGGGTACGTTGCTGGTTTCTTGCCCTGACAGAAATTTCAGGGATGTAAACGAAGGGCGCTATCTTTCTGAAAGGGCTTTTATTCACATTGCAAGTCATTCGTCCACCCTGATCTCTGCAGGAAGAAGCCTTGCGGTGGCCAATGCAACCCCTGAAACCCTGAAACGCGCGAAGCGCCTGAAACTATTACTTTCCATTATTCATCCACAACGTCACCCTTCCCATCCTGTCATAGGGAGGATAGGTATGCATCCCACCGGTTACGATATCTATCAGTCCGTCGTTGTTGAAATCACCAGGTTCACAGGTAAGCAAATGTGTCGGATCTTTTGCAATTTCATGCCTGATATACTGCATATTTCCCGTATTCTCAAGCCAGATAAAGCTGAAGGACCCGGGTTTATCCCATAAATTGAATGCGCTAACCGCGAAAAAATCGATGTCACCATCCTTATCGATATCCGCGGGCCTTACATTGGTGGCGCCGGTAAAACTGCAAAGCCTGTGGAATTCAAAAACCAGGTTGCCCTTGTTCTCGAGCCACTGCACACCATGCCAGGGCCGGCCCTGAGGTGGGATATAGTCAAAAGCATCGCCATTCGTATACAGGATATCCTCATCACCATCCTGGTCAGCATCGCATATTGATATCCCGCTGGAACCATAATCCTGATTGCTCGAGCCCCACAACCGTTTTGCCTGGAAGTTTCCGCCCCCGTTGTTAATGAAACAGTAAATCTCCTCCCATTCCTGGCTAACCAGCGAAATGATATCCAGGTCATTGTCTTTATCAATATCTATCAACTCAACATTTATGGGACCGGAAAGACTTTGCAGGATATGGCTCTGAAAACTCCAGTTGCCCAGGTTTTCAATCCACCGGGTTTCACCGTCATCGTAACCGAATTGGGCAACTGCCAGATCCATATCCCCGTCATTATCCAGGTCACCTGCCCTGACGTCGGATACACGGGCGATCTTTTCAACAATAACATGTTTTGTAAAATTATGCAGGCCGTCATTTTCCAGGATAACCACCGATCCGATCTTGTCGTTGTTGGGAAACAACATTCCCAATACGCCCACTACCAGGTCTGTATCTCCATCGTTGTCAAAATCAATAGCCTGAACATGTGATGGTGCAATTATGTCACCGGCAATAACTTTTTCCGTATAGGTCCCTGCCGGAAATTGCCTGATCCACGTAACAAAATTACCCTTGTCATCACAAACGATCACATCAAGCAGGTCATCCTTATCGAGATCAACCACCTGTAAATGGGCTATTAGTGGAGGATCTGAAAAAGCCAGCCCAATTGGTTCCTGATCAAGAAAATCAATCTTTTCACCTGCATTGTCCGCTTGAATGGTTTCAGCTGTTTCCACACCGGTTGCCGAACTCCCGAAAATCCGCTGCAGTACTTCCCCCCGTGTCATCCCGCTTCGTTTCGCCTGGTAGTTCAAAAACAACAGGGGAATCCCCAGTATCACGATGATTACGATAGCAACGGGTATGAGGTTCTTTAGTTTTTTCTTTTGCATCCGGTGACTTTTATCCTGTAAAACTAATTAAAAACTGATTTTGGAAGCAAGTTCTTTAGAAAACTTTCCCTATTATTGAGCAATGAAAGATACCCGGAATTATATATTCACCTTCCTTATCATTCTCTGTTTTGGCCTGGTACCTGCCCTTGTCAGTCAGTTGTTCACCCGTGAACCGGCAGACAGGTATATTCATATCCGTAGTTTCCGTTATGGCAAAGAGCCTTCGGTAATTCGTTGCAACAGGGGCGACAGGCTGCATCTTACTTTTTCCACCGACGATACGGGACATTCATTTTTTTTAGAGGAGTTTGATATAGATGCCAAGGTAAGCCCGGCCAGGGAAAAGGTTGAAGTTTTTAAGACCAGCGATCCCACGTTGCCGTCATTTTCAACCAGGGAGCTGACTTTTACTGCCCGCCACCCCGGAATTCTGAATTACCTGGTGGCCAAAAGCAATTACCGCTGTCATGTTTGGTGTGGTCCGATGCATGCTTTTGAGCAGGGGAAGCTGGTTATTTTTCCCAATACCCTGCTGATCTTTAGCCTGGGTTGCATAGCCGGAATATTGTATATATGGCTGACCGGTATTTTTAAAGTAACTACACCTGCAAACGCTCATCATGAAAATAAATCCGGTTACAGGGATGTATTGAAAAAAGTACCATTTCTCAGGAAAATTATTATATCAAGGTGGCCCCAGATACTCCTCACCCTGGTTGCCATGATGATGATCTATGTGGTGATCCTCACTGCGCTGTTAGGGACAAAAATGTCGGGCCGGAACCTGGGTGTGCTTATGATGTGGGCTATCTGGCTGTTCGTGCTTGTTGCCATCCTGACCCCTTTCCTTGGAAGGATATGGTGCACGGTTTGTCCACTTCCGTTTTTCGGAGATCTTATCCAGCGGGGGTCATTTTTTACTCCCGCCGAAGGAAAAACCGGCAAATTCAACAATCGCTTCTCCGGATTTTTTCTGAAATGGCCACACCGGTTGCAGAACGACTGGCTCAAGCTGTTTGTGTTCATGCTGTTGGCTACTTTTTCCACTACCCTGGTTGCCAATCCAAGGGTTTCAGGAATTACCGTGCTGATGCTTATGGTAGTACCAACAGCGATGGCTGTATTTTGGGAATTGCGCGCATTCTGCCGCTATGTTTGTCCTGTCAGCGTATTCGTAGGCCCTTTTTCCAGGATGAGCACGCTGGCGCTCCGCAACAAATCACAGCAGGTATGCGACCGGTGCAAAACACATTATTGCGAAAAGGGGAGTCCGAAGGGATGGGCCTGCCCGTATGGCCTGAACGTGGGAGAAATGAAGGAAAACTCCGATTGCGGACTATGCCTGGAGTGTACCCGGAGTTGTTTATACAACAATGTTACCCTTTACCGGAGACCTTTCGGTACCGAGCTTGGAACCCGAAGCCTGAGCGAGTCATGGCTAACCCTGGCAGTGTTCACCCTGGCTATGGTATACAGTGTTCTGTATGCGGGACACTGGCCGGTGGTAAGGGATTTTGTAAACATACTCGACAAAAAGAACTGGGATTTGTTTGGCATTTATGCCATCATCGTGTGGATGCTTGCCCTGGTCTTAATTCCCGGTTTGATATACCTGTTTTCCGGAGCGGGAAAAAGATTATCAGGGATCCGGCACAGCAACAAGGACATTTTCCTGATGTTGAGCGGGACCCTGCTTCCGATGGGGCTAATGCTCTGGATTGCCTTTGTGATACCCATGCTATTTGTGAATGTAACGTTTATTATCCAGTCGGTTTCCGATCCGTTTGGCTGGGGCTGGGATTTCTTCGGCACGGCAAACATTCCCTGGCACCAGTTCCTGCCACGTCTTGTACCCTGGATCCAATCGGTTCTGGTGCTGATTGGTCTCTGGCTAAGCCTGAGAAACCTGAAAAATACGGGATCACAGGAAAACCTTACTTCCAGGCAGTTGTTTTTATTGGTACTGCCCACGGCTGCTTTTATTGCTTCCACCGCCGTGGCAATGGTGTTTTTCTATACTAACTGACGGCAACGGATAGTTGTCAGCTATTAATTTGCATGGGTATTGAGCAATTGAGCAAACATCGGGTATGAGATATTTATCCCTGGTTTTTTTTATCCTGGCCACAGTATGCAACGGTTGCCAGGTCCCAACCACCACAAAAATCACCCCTGAGGCCGCACAGCAGGGCCGTGAATTATTTGCCGCATACAACTGCGCTTCCTGCCATTCTGTGACCGGAGACATGATGTATGGTCCGGCCCTGAATAACATACTGAACAGTGATCTTGAGGTGATTCGGGCAGGTCTGAAACAAACCGTTCAGGTTGACCGTAACTACCTCATCAGATCCATAAAGGATCCGGATTTCGAAAAAGTTACGGAATACAGCAACAGGACCATGCCGGTGCCGGTGATGAAGAAGAAGGATTTGGAACGGATTGTTGATTATATCATTTATTTGAATTTAAATCCTGGCCAACGCCAGGCAAGCGGCGTGCAATGATATGGTAAGCAACAGGTAAAGATTCCTGGCATTTTCAGGTTTCAGCCTAAAAAACCTGTAATGAATCGAATTATGGCTGCAACCCGCCAGGCAGTCACCACACAAGGTACAGGTGGACCCGGGTCTTTTCCGTTCAATATCAGCTGCCTCCAGGGCATCATACCTGCAGTAACCGGTACACTTCATGCATTGTGTGCAACCTGTATCAATATAGAGTCGAAATGGATTCACCTGTTTGAAAAGGTTAACCAGGGTACCTATGGGGCAATACACGATACAATGGACCATTTTCCCTTTCTTCCTTGAAAAAAAGAACATAACCGCAATTCCTGCAATACCGAATCCAACGGCAAGAAGTATTGCCACCAGCCCAGGTATATTTATCCACTTGAGCAACAAGGTAATAACAATGACCAGCAACAACAGGGTTGATTTAATTGCAACCCTGTTCTTAAGTCTTCCTTTCTCCAATCTGCCCAGGGACAGGGTGTTGTCTATGGCCCCGAAATAGCACAAATGGCTGCACCAGGCTGGACCGGTTAGTACAACCGTGCTCAGGAATAATACCGTCATCACCGACAGTTGCCCCCGGTACACCGGCCCGGCCAGGATCATCATGGGAATAGGCAAATGAAGCTTCCCGGTCATCAGGAACTTATCCATTCCTGCCAGGCCCAGCAGAAGCTGACTGAAAAAAACCACCGAAAAAAGTGTCCAGGTAATTCTGCGCCACCCGGGAACATGCATGGGATTTTGCATGTGGTAAGCCACTATGGATGCATAAAAAGCGATCAGGGCAATTTCAACCCAACCCCCGTTCCTGATGAACCTTTCCGCCAGCAACAGGGGATTATCCGAATTGATCTGTACAACCGACAGCAGCAGGGCTGTCAATATGAAAACAGAGAAGGGGAGCCGGTATAATCGCATGCTCGTGGTTATGTAATTGCTTTGAGATTCAAATATAGTTATCCCACGCAACCAATGCTTTAAAAGTTTCATCTTAAATTAACCAACATCTCCGAAATTACAGCAATTTATGAAATACATTTTTACCTTACTATTTGCCTGTACCCTGCTTTCCGCAAAGTCGCAACGCTTCACTGCCGGTTTATTGAGCGGTACCGGATATTCCGATATTCACGGCAATTCAAGCTACGGAAAATGGGAATCGAAAGCCGGCCCCCTTTCGGGAGTTTTTTTTCTTTATGCTCTTACTCCCGTTATGAGTATCGGCACCGAATTGAATTATGCCTCCCAGGATTATTATTATAAGCCTTACCAGAACAACAATAATTATTATGACTGTTATCCTTTATGGAGTTCCTTTCATTCTTCCAGTCTGATTTACCTTCCGTCGCGGCGAAGGTGGGAATTCGGTTTTTACCGTATACCACTTTACCTCACACTAAGCACGCCTACCAAATTGAAGCTTTCGGTTTCGGCGGGGTTTTATCTTTCTTTCACAGGTGACCATGAATATACCGTACAAACACAACTGCCTTATTATTACGATAGAAATTATTATTATCCCTATGTTGCAGATGACGAACCACCCCGTCACGATAACGGACTGATGTATGGCGTTGCGCTTTCTTATCCACTTACCGATAATTTCAGGGTGTATGCCATGGGCCGGTATTTCACAGGGCACAAAACCTTTATCGAAGGCACAGCAAGAACAGGCGCGTCCGAACTGGCTTTCGGACTTGCCTATACCGGGTTGTTCAGATCGAAAAAGGATGCCGAACCTGACGTGCATAAAAAGGATACCTTATTTTCGCGCTTAATGATATCGCCCAGGATGGGTATTGGTATATCCGGTTTCAGAAAATCAGCTTATCCGGACAAATATACCACGAAAAGCAGTCTGAGCCCTGCCATCTGGCTGGAATACAAGCTCGACGCAACTGTATCCCTGTTATCGGGATTAAGCTTTGAACGCAAGGGTTACCATATGAGCGACAGCAGCGCGATATATTATCGGTTTGCCAGGGGTTCCTGGCCCGGGTACATTACGGATACGCGGGTGGACCTTGACTATGCTGTTATTCCCATGTTGCTGAAAATCGCTGTTGGAAACCGCACGCGGGTATATGTTACAGGAGGCACTTATCTTGGACTTAAGCTGAATGCCAGGGTAACCGGAACGGCAATTTACGAGAGTTTGTCCTCTACGGGATACAACCGCACCCGGGTTGATGTTTATGATGATATCGAAGGCGTCATAAAAAACACCGACTGGGGATGGATTTGCGGCGCAGGGGTTGAACTGCCCCTGGCAAGGGGCAACAAGCTTGAACTTGGTCTGCATTACGCTTCCGGTAAAGGAAATATTCTTAATGATGATACCCTTTACGGCAATGAATTTCCGGAATCAGATGATGTGATCCGCAACGGTACACTGAACATTTTTGTGGCCTTAACCCTACCCATCCATAAATCAAACAAAATATGAGACTTCTGACGATAGTTGCTGCCCTTACAGTTTTCCTGGGATGTTCGGATTTTCCCGATCCTGCCAATAACTCCCTGGAAAGCTATTATTTCGCAAATAGCGGACAGAACCAGAAAGCATTCACCGGTGAATACCTCAGAGACAGCCTGATGGTCACCATCATCGATAACAACGGCAATCTACCTGTACCAGGTTTTCAGGTTCATTTTGAGGTTGCTGACGGGAACGGGGAGGTGGACCAGCAGGTTGTGACCACTGATGCCCAGGGCAATGCTTTTACTTACTGGAGGTTGGGGGAATCAGGAAATGACCAG
>Ga0209431_10002289_pt1 | contig 15604 bp, 12 predicted proteins | sample RifCSP13_3_FD_184021 | JGI IMG/M metagenome (GOLD analysis project Ga0209431, IMG submission 184021) | Soil microbial communities from Rifle, Colorado - Rifle CSP2_sed 13_3 (SPAdes) (version 2) | ecosystem: Environmental > Terrestrial > Deep subsurface > Rock core/Sediment | place: Rifle...
TGATGCCCAGCAATCCACCTCCCACCTGAAATCACTCGGAGCCGAAGAGGTCCCGAGAATAAAGTTTCTGGATATGCTCGGAAAGTCACTGGAATATCCGACATTAAAAGGAACCTGGAAGACAATTGGCGGGTAACTGGCTGGGAGTGATGAAACGCGATCGGGAAAGGATTACAGGTAAATTGTGATTATTAAAAAAAGTTAATAATTTTGCGGGTCAACACCCTAACCACTTTTATAAATAAGGCACGCCGGGTTCGTCCCGGTGTGCCTTCCTTGTAAATATAGAAATTCAGATACAAAACTCTAAATATGAACAACTTATTTAAGGAAAGACTGGCACAGCTGGGAAAAGAACATGATACCCTGATTTCATGCAGGAATATCATACTGCATCCCGGGAACGGCATTTTCCACCGGTATGCCAACCCGGTATTGACCGGCGACCATGCTCCCCTGTTCTGGCGGTACGACCTGGATCCTGAAACCAATCCATACCTCATGGAGCGGTTTGGCATCCATGCGGCGTTTAATGCCGGTGCCATGAAACTTGATGGTAAGTATCTGCTTGTAGCCCGTGTGGAAGGAAATGACAGAAAATCCTTCTTTGCCATTGCTGAAAGTCCCAATGGGATTGACAATTTTAAATTCCGGGATTATCCGGTTACCATTCCGCAGGTGGAAGATCCCGAAACCAATGTATATGACATGCGGCTTACCAGGCACCAGGACGGGTGGATCTACGGCATTTTCTGTGCCGAGCGGAAAGATCCGGCCGCTGCTCCCGGAGATCTTTCATCAGCCACTGCTTCGGCCGGTATTGTCCGCACCAGTGATCTGTTAACCTGGGAAAGACTTCCTGATCTGAAATCCCTTAGTCAGCAGCGTAATGTTGTGCTCCATCCCGAATTCGTGGATGGCAGGTACGCACTGTACACCCGACCGCAGGACGGATTTATTGATGCCGGCAAAGGTGGCGGTATCGGGTGGGCACTTGTGGATGACATTACCCGTGCTGAAGTTAGGGAGGAAAGGATCATCAACCACCGGTACTATCATACCGTTAAAGAAGTAAAAAACGGTGAGGGTCCCCACCCCATAAAAACACCCCGCGGCTGGCTTCATCTGGCGCACGGCGTAAGGGGATGTGCAGCCGGGCTGCGTTATGTGCTTTATCTTTATATGACCGATCTGCACGATCCCTCGCGGATGATTGCTGAACCGGGAGGATTTTTCATGGCCCCCGAAGGAGAAGAGCGTGTGGGTGATGTTTCAAACGTTTTGTTTTCCAACGGATGGATCGCGGATGATGACGGTACTGTATTCATTTACTATGCATCCTCTGATACACGCATGCATGTAGCTACTTCTACCGTTGACAGGCTGATGGATTATTGCATGAATACCCCGGCCGACGGTTATAATTCCGCCGCTTCGGTGGAAACCCTTAATAGACAAATTCACAGGAATCTGGGATACCTGTCGCAGTAATTTCTAAAAAACACGAGTTACTATGACCGAAAAAATTCGAAAATTGCATGAGGGTGTGCAGGCCGAAATATTGCATAACATCCTTCCATTCTGGTCGCAACACATGACAGATCATGAATTTGGCGGATTTCTCGGCAGGATCAGCGGGCAGGGAAGGATTGTTAAAAACGCTGAAAAAGGAGGCATACTGAATGCAAGGATACTATGGACATTCTCTGCAGCCTACAACCATTTTAAGGACCCGGTTTACAGGCAAATGGCCGAGCGTTCCAAGGATTTTATACTAAAGAATTTTTTTGATGAGCAGTTCGGAGGAACCTACTGGAAATTAACCCATGACGGTAACCCGCTGGATACAAAAAAACAGATCTATTCCCAGGCTTTTTTCATTTATGCCTTGTCCGAATATTATCGCATCAGTGGGGACAGGACCTGCCTGGATAAAGCTGTCGTACTCCACAGACTTATTGAAGAAAAGAGTTCCGACGTGGAAAAGAACGGTTACCTGGAGGCATTTACCCGCGACTGGACACTGCTGGAAGACCTTCGTCTCAGTGACAAGGATGACAATGAAAAAAAAACCACCAATACGCACCTGCACATCCTCGAAGCTTATACCGGCCTGTACCGTATCTGGAAAGACAGGGAACTGGCCGGGAAGATAAAGAACCTGCTGGTTTTGTTCCTGGAAAAGATACTTGATCCCAGGTCGCACCACCTGCAGTTGTTTTTTGATGACGACTGGAACGTTCGTTCATCGCTGATCTCTTATGGTCATGATATCGAAGCATCGTGGCTGCTTTATGAAGCCGCAAGGGTACTGGAAGACAGGCAGCTGATGGTGTCGGTAAAAGAGGCCTGTATCGGAGTTGCACATGCCGCGATGGAAGGCCTTCAGGAAGATGGCAGCCTGATCTATGAAAAAGACGGGGCCCACGGAAGGGTGGATATGGAGCGGCACTGGTGGCCGCAGGCAGAAGCAGTGGTCGGAATGTTCAACCTATTTGAAATAACCAGCGATGACCTCTACCTGACCAGGGCCATAAGATGCTGGGAGTATATTGTCAATAACCTCACCGATAAGAAAAATGGTGAATGGTACTGGAGCATTTTTCCCGACGGTACGCCAAACCTGAAACAAGACAAGGCAGGATTTTGGAAATGCCCCTACCACAATGGAAGAATGTGTCTGGAGATTATTGGTCGGAGCGAAAGGATAATGTTTGTTTAAGGTTTTAGTAGCCGATAATCCATAGCACGCGCTCATCAAAAGCGCATTTTTCCACAAGATCGATCAGGTCACGGTTAACACCGATGATTTTCCTGTTATACTCTTTCCAGTATTTTTGCCACTGCGAGTCCTCATTCTCAAACTCAGCCAGCAATTCATTGCCCATGAACCGGCCGGATACCAGGTCGATGAATTCCGCGCTGCCTGAAAGTGATTCCAATCGCTGCAGGTTGCTGATCAATTCATTCCGCAGGACAATTATTTTCCTGGAATTATATTTGGTGCCTGAAAAATAATCATACGTATTATTGGCTACTTCAAAACAAGGCTGAAAAAGATAAAACACAACACTGTCGAGATACTTCGATTCAACATCGCATCGGTGGTAGTCATCGTTATCTCCGGTGGTGTTCAGTTCAACGAAGTTAAGCAGGTCAGCATTAAAAAGTTCAATACGCATGGTATTCGGGTATGGTCTTACAAGAGATGATAAAAATATTAAATCCGCACCACAATTCAAAATAAATGTCACTTCAGCTAAATTTTGATTATTTTTAGCACACGTCAAAATACAATGCTATGGATTCTGTTGAGACATTCCGGCAGGAGGCGCACAAAATGGTGGACTGGATTGCCGACTATTATACCGGTATTGAAAATTACCCTGTGAAAGCAGGTTGCCAACCCGGCTCCGTTTTTTCACAGATACCTGTTGCCCCACCCGAAGATCCGGAAGAAATGAAAACTATCTTTCGTGATTTCGAGGAAATTATCATGCCCGGAATGACACACTGGCAAAGTCCTGGTTTTTTTGCCTACTTTCCGGCGAATTCAAGTTTCCCCTCGCTGCTCGGCGAGTTGCTTTCCTCAGCCCTTGGTGCACAATGCATGAAATGGGAAACTTCACCAGCTGCCACCGAACTCGAGGAGGCCGTCATGAGCTGGTTGAAAAAAATGACCGGATTACCGGAAAGCTTTGAAGGTGTTATACAGGACACGGCCTCTACAGCTACCCTTTGCGCTATCCTCACCGCCCGCGAAAAATTCACGGATTATAAGATCAACGATGCCGGCTTCGGCACCGGCACACCTGTGATGCGCGTTTATTGTTCCGCAGAGGCACATTCCTCGGTGGAAAAAGCCATCAAGATCGCCGGGATCGGTAAGCAGAATCTGGTAAAAATAGCACTGGATGATGAATACAGGATGATACCCGGATTGCTTGAAAAGGCCATTGTCGCAGATATTAAAAAGGGGTTGAAGCCAATATGTGTTGTAGCAGCTATTGGTACCACGGGATCCACTGCCGTTGATCCCCTGGAGGACATTGCCGTCCTGTGCCGCCAGTATAACCTGTGGCTGCATGTAGATGCCGCTTTTGCAGGTTCAGCGCTTATCCTGCCCGAATTCCGCTGGATGATCAGAGGAATAGAACAGGCTGACAGTTTTGTGTTCAATCCGCACAAGTGGCTGTTCACCAATTTCGATTGTTCGGCTTATTTTGTAAAAAACAGCGAAAGCCTGATCAACACATTCAAACTGGTACCAGAATACCTGAGATCACAAACCAACGTTCATGTAAACGATTATTCCAACTGGGGTATTCAGCTGGGCCGGAGGTTCAGGGCCCTGAAACTCTGGTTTGTAATTCGGTCTTACGGGGTCAGGGGTTTACAGGATAAGCTGCGGAAGCATATATTCCTTGCTGCCGAACTGAAATCATGGATCGAAAGGCACACTGACTTTGAACTGATGGCTCCTGTGCAATTCAGCCTGGTATGCTTCAGGTTTCACCCGGCCGGTACAGATTTCACCGAAGAACTTAACCTGATGAATGAAAAGCTGCTTCTGGCGGTAAACGCCACGGGTAAGATGTATATTACCCATACAAAGCTGAACGGAAATTATACACTGAGGCTTATCACCAGTCAGACCCACGTGGAACCGGTGCATGTGCGGGATGCCTGGAATATTATCCTGGATAAAGCCGGTGACCTTAAGAATTCAATAAAAAGTTAGTTCATGGCCGAAAAAGATTTGCCCATATCTTTGCTGAAGGCGTTGTATAAAAAATATAGCGGTAATTTCGCAACCTCAATTGTACCGCTTCCCGAATCGGGATCCTACCGCAGATATTACAGAATATCGGCCGGAAATGAAACCGTGATGGGAGTCCATAATGCCGACATGCTTGAAAATAAGGCATTTATCTATCTGAACCGGCATTTGCTGAAGACCGGTAACAACGTCCCTGTAGTTTATACCGAAGACCTCGATAGAAACATCTACCTCGAACAGGACCTGGGCGACATAACCTTGCTCGACTACCTGGAGCAGATCAGGAAGGAGGAACACAGCGATGAGAGGACATTGGAAATTTACCGCAGGGTGATTGACGCCATGCCCGGACTCCAGGTTCATGCCGCTGCCGGGATCGATTATTCGGTTTGTTATCCGAGGGCCGAATTCGACGTGCAAAGCATGATGTGGGACATGAATTATTTTAAGTACTGCCTGCTAAAACCTTTGAAGATAGGCTTCTTTGAACAGGACCTGGAGGATGACTTCACCAGGATAGTCAACTGGCTGAACGAAGCAGTGCGCAATTCATTTATGTTCAGGGATTTCCAGTCGCGTAACATCATGCTCAGCGGAGGTAGTGTTTATTTTATTGATTTTCAGGGGGGCAGAAAAGGTCCGTTGCAGTATGACCTGGCCTCGTTGTTGTTTGAAGCCAAGACTCATCTACCTGCATTTATGCGCGGGCAGTTGCTCGATTATTATATCGGGGTTTTCGGAAAAGCCTTCGACTGGTTTGATGCCGGAAAATTCCTGAAATACTTTTACGGATTTGTATACCTGCGACAGATGCAGGCCATGGGTGCATATGGTTTCAGGGGCTATATCGAACGAAAACCACTGTTCCTGCAGAGCCTGCCGTACGCCATCGACGGCCTTGCCTGGCTCATGGAAAATCAACCCATGCCCCTGAATCTGAAAAGCCTGCCCCAGGTATTTGAAAGGTTAATCAGGCTCCCGAAAATAAAAGAATACGAGACCAGACACGATTCCTTTACAGTTACAATCAACAGCTTTTCATATAAAAATGGTATTCCGCAGGACAATTCAGGGAATGGCGGGGGATTCGTGTTTGACTGCAGGGCATTGAGCAATCCCGGGCGGTACGAGGAGTATAAGGATCTTACCGGAAAAGACAAACCGGTTGTTGCGTTTCTCGAAAACAAATCTGATGTCCTCGATTTCCTGGCAAACACCATCAAACTGGTGGAACAGGCAGTAGACGTATATATCCACCGTGGTTTCGTAAGTTTGATCGTCAGCTATGGGTGCACAGGCGGCCAACACCGGTCGGTATTCATGGCAGAGAGGCTTTCGGAATTCCTGAAGAACAAATATCACGTGAATGTTGTTATCCATCATCACGAACTTGAACAGAGCTGACAGGAATGAGCAAGACCCTTTGCAAATTATCCGTTTCCGCAGAAGAAACACCAAAATACGAATGCAAAAGATGTGGTAAAAGGGCGCGTAAGGAAAAGCACTTGTGCAAGCCTAAAAAACTATGAATTCATAAGATCCCGTATGAAAGCAATGATACTGGCTGCCGGCAAAGGAACCCGACTGCTCCCGCTCACAGTGACGAGGCCAAAGGCACTGCTGGAAGTGCAGGGAGTTTCCCTGCTTGAGCATACCATACGGTACCTGAAACATTTTGGTGTTGATGAGATCGTGATCAATGTTCATCATTATGCTTCACAGATAATTGCTTTCCTGGAAAGAAACCATCATTTCGGGATCAGGATTGAGATTTCGGATGAACAGGATGAACTGCTGAATACGGGAGGAGGGTTATATAAAGCCCGGGGATTTTTCGATGATGGAAAACCCTTTATCCTGTCAACCTCGGATGTAATAACCGACCTCAACCTGCAGGAGATGTACCGGTTTCACCTGGAGCATGACCCCCTGGTGACACTTGCTGTCAAGCATCGCGAATCCTCAAGGGAGTTCCTGTTCGATCCCGGTTACCGGCTTTGCGGCTGGCAGAACAATTTAACCGGAGAGACCCGGCTGGTCAGCGATACCAGGGAGAGTATAAAAATCGCTTTTAGTGCTATTCATATGATCAGTCCCCGTATTTTTGACCTTATTACCGAAAGAGGATGCTTTTCCATTGTGGATGTTTATCTCAGGCTGGCAGCAGATAATACCCTGCTTGGCTTCGAACACGATGAATCAATGTGGTATGAATTCGGCAGGATTGAGAATCTCGAACGTTTAAATACTTTAGACGAAATCCGCACCATATATAAACAATTTCACAGTTCCTGATATTTGCATTAAATTTGTCCGAAAGTTTATTTTCATGAAAGAGAAACTGGCACGTTGGAACGAACGATTCGAAAAGACTTCTGCCGAAGAGGTCCTTGCTTTTTTTACCGGTGTTTTCGGTGACAGAATATGTCTTTCATCGAGTATGGGAGCTGAGGACCAGGTACTTATTGATATGGTTGTAGAACTTGATCCGAAATTCAGGATATTCACACTCGATACGGGAAGGTTATTTCCGGAAACCCTGAACCTGATCCAGGAAACACAGAAAAAATACAATGCAAATCTTGAAGTATTCTTCCCCGATTACCGGGAAGTCCAGCAGATGGTTAAGGAAAGAGGCATTAACCTGTTCTATGAAAGTGTCGACAATCGTAAGCTATGCTGCAACATTCGGAAGGTTGAACCCCTGAAGCGCGCTCTTAAAGGGATGGACGCCTGGATCACCGGCATCCGTAAGGACCAGACCCTGAACCGGTTCAATACCAACCTGGTGGAATGGGATGAGGGTAACAACCTTGTTAAGATCAACCCGCTTTACCGTTGGACCGAAAAAATGGTTTGGGAATATATCCGCGCCCATGAGGTACCCTATAATAAGCTGCATGATCAGGGATTCCCCAGCATTGGGTGCCAGCCCTGCACAAGAGCCGTTGCACCCGGCGAGGATTCAAGAGCCGGCCGGTGGTGGTGGGAAGACCAGGGACACAAGGAATGTGGCCTGCATATAAATGAAACCTGAACTACCCGGATGTAACATTTCTTTGCAAAACCAGCTGAACTTTTTAACTCTTTTTCCGTATCATTAAGGAAAGAAAACAACAGTTATGGCACATGGAGCAAGATTTATCGACTACAAAGGCAAAGAGATCTATTACGTAAATTATTCCAATATAAAGACCAACGAAGAATTTGTTGAAACGATAAAGCAAACCAATGCCTTCCGGGAAAAAGTGAAAGCTGAAGGAAAGCGTAACCTGTTGATGCTTGTTGACATTACCGGCAGTTTTGTTTATGGTGAAGTTCTGGAAGAAATCAAGAAAGCCAGCAGGTTTACCAAACCGCTTACCGCCCGGGAAGCTGTTGTGGGCGTAACCGGCGGCAAAAAAATACTCCTTAGGATAGTTCAAACCTTCAGCAATATGAGTCTGAAAGTTTTTGATACCGTTGATGAGGCCAAAGAATGGCTTATCTCCCAATAACAACTGTTTTATAATTATTAGTCATCCAGCTACTTGTGATGTGTTTGGCTGAAGACAACCTGTTGCATGGGTATTATTCAACCAAAAAACTTTGACTATTAGTCATTAATGTATATTTTCGTAGTTTGTTTCGAAAGGGTGATTTTTATACCTAAGTAACTGGAGATGAGCAATAATAATAGCACTGTTCGTGAAGAACAAGTCGGCAATAACATACCTGTTGCCGATAATACGAAGCCTTTGGAACCTTTGGCGGATAACGCCGGCGATGATGTGCCGGATGATGAACCTACCGCCGGTGAATTTGAAAATCCGGCAACCGGAGCGTCTTCCGTTGTTGCATTACCACAGGAGGAAAAAACAATTACAGCGGAAAGTCCGGGGGAACATCAGGACGATTCAGTCACGGAGCCCGGTGAGGATGTTATCAATTTTGCGCTTTTAAGCAAAGAGGATCTGATTGCACTGTTAAAGGAAATGATTGACAGCCGGCCGGTTGAAAGGATCATCAATGATGTTGAGAACATTAAGATCAACTATTATAAAAAGCATAAGGCCGAGATCGAAAAAAAAAGAAAGTCCTTTGTTGAACAGGGAGGCGAGCTCGAGGATTTCAAACCCGAAGATGATCCCTATGAGAAGGATATGAAGGAATTGCTTCACCATTTCAGGGAATTGAAGGGTGATTACAACAAAGGCCAGGAAGAACACAAACATTCTAACCTGGAAAATAAATATAAAATTATTGAAGAGATCAAGGAACTTGTAAAAAACAAGGAATCAATAAACCGCACATTCCAGGAATTCAGGGATCTTCAGAAACGCTGGCGCTCTATCGGACCGGTACCGCAGCAAAATGTAAAGGACCTGTGGGAAACCTACCATCACCATGTTGAAGCATTTTATGATTATATCAGGATAAACCAGGAATTGCGCGATCTTGACTTCAAAAAGAACCTGGAAGCAAAAATGGTATTGTGCGAGAGAGCCGAGGAGTTATTGCTCGAACCCAATATTGTTTCAGCATTTAAAGTTTTGCAGGAACTTCATGACCAATGGCGTGAAATTGGCCCGGTACCTGCCGAAATGCGGATAGAGATCTGGAACCGTTTTAAAGAAGCTACGGCAAAGATCAATAAGAAGCACCAGGAGCATTTCGTAGATCTCAAAAATGAACAAAAGAAAAACCTTGAAGCCAAGCTGGCGCTGTGTGAAAAAGCTGAAGAGCTGTTGAACCAGGAGATCAAATCGAACAAGGACTGGACAAGGCTGTCGTATGAACTCATAGAACTGCAAAAGATCTGGAAAACGATAGGATTTGCGCCGAAAAAGGATAATGCAAAAATTTACAAACGGTTCCGGGATGCCTGCGATTCATTTTTTGTGAGGAAGCGGGAATTCTATGGTATTTTCAAAGAAGAACAGAACAACAATCTCCAGCTTAAGATCGACTTGTGTGTTCAGGCCGAAGCGCTCAGGGAAAGCACCGAATGGAAAAAAACCACTGAAGAGCTCATCGCCTTGCAGCAACGATGGAAAGAAATTGGTCCGATACCACATAAATATTCCGATAAGGTCTGGAAAAGATTCAGGACTGCCTGTGATAATTTCTTTGAAGGCAAGTCCAGGCATTTTTCAGAAATCGACAATTCATTTGGCAGTAATCTTCAGAAAAAGTTAAACCTGATCAAAGAAATTGAAATCTTCCGTATCAATGAGAATGCCGAGGACGCACTTAACAAACTAAAGGATTTTCAACGGCAGTGGTCTGAGATCGGGTTTGTCCCCCTGAAAGAAAAAGATGAAATTCATGAAAAATACCGGGAAGCCATCAATACCAAATTTGATGAACTGAAAGTTGATGATAATCAAAGGGATATGCTCAAGTTCAGGAACAAGCTTGACAGTTACCTTGAAAAACCAAATGGTATTCAACGGATCAGGCAGGACCGTGAAAAGTATATTACCAGGTTGAAACAGCTTGAGAGTGACATTATACTGTGGGAAAACAATATTGGATTTTTTGCCCGCTCAAGAAATGCCGAGGCCATGATCAAAGATGTGGAGTCAAAAATTGAGGGCACCAGAAGGAATATTGAGCTGCTTAACAGGAAAATCAATATGATTGATGATCTTGATGATTGATCCGATATGTCTGTTCAACCTGTGTTCGTAAGATAATTAACCGAATTCCTGATACTAATAGTTTAATTAACTACAAGTTGGTACCAACAAAGTATATTTTTGTTACCGGTGGCGTTGCTTCATCACTTGGAAAGGGGATTATTTCAGCATCTCTTGCCAAGCTGCTTCAGGCAAGAGGTTACCTGGTCACAATCCAGAAGCTTGATCCCTATATAAACGTAGATCCCGGCACACTTAATCCTTATGAACATGGTGAATGCTATGTCACGGAAGACGGAGCCGAGACCGATCTTGACCTGGGACATTATGAGCGGTTTCTCGGGATCGCCACCTCACAGGCCAATAACGTCACTACGGGCAGAATATACCAGACGGTTATTAACAAGGAACGCAGGGGTGATTATCTTGGGAAAACCGTACAGGTGATCCCTCACATTACCGATGAGATCAAAAGAAGGATCAAGCTGTTGGGCGGAAGGAACAAACTCGATTTTGTCATCACCGAAATTGGCGGAACGGTTGGCGACATTGAATCCCTGCCCTATATTGAGGCGGTACGTCAGCTGAAATGGGAAATGGGGGATCAGAATGTGCTGAATATCCACCTTACCCTGGTACCTTATCTGAAAGCTTCGGGGGAACTGAAAACAAAACCCACCCAACATTCGGTAAAGATGTTGCTTGAAAACGGGGTACAGCCGAATATCCTGGTGTTACGCTGTGAACATGAGCTTGGCGATGACCTGCGCCGAAAAGTGGCTTTGTTCTGTAATGTCGATCCCGATTCGGTGATCCAGTCGATCGACGTCAGTACCATTTACGAAGTACCGATACTGATGCAGCAGGAAAAACTGGATGTTACCGTGTTGAAAAAGCTTGGCATGGACTATTCCGGCACACCCGACCTCGGACCCTGGATCAAGTTCCTGAAGTGCCTGCAAAATCCCAGGCACCAGTCGAGAATTGTACTTGTGGGGAAATATGTGGAATTACCGGATGCTTACATATCAATCAATGAATCCATAAAGCATGCGGCAGCCATGAACGATTGCCATGCTGAAGTAAGTTACCTGCATTCCGAAGATATTGATGAAAACAATTTCGGTGAACTGCTCAAAGGCTATGACGGCATACTGGTAGCACCCGGTTTTGGCGACCGGGGTATTGAAGGAAAAATCCTTGCGGCCAAATTCGCGCGTGAAAACAACGTACCCTTTTTTGGTATATGTCTCGGGCTTCAATGTGCCGTTATTGAATTTGCGCGAAACATGCTGGGACTGGAAAAAGCTCATTCAACCGAAATGGCCTTGAAAACACCCGATCCGGTCATCGACCTTATGGAAGACCAGAAAGGCGTTACCGAAAAGGGCGGGACCATGCGACTCGGTTCCTATCCCTGTGTGCTTAAGCAGGGCACGCACACCAGTGAGGCTTACGGAGGTATACTGGAAATAAGCGAAAGGCACCGGCACCGGTATGAGTTTAATGACAGGTACCTGAAAGCTTTTGAAGAGGCCGGCATGATATCTACCGGTACAAATCCCGATACGGCTCTTGTTGAAATCATGGAAATACCGTTGCACAAATGGTTTATCGGGGTCCAGTTCCATCCCGAATACCGAAGTACCGTCCTAAACCCCCACCCTTTGTTTGTAAGCTTTATAAAAGCAACCATATGTTGAAAAAGGCACCAGTAATCATAATGTACTTTAAATGTCAAAGAATTAAGCATGGATAGAAACTCAATCTTAGGAATATTATTAATTGCATCTATATTAATTATATGGGGTATTGTTCAATCGCCCAACAAAAAGGAACAGGAAGCCAGGAAAAGAGTAGCAGACTCGCTGGCACTCGTAAGGCAGGCACAAGCCCTGCCCGACTCAGCTGCATTGTATCAGCAACCTGCTACAGCTGCGCCTGCAGTTCCGGCTGGTGACTCGCTTAGCGTTTCACAGTTGAAGAATTCTCTGGGTGAATTTGCTGCGCTGGCAAGCGGGGAAAACAAGTTTTATGTTATTGAAAATGACCTGATAAAACTTACCGTTTCCGCGAAAGGAGGCAGGCCTTATTCGGTAGAGCTGAAACAATACAGAACATTTGGCAAACAGCCCATTGTATTGTTTGACGGTGACTCTACCCAATTTGGCCTCACCTTTTATTACCAGAACAAGACCATATCCACCAATAATTTATTTTTCCACCCCGGGGATACATTACCCCACAATGCATCTGCGGGCAGCGACAGTCTGGCCATGAGGCTGGCCCTGGCTGATAATAAATATATCGAATACAGGTATATCGTGGAACCCGGCAGCTATATGGTAGGGTTTACCATGCAGCTTGTTGGCATGCAGGATATTGGCACCCAGGATCCTTCTTCCATCGATCTGAGCTGGGAGATCAACATCCCGCAGCATGAACAGCTCAAGAAAAACGAAAATCAATATACCTCCCTGTATTTCAGGCATTACAAAGAGGATGTCGACTATTTCAAGGCCCGTGGAGGCAAGGATGTTCAGCAACAGGATATACCCACGCAGGTTGAATGGGTTGCTTTTAAAAGCCAGTTTTTCACATCGGTAATATTGGCCGACAAGCCGTTTTCCAGCGCTTTGCTCAAATCCACAACCTTACCTGAAGAAAGCAGGTATCTTAAAAATTTCAGGGCCGATCTGGGAGTTCCTTTTGAACGCCTTGAGAATGAAACCATTAAATTGAAAATGTTTTTCGGACCCAACAAGTTCAAACTGCTGAAAAAATACAATGCATACAAACTCGAGGACCTTGTATCACTGGGTAAGGGTATTATCCGCTGGATAAACCAGTTTGTTATCATTCCTATTTTCGACTGGCTCAGCAAATTTATCGGCAATTTCGGATTAATCATTTTGTTGCTTACCATTATCATCAAAATAGGCCTGATACCGCTTACTTACAAGTCGTATCTTTCACAGGCCAGGATGAGGGTTCTTAAACCCCAGGTGGATGAACTTACGCACAAGTTCCCGAAAGGCAAGGAAATGGAACGGCAACAGGCCACCATGGCCCTGTATAAGAAAGCGGGCGTTAGTCCATTGGGAGGTTGCCTGCCGATGTTGCTGCAATTCCCGATCCTTTTTGCAATGTTCAGGTTTTTCCCTACTTCCATCGAATTGCGCCAGGAAGGTTTCCTGTGGGCAAAAGACCTGTCAACCTTTGATTCAATACTTACGTGGGATGCATACATTCCCCTCCTGACCAATATTTACGGAAATCACGTCAGCCTTTTCACCATACTGATGACCATTTCTACCATTATCAGCATGAAAATGAGTGATACCGGCGCCACAACGCAACAGATGCCGGGAATGAAGACCATGATGTACATTATGCCCGTTATGTTCATGTTTGTGCTGAATAACTTCTCTGCCGGTCTGACCTATTATTATTTTCTTGCAAACGTTATTACGATAGGCCAGAATTACCTTTTCAAACAATTTATTGATGAAAAGGAAATACTCCGGAAAATTGAAGACCGGAAAACCAAGACTGTGAAAAAATCGAAATTTCAGCAACGTCTCGAAGAAATGGCCAAACAAAAAGCGAAAAAACCTGCAAGAAAAAAAACCGGTAAATAAAATCCATTCACCCGTCACCTATGAAACTGGCACATAACCGATACCTGATTGATGGCATAGATGCTGTTGAACTGGTTGAAAAATACGGATCACCCGTTTACGTATACCAGACAGCCAAAATGAAACAGCAGTACGATAAAATGCTGCAAGCTTTTAAGGACATCCGGGTGCGGATTAATTTTGCCTGTAAAGCCCTGAACAATATCAATGTGCTCAGGTTTTTCAAAAACATAGGCACAGGTCTCGATGCGGTTTCCATCCAGGAGGTTGAACTTGGATTAAAGGCGGGTTTTAAGCCCCAGGATATCATATTCACCCCGAACTGCGTTTCCATCGAAGAAATCCTTGAAGGGGTTAAGGCTGGCGTAAAGATCAACATCGATAATATATCCATCCTCGAACAGTTCGGTAATTTATTCGGCAATACCGTACCGGTTTGTATCCGTATCAACCCGCATATACTGGGAGGTGGACACGATAAGATCTCAACCGGGCATATTGATTCCAAATTCGGGATATCCATATACCAGTTGCCCCATGTACACCGCGTGGTTGAAGCCACCGGCTTAAAGGTGGAAGGACTGCATATGCATACCGGGTCTGATATCCTGGATGTTGAAGTTTTCCTTAGGGGGACTGATATCATGCTCGACGTGGCCAGGAGTTTTCCTGACCTGGTATACATCGATTTCGGCAGCGGATTCAAAGTAGCTTATAAACCCGACGATTATTTCACCGATATGGATACCCTGGGAAGGGACCTTACCAAACGTTTCAAAAAATTCTGCAAGGAATACGGGCGTGAACTGACCCTGGTTTTTGAGCCGGGTAAGTTCCTGGTGAGTGAGGCCGGTTACTTCTTTGCCCGCGTGAACGTTGTAAAACAAACACTTTCCACGGTTTTCGCAGGAGTGGATACCGGGTTGAATCACTTGATACGACCTATGTTCTATGATGCCTATCATCAGATCATCAATGTTTCAAATCCAAAAGGTAAACAAAGGATTTATACCGTAGTAGGATACATTTGCGAAACCGACACCTTCGGATGGAACCGCAAGATCAACGATATCCGCGAAGGAGATTATCTTGTATTTCTCAATGCCGGTGCCTATTGCTTTACCATGGCATCGAACTACAATTCCAGGCTCAGGCCCCCCGAAGTACTTATACACGAGGGCAAAGACTACCTTATCCGCCACCGTGAAACCCTGGAAGATGTTTTAAGGAACCAGGTCATTCTGGATTTATAAAAACCGATCATTATGAAACGGCCAGGCATAATATTTCTCGATGCCGAAACCCTGGGTGAGGTGGAAGGATATTATCAACTCACCAGGCTTGGCAATCTAACAGTTTTTCAAACAACGTCTAAAGATCAGCGGATCGAACGGATCCGTGGCAGGGAGATCGTTATTACCAACAAGGTGGTGATCGACAGGGAGGTGATGGATGCCTGTCCGTCTTTGAAGCTTATATGCATAGCTGCAACAGGTATGAATAATGTTGACCTGGAGTACGCTGAAAAGAAATGTATTTCCGTGAAGAATGTCGCCGGGTAT
>Ga0209431_10002293_pt1 | contig 15592 bp, 11 predicted proteins | sample RifCSP13_3_FD_184021 | JGI IMG/M metagenome (GOLD analysis project Ga0209431, IMG submission 184021) | Soil microbial communities from Rifle, Colorado - Rifle CSP2_sed 13_3 (SPAdes) (version 2) | ecosystem: Environmental > Terrestrial > Deep subsurface > Rock core/Sediment | place: Rifle...
GAGGCCGCCGGCTTCGGCTCGACCGGAGTGCTCATTTGTAGCGGGGTCCGCGAGGCCGGCGTGGACCGTGAGTGGCCCGAGAAAGACAGGCGGGGTCGCTCATCGCAGGGGAGTGTAGCAGCACCGAGCGAGCCCGCCGCTCGCGCGTCAGGCGGCTACCCCTGCCGGTCGCGTCTCCGCGGAGGAACCAGCCCGCGGAGCCGCACGGCCTCGCGCTCATAGAAGCGCACAAGGTCATCCCAGTCGAGCGCGGCGATCATGTACCTGCTCAAGAGGGCGGCGACTCCCGAGAGGTCGCGTGCGTCGTCGAAATAGGTGGCCAGCACGAGGGGCGTGAGGCCGGGGTCCTTCTCCGGAACGAGTCGGACCAGATCGTCGAGCGCATACGGTCCCGACCGTACGATCTCGTACAGGTCCACGTAGTCCTTCGGCTCCCTCCGGCCGAGCGCCGTGAGCTTGTTGACGGCGATCGCCAGGACGCCATCGACGAACACGCCATCGTGACGCTCCGGTGCGACGAGGTACCGAGGCGTGTCGAACACGAATTCTATCTTCGTCAGCGGACGCTCGCCCCGGTCTCCAGCCAGCAGATACTGCACGTGATCGCCTCGCCGCACCGAGCTCTCGATGTGGAGGCTGCTTCGAGTCAACGCGCGCTCGAGCTGCTCCCGGTGGGCCGAGGGTTCGAGGTTTGAGCGGTCGCGCGTGAAGAAATCGAGATCGTCGGAATACCGGTGGTACAGGTAGTACGCCGCCAGGGCGGTGCCGCCGGACAGATAGAAGGGATCCGGCTCCTGCTGCGACTCGAAGAACGCCTCGAGGAAACGGCGCTGGGTGTCGGTGAGGACGCTAATCGCCGTGGCTCCAGTGGCGGGCCCAGGCCTCCCACTTACGCCGTGTCCGCTCGTCGAGGTGGCCGAGCCCGGGTAGCGCATCGAGGATATCCTCCGGAGTCAGGAGTTCCCGGACTCGGGATTCGGGAGCGTCCTTCAGGAGGCGGCCGATCACCCACACGCGTTCCGGGGTGTTCTTCTGCTCGAGGATGCCTTCCAGCTCGGCACGGCTGATCCGCTGATCCCAGATCCAGTCCTCCCGGTCCTCGCGCGCTGCGGACTTCTTCCATTCCTGCAGGCTGGCCAGTACCGTCTGAGCCCAGCGGACGACCTTCGGATCCGGATCCGACGCAAGCTCCTGGGCGAGCCGCAACCTTTCGACGATCAAAGGCACCGCGCTGCCTGACCATGAGCCGGACAGCGCCCGACTCGCGAGCCTTGCGCCCAGCCGCTGGTCCTCCCCCCAGCGGACGAGAAGCTGGCGGGCTAGCCTCCAGAACCCATCTCTTTCGGCGTCCACCGCGTCCGCGACGACGCGGGCACCCTCGATGCCGTGGCGTTCGACGAACGCGAGCAGCGTCGGCATATCCTCGTCCGGACGGAGCTCTTTCGAAAGCGCCCAGTCCAGCCAGTAGGGCACATCGGGGCCGAGGCTGAACTCGAGCAGCACCCCGAGCAGTCCCTGGCGCTCTCTGCGCAGAAGGGTCTTCCAGGTCAGCGCCACGTCGTTCGACGGTCGGAACCGGCGCCGTCCCTGGGAGACGCTCTCCCGCAAGAGCCGCGTAAACAAGGCGAGCAGGCGCTTCGGATCGCGCTCCCCAAGCTTCATCGCGAGCCCGTCCCAACCCGCGTCCCGGGCGCGCCCCTCGTCGGCCGGCAGCGTACTCTCGAGGAAGCTCCAGCCCATATCCTCCAGACCCGCACTCAGCTCGGCGCCGCGCGCCAGGCGGAGCCGGATCCCGTGCAGCAGCACCGACCTAGTTTCAGCGGTCTGATCGTCGATCGAACCGATCAGCGCTTCGGCGTCGGGTGCGCTGAGACGATCCCAGGCGAGGCCGAACGCGATCTGGCGTGCCAACTCCGGCCGCGGGATCCCACGATGCTCGGCGATCTGCCGGACGCGCCGGACGGTGTCGTGCGAGGTCGGCAGGGACCCGGTGGCGGCGAGGGTTCCTGCTGAGAGGTCGGGCCGCGACGCGATCAGGTCGTCGAGCGCACGCCCCGCCCGGTCGGGTTCGGTCTCGTGCCAACCCTGGAAGTAGGCGGCCACGGCCTGCGCCCAGAACTGGTCGCCAGGCTCGGCGAGGAGCGGGCCAAGCCGCTCGCCCCGGTCCAGCCTCCCGAGCTCATGGAACAGTGGCGACCGGTGCTCGGCGTCCTCGCTCGTGAGCCATGGCAGCTCCTTCCGGAGCGCCTGCGGGTCGGCCGCGAGCTCTCGGGCCAGCGCCCGGATCGCGCTGACCGTCCGCTCCTGGCCCTGCGGGTCGACCTCGAGCGCCCAGGTCTGCGGTCCCAGCCAGTACCAGAGTCGATCCTTCAAGGTCCTGGCTGTCAGGTGCTCGATGAGCGCCCGCGCGCGCCCCAGGGCCGCTGCCACACTGTCGAGCGGGTTCGCCTCAGCCTGCTCGCGAAGGCCCTCCGCTATCAGTTCCAGGCTGGACACGGCGCGGGAACGCGAGCGAGCCGATCCGGCTTCTCGCCCCACGCGCTCGAGAGCGCCGAACGCCTTGCCGCCGAGGGAGTGGAATCCGTCAGGCAGGAGGGAGAGGCGAACGAAAGCGCCCACGACTTCTTCCAGCGACGTGGCGGCCTCATCCCGCACCGAGGCGTCGGAATCGGTGATGAGCCGATCGAGAATCGCGAGGACCCCCTCGCCGTAGCGGCGCACCTCCTCCCAGGTTCCGGGACGGGCCGGTCTCTCCGGGACCATGGGGCCCTTCGAGTGATGTAAAAAGACGAAGCCGTGCTCGCTGAAGGCGGTGCCGCATGCCTTCGCGACGACGGCCCTGCGGGCGGCCGATCCGGAAGCCGCCCCTGCTTCGAGCACCTCCTGCCGCACCGTCAGCGGCGCCGGGACTTCCGGATGGTTCCAGTGGAACAGCGAGACGAAGGTCCCACGCGCGTTGTTGCCGTAGTCTTCGTTCTCTGCCTCGGCGAGGGCCAGCAGCAAGCGTGCCGCCACGCTGAACGTCCGCGAGCCGAGGGCCAGCTCGTCCAGGGCGAACACCACCGACCGGCGGAAGTCGCCGGTCACGCGCCCGAGGAGCTCCTCGGCCGAGAGGGGTCCGAGCAGCCGTTCGAGACACCGGAGAGCTTCCCCAGGAGCCGCGGGGACCAGCGCTTCGAACCGCCGCGCGCCCCTTTCCAGCGAGCCGAGGTCCTGGAACCAGCCCCCGGCCTCGAGGATGTTCGCGATCGTTCTTCTCGAAGTGTCGCCGGGCAGAGACCGGAGACGCTCGAGGAACCGCATGAACGCGCTCCCAGTCAGCCGCACGCTCAACTCTGCTATCGCCGTCTCCGGACGTAACAGGGTTCGGGAAGCGACCTCCTCGGCCAGGCGCGGCGGGATGACTTCGACGAACCGACCCCGGCGCCTCACGAGCCCGTGGTCTTCCAGCTCGCTCCTCACCAGTCCGAAGGTGCCCGGCTCGATTCCGAGGGCTTCGGACACGGCGTCGATCTCACGCCCCACGTCGCCCTCCACCCCGACGGCTGACAGGAGAGAGGCGGCGGCGAGCGCCTCTCGGGCCTTGGGGCTGAGCCCCTGCGTGTACCGATCGTGGAGGAAGTCCCCGAGGCGGCGCTGGACGCCATCGGGATCGGGCGCGGGCGAGATCGCCCCGTCCCTGAGGAGCGCCGCAACGTGGACGAGCAGGCCGGGAAGGCTTCCAGCGGTCTCGATGACCCAGGACTCCTGGAGTGGGGCCATGTGACCCAGGACGTTCCTGACGAGCTTCGCCGCGGCGTCGTACGGCAGGCGGTCCACCACGATCCTCCCGCGCTCGACTCCGGAGGCTTCCCGCACGCCCCCCGTGGAGATCCCGATCGTCTTCAGCCGCTGTCGCGAGCGCGCGCGGTCCCGGACGTCTCTCAGCGCGGCGGGCGTGCAGCCGTCCACCACCAGAATTCCCGGAGATGTGTCGGAGTCCAGCTCGCGAACCACGTCGAGCGTTGCGGCCTCGGGCTCTGATGCCCAGATGACGGAGGCGCCCCACTTCTCGAGCGCCTCGATCACCAGGCGCGTCCTGCCGGAATACCGGGGTCCAACGAGCTCCAGATACCTGGCGCCCGGGTCGCCTGCGAAGCTCTCGATCGCGCGCCGCTCGTCCTCGCGGTCGACGAAGTCCGGCCAGCCGACGCTTTCGTAGGCGGCGCGCAGCTCGGACTCCGCGGTGTCGAGGGTGCAGAGTCCGCTCTCCGAGAAGAAGACGTGCCGGAGGCGCGGCGTCGCGTTGAGGGCCAGGGCGACCTCCGCCGCGCCCCACACGACGACGACCTTGCTGGCCAGCGGTGGATGGGCTTCCATCAACGCCTCGCGCAGCCGTCTCCCGTGTTCGAGCGAGAGGCTCAAGTTCGTCATGAGGACGTACCTGTCGGCTGCGGGAGGCGTGCGCCTCACCTCTTGCCGCAACTTCTGCACGATGCCGTTGACGAGAGCCCCGAGCGCGGCGGCCGCTGGGTCTCGATACTTAAACTGGTAGACCGACGTGCCCGGGCCGACGAGGCCGCCAGCCTCCGCGATATCCAGGCCAACGGTTGCCGTGTAGCTGGCGTCCACCCCACCGTCGGGGACGTTGACCCGCTCGGAGATGCGGGGAAGGGTGAAGAAGCCCGCACGTTCGGCGAGCGCTGCGCCGATCAACGCCCCGCACAGCCGCACGAAGCCGACCGCACGGTCGGCGCCGGGCAGACGCTCGACGTCGACGGCTGTGACCGGTTGACCGAAAATCGCTTTGCGCATACCGACTTGAGGATACCACCCGCAGGCCGCGGAGTCCGCGCCTCACGAGCGTCACCCCCGAGGTCGGATGAGACTGGATGCCCTTACGGGACGCGCGGACAGGGGGGTCTGGGGGGATGCGCCTCGCGTCCCCCCAGCTCTACAGGTTGATCAGCTGGGCGACCCGCTCGCGGTGGTACGTCGCGTCGCCGAAGGTGAACTCCGACGACTTGGCGCGCTTGAAGTAGAGGTGCAGGTCGTGCTCCCACGTGAAGCCGATCCCGCCGTGGAGCTGAATCCCGGTGCCCGCCACCTTACGGTAGGCGTCCGAGACGTACGCCTTGGCCATCGACGCCGCGAGCGCGGCCTCGGGCGCGTTCTCGTCCGCCGCCCACGCCGCGTAGTACGTGAGCGACTTGGCGTTCTCGACGTCCACGAGCATGTCCGCGGCCTTGTGCTTGACGCCCTGGTAGGTGCCGATCGGCCTGCCGAACGCGATGCGGATCTTGGCGTAGTCGGTCGTCATCTCGAGGACCTTCTGCGCGCCGCCGCACATCTCCGCGCAGAGCGCGACCGTCGCGCGCTGCTGCACGCGCGCGACGGCGGGCCAGGCGGCGCCCCGGGCGCCGAGCAGCGCGCCGGCGTCCACCGGGGTGTCCGCGAAGGTCACCTCGCAGAGCTTGCGCGTCTGGTCCATGGTCGGCAGGAGGGTGACCGTCATGCCCCTGGCGCCCTTCGGGACCAGGAACAGGCTCACCCCGTCCTCGGGGCTCTTGCCCTCGGCCGTGCGGGCGGCGACGACGAGCACGTCGGCCAGGTGGGCGTCGAGGACGAAGAGCTTGGTGCCGGCGAGCACGAAGCCGCCCCTGGCCTCGCGCGCGGCCACGGTGACGCCGGCGGCGTCCCAGCGCGCGTTCGGCTCGGTGAGCGCGAGCGTCGCCCGCGCCTCGCCCGCGGCGATCTTCCCGAGCCACTCCTTCTTCTGCGCCGGCGAGCCCGCCTCGAGGATCGCCAGCCCGCCGAGCAGGACCGTCGAGAAGAACGGCCCCGGCATCACGCAGCGCCCCATCTCCTCCATCAGGACCGTGAGGTCCACGAAGCCGAGGCCGGCGCCGCCGAACTCCTCGGGGTAGACGAGCCCGAGCCAGCCCTGCTCGGCGAGCTTCGTCCAGAACTCGTCGGTCACGCCGGCGGGCTCCTCCATCCGCGCGCGGACGAACGCGGAGGGGCACTCGTTCTCCAAGAACTTCCGCGCCGTCGCGCGGAGCATCTCCTGCTCCTGGCTGAACCCGAAGTCCATGGCGGCTAGTCCTTTGGCAGGCCGAGCACGCGCTCGGCGATGATGTTCTTCTGGATCTCCGTCGTGCCGCCCTCGATCGAGTTGGCGCGCGAGCGGAGGAAGGAGTGCCCCCAGGCGCCGCCCTCGACGGCCCACTCGGAGCCGCGCCCGAGCTGGGCGTACGGCCCCTGGATCTCCATCGCGACCTCCTGGAGCCGCTGGTTCGTGTCCACCCAGGTGAGCTTCCCGGCGGAGGCCTCGGGCCCCGGCATCTCGCCGCGCAGCAGGCGCGTGAGCGCGCGGGCGCCCGTGTGCTTGAGGCACTCGGTCTCGATCCAGAGCTGCGCCAGCTTCTGCCGCGTCCGCGGGTCCGTGGTGACCGCCCGGCCCGTCTTCTCCACCCGGCGCGCCATCTCGATCAGGCCGTCGAGCGCGATGCGCAGGCGCGCCTGCAGCCCGAAGCCCAGGGTGAGGCGCTCGTACATGAGCGTGGTGAGCCCCACGCGCCAGCCGTTGTTGACCCCGCCGCCCGTCTGCGGCGTCCCGAGGACCTGCGCCTCGTGCACGCGCACGTTGTCGAAGAAGACCTCGTTGAACTCGGCGTCGCCGGTGATCTGCCGGAGCGGCTTGACCGTGATGCCGGGCAGCGTCATGTCGAGGAGGAAGTAGGTGATGCCCTTGTGCCGGGGCGCGGCCGGGTCGGTGCGGGCCAGCAGCATCATCCAGTCGGCGAACTGCGCGAACGAGGTCCACACCTTCTGACCGTTGAGCACCCAGTGCTCGCCGTCCTTCACCGCGCGCGTCTGGAGCGCGGCGAGGTCGGAGCCCGCGTTGGGCTCCGAGTAGCCCTGGCACCAGACCTCCTCGCAGGAGAGGATCTTCGCCGGGTAGCGCTTCTTCTGCGCCTCGGTCCCGTAGGCGATGATCGTCGGCCCGGCCATGCCGATGCCGAGCACGTTCAGGACGGGCGGCGCCTTGGCGAGCGCCATCTCCTCCTGGAGGACGATCTCCTCCATGAACGTCAGCCCGCGGCCACCGTACTCCTTGGGCCACGTGAGACCGAGGAAGCCCGCGTCGTAGAGCGTGCGCTGCCAGCGGCGCAGCAGGTCGTACGCCTCCACGCGGGGGATGTCCGAGCCGGCGACCGTCTGGCGGGTCCACTCCTCGGGGATGTTCGCCCGGAGCCAGGCGCGTACGCTCTCCCGGAACGCCTGCTGCTCCGGAGTCAGCGTGAGATCCATGTGTCCTCCCGGGATGAGGCTCGTCGCGCCGCGACTGAACGGTGGTTCATTCTAGGAGGGGCCCTCCCGGGAAGTCAAGGGCTATACTGCCGTTTCATGATCGCGGTCTCGCTCGAGCGCCTCCGCGCGCGCCTCGAGGCCCTCGCGGGCTTCGGCGGGCTCCCGGGCGGCGGCGTGACGCGCCCGTGCTGGTCGCCTCGGCACGAGGAGGCGCGCGGCTGGCTCCTGGGCGAGCTCCGGGCGGCCGGGCTCGAGGCCTGGGTGGACCCGGCGGGAAACGTCTTCGGCGCGACGGGCGTCGGGGCACTCGCCGCCGACCGCCCCGTCGTCCTCACGGGCTCGCACATCGACACGGTGCCCGAGGGCGGCATCCTCGACGGCGCGCTCGGGGTCGTCGCGGGGCTCGAGTGCCTCGAGACCGTCCGGCAGGCGGGGGCCGCCCACCGGCTGCCGCTCGCCGTCGCCGCCTGGAGCGACGAGGAGGGGCGCTACGGGAGCCTCTTCGGCTCGCGCGCGTTCACGGGCCGGCTCGACGTCGAGAGGATCCCGGAGATGGCCGCGGCGGACGGCGAGCGGCTGGTGGACGCGATGGCGCGCGCCGGCTTCGACGCGCGACGGGCGCCCGAGGCGCGGGCGCCGGCGGGCGCGGTGGCCGCGTACGTCGAGCTCCACATCGAGCAGGGGCCGCGCCTCGAGGAGGCCGGCCTGCCGATCGGCGTCGTGGACTCGATCGTGGGCGTGCGCCGCACGCGGGTGGTCTTCACCGGCCAGGCCGACCACGCCGGCACGACGCCGATGGACCGGCGCCGCGACGGCTTCCTCGCCGCCGCCGAGTACGCGCTCCGGGCCCGCGACCTCGTGGTCAGGCGGGGCGGGGGGCGCAGCGTGACGAACGTCGGCGTCGTCAGCGTCCACCCCGGCGTGAGCAACATCGTGCCGGCCCGCGGCGAGCTCGTGCACGAGATGCGGAGCCCCGACGCGGACGTGCTCGCGGGCCTCGCGCGGGAGTGCGAGGCGCTCGCCCGGCGCACGGCGCGGCGGCGCCGGGTCGCGGTCGAGGTGCGGCCGCTGTCGGCGACGGCGCCCGCCCTCTGCGCCGAGCGCGTGCAGCGGGCGGTCGAGGCGGCGTGCGTGACCGTCGGCCTGGCCTCCACGCGCCTCTACTCCGCCGCGGGCCACGACGCCCAGAACCTCGCCGCGATCGCCGACGCGGGGATGATCTTCATCCCGTCCAAGGGCGGCCGGAGCCACCGCGTGGACGAGATGAGCGACTGGGAGGCGATCGAGCGCGGCGCCAACGTCCTGCTCCACACGCTGCTCGCGCTCGCCGCCTAGCCTTCCCCTTGCGCGGCGCCGCGGCATCGGGTACGTTCGGCCTTTGTGAATCGACGGACAAGCGGCCGGCCCTGCGTGCGCTCGGCGCTCCTCCTCGGCGCCGCCGCGCTCGGCGGGTGCGCGTGGGACGGGCCCATGTCGACCGTGCGCGCGCGCTCGGACTTCGCGCGGGACATCCTGTACGTCTACGGCATCATCACGTGGGCCTCCGTCGCGATCGCGCTGGTGGTCTTCGCCGCGCTCGGCGTGGTCCTGCTGCGCTTCCGTGAGAAGCCGGGCGCCCCGCTCCCCGCGCAGACCCACGGCCACACGCTGCTCGAGATCGCCTGGACGGTCGCGCCCGCGCTCGTGCTGCTCGTCATCGCGATCCCCACGATCCAGGTGATCTTCCGCACGCAGGTGGCGCCCGCGGCGCAGGCGCTCGACGTGACGGTGCGCGGCCGGCAGTGGTGGTGGGAGTTCCGCTACCCCTCGCTCGGCGTCGTCACGGCCAACGAGCTGCACCTGCCGGCGGGGCGCCCGGTGGCCCTCACGCTCGAGGGCCCCGACGTGATCCACAGCTTCTGGGTGCCGCAGCTCGGCGGCAAGCGCGACGTGATCCCGGGCCGCGAGAACCGGCTGACGCTCGTCCCGGACAGGCCCGGCGAGTACTGGGGCCAGTGCGCCGAGTTCTGCGGCGCCTCGCACGCGAACATGGGCCTGCGCGTCTTCGTCGACACGCCCGAGGCGTTCGCGCGCTGGCTGGCGGCGCAGCGGGCGACGCCGGCCGAGCCCGCGGGGCTCGCGGCGGAGGGCAAGGCGCTCTACGCGCGGAGCGCCTGCGTCGGCTGCCACACGATCCGCGGCGTCTCCGCCGGCGTCCTCGGGCCCGACCTCACGACGTTCGGCAGCCGCACCACGCTCGGGGCGGGCCTGCTCCCCAACACGATCGAGAACGTCACCGCGTGGATCCACGACCCGGGCGCGATCAAGCCCGGCGTGAAGATGCCGCCGCTCGGCCTGACCGAGCCGCAGGCCCGGGCGATCGCCACCTACCTGACGGGGCTCAGGTGAGCGACGCACACCGCGGGGAGGACCGCGCGAGAGACATGGGCCACGCGGGGGGCATGCGGGGCCATGCCAGCGCCCAGAGTGGCGACGTGGGGGGTATGGGGGGCCATGCCAGCGCCCAGAGTGGCGACGTGGGGGGTATGGGGGGCCATCTCGGGGCCCCCCATGTCGGATGGCGCTCCTGGGTCACCACCGTCGACCACAAGCGGATCGGCATCCTCTACGGCGTGTCCGCCTTCGTCTTCCTGCTGGTCGGCGGGATCGAGGCGCTCCTGATCCGGCTGCAGCTCGCCGGCCCCGGCCAGGCCGTCGTGAGCGCGCAGGGGTTCAACGCGCTGTTCACGATGCACGGCACGACGATGGTGTTCCTCGCGGTCATGCCGGCCAACGCCGCGTTCTTCAACTACATCGTCCCGCTCATGATCGGCGCGCGCGACGTCGCGTTCCCGCGGCTCAACGCGCTGAGCTACTGGATCTTCTTCTTCGGCGCGCTGTTCCTCAACGCGAGCTTCCTGGTCGGCGCGCCGCCCGACGCGGGCTGGTTCGGCTACGCGAACCTGACCTCGAAGCAGTTCTCGCCGGGGATGAACGTCGACTTCTGGCTGCTGAGCCTCCTCGTGCTCGGCGTGTCGTCGATGATCGCCGCCGTGAACTTCATCGTGACGATCCTCGGGATGCGCGCTCCGGGCATGACGCTCATGCGGATGCCGGTGTTCGTCTGGATGACGCTCGTCGTCCAGTTCCTGATCGTGCTCGCCTTCCCGCCGGTCACCGTCGGGCTGATCTTCCTGATGTTCGACCGGTTCTTCGGCACCCACTTCTACGACGTCGCGGCGGGCGGCGACCTCCACCTCTGGCAGCACCTGTTCTGGATCTTCGGCCACCCCGAGGTCTACATCCTGATCCTGCCGGCCTTCGGGATCGTCTCGGAGGTCCTGCCGACGTTCGCGCGCAAGCCGCTGTTCGGCGCGCCCGTCGTCATCTACTCCGGCGTGCTCATCGGGTTCTTCGGCTTCGGCGTCTGGAGCCATCACATGTTCGCCGCGGGCATGGGGCCCGTCGCCGACGCCGCGTTCTCGATCGCCACGATGCTCATCGCGATCCCGACGGGCATCAAGATCTTCAACTGGCTGGCGACGCTCTGGGGCGGCTCGCTCCGCATGACGACGGCGATGCACTTCGCCATCGGCCTCGTCGGGCTCTTCACGATCGGCGGCCTCTCGGGCATCATGCACGCCTCGCCCCCGGTGGACCTGCAGCAGACCGACACGTACTTCGTCGTCGCGCACTTCCACTACGTGCTGATCGGCGGGAGCCTCTTCGGCATCTTCGCGGGCGTCTACTACTGGTGGCCGAAGATGACCGGCCGGTTCCTCGACGAACGGCTCGGCAAGCTCGGCTTCTGGCTGCTGTTCGTCGCCTTCAACGCCGCGTTCTTCCCGCAGCACTACCTCGGCGCGATCGGCATGCCCCGCCGCATCTACACGTACGCGGCCGGCACGGGCTGGGCGTTCTGGAACCTCGTCTCGACCGTCGGCGCGTTCGGGATCGCCGTCGGCGTGCTCGTCTTCGCGGTCAACGCCTGGCGCAGCCTGCGCGCGGGCGCGCCGGCGCCGGCGGACCCCTGGGACGGCCGGACGCTCGAGTGGCGGACGTCGTCGCCGCCGCCCGTGCACGACTTCGACGAGATCCCGGCCGTCTCCGGCCGCGACACGTTCTGGCGCGAGAAGTACGGCCCGCGCCGCGGGGCGCCGCCGGCGCCCGCGCACGACCACGTCCACCTGCCGGCGCCGAGCCACTGGCCCGTCGTGATCGGCCTCGGCATCGCGCTCCTGGCGGTCGGCGCGCTGACCCACCTGGCGGTCGTCGCGCTCGGCGCGCTCGTCGCGGTGGTCGGCGTCTTCCGCTTCGCGCTCGAGCACCACCGGACCCCCGCGCACGCGCAGCAGATCGGCAGCCTCGGCGTGGACCACCGCAAGGTCGCCATGTGGGTGTTCCTCGGCTCGGAGTGCTTCCTGTTCGGCACGCTGATCGCGACGTACCTCGCGTACCGGGGCCGGAGCGTCGTGGGCCCGTACCCGCACGAGATCCTGAACATCCCGGTCACGACCCTCTCGACCTTCGACCTCCTGATGTCGAGCCTGCTGATGGTGCTCGCGCTGGCGGCCGTCCAGCGGGGCGACCAGCGCCAGGCGCGGCTCTGGCTCTTCGGCACCGCGCTCTTCGGGCTGATCTTCCTGGGCTTCCAGGCGTTCGAGTTCACGACGTTCGTGCACGAGGGCCTCACGCTCCAGCAGAACCTCTTCGGCTCGACGTTCTTCGTGCTCACGGGCTTCCACGGCGGCCACGTCACGGTCGGCGTGATCTGGCTCCTGTCGCTGTGGGTCCTGGCGCTGCGCGGGAGGCTCGCCCCCGTCGACGCGATCAAGGTCGAGGTCGCGGGGCTCTACTGGCACTTCGTGGACGTCGTCTGGATCGCGATCTTCACGCTCCTCTACCTGATCCCGTGAGGAGCCCGGACACGCGATGAGCGACCCGCACGCGCACGGCGAGCACGCGACGATCGGCACGTACGTCAAGGTGGCGGTCATCCTCACGGTCGTCACCGCGCTCGAGTTCTCGGTCATCTACATCCGGGCGCTCACGCCGATCCTCGTCCCCCTCCTGCTCGTCCTCTCGGCGGGCAAGTTCGCCCTGGTCGTCCTGTTCTTCATGCACCTCCGGTACGACACGCGCGCGCTGTCGGCGCTGTTCGTGGGCCCGCTCGTGCTCGCGACGGGCATCGTGATCGCGCTGATGACGCTGGGCGGGGCGTTCCTGCTCTTCGGGCGATGAGCGAATTCTCCTGGACCGGCGGCGAGGTCCACGCCGACGTGCTCGTCGGCACCGGAGCCCTCGCGCTCGCCTGGGCGCTCGCCTGGGCGCGCGGCCCGCGCCGGCGCGCCGCCGAGCCGGCGTGCTTCTTCGGCGGGCTCGCCGTGCTGCTGCTCACGCTGAACGGCCCGCTGCACGACCTGAGCGACTACTACCTGTTCAGCGCGCACATGGTGCAGCACCTGCTCCTGACGCTGCTCGTCCCGCCGCTCCTGCTCGCCGGCACGCCGGGCGCGATGCTCGACGCGCTGCTGGCGCGGCTCGGCCGGGCCGGCCGCGCGGCGGCGCGGATCGCGACGCGGCCGGTGCCCGCGCTCGCGCTCTACACGGTGGCGCTGGTCGGCTGGCACCTGCCCGGCCCGTACAACGCGGCGCTCGAGACGCACGCGTGGCACATCGTCGAGCACCTGACGCTGCTCGCCACCGCGGTCCTCGCGTGGTGGCCGGTCCTCTCGACCTCGACGCTGGCCCCGCGGCTCCACCCGGGCGCCCAGATCCTCTACCTGTTCGCCTTCGGGATTCCCATGACGGCCGTCGCTGCGATGATCACCGGCGCCGAGGACGTCCTCTACCCCTTCTACGCGGCGGCCCCGCGCCTGTTCGCGCTCTCGCCGCTCGAGGACCAGCGCCTGGGCGGGCTGATCATGTGGGTCCCCGCCGGGCTGATCCCGCTGGTGGCGTTCTCGGTGGTCTTCTTCCGCTGGGCCGCCGCCGAGGCCGACGAGGAAGCATCGCCGCTCGGCCCACCCCTGCTATGATGGGCCATTCATGAACATCTGCGTCGTCGGGACCGGCTACGTCGGGCTCGTGACGGGCGCGGTCTTCGCGGACCTCGGCAACGAGGTGATCTGCGTGGACAACGTGGAGGACAAGATCGACGCCCTCCGCCAGGGGCGCATGCCGATCTACGAGCCCGGGCTCGAGGAGATGGTCGCGCGCAACGTCGCCGACGGCCGCCTCAGCTTCACCACCGACCTCGACGCCGCCGTCCGCCACTCGGTCATCGTGTTCATCACGGTCGGCACGCCGCCCAAGGCGGGCGGGCAGACCGACCTCTCCGCCGTCGAGGCGGTCGCCCGGCAGATCGGCCGCGCGATGGAGCGCTACACGGTCGTCGTCACCAAGTCCACCGTGCCCGTGGGCACGGGCGAGTTCGTCCGCGAGGTCATCGAGAAGCACCGGGTGACCCGCGTGCCCTTCGACGTCGTCGCCAACCCCGAGTTCCTCCGCGAGGGCTCGGCGATCGAGGACACGCTGCGCCCCGACCGTATCGTCATCGGCGCGCCGACCCAGCAGGTCGCGATGACGCTCCTCGAGCTGTACGCCCCGCTCGAGCGGCCGATGATCATCACCGACGTGCCGTCGGCAGAGATGATCAAGTACGCGTCCAACGCCTTCCTGGCGACGAAGATCTCGTTCACCAACTCGATCGCGAACATCTGCGAGCTCGCCGGCGCCGACGTGACCCAGGTGATGAAGGGCATGGGCCTCGACGCGCGGATCGGCCCCGCGTTCCTGCAGGCCGGCCTGGGCTACGGCGGGAGCTGCTTCCCGAAGGACACCGAGTCGCTCGTCCACACCGCCGGCGCGCTCGGCTACGACTTCGCCCTCCTCCGGGCGGTCGTCGAGACCAACGCCGAGCGCGCGCCGCACTTCGTCCGCGCGATCGAGAAGGCGCTGGCGCCACTCGACGACAAGCGCATCGCCGTCCTCGGGCTCGCCTTCAAGCCCAACACCGACGACATGCGCGACGCGAAGTCGATCGAGGTCGTCCGGCGGCTGCTCGAGCTCGGCGCGAGCGTGCGCGCCTACGACCCGGTCGCGAGCGTGAACGCGCGGACGGTGCTGCCGGCGGCGGTCGTCTACTGCGACTCGCCGTACGACGCGGCCGCGGAGGCCGACGCCGTCGCCCTCGTCACCGAGTGGAACGAGTTCAAGTTCCTCAACCTCGAGCGGCTGCGCGCCGCGATGCGGCGTCCCATCGTCTTCGACGGGCGGAACCTCTGGGAGCCCGAGCGGATGCGCCGCCTCGGCTTCGAGTACCACTCGATCGGCCGCAAGCCCGTCCTGCCCGCCTGAGCCGCCCGCGATGCGGGTCCTCGTGACCGGCGGCGCGGGGTTCATCGGCTCCCACCTCTGCGAGTTCCTCCTCGGCCGCGGCGCCGAGGTCATCTGCATGGACAACTTCATCACGGGCTCCGTGGACAACCTCGCCACGGTCGGTGACCGCCCCGGCTTTCGCCTGGTGCGCCACGACGTGACCGAGTACATCGACGTGAAGGGCCCGCTCGACTGGGTCCTCCACCTGGCGAGCCCGGCGTCGCCGCGCGACTACCTCGAGCTGCCGATCCAGACGCTGAAGGTCGGCGCCCTCGGCACGCACAACGCGCTCGGCCTCGCCAAGGCCAAGCAGGCGCGCTTCCTGCTCGCGTCCACGTCCGAGGTGTACGGCGACCCGCTCGTCCACCCGCAGCGCGAGGACTACTGGGGCAACGTGAACCCGGTCGGGCCGCGGGGCGTCTACGACGAGGCCAAGCGCTTCGCCGAGGCGATGACGATGGCGTACCACCGCACCCACCGGGTGGACACGCGGATCGTCCGCATCTTCAACAGCTTCGGCCCGCGGATGCGGCTCGACGACGGGCGCGCGATCCCCGCGTTCATGACCCAGGCGATCCGCGGCGCGCCGCTGACCGTCTTCGGCGACGGCTCGCAGACGCGCTCGCTCCAGTACATCTCCGACCTGATCGACGGCGTCTGGCGGCTCATGCTGTCGAGCGTCAGCGAGCCGATCAACATCGGCAACCCGCAGGAGATGACGGTGCTCGAGCTGGCCAAGCGGATCATCCTGCTCGCGGGCTCGCGCAGCGAGATCGTGTTCCATCCGCTGCCCGAGGACGACCCGAAGGTCCGCCAGCCGGACATCGGCCGGGCCCGGACGCTGCTCGGCTGGGAGCCGCGCGTGGACGTCGACGAGGGGCTGCGGCTGACGCTCGACTGGTTCCGCGCGAGGCTCCGCGCATGAGGGTCCTCGTCACGG